>Ga0079224_100003520_pt1 | contig 19844 bp, 24 predicted proteins | sample Stecom2015_FD_80414 | JGI IMG/M metagenome (GOLD analysis project Ga0079224, IMG submission 80414) | Agricultural soil microbial communities from Utah to study Nitrogen management - Steer compost 2015 | ecosystem: Environmental > Terrestrial > Soil > Agricultural land | place: USA: Utah...
AAGCCACTGACCGCCACGCACCGGGTCGGCTGGGGTGGGGTCGGCAGGGTGCAGTGGAAGAGCTGCCCCCCTATGCCGATCATTGGGATGTAGAGCGTGCCGCTCAAGGCGCCGCCGGTGAGATCCACCCGCCAACTGCCGACGGCGGCGCGGACGACCACCATTTCCCGGTCCGTCAGGTCAGGTGAGCATACACGATAAAGCCGCACTCCCGCCAGGTCGGAAGCGGCGGCGGCGCGGGCGGCCAACTCGGCCCGTACCGCCGCGCCGGTCACCGGAGGGGGTGAGGTGGCCGGTGGCTCCACCGGCGGTGGATCCCCGTCCCCACAGCCGGCCAGCAGCACCGCCACCCCGGCCAGTACGCCGACGAGTGCTCCCACCACCGGCCGGTTTCCGCCTCCGCTGGGCTGAACCGATTCCGGCGCCGCCGCGGGCGGCGGCGTGGCACGGGAAGCCGCGCCCGGGGGGATCGCGTCAGTGGTGCTTCCACGGCGAGCCCCGCCCACCTTCGTCGACCGCGGCGGAGTTTTCACGGCGGATCCGGTTGTACGCACCGCCTCATTCTGACCGGGTACCGCTCGATCGGCTTCGCCAGTCGGTACCCTTGGGTCGCGTTTCCCCGGAAAGCTCAGGAGAAGGAGGGTTGTCGCCGTGGCCTTGGTGGTGCAGAAGTACGGCGGCTCCTCAGTCAGCGACGCCGAACGGATCAAGCGTGTGGCCGAACGGATCGTCGCCAGCCGCAAAAGCGGCAACGACATCGTGGTGGTGGTCTCCGCCATGGGTGACACCACCGACGAGCTACGCGATCTCGCGTATCAGGTCAGCCCGCTGCCGCCGCCCCGGGAGCTGGACATGCTGCTGACCGCCGGGGAACGAATCTCCATGGCGCTGTTGGCGATGGCCATTCACAACTTCGGGTACGAAGCCCGCTCCTTCACCGGCAGCCAGGCGGGTGTGATCACCACCTCCGCGCACGGTCGGGCCCGGATCATCGACGTCACGCCCGGACGGATCCGCAGCGCCCTCGACGAAGGCGCGATCGCGATCGTGGCCGGCTTCCAGGGGGTCGCCCAGGCCACCAAGGATGTGACCACCCTCGGCCGCGGCGCCTCCGATACCACCGCGGTGGCGCTGGCCGCGGCGCTGAAGGCCGACGTGTGCGAGATCTACACCGACGTGGACGGCGTCTACACCGCCGATCCCAGGATCGTGCCCAACGCCCGGCACATCCGGCAGATCACCTATCAGGAAATGTTGGAGCTGGCCGCGTGTGGGGCTAAAGTTTTGCACCTACGAGGCGTGGAGTACGCACGTCGATGGGGAATTCCCATTCACGTGCGTTCGTCGTTCTCATCCAAGCCCGGCACGCTGGTCACCGGCTCGATGGAGGATTCCCAGGTGGAACAGGCGTTGATCACCGGCGTCGCACACGACCGTAGCGAGGCGAAGATCACGGTGGTGGGGGTACCGGACGAACCAGGCGAGGCCGCCCGGATCTTCCAGACCATCGCCGACGCCGAACTCAACGTCGACATGATCGTGCAGAACGTGTCGACGAGGACCACTGATCGGGACAACTCCCGGCGGTACACCGACATCTCCTTCACCCTCCCGCAGGCCGATGGGCGCACCGCGATGAACGCACTGGCCCGGATCCAGCACGAGGTGGGGTTCGCCGACCTGCTCTACGACGATCACGTCGGCAAGGTGTCGCTGATCGGCGCCGGTATGCGCTCCAACCCGGGGGTGGCGGCCAAGTTCTTCGCCGCGCTCGGGGAGGCGGGCGTCAACATCGAGATGATCTCGAGCTCTGAGATCCGGGTATCGGTGGTCTGCCGTGACACCGATTTGGACACTGCCGTCCGGGCCGCACACGAGGCGTTCAACCTGGGCGGGGAAGAGAACGCGGTGGTCTACGCCGGAACCGGGAGGTGACTCGATTGAGCCAGCGTCTGCCCACCCTTGCGGTGGTCGGTGCCACTGGAGCGGTTGGCACCGTGGTATGTGAGCTGGTGTCCGAGCGGAAGAACGTCTGGGGGGAGATCCGCCTGATCGCCTCTCCCCGTTCAGCCGGCCGGACCATCGTGGTACGGGGTGAGGAGGTCACCGTCCAGGCGCTGTCCACCGAGGTGTTCGACGGGGTGGACGTGGCCGTGTTCGATGTGCCGGATGAGGTGTCGGCGCAATGGGCACCGGTGGCGGCCGACGCCGGGGCGGTGGTGGTGGACAACTCCGGCGCGTTCCGGATGGATCCGGACGTGCCGTTGGTGGTGCCGGAGATAAATCCCGAGCAGGCACGTAACCGCCCGAAGGGCATCATCGCCAGCGCCAACTGCACCACCCTGGCGATGATCGTGGCGGTGGCGCCGCTGCACCGGGAGTACGGGCTGCGGGAGCTGGTGATCGCTTCGTACCAGGCGGTGTCCGGGGCGGGGCAGATCGGGGTGGAGACCCTGCACGATCAGCTGCTCAAGACCGCCGGGGACCGCACGCTCGGGACCCGGGCCGGCAACGTCCGGCAGGCGGTCGGCGACGACCTCGGGCCGTTCCCGGCCCCGATGGTGCTCAACGTGGTGCCGTGGGCGGGCTCGCTGCGCGAGGCCGGTTGGTCGTCGGAGGAGATGAAACTCCGCAACGAATCCCGCAAGATCCTCGGGCTGCCGGATCTGAAGGTCTCGGCGACCTGTGTCCGGGTGCCGGTGATCACCGGTCACTCGATCGCGCTCCACGCGGTGTTCGGCACCGAGGTGGAGGCGGAGGCGGCGCGGGAGGTGCTGCAGCACGCACCCGGGGTGATCGTGGTGGACGATCCGGCCACCGGGGAGTTCCCGATGCCGATCGACGCGGTCGGCACCGACCCGGTGTGGGTGGGGCGGATCCGCCGGTCGTTGGACGACCCGCGGGCGCTGGACCTGTTCCTCACCGGTGACAACCTGCGCAAGGGGGCGGCGCTGAACACGATCCAGATCGCCGAACTGCTCGCGCCGGAGTTCACCCGTTCCTGAATCCAGGCGGTGACAGGTGCCCTGCTCCCGGACCGGCGCCGGCGGCAGGGCACCTTGGCGTGGCGGCCCGTAGCCGCCACCGTCGCGCTCAGGCCGACGGTTCGGCCGGTGGCTCCTGCGGGGCGGTGAGTTTCCCCTGCTCCTTCTCCCACCGGGTCAGTTGGTGGTTGAGCGCCTTCATGATCTCGAAAATCTGCTCCGGCCGGAGCCGGACCCGGGACACCATCCGGGCCGGTACGTTGATGATGCGCTGGCCGTCCACCTCCACCACCTGCGGCGGAGCGGTGTGAACCGAAAAGTCCAGAATGAACTGGTGTGGCTGATGCCACACACTCACAAAATCGGCGTATACCCCAGCTTCCACTTCTGGCGTGGTGCTCAGGCTTAGTCGGCGGGGCAGCGATGGCTGAGTGGGCTGGCTCATAGTCAGTCAGGCTACCCGCCCGGCGGGCATTCGCCGGGATCGCTGAAGTGACCGAGGCATACCCCTCACCGCCGGGGGTATGAGAAGGCGAACGAGCCGTACCAGGCATGTCTGTCTGCCTGTGGAGAAGGAGGAGCGGAAAATGACCCTTCCAGCGACTCGCCCCTGGCGTCCGTTCTCTCGCCCGATCTGGGATCCGACCGGTGAGCTCACCCAGCTCCGCAGTGAAATCCTGCGGATGCTCGGGGCGCTGTCCGGCACCGACGGCTGGACCAACGACGTGGAGATGACCGAGACCGACGATGGGTGGCTGGTCACCGCTCGGCTGCCCGGGGTCGCTCCGGAGGAGGTCACGGTCGAGCTCGAAGGACGGGAGCTGTCGATCCGGGGTCGCGCCGAAGCGGAGGAAGAGTCCGAGGAGATGCAGGAGTTCCAGCGGTCGGCCTTCCACTACCGGTTGACCCTGCCCAACGAGGTGGACCAGGACCGGGTGGACGCCACCATGGACCATGGGCTGCTACGGGTGCATCTGCCTCGCTCCCCGCAGGCGCGGCGGCGGGCGATCACCATCGGACGCCCCGCCTCCGGGAACGGTCAGGCCCGATCCACGGGATGAGCGGTGCTGACCACTGAGCCGGTCGTCGTCGCCGCCGGTGCGGTGACCCTGGCCGCGGATCTCACCATCCCGGAACACCCCGCCGGGGTGGTGTTGTTCGCGCACGGCTCCGGCAGTTCCCGGCACAGTCCCCGGAACCGGCAGGTGGCGGCGCACTTGCACGAGCACCGGTTCGTGACGGTGCTGGCGGACCTGCTCACGGAGGAAGAAGCGGAGGCCGATGCCCAGACCGGGCAGTTCCGGTTCGATATCGAACTCCTGTCCCAGCGGGTGGTCACGTTGGTGGACTGGGCCGGCACGGAGGCCGCCACGCAAGGGCACCCGATCGGGCTGTTCGGGGCCAGTACCGGGGCGGCCGCGGCCTTGATGGCGGCCGCCAAGCGCCCCGCGGAGGTCCGAGCGGTGGTGTCCCGGGGTGGGCGGCCGGATCTGGCCGCTCGCGTCCTGGACCAGGTGACCGCCCCGACGTTGTTCCTGGTGGGTAGTCGGGACCGGCAGGTGCTCCACTACAACGAGACCGCCGCGCTCGAACTCGCCGCCCCCTATCGAGTGCAGGTGGTGCCGAACGCCGGTCACCTGTTCGAGGAGCCAGGCGCCCTGGAGCAGGTCGGCCAGCACACGGTGGCGTGGTTCGAGGCCCACCTGCGGTGACGTACGGCGCTAGCTGCTCCGGCTGACCAGCCCGGACTGCGGCCTGCGCGCGGTGGTAGCCGGCCCGTTCACCGGCACCAGCACCACCGGACAGTGCGCGTTCTGCACACACTGCGCCGCTACCTGGCCTAACACCGGTCGGAGCAGCCGGGTCTGGCCGTGGCTACCGAGCACCAAGAGATCGGCGTCCCGGGAAGCGGTCTGCAACACCTCCGCCGGCCGCCCCTCCACCACTTCCCCCGCTACCGGAACCGGGCAGGACACCGCGTTGACCACGCGGGTGAGTGCCGCCACCGCCTGCTGCTTCGGCCCCTGCCGGGGATCGCCGTCACACCGCAACCCCGCATCCGGCAGGTCCGAACGCCACACCGTTATCGCCCGCACCAGGCCGCCCTGTTCGGCCGCCCGGCTCACCGCCCACTCCAACGCCCGTTGGCTGGCTTCCGAACCGTCAATCCCTACCAGTACGACATAGTCGTGACCCGTACCCATGTGTGTCGCCCCCACTTCCAGGATGCGTGATCCTCCCTGGTCAGGTCCACAGCTAGGGCCGCTGGACCGCTGATCCGGGTGACCAGGGAACCTCAGCGGCCCCTCGAGCAACACCACCACCGCGGGAAGACGGCCGGACAGGACCGGCGAACCGGCATAGACCGCGGCGCGCCGGGGCACTCTAGACGGAAGAGCCTGTCCCCGGGGGCGGGATCGCCCTCGACGCGGTCGGTGAGCCACCCGCGGGAGGAAGTCGCCGGTCGCCCGGGCGGGAAAAGGAGCGACCATGCGGACATTAGTGGTATACGAGTCGATGTTCGGCAACACCCGCCAGATAGCGGAGGCCATCGCGGAAGGGCTGTCCACGGCGGGAAACGGTATGGACGTCGAGGTGCAGGAAGTCAGCTCCGCGCCCACGGAGGTGACCGCTGATCTCCTGGTGGTGGGAGCGCCGACACACGCGTTCATGTTGAGCCGGCCCGAAACCCGGCAGGCCGCCGCCGACCAGGTGGAAACCGGGCAGGAACTGGTCTCCCAGGGGATTGGGCTGCGCGAATGGCTGGATCAGGTACGGGTGCCGAACGGCACCGCGGCCGCGGTGTTCATCACCCGGGTACGCCGACCGCCCCTACCGACGTTCGCTGGTCGGCAGGCCAAGCAGCGACTGGAACGCCGCGGCTGCCGGCTGGTGACCCGCCCGGAAAGCTTCTACGTCTCCGGTACCCCGGGGCCGCTGTTGGTAGGGGAGGTCGATCGCGCCCAGCAGTGGGCGACCCAGTTGGCCGGCTCCCTGACCCCCACTGAGGTCTGACCGCTGACCCCACTGAGGTCTGACCGCCCGCCGCCGGGGTCCGGGCGCGGGTGCTCAGGGAACGGTCCGCTCGATCGCCGCCGGCCCTTCCTCAGCGAGTTTCCGCCGCGCCCAGGCCACGTTCTCCGGCGTGGGATCCCGCCCCTCGGCGATCGCCAGATCCTCCGGATCCCACGGCTGCTCCGCCCCGGTGCGGAAACTCTCCGCCCGGGCCCGGGCACCTGCGGTGAGCCGATCCGGGTCGATCTCTCGCTCCGGGAACCGTCGCAGATACTCCCGCTCCAACTCCCGCATCCGCTGATCATGGTGGGCAAGGGCCTGGTCCGACCCGTGCCGCAGCGTGTCGTGTCGGGTCCGGTGCACGGTCGCCAGCTCCCGCATGAGGTCGTCGTGGGACAACTCACTCGCCGGCACGCGGTCCGCCGGCAGCACCGAGCCCGGTTCCGGACCCGCATGTCGGGTGGGGGAATTCTCGGTGTTCGCCATACTCAGCTGCTACCCGCCGGGCAAGCCCCGGTAACCGCTCGTCCGCCCGCGCGACTCGATGTTTTGCACCATCCCTGACTCAAAGTTCGATTAGTCCCGCCGGTCGGAGACATCCGGTCGGTGAGGTCGGAAACAGTGGAACCACCCGACCAGCGTGATCGGTTGCACCGGCCGTACTACCAGGGCAAAGTGAAAGCGTGGCGAAGCAGGGAGGCAGGCCGGACAGGCGCAAGCCCGGCCAAGGGGGTAAGCAGACGGGAAAGCGGGGATCCGGGCGAGCGGACAAGCAGGCGGCGGCTCGCCGGGCTGTCCGTGGCCTGCGACCGGAACGACAGCGTCGCGCGATCCTGATCTCATCGATCGCAGTGGCGGCGCTGTTGGTGGTGGGCATCCTCGGGATCGGGGTTTGGCTAGCCACCCGGCCGGATCCGGATGCAGCGATCCCGCCCTCCGCCACCTCCGATGAGCACGGGCTAGCGGTCGGCACCGGACCGGTCCCAGTCGAGATCTACCTGGACTTCATGTGTCCGGCGTGTCAGCAATTCGACGCGGCGTCCCGCCCGATCCTGGAGGAGTACCTGGCCGAGGGCACGGTGACCGTGATCTACCGGCCAATTGCGATCTTGAACCGGTACTCGACCACCCGGTACTCCACCCGCGCCGCGGCCGCGGCCGGCTGCGCCGCCGACGCGGGCCAGCTGGATCCGTACGTGGCGGCGCTGTTCACCAACCAGCCCCAGCAGGGCGGGGCGGGCCTCTCCGATGATCAGCTCGTCGAGCTGGGCAACTCGGTGGGGCTCGGCGAAGAGTTCGCGCAGTGTGTCCGGGACGGCACCTACCACGACTGGGCGAAGCTGAACACCGACGCCGCCGCCGACCGGGGCGTCCAGGCCACTCCGACGGTGTTCGTCGACGGCCAACGCCTCGACCCGCTCAGTCTGGATGCCCTGGCCGCAGCCATCGACCGGGCCGCGGCCGGATCGTGAGCCACCGCCGCGGCGGGCCGAGGACACCCCAGAGCGGATAGGAGCGTGGATGACGAGGAGCACGCTGATCGGGCTGGTCGGGCTGGCCTGCCGGCTCGGGCTGGCCGGGGTGTGGCTGTACGCCGGCGGCACCAAAGTCGGCGACTTGGACGCCTCGATCCGGGCGGTCAAGGCGTACCAGCTGCTACCGCCGACAGTGGCGGAGCTCGTCGGGGCGGCGCTGCCGTTCGTGGAGATCGCCCTGGGGCTACTGCTGCTCACGGGGCTCGCCACCCGGGTGGCGGCCAGCGTGTCTGCGCTGTTGATGGCCGGGTTCGTAGTCGGCATCGCCTCCGCCTGGGCCCGGGGGCTACGGATCGACTGCGGCTGCTTCGGCGGCGGTGGGGAACTCGCGGCGACCGAAACCCCGACCTATGGGCTGGATCTCGCCCGGGACGGGCTGTTTTTGGCCATGGCGGTGTTCCTGTTGTTCCGCCCGGTGACGCGCTGGTCGGTTGACCGCTGGCTGGCCGGTCCCGTACCCCACCGCCCCGACCCTGAAGCCTCTGAGGCTGGGGGCTGACGGATGACCGTCCCCGCCTGGCACGCGCTGCCTCCAGCGCAGGCCGCGGCCCGGCTAGGGACCGATGGGCAGGGCCTGTCCACCGGTGAGGCTCGTCGACGGCGGGAACAGTACGGCCGTAACCGGCTGCCGGAGCAGCCGCCCACCCCGGCGTGGCTGGTGCTGCTCCGGCAGTTCCGCAGCCCTTTGATCTACATCCTGCTGATCGCCACTGTGGTCACCCTCCTTCTCCGGGAGTTCCTGGACACGGTGGTGATCGTGATCGCGCTGGCGGTCAACGCCGGGATCGGGTTCGGGCAGGAGCGCCGGGCCGATCAGGCGGTACGGGCGCTCGCCCAGCTGGTGGTCCCGCAGGCCCGGGTGGTCCGGGACGGGCAGGAACGGCTGGTGGACAGCCGGGATCTGGTCCCCGGCGACCTGGTGCTGCTGGAACCGGGCAGCCGGGTGCCGGCCGATCTGCGGCTGATGCACGTCACCGGTCTACGGGTGGACGAGTCCCTCCTGACCGGGGAATCGACCCCGGTGACCAAACAGGTGGAGCCGGTGCCCGCCGCGGCGCCGCTGGCCGATCGGCACAGTGTGGCGTACACCGGGGCGATGGTGACCAGCGGCCGGGCCTGGGGGCTGGTGGTGGCCACCGGCGAGGCCACCGAGCTGGGGGCGATCGCCGGCCTGATCCGAGGGGAGCGGGTCGCCGAGACTCCGCTGCAGCAGCGGATGACCCGGTTCGCGCGGGTGATCGGGTTGGCGGTGGCGGTCACGGCCGGGGTGGCGTTCGGATCCGGGCTGTGGCTGGGCGGCACCGTGGAGGAGATGTTCCTGACCGCGGTCGCGTTGGCGGTGGCCGCCGTCCCGGAAGGGTTGCCGATCGCGGTCACGGTGGCGATGGCCCTCGGGGTGCGCCGGATGGCCCAGCGTCACGCGATCATGCGCCGGCTGGCGGCGGTGGAGACGCTCGGCAGTGTCACCGTGATCGGTTCCGACAAGACCGGCACCCTGACCGAGAACCGGATGACCGTCCGGGAGATCTGGACCGACGATGGATTCCACCCGGTGGGTGAGGTTCCCGCGGCCGGTTCGCCCCTGGCCTGGACCTTGACCGCGGGCGTGCTCACCAACGAGGCCGAGGCGTACTGGACCGAAGCGGGGATCGAGGCCACCGGCGACCCCACCGAGACCGCGTTGCTGGTGGCCGCGATCGAGTCCGGCCTGGTGCCGGATGAGCTGCGCGACCGCCACGCGGTGTTCGCCGACATCCCGTTCGAACCAGCCCGGAAGTACTCGGCCAGCATCCGCCAGCGGGACGGCCGTCACCTGGTGGTCGCGAAGGGGGCACCGGAGCGGATCCTGGGCATGTGCTCCCACCGCTGGACCGGGCAAGGTCCGGCGCCGCTGGACCCCGAGGGGGTGAACGCGGCCGCGGCGGAACTGGCCGCCCGGGGGTTGCGGGTGCTGGCGCTGGCCGGGCGCGAGCTGCCGGAGCCGGTGTCGACCCCCGCGCAGGTGGGCGAGCCGACCGGGCTGGCGCTGTTCGGGTTGGTCGGCATGCTCGACCCGCCCCGGGCGGGGGTGGCGGAGGCGATCGCGGACTGCCGGGCGGCCGGGATCCGGGTGGTGATGATCACCGGGGACCACGCGGTCACCGCCCGGGCGATCGCCGACACCCTCGGCATCGCCGGCCCGGGTGACCGGGTGTTGACCGGTGCCGAACTGGCCGGGCTGACCGACGCTCAGCTGCGCCAGCTGGTGCCGGAAGTCGCGGTCTACGCCCGGGCCGCTCCGGAGGACGAACTGCGCGTGGTCCGGGCGCTGCAGGAACGCGGCGAAGTGGTGGCGGTGACCGGGGACGGCGTCAACGACGCCCCCGCGCTGAGAGCGGCGGCGGTCGGGGTGGCGATGGGGCGTGGCGGCACCGACGTGGCTCGGGAAGCGGCGGACGTGGTGCTCACCGACGACAACTTCGTGAGCATCGCGGATGCGGTGACGGAGGGCCGGGTGACTTTCCAGAACATCCGGAAGGTCACCTTCTTTCTCCTCTCCAGTGGGGTCGCCCTGGTGTTGGCGATCCTGCTGGGACTGTGGTGGGGCTGGCCGCTGGTCATGCTGCCGGCCCAGCTGCTGTGGTTGAACATCGTCACCAGCGGGGTGCAGGATGTCGCCCTGGCGTTCGAGCCCGGAGACCGGACGCTACGCCGACGACCACCCCGGTCTCCGCGGGAAGGGATTCTGAACGGGGTGCTGTGGTGGCGGGCCGGGCTCGCCGGGGCGGTGATGGCCGCCGGCACCCTGCTGATGTTCTGGTGGGAGTGGGAACGCACCGGATCGGTCAGCCAGGCCCAGACGGTGGCCGCGACCACGATGGTGCTGTTCCAAGCGCTGCATGTGGGTAACGCTCGGGCGGTGCGGCGGTCAGTGTGGCAGCTTAGCCCGTTCTCCAACCGGTTCCTGCTGATCGGCACGGTGGTCTCGCTGGCCATCCACGTGGCCGCGATCTACCTCCCTCCCACCCAGTGGCTGCTGCGATTCGAGCCGGTCGACTTTTCGGCGTGGATCCGAATGGTGGCGGTGGCGTTCTCGGTGATCGTGGTGGTGGAAGCGGACAAGGTGCTCCGGCGCTGGCGAGGTGTGAACCGTTCCGGCACCGGGTAACACCTGCGCATGGCGGTGCCGGTACGGGACAACCTGCTGACCGGGCGGTTGGATGACGCGCTGCTGGAAACCCTGAAGCGGGTGGCAGCGGTGCTGAAGCGGACCGAGCTGCCGTTCGCGCTGGCGGGCGGATTCGCGGTGTACGCCCTGGGCGGCGCGTCCAGTGATCACGACGTGGATTTCCTGCTGCGCGAAGAAGACCTGCCCGCGGTCCGGGAGGCGTTGGAGGAGGCCGGGTTCGTCACCGAGCAACCGCCAGAGGACTGGCTGGTGAAGGTATACGACGGTGACCGACCGGTCGACTTGATTCACCGGCCGGTGGAGCGGCCGGTAACCGACGCCACGCTCGCGGACTCGACGGTGGTCATGGTGACCTCGATGCACCTACCGGTGATGTCGGCGACCGCCTTGATGATCTACAAGTTGCTCACCTTCTCGCAGCACCATTGCGACTTCACCCGCGCGCTCCCGATGGCGCGCTCCCTGCGGGAGCAGATCGACTGGCACCGGGTGCGCCGAGAAACCTCCCACTCCCCGTTCGCGGAAGCGTTTCTGGTGCTGCTGGACCGGTTGGGGATAGTGCCGATGGTACGAGATCTAGCGGAGGTCCAATGACGACGCCAGCGACCGGTGGGCCACCGACCGGTGATTTGGACTATGTGGAGGCCGAGGTCCGGCGACTGCTGGCCGAGGACCCGGGGATCGGGGAACAAGGCATTGAAGTGCGGCACCGGGAACGCGTACTGGTGCTGCGGGGGGAGGTGGAGAGCCCGGGCCGACGGCGGGAGATCCTGCGGACGGTCCGGAACCGGTTCCCGGGACTGGCGCTGCGGGCAGACATCTCGGTGAGCGCCACCCATCCGCCCGACGCACCAGAGGAGCTGCCATGAGCGGGATGGTCCGGATCGCGGCGGTGGGGGATGTCCACATCGCTGAGGACGTGGCGGGGCAGTTCCGGCCGGGAATGGCCGACCTGGCCGAGCGGGCGGATGTGCTGCTCCTGGCGGGAGATCTGACCCGGTTCGGCACCCCGGACGAGGCGCGGCTGGTCGCCGCCGAGTTCGGAGGGTTGCCGGTCCCGGTGGTGGCGGTGCTGGGCAACCACGACTACCAGAGCGATCAGGTGCCGGAACTGGTCAGTATCCTCGCCGACGCCGGGATCACGGTTCTCGAAGGCGACAGTACGGTGATCGACACCCCGGCGGGGCGGCTGGGGATCGCCGGAACCAAGGGGTTCGGAGGTGGTTTCGCCGGCCGGTGCGCTACCGCGTTCGGGGAACCGGAGATGAAGGCGTTCGTCGGGGCCAGCGGCGCCCTCGCCGATCGACTGGGGGAAGCGCTGCGGTCAGTGGAGTGCGATGTCCGGGTCGCGCTGACCCACTACGCACCGGTGCCGGACACGCTGGCCGGGGAACCGCTGGAAATCTATCCGTTCCTCGGGTCCTACCTCCTGGCGCAGGCGATCGATTCGGCGCCCACCGCGCTGGCGGTGCACGGCCATGCCCACTACGGCAGTGAGCGAGGCATGACCCCGGGTGGGGTGCTGGTCCGCAACGTCGCTCACCCGGTCATCCGGCAGGCGTACAGCCTGTTCCACCTGGATGTGCCGTCCCCGGTGACCGAGGAGCTCGCCGGGGCGGAGCGGGCCACGGGATAGCGCGGCGGTCAGGCGGCGGCCTGCCACATCACGTCCACCGCGTGCGCGGTGAACCCGAGTCGGGCATACAGCCGGCGCGCCGGCTGATTGTCGTCGTCCACATACAACATCACCTGCTCGAGCCCGCGGTCCCGCAGGTACCGCAGGCCGGCCAGCGTGAGCGCGGTCCCCAAGCCGGTGCCGTGTGCGGCTGGGTCCACTCCCACCACGTAGACCTCGCCGATCGGCTCGCCGTGGTGCCAGTTACCTGGACCGTGCACTTTGGTCCAGTGGAACCCGAGCAGCCGATCGTCCTCCGACCGTACCGCCAACAGGAACCCTTCCGGGTCGAACCACGGCTCCGCCATCCGCATCCGCAGATCGTCCGCGGTCCAGCGCCCCTGCTCCGGGTGGTCGGCGAACGCACGGGCGTTGACGGTGAGCCACTGGGCGTCGTCGACCCCGGGCTGGAAGGGGCGCAGCTGGACCCCGTCCGGCAGCACCGGTTCCGGGATCGGTTCCTGCAACGATCGCCGCAGCTGGTGCAGCACCCGCACCCGGCGGAACCCGAGCGCCTGGGCGGTGGCGGCCGCCTCCGGCAGGTCGCCGTGTGACCACACCCGTAGCGGCGGCCGGTCCGCCGGGATCCGCTCCTGGGCCGCGGCCAGCAGCCGCCGGCCGATCCCGGCCCGCCGGGCCTCCGGATGCACCACCAGTTCGGCGCTGGGGTCACCCGCGAGGTCGAGCTGGCCGTAGCCGACCACCCGCCCGGCGGAGTCGCGCGCCAGCAGGTGCACGCCACCGCCGTGCCGCAGTTGCAGCACCACCTGTTCGGAGAAGGGGTAGGTCCCGTCCGTGGCCGCGGCGGTGTCGGCCAGCGCCAGCACCTGGTCGACCTCTGCGGTCGACAGTGGGCCAGCGGACGTGGTGACGGTGATCGGCCCGGGGGCGGTAGTCATGCCACTCCAATCTGGGACGAGTCCTCGACGTGCGCGCCGGGCCCGTCCGGGGCCGGCTCCCAACCCTCATCCGGCAGCGGACGGACCGCGGGCTGTACGAACTTGTACCCCACCTGCCGGACGGTGCCGATCATCCCCTCGTACTCCGCACCGAGCTTGGCGCGCAGCCGTCGCACGTGCACATCCACCGTCCGGGTGCCGCCGAAGTAGTCGTACCCCCACACCTCGCGGAGCAGCTGATCCCGGGTAAACACCCGCCCCGGGTGCTGCGCCAGGAACTTCAGCAGTTCGAACTCCTTGTAGGTGAGGTCCATCGGCCGGCCCTTCAGCCGGGCCGAGTAGGTGTCCGGGTCGATGAGGAGGTCACCGGCCCGGATCATCCCGCCGCGCTGGTCGTCCGCCTGGGCGTGCCGCTCGGTGGCCAGTCGCAGTCGGGCCTCCACCTCCGCCGGGCCGGCGCTGGCGAGGATCACGTCCGCTATGCCCCAGTCGGCGGTGACCGCGACCAGCCCGGCCTCGGTGACCACCGCCAGCAACGGGGCGGGCAGGCCGGTGGTGTGCAGCAGCCGGCAGACCGCGCGCGCCTCGGCCAACTCCGTACGGGCGTCCACCAGCACGACGTCGGGGCTGGGACCGGTCAGCAGCGCCTGCAGATCCCGCGCGGCCGGGCGTACCCGATGGGGTAGCAGATCCAGGCTGGGGAGCACGGTTCCGGGGTCGGTAGTGGGATGGGCCGCCAGCAACAGGATCTCCACGGCGTACCTCCCAACAGGCGGATCGGCGGCGGCCTGGCGGTGATTCAGTCTACCGGCACCGACCGGCCCGATCCGGCACACACGGTGCACCCACCGTGTAGCTAACCCGGAATCAGCGGTGCTCTGGCACGATCAGGGAGTGTCTGGCAGCACCCCTCCTCAGGAGTCTCCGCCTCCGCGGCGATCGGCGCCGGCCGTGCGACCAGTCCGGTTCGGACCGGTCCGACGACTGCTGTCGCTGGCGATCGCGGGGTTCTCGGCGCTGCTGGCGGTCGGCCTCATTTTTGGGGCGCACGCCGCCGGTCTGGGGTGGTTGCGCAGTTCGTACGCGGTGGTGATCCTCGGCATCCAGGCCCTGTTCGTGTTGGCATTCACCATCGCGCTGCGCCCACCCGACCCGCGGGTGGTGGCGGGGGTGGGGCTGGTGGCGGCGGTGGCGGCGGATGTGGCCGCGGTGGTGCCGGCCGCCCCCACCGTGGCTCCGCTCGGGGTGATCGCAGCCGGTGGCTTCCTGACGGCGGTGGTGGGCCAGCTGCTCCGCCGCCCGGGCCGGATCCGGGTGACCGAGTCGTTGTCGGCCAGCCTGGTGGTCGTGGCCGGGGTGATCGCCTACGCGGTGCTGATCGTGCTCACCCGGCTGCCCAGCGGCACCCAGGCGATCCTGGTATGCCTGTCCGCGGCCGGGGTGGCGTTGATCGTGGCCCGGGTGACGGACACGGTGCTGCCGTGGCCCCGGCTGGCGCCGCAGGTGCCGCGGGGGGCGGCCGGGGTGGTGCTGGGCGCTATGTTCGGCACGGCCGCGGCCGGGATGCTGGGCAGGTACGTCGCCGGATTCACCCCGGGCAGCGCCGCGCTGGTGGGGGTGGCGACCGCGATGGCGGCGGTGCTGGCGGACTTGTCGGTGGGGTACGCCGAGGCGGGGCGCCGGCTGGGCGGGGAGCCGCCGACCCTGTGGATCGCCCGCCACCTGCAGGGGCCGCTGGCCGGCTTCGGACTGGCCGCCCCCCTGGCTTATTTACTGACAGCAATCTTCTTGGCGCCGACTTATCAGTAGGGGTCGGCAACGGGGGCAAGGAGCGACAGATGCGGACCCTGCGACGGGTACTGGTGGCCCTGCTGGTGCTGCTGGTGCTGCTGGCGGTGGCCGACCGGGTGGGGGCGTGGGTGGCGCAGCGGGCCCTGGCCGACCAGGTCAGCCAGGAGCTGGCTGCTCGCGGCGTGGACAGCGCGCCCCCGGAGGTCTCGATCGCAGGAGTGCCGTTTCTCACTCAGGTCGCGGCCGGGCGGTACGAGTTGATCACCGTCCATCTACGCGATGTGGGCACCGACCAGCTGCGGTTGGCGACGGTGGAGTTGACCGCCCACGACGTCACCGCTGCTGCCCGGGACCTGCTCAACCGAGAAGGGCCGGTGGTGGCTGACCGGCTGACCGGCGACATCACCGTCGGATACGCCCGCGTGGTGGAGTTGACGGGGCTGCCGCAGCTGACCCTGACCGCCGCGGAGGACGGACGGCTGCGGATCGCGTTGACCACCGAGGCGCTAGGCGCGCCGGTGCAGGTGAGCGGCGTGGCCAGCGCCACGGTAGTGGACAACACGGTGCGGTTGGCGGTGGAAGAACTGCGGCTGGTGGAGCCGTCCATACCGATCGGGGCGGAGGCGCTGCTGGCGGAGCTGGCTCAGCGGTTGTCGGTCACCGTGGTGCTGCCGCCGCTGCCGTACGGGCTGCAGCTGGAATCGGTCCGGGCGGAGCCGGCCGGGTTGGTGGTCCGGGTGACCGCGGACCAGGTGCGGTTGGTTTGACCGAGATCACTCGCCGGCTCTCGGATGCTGGGCAGAAAATGTCGATCCGCGCTGATCAGTGCTATGGTCGCTGCCGTGGGCAGGGTACTCATGCTTACCAAACGGCGCGCAGTTGATCTGTGCCGCGTGACCACCTGCCTGTGTCGCTCCGTCTGAGGCGGAGCCGACGCTCTTTCCGTTCCTCGCGCGGTTCCGCAGAACCCGTGCAGCTTCCCATCCACCCAGGGTTGCCGCACGGTCTGGCTGCGCCGGTGCCGTGCGGCGACTCTTCTAGAGTCGATCAAGGAGCGTCACATGAGTCGCGACACCGCGCTCGTCACGGTCGAGTGGGCCGAGAAGAACCTGAACACGCCCGGAGTGGTCTTCGTCGAAGTGGATGAGGACACCTCCGCCTATGACACCGGACACATCCCTGGTGCGATCAAGCTGGACTGGCGGACTGAGCTGCAGGATCCGGTACGCCGGGACTTCCTCAACCGCGAGCAGTTTGAGGAACTGATGTCCGCCAAGGGGATCAGCAACGACGACACGGTGGTCCTCTACGGCGGCAACAACAACTGGTTCGCGGCGTACGCGTACTGGTACTTCAAGCTGTACGGCCACGAATCGGTCAAGCTGCTCGACGGCGGCCGTAAGAAGTGGGAGCTGGACAACCGCGTGCTGGTGACCGAGGTGCCGCAGCGGCCCCGCACCACCTACCGGGCCAAGGAGCAGGACCTGTCGCTGCGGGCGTTCCGGGACGAGGTGGTGGCCGCGATCGGCACTCAGAACCTGGTGGACGTGCGCTCCCCGGACGAGTACGCCGGCCGGCTGCTCGCCCCCGCCCACCTGCCGCAGGAGCAGGCGCAGCGGGGCGGCCACATCCCGACCGCGATCAACGTGCCGTGGAGCAAGGCCGCCAACGAGGACGGCACCTTCAAGTCCAATGAGGAGCTCCGCGCGCTGTACGAGGCGGCGGGGCTGGACGGCTCGAAGCCGATCATCGCGTACTGCCGGATCGGGGAGCGGTCCTCGCACACCTGGTTCGCCCTGCACGAGCTGCTCGGGTACCAGAACGTGAAGAACTACGACGGCTCCTGGACCGAGTACGGCTCGCTGGTGGGCGTGCCGGTGGCGACCGGGGACGAGCCGGGGGAGCCGGCGTGAGCGCCGCGGCGGCATCCGGCTGCGGGGCGCCGGACCAGTCCGCCCCGCTGACCGGGGTCGACCCGACCCGGGAGACGGTCATCACCGGGGTGGTGCGGAACTCCACCGGCACGGCGGTGGGGGGCGCGTACGTGCGGCTGTTGGACGCCACCGGCGAGTTCGCCGCGGAGGTGGTCAGCTCTCCGGAGGGTGCGTTCCGGTTCTACGCCGCCCCCGGCACCTGGCAGGTGCGGGCGCTGTCCCGCCAGGGCACCGGCCAGGTCGAGGTGCCGGCCACGGTCGGGATCAACCAGGTAGCGCTGACCGTCGCCTGACGTGAGATCGGGCGGGTGGCTGCGGGGAAGCCGCCCGCCCGATCTTCATGGCAGGATGGCCGGGTGCGGTGGACCGGGAGGCGCCTGTGGTGGGCGGGGCTGGTGGCGGCGTGGGCGGTCGGGCTGCTGGTAGCGGGGATCTGGTCGGTTCATCACGACCCGCCGACGGTACGGGCGCAGAGTGACCTGTCCAGCGGGGCCCGGACGGTCGAGGCGGCGGCCGCCACCCTGCGGGAGCTGGTGGCTCCGGTCGTCTCCACCGCGCCGACCGAGCTGACCGAGATCACCGATTGTCGGCTGGCGCTCGGCCGCACCGGGCAGAAGTTGACGCAGCGGCTCACCTTCCAGGTGCCCGACGGTCAGGAGCAGGCGCTGCTGGAGCGGTTGGCGGAGCAGCTGCCGGAGCAGTGGCAGGCCCGCCACTATCCGAGCAGCCAACGGTTCTACGCCGACGCCGGGAACTTCGTGACCGTTCGGGGTGAGGTGACGGCTCCCGGGCAGGTCAGGCTGACGTTGAACACCGGCTGCCGCCCGGAGCACCTGCCCGGTGGCTAGACCAGCCGGCGCCGGTCAGTAGCCCCGGGCCTCAGTAGACCAGGGCCTGGACCCCGTCGGCCAGGATCTCCTCGACAAACGCCGCTGCCCCGGCGATCCTGACCCCGGGCAGCACATCCGCCTCGGTGATTCCCCGCCGGGCGGCGCACTGGCTGCACACCGTGACCCGCCCTCCGGACAGCACCGTTTCCAGCAGGTCCGGCAGCGGCGCGGAATGCGGCAGCTCGAACGTGGCCGCCCGCCCGGGCAGGGCGAACCAGGCGGACTCCCCGGTCAGCCACAAGGAGACGGTGGCCCCGGCGGTCACCGCGGTGGCCGCTACCGTGAACGCCTGCCCACACCGCTCCGGCGCGTCCGCCCCGGCGGTCGCTTTCACTACCAGCGTCCGAGCCATACCCGACAGCATATGATCGGTCGGATGGTGACTGAGATCGGGTTCGTGAGCCTGCTGGTGACCGGATTCGGGGTGCTGGCAGGCAGCCTGATCTACCTCGCGATCAGGATCGGACGAGGAGCATGACGTACGCCGAGCCGCCGTGGGCGCACCTGCCTCCGGCGGAGCCTTACCCCTATTCGGACACCCACGATCCCGACTCCGGTCCCAAGCCCCATCCAGCGATCCGGGACCTGGTGCCGTACCTGGGGTTCTGGCGGGGCCGGGGCCGGGGCGGCTACCCGACGATCGAGGACTTCGACTACGCCCAGGAGGTGCGGATCAGCCACGACGGCCGGCCGTTCGTGGCGTACGAGTCCTGGAGCTGGGTGCTGGACGAGCACTCCCGGCCGGTGCGGCCGGCGGCCCGGGAGAGTGGCTGGTGGCGACCGGTGCTGACCTCCGACGGGGAGCCCACCGGCGAGCTGGAGGCGTTGTTCACCAGCCCGACCGGGATCATGGAGCTGCACATCGGCCATATCAAGGGCGGCACGGTCGAGTTGGCCACCGACGCGGTGGTCCGCACCCCCACCGCCAAGGAGGTCACCGCCGGGCACCGGTTGTACGGGATCGTGCAGGGGGCCTTGATGTACGCCCAGGAGATGGCGGCGGTCGGCCACCCCCTGACCCCGCACCTGTCCGCGCGACTGACCCGGGTCACCGAGTCCTGACGCTATTCGGCCAGGGGGAGCGGGGTACCGATCCGGACCGCCTGCCCTTCGGTGTACGGATCGGTGTGTACCTGCACCGCGAGCGGCCGGGATTCGGTCGGCAGGTCGAAGGTGAGGATGGCGGTGGCCGCTTCTCCGGGCACCAGCGTGCCGAACGGCAGCCGCTCCTCTTCCGGCACGGGCAGGTGGCGGGCTCCGGTGTCCGCCAACAGCAGTTGGGCGCCGGCCGGTACCCGCACCGGGTGGTTACCGTCGTTACGGGCGCCGACCACCACCTCGCACCGCTGTCCGTGCACCGCCCGCGCGGACGGGCCACACCGCACCAGGTGCACCACGAACGCCACCTGACCGTCCCGGACCTCCACCCCGATCGGTTGGGGTGCGGCGACTTCATTGGGGGAGGCCGGGCGTAGGTAGGACCAGACCCCCCACGCCACCACCACCGGTCCGAGGGTCAACACGGACAGTCCGGCGACCGCCGCGGTGCGCACCGCGGTGACCGGTCCGCGGCGCTGCCACCATCTCTCTACTCTGGAGAGAAAACCAGGGACCCAGGCCAGCCACGCGGGGCGCCGGATCCGTCGACGCGCCCGGGCAAGACCCCGCCGGTCGGTCCGAGATTGGGGCCGCCGGAACCGGTCCGGTAGCCAACGCCGACCGGGGCGACCCGGCCGCCGGAGCGCCGTACCTCGTACTTTCCCCTTTCCCACATTCCGGGCAGTACCCGCGTATGTGCGGATTATTCACGTTCTGTCCGGGCGGGGGAAAGGCGCGCGAGCCGCCCCAGACCCCTCAGGCGACCACCCGCCGCCGCACGCGCCGCGGCGTCACTCCGCCGCCGGCACCGGGTAGCCGAGCACCTCCTGCACCACCGGGGTAGCGGCAGACGG
>Ga0079224_100003521_pt1 | contig 19841 bp, 18 predicted proteins | sample Stecom2015_FD_80414 | JGI IMG/M metagenome (GOLD analysis project Ga0079224, IMG submission 80414) | Agricultural soil microbial communities from Utah to study Nitrogen management - Steer compost 2015 | ecosystem: Environmental > Terrestrial > Soil > Agricultural land | place: USA: Utah...
CCGCCGAGGCAGCAAAATCACGGCCGCCAGGGCCGGCATCGACTGCAGCCGTTCATAAACCGCTATAATGCCGCCAATTTCATTCCTTTCAGCCTGGATGACGAATACACCATGACCGATCGGGAAGTGTCCACTCCGACCAACTTCATTCGCCAGATCATCGAAGAGGACCTGCGCCAGGGCAAGAACGGCGGCCGGGTCGCCACCCGCTTCCCGCCCGAGCCGAACGGCTACCTCCACATCGGCCACGCCAAGTCGATCTGCCTAAACTTCGGCGTCGCCCGCGACTACGGCGGCACCTGCAATCTGCGCTTCGACGACACCAACCCGGAGAAAGAAAGCGCCGAGTACGTCCGTGCCATCCAGGAGGACGTGCGCTGGCTCGGCTTCGAGTGGGACCGGCTGTGCTACGCCTCGGACTACTTCGAGCAGCTCTACGACTATGCCGAGGACTTGATCCGGGCCGGCAAGGCGTACGTGTGCGACCTCAGCCAGGAAGAGATCCGCGAGTACCGAGGCACGCTGACCGAGCCGGGGCGCGAGAGCCCTTACCGCAACCGCTCGGTGGAAGAAAACCTCGACCTATTCCGCCGCATGCGGGCCGGCGAATTCCCCGACGGTAGCCGGGTGCTGCGTGCCAAGATCGACATGGCCTCGCCCAACATCAACATGCGCGACCCGGTGATCTACCGCATCCGCCGCACGGCGCCGCACCACCAGACCGGCGAGGAGTGGAAGATCTACCCGATGTACGACTACACCCACTGCATCTCCGATGCGTTGGAGGGCATCACCCACTCCCTGTGCACGCTGGAATTCGAGGATCACCGGCCGCTCTACGACTGGTTCCTGGAGCAGCTGGACGTCCCCTGCCATCCGCAGCAGATCGAGTTCGGCCGGCTCAACCTGGAGTACACCGTGCTCAGCAAGCGAAAGCTCACCGAGCTGGTCGAAAAGGGCTACGTGGAGGGCTGGGACGACCCGCGCATGCCCACCATCGCCGGCATCCGCCGCCGCGGCTGCCCGCCGGAGGCGATCCGCCTCTTCTGCGACCGCATCGGCGTCACCAAGTCCGACGGCGTGGTCGAGATCGCCATGCTGGAGCACTGCATGCGCGAGGTGCTGGACACCACCGCCCCGCGGGCCATGGCGGTGCTGCGGCCGCTCAAGGTGGTGATTGAGAACTATCCCGAGGACAAGGTCGAGCAGCTCACCGCGGCTAATCATCCCAAGGACGAATCCATGGGCACGCGCACCGTGCCCTTCACCCGGGAGGTCTACATCGACCGCGACGATTTCATGGAAGTCCCGCCCAACAAGAAGTGGAAGCGGCTGTCGCTGGGCGAGGAGGTGCGCCTGCGCTACGGCTACGTGATCCGCTGCACCGAGGTGATCAAGGACGACCAGGGCGAGATCGTCGAGCTGCGCGCGACCTACGATCCCGACACCCTGGGCGCCGATCCCGCAGGCCGCAAGGTCCGCGGCGTCATCCACTGGGTATCCGTCAGTCATGGCGTACCGGCGGAAATCCGCCTCTATGACCGACTGTTCAAGGTGCCGATCCCGGGCGCCGACAAGGACGACGACTGGCTCAGCGACATCAACCCCGAGTCGCTGGTGGTCGTGCAGGGCGTGGTCGAGCCGTCGCTAGCGAAGGCCAGGCCGGGCGATCGCTTCCAGTTCGAACGGGAAGGCTACTTCTGCGTCGACACAAAGGACAGCACGCCGGAGCGGCTGGTGTTCAACCGTACCGTGACCCTGCGCGACACCTGGGCCAAGATCGCCGGCCAGAAATAGAGCACAGCCGCCATGGCCGTCCTGCTGGTCAACCTACGCAACGTGCCAGAAGACGAAGCCGAGGAGGTGCGCGCCCTGCTGGCCGCGCACCGCATCGACTTCTACGAGACGCCGCCCAACTTTTGGGGCATCTCAGCCGGCGGCATCTGGCTGCGGGACGAACGCCAGCTTACCGAAGCCCGACGCCTGCTGGCGGCGTATCAGGAAGAGCGGCGGCAGCGCGCTCGCAACGCGCCGCCGCCGCGCCGTCATCCCCTGCTGATCCTGCTCTATCTCGCCATCGCCGCCGCCGTGCTCTACTTCTCCACCGTGCCGTTCCTGCGCCTGGGAAGCTGAGCGGCGGCACCCTGCCCCCGCGACTCAGGCAGAATCGACCCGATCCAACACAACGAGGTCGTCCTCGAGATTGAGGCAGTGCCCCAGGCGCTGCTGCTTGGTGAGCAGGTAATTGAAATTCTCGGGGTTGGGACGAATCAGCAGCGGAATCCGCTCAGTCACCCTGAAGCCGCCGGCCTCGAGCGCGTCCACCTTGCGCGGGTTGTTGGACATAAGCCGCACCGAGTCGATGCCAAGATCGGCCAGAATGGCCAGTGCAGCATCGTAATTGCGCGAATCCACCGGCAGTCCCAGCTCCAGGTTGGCGTCCACGGTGTCCCGCCCCTGGTCCTGCAGCTGGTAGGCACGAATCTTGTGGGTCAGCCCGATGCCGCGCCCCTCATGCCCGCGCAGGTAGATCACCACCCCCTGCCCGGCCTGAGCGATCATGGCCAGCGCCCGCTCCAGCTGCTCGCCGCAGTCGCAGCGCAGCGAGCCGAGGATGTCGCCGGTCAGGCACTCGGAATGCAGTCGCACCAGCACGTTTTCCCGGCCCCGCAGCTCGCCCTTAACCAGGGCCATGTGCTCGGTACCGTCCGTGCGCGAGCGATAGACGTGGGCGACGAACTCGCCGTGGCGGGTCGGCAGGCGGGCGACGGCCGTGCGCTCCACCAGCATCTGATCGACGGCGACGGCTTCGGCCGACCGGTTGGTATTGCTGCGGCTCAAGACTCTTTCCTCGTGGCGTATGGACCGCTTCCGGCAGCGACGGCCGGCAGCGGCACGGTGTTCGGCAGAAATGATCGCGACATTATCGCCTTACTTGGGCCCCAGGCAAAACCCGGGACGATGCCGGCAACGTCCGTGCTGTTGCGGCGTGGCCAGCGCGGCAGGGAAAAACCCTCACCGAATGATTCCAAGCCATTGCAGCAGACAGTCGCCGCCCTGCTTGGTTCCCGGCGCGGCAGACTAGCACCACCGCCGCTTGACGACGCATTGCATGGCCTGCTTGCGTTGCTGCAGCGAATCCGGCACAGTCGACATGAGAAAAACCTTACTTAGCAGCCACATTCAATTAATTTTACTCATAAGAGCCCGCCATGCTGGAATTGCGCCATCTTCGCAGCCTGCTCGCCATCCGCGACTGCGGCAGCCTGTCCGCCGCAGCCCAGCGGGTGCATCTGACGCAGTCGGCGCTCTCGCATCAGATCAAAGCGCTGGAAAACTACTTCGGCACGCCGCTGTTCTTCCGCAACCAGCGGCCGTTGAAGCCGACTCCGGCTGGCGAGCGGCTGATCCGCTTAGCGGAGGAGATTCTGCCTAGCGTCGCTGCCACCGAGGAGGCGCTGCGCCAGGCCGGGCGTGGTAACCGCGGCCGGCTACACATGGCCATCGAGTGCCACAGCTGCTTCCAGTGGCTGATGCCGGCTCTGGAGCAGTATCGGCTGCAGTGGCCGCAGGTCGAGCTGGATTTTTCCCTGGCCTTCAGCTTCCACCCGCTGCCGGCGCTCTACCGCGGCGAGATCGATCTGGTCATCACCGCTGATCCGGAAGAGGACTTCGGCGGCCTGCATTTCGCGCCCTTGTTCCGCTACCAGGTGCAGCTCCTGGTGCCGCGCAGCCACCCGCTGGCGGGCAAGCCTCATGTCGAGCCAGCCGACCTGGCCGACCAGACCCTGATCACCTATCCGGTGTGCCGCGGCAAGCTGGATGTCTTCCGCCAGTTCCTACAGCCGGCCGGCGTGGAGCCAGCCGCGGTGCGCACCAGCGAGCTCACCGCCCTCATGGTGCAGCTGGTAGCCAGCGGTCGCGGCGTGGCCGCCCTGCCCAACTGGGCCATTGCCGAGTTCCTGCAAGGCAGCAGCCTGGCGGCGTTGCCACTGGGACGGCAAGGGGTCTGGAGCACGCTTTACGCCGCCACCCGCGAGGATGACGCCGAGCTGGCCTACATCCAGGCCTTCGTCGACATCGCCCGAGCCACCACCGCCAGGACGTTGAACGGCATCGTGCCGCTGGAGCGGGCGGCCTGATGCAGCGACGAACGACCAGAGGAACGTGACGGCGGCCATGGCCGGCCGCGCCCTTGCGCGTGGGATGGAGGCAGGAAGAATGGGACGCGAAGGCGGTGCCCGCACATGAGGAGCGCTGCCCGCTCGCTTACTTGGCCTGACCTTTCTGGTGCATCAGCACCACCAGGTCGGCTTCGATCTGGCCGATGCCGCAGGTCTCCATGATCTCCTGGGCCGAGCAGCCGCGGCGGGCCATGCGGATGGCCTGGTTGAACACGCTGTCGCTGACATCGCCGCTGGAGGCGACCTCTTCCAGTCGCGCCCGCAGGCGGGCCAGATCTTGCTCCAGCTGCAGCAGGCGCCGCCCCTGGCTCAGGGAGCTGGAAGAAAGCCCCTGGTAGTGCTGCTCGCTTACCGTGAGCGCCGATTCCAGCTCGTCCAGACGGCGCCGCAATGCGCCAAGGCGCCAAAGCGCAAACCCAGCCAGCGCGCCGGCCAACAGGGCCAGCAGAACCGCGATGTGAAAGGCATAGTGCTGCATCTCAGCCGCACCCGCTGCGCGCAGCGCTCCTGTCGACGGCGCGCCGCTGGACGACCAGGCTGTCCGAGCGCGGTGACGGCAGACAAGTACCGACTGGGCCGTTTTCCATCATGACTGCCGGCCGGAGGCGACCCTCAGAGCAATGCCACCTCCTGCCACTCCTCCCTGGTGAGCACCTTGTTGACATCGATCAGAATCAGCAGCTGATTGTCGCGGCTGACCACACCATAAATATAGCGAGCCGATTCGTCGTTGCCGACACTGGGGGCGGTGTCGACCTCCGACTCCCTGACCTCGATGACCTCGGCCACCGAGTCTACCAGCATCCCGGCGACCTGGTCGCCGGCCTCGATCACCATAATGCGCGAGCTGGGCTCCGGCTCCCTGCTAGGCAGGCCGAAGCGCATGCGCGTATCGATGACCGTCACCACGTTGCCGCGCAAGTTGATGATGCCGAGGACGAAGTGCGGAGCTCCGGGCACCGGCGCGATTTCCGTCATCGGCAGCACTTCCTGCACCTGCAGGACGTTGATGCCATAGATCTCGTCATCGAGATGAAAAGTGACCCACTGGGTTATCGCCCCTTGCTCTTGCCGGCGTGCTTGTTCCGACATCGATGAAACTCCAAAAAATTCGTTCCCAGTCCCTTTATCGGCCGCGGCGACGTTCGGTTTAGCCGTTCTTGGCGGCCAGCATGTAGGCGAACGCCTCGGTATCGATCAAGGCGCACAGATGCTTGAGCACCGTGCCGGCCAACCAGGGGCGCTTGCCGCCATAGCGACGCCATTTGACCTGCTCCGGCGCAAGCCGCAGTACGTCGCCGATCTCGTTGCAGGACAGCGCCCAGCGACCTCCGTCCACCACTAGCAGATGCCGCGGCGGCTCGGTGGGCATCAGCTCGGGGCGGTCGGGCGGAATCACCAAGGCGGCGGTGTTGACCACCCGCACGTTCTGATCCCGATAGCGCAGCAGCCCATAGCACCAGTCGGGCTGGTTGGGCATAGGGGTGATGCCTTCCTTAGGCCACTTGAGCACACCGTTGAGGCTTGTCAAAGGAACCGCCAGCGACAGGCCGCCGACGGAAAACACCAGCGCCTGGAATTCCGCCTGCGCCCACTCAGGCCGCTCCTTGCGCGGCACCGGCAGCATGGTCGCGGGTACCGTGACCGGCTGCGGCGCCGGCGTTGCCCGCTCGCTCGGCGCCGGCCGCGCTGCCGGCAGCCGTTTCGGCTCTTGGCGCAACGGCGCCACCGGCGGCCGCTCCCGCACCGGGCGCTGCTCCCGCACCTGCGGCTTCGGCTCGGACACTGGCTGGCGCGGGATCTCCTGCAGCAGGTTGTCGAGATAGCTCCACAGGGCCTGCTGCGGCTCCAACAGTTTCTGATCGGTTTGCATCAACCGCCTCCTTGCCTTGCGGCGGCGTCATTCTCCTGCAGCAGCTCCTGCAGCAGGCGGCGATAGGCCTGGCTGCCGCGCGCCCAGGGCTGGGCGATCGTCAGCGGCAGCCCTTGGCGGCTGGCCTCGCGGAACTGGGTGTCGACGGGGATGGCCGAGGGCCAAACCTTGTCGCCGTAAGTGGCTCGCAGCTCGCGCAGGGAATCCACCGACGCACGGGTGCGCCGATCGAATAAGGTCGGCACGATGCGCCAAGGCAGCTCACTGCGGCGGGAGCGCTGCACCATGTTCAGCGTATTCACCATGCGCTCCAATCCCTTGAGCGCCAAAAACTCGGTTTGCACGGGGATGAGCAGCAGCTGACAAGCCGCCAGGGCGTTGACCATGAGCACGCCCAGCATGGGCGGGCAGTCCAGCAGCGCGAAATCGTAGCGCCCGGATAGCTCGTTGAGGGCGTTGCGTATCACCAGCCCCATGCCCGGGCGGTTGCCCAGCTGGCGGTCGAGCGTAGCCAGCGCGGTGGAAGCCGGCAGCAGCGACAGCCGATCCACCTTGGTGGGAAACACCGCTTCCGCCGCCGACTGCTGACCGCCAAAGAGGTGATAGGTGCTCGGCGCGATGGTCTCCGGATCAAGGCCGAAATAGCTGGTCAGGGAGCCGTGCGGGTCGAGGTCGACCAACAGCACCCGCTGGCCCTGGGCAGCACACAGCCCGGCCAGGTTGACGGCCGTGGTCGTCTTGCCGACCCCGCCCTTTTGGTTCGCCACGGCCCAGATCTTCATCGCTCCATGACCTCCGGTAGCACCTTGGCCTGTTCCCTGGCTCTATCCATCAGGTGCCGACTGTCCTGGCTGCCGGCCAGCACGATGAGCGAGACACGCCGGTTCTGCGCCCGGCCCTCAGGCGTGCGGTTGTCGGCCACCGGCCGGTACTCGCCGAAGCCGACCACGGCCATCCGCTCCGGCGCCACCCCCTCCTCGGCGAACAGCCGTACCACCCGCGCCGCTCGCCCGGCCGACAGTTCCCAGTTGGAGGGGAACACCTCGGTGTTGATCGGCCTGCTGTCGGTAAAGCCCTCGACTCGGATGGGATTGGGGAACGGCCGCAGAATGGCCGCCAGCTGGCGCAGCACCTCCTCGGCCTCCGGATACAGGGCCACCGAGGCGCTGGGGAACAGGATGGTGGTGTTGAGCTCGACTTCCAGCCAGAGGCTGGTGCGGCGCACGGTGATAAGTTCCTGCTCGATCAGCGGCCGCATCTCCTGGATGATGCGCCCGCTGATCACGTCCAGCGGCGTCGGCGGGAACTCATTGTCCAGCCCGATCTCCCCTAGCATCAGCTCGTACTGACTGAGCAGCAGCTCGGGCACGTGCATGTTGCGGGGAATCGAGTCGATCGCCATGGGGCTTTGCACGCGGGTGCGCGCCAGCACCCCGACCTGTATCGGCTCGATGGTGCGCGAAGGCGTCTGGAAGGCCGCGACCAGAGAATGGGACAAGGTCTTGTACTTGCCTTCGTTGACCGACGAGACGGCGTACATGACGACGAAAAAGGCGAACAACAGCGTCATGAAGTCGGCGTAGGACACCAACCAGCGGTCGAGGTTCTCCTTGTGTTCTTCCCTTTTGCGCCGTCGTGACATCGTCCTGTTCCTAGCTCACCGCCGCCGCTTCCCGGCCTCGGCGGTCATCAGGTGAAAAAGCCGCGGAGCTTGGTTTCGATGGCCCGCGGGTTTTCTCCCTCCGAGATCGAAGCGAAGGCCTCGATCAGCATCTCCCGCAGACGGCTGCGCTGCTGCGCCAACCCTTTGAGCTTTTGCGCCATCGGCAGGAAGATGAAGTTCGCGCTGCCGACGCCGTAGATGGTGGCGACGAAAGCCACCGCGATCCCCGGCCCCAGCTTGCTAGGATCGGCCAGGTTGTTCATCACATGGATCAGTCCCAGCACCGCCCCGATGATGCCGACCGTCGGCGCATAGCCGCCCATGCTTTCAAACACCCTGGCCGCCTGCATCTCCAGATGCTCGCGGGTGTCGAGCTCTACCTCGAGCACGCGCCGGATGCCCTCCGGCTCGGTCCCGTCGACCAGAAGCTGCAAGCCTTTGGCAACGAAGTCGTCGGTTTGCTCCTCGATCAGCGGTTCCAGTCCCAGCAGCCCCTCGCGGCGGGCGGTGTTGCTCCACTGCAGCACCGTCTGGATCACGCTCTCGTAGTCCAGCTGGGGCGGTTTGAACACCCAAAGGGCCCGCTGCATAGCCAGCTTGAAGATCGGGCCTGGCGTTTGCAGCATGACCGCCCCGACCGTGCCGCCGATGACAATCAGGAAGGCGGTGAACTGCAGCAGAGAGCTCAGCGTCCCGCCTTCCAGAGCGTTGCCAACCACCACCGCGGCGATGGCAAGGGTCAGGCCGACGACAGAGAGTATGTCCATAAGCGCCTATCGCAGACTCGCCAATTCAGTGGCCAACGCATCCAGCGGCAGCACCCGGTCAGTCAGGTTGGCCTTGGCTACCGCTGCCGGCATCCCGTAGATGACGCATGTCGCTTCGTCCTGAGACCACACCGAGGAGCCCGTCTGCTTAAGCAGACGGGCTCCTTCGCAGCCGTCGGAGCCCATGCCGGTCAGCACCACCCCCAGCACCCGCCCGGGGCAAGCCTTGGCCGCCTCGGTAAAGGCGATGTCCACGCTGGGCTTGTACAGTTGCATGGGCGTGGGCTCGGTAATGCGTATCTGCATTTGCCCACCGATGGTCCTGATGCCCACCTGCCGCCCACCCGGCGCCAGCAGCGCCCGCCCTGGCAACAGCAGGTCGCCTTCGGCCGCCTCCTTCACCTCGATAGCGCTCTGTTCGTTGAGGCGCTGGGCAAAGGCAGCGGTAAAGTTAGCCGGCATGTGCTGCACCAACATCAGCGGGATGGGATAGTTGGCCGGCAGCCTGGACAGAATGTGCTGCAAGGCCACCGGGCCGCCGGTGGACGTGCCGATGACGATCAGACCATAGCGACCGGGACGGGTCGCAGCCGCGGCGGCGGGAGCGGCCGGCGCGCCGGCCTTGGCAACGGCGCTCTCCTGCCGCGGCGCGGCGGCAGGTCGGGTAACGCGGCCGGTCAGCCGGCGCCGGCCGATTTCCCGCACCCGCTGCTGCAGCTGCCGCTGCACCTGCTCGGGGTCGGTGGAGATGTCGGCGAAGCGCTTGGGCATGAAATCCACCGCGCCGGCCTCCAGCGCGTCCAGCGTCGCCTGGGCACCCTCGTGCGTCAGCGAGGAAAACATCAGGATGGGCGTCGGCCGCAGCCGCATGATCTCGCGCACCGCCGAGATGCCGTCGAGCTCGGGCATCTCGATGTCCATGGTGATGACATCTGGCCGCAATTCCAGCGTCTTTTCGATGGCTTCCCGGCCGGTCTTCGCCTCGCCGACGACCTCCAACGCCGGATCGGCATTCAGCATGTCCCGGATACGCCGCCGGAAGAAACCCGAATCATCGACGACAAGCACCCGTAATTTCACCAACGACTCCTTAAAAAACCTTCAATACACCTACGCGGCGTCTTCATAGACGCGAACCAAAGACCTTGATCAGGCTCGGGATGTCGACGATCAGGGCGATGCTGCCGTCGCCCGTGATGGTCGACCCGGCCAACCCGGGCAGCCCCTGCAGCATGGCGCCCAGCGGCTTGATAACCACTTCTTCCAGTCCCAGCACTTCGTCCACCACGAAGCCGACCGTGAGATTGCCGATGACCACGGTCACCACCTGCAAACCGTTTTCCTCCGCATCGCCCGGCCGCGGCTTCTGCACCGGCCCGGACAGCCCGCGCAGCCAGCGGTTGAGGAAGAACAGCGGCATGGCCTTGTTGCGCACCCGCACCGTCAGCCGGCCATCGACCATGTTGGTGCGCGCATGGTCCAGCTCGAAGATCTCGCGCACCACCGACATCGGCAGCGCGAATTTGCGTCCGTCCACCCGCACCATGAGAGTGGGTAGGATGGCGAGGGTGAGCGGCACCCGGATCTTCATGGTCGTGCCGACGCCGAGCTGGGAGTCGACTTCCACGCTGCCGTTGAACTGGGCGATGCGGGTCTTGACCACGTCCAGCCCCACACCACGGCCCGACACGTCGGAAATTTCCGTCTTGGTGGAGAAGCCGGGGTGGAAGATCAGGTTGAAGCACTCGTGGGGCTCCAGCCGCGCCGCGGATTCGGCATCCATCATCCCCTTTTCCACCGCCTTGCGGCGCAGGACCTCGGGGTCCATGCCCTTGCCGTCATCGGAGATGACGATGAGGATGTGATCGCCCTCCTGCGCGGCCGACAGCAGCACCCGTCCCGTGCGCGGCTTGCCCACCCGCTCGCGTTCCTCGGGCTGCTCGATGCCGTGGTCGACGGCGTTGCGCACCAAATGGATCAGGGGGTCGGCCAGTGCCTCGACCAGGTTCTTGTCGATCTCGGTCTCTTCCCCCTGCAGCTCCAGCTGTACTTCCTTGTTCAGGCTGCGCGCCAGGTCGCGCACCACGCGGGGGAAGCGGCCGAAGACCTTCTTAATCGGCTGCATCCGGGTCTGCATGACCGCGTTCTGCAAATCGGACGTAACCAGCTCCAGGTCCGCCACCGCATGGTGGATGCGCTCGTCGTCGATTTGATTGCGCAGGGTGCTGAGTCGGTTGCGCACCAACACCAGCTCCCCGACCATGTTCATGATCTCGTCCAGCTTGGCGGTATCGACCCGCACCGTGGTCTCGCCGCGGGACGCTGCGGCCGCCGGACGCGCCTGCTGCGCCGGCTTGCTCGGCGCCGCCGGCTTGTCCGCTGCCTTGGGCGGCGGCTCGCCGGCCGGCTTGGCAGCCGCTGGCGGCGGCGAGCTCGGCCCGCGGCCCACTCCGTGCAGACTGTCCAGCAGCTGCTCGAATTCGTCGTCGCTGATCTCGTCACCGCCGGTCGCTGCCGGCTCGGGCGCTGGCGCCGCCGCCTCCTCGATCGGGGCGTTCACCGGCACGCCGCCATGCTTGCCCGGTCCGTGCAGCGCATCGAGCAGGCGCTCGAACTCGTCGTCGGTGATCTCGTCGCCAGCAGCGGTCTCGCCGCCGCCGGCCGGGGCCTCGCCAGCGCCCGCCTCGGGCTCCAGCGCATCCAGCAGCGCTTCGAACTCCTGGTCGGTGATGTCTTCCGCCGCGGCCGGCGGTGGCTGCGGCGCCGCAGCCGGCGGCTCGGCATCCGCCTCAATCAGCGTCCGCAGTCGGGCCAGCAGCTCGTCAGGCGCCGGTGTCGGGTCCTGCCCGCTCTCGATCTCATCGAACTGGGCCTGGACCACGTCCAGCGCCTGCAGCACGACGTCCATCATGTCAGCGTCGAGCGTCTTCTCGCCGGCGCGCAGCAGGTTGAACAAATCCTCGGTGAGATGGCAAACCGTCACCAGGGGATCCAGGTTGAGGAAGCCGGCCCCGCCCTTGATGGTGTGAAAGCCGCGGAAGATGGCGTTGAGCAGCTCCCGGTCCTCCGGGCTCTGCTCGAGATCGACCAATTGCTGCTGCAACGCATCCAGGATTTCCCGCGATTCGATCAGAAAATCCTGGACGATATCGTCTTCAGTATTGATCGCCATGCTGGCTCCTCAACGCAAACCCTTCCGAAACTGCACGGCTGCCTCAGAATCCCAGGCTGGAGAGCAAGGCGTCGACGTCGTCCTGGTCGTGCACGTATTCGTCGTCGTTGCTGCGGCCCGGGATCCGCGGCCCACTGCCCGCGGTCACCTCGTCTTTTTGGGCGGGCTCCTTGCTGTTATCGGCAGCTTCGGAATTTTCCGCAGTCTTGCGTGAGCCAGAGATGCGCACCAGCTCGATCAGGCTCTCTTCCACGTCCTGAACCAGGCGGATCACCTTGCGGATGATCTGGCCGGTGAGGTCCTGGTAGCCCTGCGCCATCAGCGCTTCCGTCAGCTTGTCCTGGACCTGGCTGCCCTGCTGCTCGACCTGGGCGAAGAATTCGTCCAGCTGGTGCGAAAGCTGGCGGAACTCGTCCACCGACATCTGCCGGCTGCGGAAGCGGCTCCAGGCACTGCGCAGCTCTCCGCTGCGGCTGACCAGGCTGCTAGTCAGCTCCATGGTATCCTCGATCACCGCCAGGGTCCGATGCGCCGCCTGCTCCGTCATGGTGATGACATAGTTGAGCCGCTCCCGCGCATCCGGAATCTCGTGCTCGGTCAGCTCGGCGAGACGGCTGTCCAGGCGGAACGTCTTGAGCGACTCGTGCAGCTCTCGGGTCAGCCTGCCGAGCTCGCGAAACAGTTCGGTCTCGCGAATATGGGTGAGCTCGTCGACCAGCCGCTCGACGCCTTCCATGTCGCCGGCACCGATGCGCTCGCTGATCGCCTGCGCCATCTCCAGATAGCGCTGCTTTCTCTGCTCTTGCTCCATGACGCTCAGTCTCCCGCCCGAACACGCTCGAAGATCCGTTCGATCTTTTCCTTCAGCGTGTTCGCCGTGAACGGCTTGACGATGTAGCCGTTGACCCCGGCCTGAGCGGCGGCAATGATCTGCTCGCGCTTGGCTTCGGCAGTCACCATCAGTACCGGCAGGGTGGCCAGATCCGGATCGGCGCGAACCGCGCGCAACAGCTCGATGCCGGTCATGCCCGGCATGTTCCAGTCAGTGATGAGAAAGTCGAAGCCCCCCTTTTTGAGCATGGGCAAGGCGGTGGTGCCGTCGTCGGCCTCATACGTGTTGGTAAAGCCCAGCTCACGCAGCAGGTTCTTGATGATTCGCCGCATCGTGGAGAAGTCGTCCACGATGAGGATTTTCATGTTCTTGTCCAGGTCCACCTTGCTCACCTTGCTATAGCGGCCAGATGCCGTCCTACCGTTCCATTACACCCAATCGGCCATTTGCTCCCGGAGCTTTAGCAGGATGCGGCCATGAATCTGACTGACGCGGCTCTCGCTGACGCCGAGCACCGCACCGATTTCCTTGAGATTCAGTTCCTCGTCGTAATAAAGCTGCATGATCAGGCGCTCGCGCTCCGGCAAGGCAGCGATCGCCTGCGCCAGCAACTCCTGCAGCTGCTGCCTGTGCAGCTGGGCTGCCGGCGAGGGCTCGTCGGAAGGATGCTCGGCGACCAGGCCGCTTTCCGGATCTTCCTGATCGATGCTGAAAACCCTGGCGGCGGCTGAATCCTGCAGAATCTGATGATATTCGTTCAAGCTGATTCCCAGCCGCTCCGCCACTTCCGCGTCCTCGGCCTCGCGCCCGGTCTCGTTCTCGATCTCCTGGATCGCCCGCGCTGCTTCCCGCGCCTTGCGGTGCACCGAGCGCGGCGTCCAGTCGAGACGGCGGATCTCATCCAGCATGGCGCCACGGATCCGGATCCCGGCATAGGTGCTGAAGCTGGCGCCCTGGCTGGCATCGTATTGGCGAGCGGCTTCCAGCAGGCCGATCATGCCGGCCTGGATCAGGTCGTCGATCTGGACCGAAGCTGGCAGCCGGGCGGCCATGTGGTGGGCGATGCGCTTGACCAGCGGGGCGTGCTCTACCACCAAGTCGTTGCCGCCCTGACGCTGCACTTGGACGTACATCGCATGCGGATTCATGGCGCGGCCCCTCCAGTCTGCAAGCTGTACTGGATCAGGCGTTCGACGAAGAACTCCAGGTGCCCTTCGGCGGCAGTCGGCAGCGGCCACTTTTCCACCCGGCGCGCCAGCTCGGCGAAGGCGCGGGAGGCCGGGGCGCTGGGATAGGCCGTGCTGATCGGCTTCTGCTGCTGTATCGCCCGGCGCGCCAGCTCATCGTCGGGGATGGCGCCGGCGTAATGCAGGGTCAGATCAAGGAACTTGTTGGAAGCTCGGGCCAGCTTGGCGTAAAGCTCGTGCCCTTCCTGCGGGCTGCGCACCCGGCTGGCCAGGACGTGGAAGCGCTGCACGCCGTGATCGTGATTGAGCACCTTAATCAGCGCGTAGGCATCGGTGATCGAGGACGGCTCGTCGCAGACCACAACCAGCACCTCGCGGGCCGCCTTGGCGAAGCTCATGACACCGTCGGCGATGCCCGCAGCGGTGTCGATGATGAGGTAATCCAGGTCGATGCTGAGCTCGGAGAAGCTGCGGATCAGGCCGGCATGCTCGGCGGGAGTCAGCTCCGCCATGCGCTGGATGCCGGAGGCGGCCGGAACAATGTAGATCCCGTTGGGACCGCGCAGCAGCACTTCCTCCAGCGTCACCTGGCCGTCGATAACGTGGGAAAGGTTGTATTTGGGGCTCAACCCCAGCATCACGTCGACGTTGGCCAACCCCAGATCGGCGTCGAGCAGCATGACCTTCCGCCCCAGCGCCGCCAGCTGGGTGGCCAGATTGACCGAAACGCTGGTCTTGCCGACGCCGCCCTTGCCGCTGCTGACCGCGATTACCTTGACCGGTTTCGGAGACACCATTCTTCTCAGTCCTGCCGCTTGGTCTTCGCCAGGAGGATTAATCAGCATTCACCACCACTCCACCGAAGCCTAGCGCCAAAGTTTCGTCGTCGATTTCCTGGCGCTGTTGTTCTGCCAGCGCACGGGCGTGCTCGACCAGTTTACCACTGCGGGCTGGCTGTAGATCCTCCGGCACCCGCTGCCCGGTGCCAAGATAGGCGACAGGGAGCCGGTGTCGCAGCACCACCGTGAGCGCCCCGCCGAGACTGGCTGCCTCGTCGACCTTGGTCACGATGCAGGCGACCGGCTGCACGTGGCGGAAGGCGCGCATGGTTTCGTTGAGCGTGGCCAGCTGGGTGTTGGCCGACAGCACCAGATAGGTTCGCACCGGCGTCGGCAGCTGGGAGAAGGCCTTGAACTGCTCCGACAGGCGCATGTCGCGCTGGCTCATGCCGGCGGTATCGATCAGCACCAGGCGCTTGCCCCTGAGATCCTGCAGCACCTCCTCCAATTCCTCACGGGAGCCAGCGACCCGCACCGGCACGCCGAGGATGCGGCCAAAATTGCGCAGCTGATCCTGGGCGCCGATGCGGAAGTTATCGGTGCTCACCAGCCCGACGCTGTCACGGCCATGACGCAAGGCGAAGCGGGCGGCGAGCTTGGCAACCGTGGTGGTCTTACCCACCCCGGTGGGACCGACCATGGCGACGATGCCGCCCTGGTCGAGGATGTCGTCGTTGGTGACCTTGAGGTTGTGGGCAACCACCCGCAGGGCCCGCTCCCAGGCGCGCTGGGGCTCGGCCTCACCGGCCACATGGTCGGCCAGCTTGCGGCAGATATCGGGCCCCAACCCCAGCTCGCAGAGCTGCCGGAAAACTGCCGCCCGCACCGGCTGCCGCTGCCCCAGCTGCTGCCACTGCAGCAGGTTCATCTGGTTCTCGAACAGGGAGCGCAGCGCCTTGAGTTCCTGCCGCATCTCGGCGATCGCCGGCTCCTGGGTCCACTCGATCACCGGCGGTGGCGGACTGGGTTTGGGGTCGGTGTCGGCCAGCTCCGCCGACAGATCCAGCTCGTCGTCGACAGCGATGTCGATTTTCTGGCGCGGCGGCGCACTCTGCTGGCAGGCGGCCTGCTTGAGCGTCGCGGCGAAGGACGGAGTGGGCTTGGCCGGCGCCGACTGCCGCTCCACGGCGGCACGGACGACCCGCTCGTCGTAATCGATCGCGGATACCACCTCCACGCCACCGTCGACGTTGCGGCTGGAGAGGATGACCGCGTCAGCGCCCAGTTCCTCGCGCACCTTGCGAATGGCCTGGCGCATGTCCTTGGCAAAGACGCGTTTGATCTTCATGCTGCCACCTTCCTACTTGCTACTGGCCTGCCAGCTGGGCCTGGCCCACGCTGCCAACGATGCGAATCTGCTTATCGTCTGGCACCTCGTTGTACGAGAGCACGTGCAGGCCCGGAACGCTGTGCCGGGTCAGGCGATACAGCCACCTGCGCAGCTGCGGCGCGGTCAGCAGCACCGCCGGCTGCCCAGCCATCTCCTGCCGCTGCGCGCTTTCCGCCAGCGACCGCTGCAGCCGCTCGGCCAGGCTGGGCTCGAAGCCCATCGCACTCGAAGTACCCTGCACGGTATCAAGCAACAACTGTTCCAACTGCGGCTCGAGCGTGATTACCGGCAGCTCTTCGCTGAGGCCGCAAATGTTCTGCACGATCATGCGGCCCAGCGCCTCTCGCACCGCCGTGGTCAGCTGGGCCGGATCGCGGGTGCGGCCGCCATGCTCGGTCAGGGCCTCGACGATGGTCCGGGTGTCGCGCACCGGCACCCGCTCCTCCAGCAGGTTCTGCATCACCTTCACCACCACTGACAACGGCAGCGTGTTGGGCACCAGCTCCTCGACCAGCTTAGGCTGGGTTTGGGCCAGGATGTCGAGCAGCTTCTGGACCTCCTCGTGTCCGAGCAGCTGGTGGGCGTTGTTGTGGATGATCTGCGACAAATGGGTAGCCACCACGGTGCTGGCATCGACCACGGTGTAGCCCATGCTCTGGGCATAGTCGCGCTGACTAGGCTCGATCCAGACCGCCTCCAGGCCGAAGGCCGGATCACGGGTGGCGATACCCTGCACCGGGCCGGCCACGCTGCCGGGGTTGATCGCCAACTCCCGGCCCGGCATCACCTCCGCCTCTGCCAGCGGTACGCCATGGATGCTGATGCGGTACTGGTTGGGACCGAGGTCCAGGTTGTCGCGGATGTGCACCGGCTGAATCAGGAACCCCAGATCCTGCGACAGCTTCTTGCGCACGCCTTTGATCCGGGTCAACAACTGACCACCCTGCTTGCGATCCACCAGCGGAATCAGGCCATAGCCCACCTCCAGCCCGATTACGTCGACTGGCGGCACGTCGTCCCAGGACAGCTCTTTGGTCTCGCTGGGCTGTTCGGGCGGCGACTGCTCGGCCGCTGCCGGCGGCCTGGCGGCCTGCTTCTTCCGCTGCAGCAAGAACCAGGCTCCGGCCCCGCAGGCCAGCGCGAACAGCAGAAAGGGCACGTTGGGCATGCCGGGGATGAGGCCGAGGAAGCCGACGATGCCGGCGGTCACGGCCAGTGTCTTGGGATTGCCCAGCAACTGTCCCAGCACGGCGCCCGCCATGTCCTGACTGGCCGAGACCCGGGTGACCAGGATGGCGGTGGCGGTGGACAGTACCAGCGCCGGGATCTGCGCCACCAGGCCGTCGCCAATGGTGAGCAGGATGTACACCTGCAGGGCGTCGGCAAACGGCATCCCATGCTGCAGGATGCCGATGGCCAGTCCGCCGATGATGTTGATGATCAGGACCAGGATGCCAGCGATGGCATCGCCGCGGACGAACTTGGAGGCACCGTCCATGGAGCCATAGAAGTCGGCCTCCATGGCGACCTCGTTGCGTCGCGCCCGCGCCTCTTCCTGAGTGATCAGCCCGGCGTTGAGGTCGGCGTCGATGGCCATCTGCTTGCCGGGCAAGGCATCGAGGGTGAAGCGAGCCGAGACCTCGGACACCCGGCCCGCGCCCTTGGTAACCACGACAAAGTTGACGATGGTGAGGATGATAAACACCACCAGGCCGATGGTGTAGTTGCCGCCGACCACGAACTGGCCGAAGGCTTCGATCACCTTGCCGGCGGCGTCGGTGCCGGTGTGGCCGTTGAGCAGCACCACCCGGGTGGAGGCCACGTTGAGCGCCAGCCGGAACAGCGTGGCCATCAGCAGCACCGTGGGGAAGGCGGCGAAGTCCAGCGGCCGCAGGGCGTAAATCGCGGCCAGCAGCACGATCAACGACAGCACGATATTGAAGGTAAACAGCAGATCCAGCCCCACGGGTGGCAGCGGCACCACGATCATGGCCAGCAAGGCCACGACCAAAAGCGGCGTGCCGAGCCCTTGGCGGCCGACCTGTCGCAGAGTTTGCAGCGCCGTTGTCGTCGTCATTGCTCGGTGCTCATCCCTCTATTCGCGTATTTCATAAATTCTTCCGGAATCTCCGGCTCCGGCCGCAGCGGCCGAGCGTCAGCCGTGGCGTTGCGCAGCTGGTAGATGTAGGCCAGCACCTGCGCCACGGCGAGATACAACCCGCTGGGGATCTCCTGGTCGATCTCGGTGGTGTGATACAAGGCGCGTGCCAACGGCGGCGCCTCGAAGATCGGCACCTTGCTTTCCTCCGCCAGCTCGCGGATGCGCAGCGCGATCAGGCCGACGCCCTTGGCCACCACCTTGGGCGCCTGCATCTTCAGCTGGTCATATTGCAAGGCAACCGCGAAATGGGTCGGGTTGGTGACCACCACGTCGGCCTGCGGCACCTTCTCCAGCATGCGGCCTCGCGACAGCTCGCGCTGCAGCTGACGAATTCTGCTCTTAACCTCGGGCTTGCCCTCGGTCTCCTTGAACTCCTCCTTGAGCTCCTGCCGAGTCATGCGCAGCTTGCGGCTGTTGTCCCACAGCTGGTAGGGCACGTCCACCGCCGCCACCAGCGCCAGGGCCAGCGCCAGGAAGACGAAGGCCTGGAAAAACAGACGAATGCCGCCGGCAATGCCGGTCTCGAGCGGAACCCGGGCAAGCGCCAAGAAATCGTCACGGAAGGTATAGAGGACCAGGAGCCCGACCAGTCCGACCACCAGCACCTTGGCCAGCGCCTTGACCAGCTCGATCACCGCCCGCAGGCCGAACATGCGCTGCAGGCCCTTGACGGGATTGAGCTTCTCGAACTTGGGCGCGAGCCCTTCGAGGTTGAATGTCCAGCCGCCCAGCAGCAGGGTGCCGGCCACCGAAACCACCAGCATCAGCAGCGCAAACGGCGCGATCAGCAGCAGCCCACGGCCGATGGCCTCCTGCAGCAGGCGCACCGGCGCCATCGGATCGAAGGCGACCTCACGGTCAAAGCGAAAATTGCTGTCGACGACCCCGTACAGCCCTTCGCCCATGTAGCCGCCCAGGGCATACAACCCCACCGCCGCGGTGAGCATGACCAGCATGGTGTTGAGCTCCCGCGAGCGCGGTATTTGCCCTTTCTCGCGCGCTTCCTGGCGGCGTTTAGGAGTCGGCTCTTCTGTTCGTTCTTGCCCGGTATCGTTCTCTTCAGCCATGTCGAGTTCGTCACAAGGCGCAGCACGGTTGCTTGACGACGACTCATCATGCAAAGAGCGGGCCAATCAGCCGGGAATCCAGGCTCAACCAGGCCAGGCGTACGGATTGCGATCAAGACGACAAGAACTGCTGCGCCGAGGTCGGCGACGGAAAGCCGACATCAGGAGCGGGACGAAGGGTAGGCGCACGCCCCTAGGGCGCGCGGGCTGTCGCGGGAGTCGGAAGGCGGTCGGCGCCGTCAGCCGCAGCGACCGCCCGAAAGCGATGCCAGGCCGGCTAGCGGCCGGCGACGGTCAGGAACACTGCGACTCGCCGCAGTTAAGGCAGGTCATGCAGCCGTCCATCTGCACCACGGCCTTGGTCTGGCACTTGCCGCACAGCTGCGCGCTTTCCGGATAGCCGGGGTTGTCAGCGGCCTGCGTCGTGTCCTCGCCGGCCGGGACGCCGGCGCCGCCGCGACTGGCCAGCTCGGCCTTCTTCTGCTCGATGAAGGCGCGCTGATGCTCGTCCAGCTGCTCCTCCGCGATCAGGCCGATCTTGCGCAGGTGCATCTCGATAACATCACCGATCTCGGCCACCAGCGAGGGCATGAAACGCCCGCCCTTCTTGAAATAGCCGCCCTTGGGATCGAACACCGAGCGCAACTCCTCGACCAGGAAGGTGCAGTCGCCTCCCTTGCGGAACACGGCCGAGATGATGCGGGTGAGCGCCACGATCCACTGGAAGTGGTCCATGTTCTTGGAATTGATGAAGATCTCGAACGGC
>Ga0079224_100003522_pt1 | contig 19841 bp, 19 predicted proteins | sample Stecom2015_FD_80414 | JGI IMG/M metagenome (GOLD analysis project Ga0079224, IMG submission 80414) | Agricultural soil microbial communities from Utah to study Nitrogen management - Steer compost 2015 | ecosystem: Environmental > Terrestrial > Soil > Agricultural land | place: USA: Utah...
CGGGCGATGATCGCCTCCTCGGCCACCGACGGCCACCCGCGCAGGCCCAGCCGTCCCGACAGCTCGCCTTCGTTCATCTGGGCGCCTTCGGTCAACCGTGGCTCCTGGGCGTGCTGGGCGATCACGCCGTCGAAAGCCTTGACGTACTCCAGTGCCCGGCGCATCAGCACCGCGTCGGACACGCAGGTGCCGTCGTCGGAAAACACTCGGACCCCCGCCGCCGAGTCGGCCATCGCGCCCAGCTCAGCCAGCCGGCGGCCTTCGCGCCCGACAGTGACGGCCCCGACCGGGCGGACGTCGGCGTGCCCCGCCGCGCTGCCGAGCCGCCAGACCTGTTCGACGACCCCCGCGGTATCGGCGACCGGCTCGGTGTTGGCCATCGCGTGCACCGCGGTGAAACCGCCGCGGGCGGCGGCCAGGGTCCCCGACTCGACGGTCTCGGCGTCCTCGCGCCCCGGTTCGCGCAGGTGGGTGTGCAGGTCGACCAGCCCGGGCAAGGCGATCAAGCCGTCCGCGTCGAGGACCCGCGCCCCGATCGCCTCCAGCCCCGACCCCGTCTCGGCGATCACGCCGTCGCGCAGGAGCAGATCCGACGGCTCCTGGCCGAGCACCCGGGCACCGGTGATCAAGATCGATTCGCTACTCATGCCAGTCCCCTGTTGGTTCCGCAGGCCGTCGGCTTCACTCGGCCCCCTCGTTGGTCGCTGCATCACTTGCTCCGGCAGCCTGGTCGCGCTCGTCCCTCGCTCCGTCGCTCACCGCTCCATTTACCTGGTCGCGCTCGCTCCTACGCTCGTCCCTCGCTCCGTCGCTCGCCGCTCCGGCGAGCATGAGGTACAGCACGGCCATCCGCACATGAACGCCGTTGGAGACCTGCTCGACGATGACCGAGCGCTCGTCGTCGGCGACGTCGGCGGTGATCTCCATCCCCCGGTTCATCGGCCCCGGGTGCAGGACCAGGGCCTCAGCCGGCAGCAGCGAGAATCGCCGCAGGTCGAGACCGTACCGGCGGCTGTATTCGCGGGCCGACGGGAAGAACGCGTCGTTCATCCGCTCGCGCTGCACCCGCAGCATCATGACGGCATCGGCGCTGGGCAGCACGTCGTCCAGGGTGTACGAGACCGCGCACGGCCACTGATCGACGCCCGTGGGCAGCAGCGTCGGCGGCGCCACCAGCGTGACCCGGGCGCCCAGCGTCGCGAGGAGCAGGACGTTGCTGCGCGCGACCCGGCTGTGCAGCACGTCGCCGACGATCACGATGTGCCGGCCGGCGAGCTCGCCGAGGCGTTTACGCAGCGTGAACGCATCGAGCAGGGCCTGGGTGGGGTGCTCGTGCGTGCCGTCGCCGGCATTGAGCACGTTCGCGCTGATCCAGCCGGAGCTGGCCAGCCGGTACGGCGCCCCGCTGGCGGCGTGTCGGACCACGACGCCGTCGGCGCCCATGGCCTCCAGGGTCAACGCCGTGTCCTTCAGGTTCTCGCCCTTCGACAGGCTCGACCCCTTGGCGGAGAAGTTGATGACGTCAGCGGACAACCGCTTCGCGGCGATCTCGAACGACGTGCGGGTGCGAGTGGAATCCTCGAAGAACAGGTTGACGACGGTCCGCCCGCGCAGCGCCGGCAGCTTCTTCACCGAGCGGCCCTCGGTGAGCCGGGACATCTCCTCGGCGGTGTCGAGCACCAGGGTGGCGTCCTCGAGCGACAGGTCGGCGGCCGAGAGCAGGTGGCGGATCACGAGACCACCTCCGACGCCTCGCCTCGCCGGCCGATCAGCACGGCGTCGTGGCCGTCCACCTCGGACAGCAGGACCTTGACGGACTCGGCCATGGAGGTCGGGATGTTCTTGCCGACGTGGTCGGCGCGGATCGGCAGCTGCCGATGGCCGCGATCGACCAGCGCGACCAGCCGGACCGCGCGTGGGCGTCCGATGTCATCGAGCGCGGTCAGGGCGGCGCGAATGGTGCGCCCGGAGAACAGCACGTCATCGACGAGCACCACGATCTTGTCGTCCACTCCCCCAGGTGGGATGTCAGTGGGTTCGAGCGCACGCGCCGGACGCATCCGCAGATCGTCGCGGTACATGGTGACGTCGAGAGCACCCACGGGGACGTCGACGCCTTCGACGGCGGCGATGCGCTCGGCCAGCCGCCGCGCGAGAGGCACGCCTCGTTTGTGGATGCCGAGAAGCACGAGATCGGTGGCGCCCTTGTTGCGTTCCACCACTTCGTGGGCGATGCGGGTCAGCGCTCGGGCGACATCGTCGTCATCGAGCACTGCCCGCGAGCTGTGCAGATCGCGAGACATGCGAGGTTGGACCTCCTTCCCCGCCTCACGGGACGGGACTTAAAGGACGTCGGTCGCCACGACCCTATCAAGCACACCGGCCCGTTCTGCGCGAGTGGCGTTGTCGGCCCGGTCACACAGCGCCATCACGGCGACCGACACGACCAGCGAAGTCAGATCCAGCCGTGCCGCCGGGCGACGTGGACGGCTTCGTGCCGATTGGCCGCACCGAGCTTGGCCGCCGCCGACGACAGGTAGTTGCGGACGGTCCCCGGAGTGAGCGCGGCGCGTTGGGCGATCTCGTCGACCGGCGCACCCTCGGCGGCCAGTTCGAGCACGTCCGCCTCGCGGGCGGTGAGCGGGCTGTCCCCGGCACTGATGGCCTCAGCGGCCAGTTCCGGGTCGACGTAGCGCCCGCCCGCGTGCACCGTGCGCACCACGTCGCCCAACACCTGCGCGGACACCGTCTTCGGCAGGAACCCGCCGACTCCGGCCTCGAGGGCGCGCTTGAGATATCCCGGCCGGCCGTGACTGGTGACGATCATGGTCCGGCAGCCGGGAACGTCGGCGTGGATCGCCGCGGCTACGGCGATGCCGTCCATGTCGGGCAGTTGCAGGTCCAGCACCGCCACGTCAGGAGTGTGCGCGCGAGCCATGGCCAAAGCCTCGTCGCCCGTCGCGGCCTCGGCGACCACGTCGACAGCGTCTTCGAGCGAGAGCAGTGCCCGCAGCGCCGAACGGATGAGGTGCTCGTCCTCGGCGAGCATCACCCTGATCGTCTCGGTCATCTCGCACCTTCCCCGACCGTCTGCACCGGCACGCTCGCCACCAGCTGGAACGACCCTGGCTGCGGGCGCTCCACCGCCAAGGTGCCGCCCATCGCCCGGAGCCGTTCCTCGAGCCCGGACAGGCCGGAGCCGGCATCGCCCTGCTCCAGCGGCGCGGCACCGACACCGTCGTTACGCATGGTCAGCCGCACCTGTCCGCCGTCTCGAGCCACGGTGATCACGCAGCTGCGCGCCTGGCTGTGCCGCAGCACGTTCGTCGTCGCTTCCCGGACCACCCAGCCGAGCACGGATTGCACGTCGCCGGGCAACTGCGCGCCGTCACCCACCACGCGCGTGTCGACACCAGCCGAACGCAACACCGATCGCGCACCGGCCAGCTCGCTGGTCAGATCGGCCGCCCGGTAGCCGTGCACGACCTCGCGGACCTCACGCAACGATTCCTGCGCGATGTCGCGAACAGCCATCATCTCCGCCTCCGCCTCGGGCCGGCCCCGGCGGCTCAGCTGGGCCGCGAGCTCGCTCTTCAACGCCATCACCGACAGATTGCGGCCCAGCACGTCGTGCAGGTCGCGCGCGAAGCGCAGCCGCTCTTCGGCCACGGCCAGCTGCGCCTGGGTCCGGCGCGACCCTTCCAGCTCCCACATGACGCCGAGCATCCACACCGATGCCCGGAAGGCGAACACGCCGCCGAGCAGCGCCAAGCCGGTGGAGATGCCGAAGGCGACCGTCCGCGCGCCCGGCCAGCCGAGCAGGTGTATCGCCCCGGCGACGCATCCGGTCACGACGACCGTGGCGAACAGCAACCACGACGAGGTCAGCCGCGGCGTCAAGGCCAGGACGAAGAACCCGGCGAACAGCAGCACACCGGCGGCGCTGGCCCCTGACCCCTCCGGGGGTACGTCGACGGTCGAGCCGTGGAACGCCCACACCGCGGTCACCGCGCCCAGCGCGGTCACCACGGCGAGCACGACCACGGCCCACCGCGGCCACGGCCCCTGCCCGAGGTACCACTTCATCCCGGCGCGCAAGATCCAGATGGTCACCACCGTGTGCACCACGGCCAGGGCGAGGAAGACCGCGACGCCGGCCGGGCGGACGTCCTGCTCGGACAGGCTGAGGACGAGCATCGCCGCCAGGACCACCTCACCGGCGGCCAGCCCGTACAGTGAACCGCGGGTGTAGAGGTCGAACCGCTGCGCCGCGCTGCGTTCGCTCCACCAGCGGTTCACCATCGACACGGGAATGACCCTCTCATGAGCACGGTGCGCCCCAGCGGCACCGGCCGCCCTCGACTCGGCACCGGTCATCGACGAATGCACAGCCGATCAGCCTCGCGGCTCCCAGCGGAACCAGCGCCGCTGCGCCCAGACCCCGACACCGATCCACGCGACGAGGACGGCGACCGGCATCATCGCCGCTTCGAAGCTGGCGGCGAAATCCACCACGCTGCCATCAACCGACACGCCGGACAGCCCGAGGTTGACCAGTTCGACCACCGGGGTGAGCGGCAGGAAACGCGCGACGTCGGCCACGGCGTCGGGCCACTGGCTCAGCGGGAACATCATCCCGGACAGCGGCATGCACACCATCAGCACCGGCAACGTGCTCACCTGCGCTGTCTCGACGTTCTTCGTGAACGCGGTGGACGCCGCCGCGAGCAGGACGAACACGATCGAGCCGCCGACCAGGGCGACGAAGACCAGCAGCAGGTTCACCGGGGAGTCGAAGCCGATGGTCATCGCTACGCCGAGCGTCATGAGCACGGTTTGGACCAGCGCCAGGATCAGTGAGGGCAGCGCCGTGCCGGTGAGGATCTCCGCGTCGCTGGCCTCGCCGACCCGCAGGCGCTTGAGCACCAGTTCCTCGCGGCGTCCGACGTAGGCCGACACCAGGTTGTAGTAGACGACGAACAGCAGGACGAACCCGATCATCATCGCGGTCATCGTGGCGCCCACACCTGCGGCAGCGTCGTCGCCGGTACCCGACATCCGCAGCAGTCCCACCATCGCGATGGGCAGCGCCAGCGCGGTGAACATGGCGGTTCGGTTGCGCACCAGGAGGCGCAGCTCGGCTCGCGCGAGGGCGGCGACTCGGCGAGCGCCTCCCTTGGCTCGGCGTGGGCGCTGGGGGCGCTTCGGGCGCCGCCGGGTCGCGGTGAGCGTGGTCATGCCGGTACCTCCTCGGTCTGCGGCGTGCGGGGTTCGTGTTCGGCGGCCACGGCCAGGAACGCCTGCTCCAGCGAGGCCGACCGGGCCGACAACCCGTGCAGTTCGACTCCGTGGTCGCGGGCCCACTCCAGGAGCTCGGTGAGGCTGCGCTGGAGCATGTCGGTGTGGATGACGACGTCCTGGCTGTCGTCGACGACGAGCGCTCCGGGCAGCTCGGGCAGCGGCGGGCTGGACGTCGGGTCGGGACGGTCGAACGTGATGGTCGACGGCTGGGTCGCGACGATGTCGGCGACCGTGCCGGTCCGCACGATCCGCCCACGATGCATGATCGCCAGGCGATCGGCGAGCTCCTCGGCTTCGTCCAGATAGTGGGTGGTGAGCAAGACGGTGGTGCCGTCCCGGAGGAGGTCACGCACCAAGCGCCACGTGTCGCGGCGACTCTCCGGGTCCAGGCCGGTCGTGGGCTCGTCGAGGAACAACACGTCCGGGCGGCCCAGCAACGCCAGCGCAAGATCGAGACGACGCCGCTCTCCCCCGGACAGCTGCTTGACCGTCACGTCGCCACGCCCGGCCAGACCCACCATGTCCAGCGCTTCGTCCACCGGCCGCGGTGCCGACAACGTCCCGGCCCACATGGCCGCCGTCTCACCGACCGTCAGATCACTCGGGAATCCACCGGCTTGAAGCATGACTCCGGTCCGCGGGCGAACCGCCGCCCGGTCCACGTACGGATCATGACCGAGCACGCGTACGGTCCCGCCGGACGGCACGGTGAGCCCCTCGATCACCTCGAGTGTGGAGGTCTTTCCGGCGCCGTTGGTGCCGAGCAGCGCGAACAACTCGCCGCGGCGCACGGTGAAGGTGACGCCGCTGACCGCCTCGAATCCGCCGGTGTAACTGCGGCGGAGGTCGGTCACTTCGATGACATCTGGCATCGCACGTTCTCCAGTCGTCGGTCACATGTCGATTTCCTGGAGACCATCCTCGATCGCTGTCGCGCTTCATGGCCGTGAACAGCATCATCACCTCATATGACTGATTCAGGCGGAGGACATGACAGATGTCATGGGCCAGTCGACCGAACGGCTGGAAACCAGCGGTGCGACTTGACGACAGGTTCGCGACAGATCAGCATCTTCCACAGCATCCGCCCCGGTGCGCCGGAAATCGTCCGGCTCTCACCCCTCCTGGAGGAGCGCACGTGTCGCTGCCGATGATCAGATCGCGCCACCGCACCCGGCTCACCGCGGCCACAGCCGCGGTGGGGCTCGCCCTCGCCACGGCCCTGGCCACGGGTAGTGCGGCGCCGGCCGCCGAGCCCGTCATCGACGGCACCGGCCTCGCCGTCGAACACGAGCTGTCAGCCGGCGGCTACATCGTCATCCTCGGCGAGCAGCCGGCCGCGACCTACGACGGCACGACGAGCGGGTTGCGCCGCACGGCACCCGCTGCGGGCGAAACCCTGCGCGCGGACTCCGCAGCCGTACGCACGTACCGCTCTCACCTGCGCGAGCAGCAGGAGGAGGTAGCCGACGCCGTCGGCGCCGACCCGGTCCACCACTACACGGTGGCTCTCAACGGCTTCTCCGCCCGGCTGTCGGCCGAGCAGGCTCAGACGCTGCAGCGCACGCCAGGGGTGCGGGCCGTGGTGAAGGACACGCCGCGCCACGTCGACACAGTGAGCTCGCCGGAGTTCCTCGGGCTGTCCGGTGCGGACGGGGTATGGCAGGAGCTCGGTGGCGCCCCCGAGGCCGGACACGGCGTGGTCGTGGGCGTCATCGACACCGGGATCTGGCCCGAGAACCCGTCGTTCGCCGGCGAGCAGCTGCCCAGCGAGCCCACCGGCGAAGTCGGCGAGCCGTACAGCACGTCCGAGACCGGCACCGCGATGCTCAAGGCGAACGGCGACACGTTCACCGGCGAGTGCGAGCCGGGCGAGGAGTGGACCGCCGATCTGTGTAACGACAAACTGATCTCGGCGCGCTACTTCCCGGACGGCTTCGTGAGCAACGTGCCACCGGAGCACCGGGACGAGTTCGAGCGGATCTCCACCCGTGACGGCGACGGGCACGGTACCCACACGGCCAGCACGGCTGCTGGCAACCACGACGTGGCGATGTCGGTCGACGACCGCGGGTTCGGCACCGGCTCCGGCATGGCGCCGGGCGCGAAGATCGCCGCGTACAAGGTGTGCTGGAACGACGACGACGCCAGCACCGGCGGTTGCTACCCGTCCGATTCGGTCGCCGCCATCGATCAGGCGGTGCTCGACGGCGTCGACGTCATCAACTACTCGATCTCCGGAGCTGTCGACACGGTGGTGGACCCGGTGGAGCTGGCGTTCCTCTCCGCGGCCTCGGCCAACGTCTTCGTCGCCGCGTCGGCGGGGAACAGCGGGCCCGGCTCGTCGACCGTGGCCCACAACAGCCCGTGGCTCACCTCGGTCGGTGCGAGCACCCACGCCGTCTACGAGGGCACCGTCGAGCTCGGTGACGGGCAGCGGTTCCGCGGCTCGATGATCGACGACGCCGGCGTGCCCGAGCAGACCCCGCTGGTCTACGCCGGCGACATCGCGGCCGACGGCGTCGACCCGGCCGAGGCCGCACTGTGCGGCCCGGACACGCTCGACGACGCCGCGGCGGCCGGCGCGATCGTCCTGTGTGACCGGGGCGTGCATGCGCGGGTGGACAAGTCAGCCGAAGTGGCCCGGGCCGGCGGCGCGGGATCGATCCTGGCCAACACCGACCCGGCCGAAGGACTCAATGCCGACCTGCACGTCATCGCGACCACGCACGTCGGAGCCGACGACGGCGACGTGATCCGCGACTACGTCACCGGTGACGGCGCGGCGACCGCCGCGCTGCTGCCTGGCGACCAGACCGACCTGCCGCCGACGCCGACGCCGGTCATCGCCGGGTTCTCCTCACGTGGGCCCGCGTTGGCCAACGGCGGCGACGTGCTCAAGCCCGACGTCGCCGCCCCGGGGGTGGACGTACTCGCCGGTGTGGCACCGGGCCCGAGCGGCGACAACGACTTCGGCTTCCTCTCCGGCACGTCGATGGCCTCGCCGCACGTGGCCGGCCTGGCTGCCCTGATCCGCGGCGCCGAACCGGGCTGGTCGGCGATGGCGGTCAAGTCTGCGCTCATGACCACCGCATACGACCTCAAGAGCACAGACGGCGTCGACGTGTCCGCCGACACCGACCGCTTCAACTCCGGCGCCGGGCACGTCGACCCGACCAGGTTCCTCGACCCGGGCCTGGTCTACGAGTCCGGACCGGACGACTGGCTGTCGTTCATCGAAGGCATCGGTGAGGAAACCGGTATCCCCGGCGTGGAGCCGATCGACCCGTCCGACCTGAACCAGGCCTCCATCGCCGTGGGCGCCTTGGCGGGCCGACAGGTCATCACTCGCGAGGTCACCGCGGTGACACCGGGGCTCTACCGGGCCGACATCGACGTTCCCGGCTTCGATGCCGAGGTCACGCCGTCCGTGCTCTACCTCGGCCGGCCCGGGCAGACGAAGCGATTCGAGGTCACGCTCACCCGCACCACGGCACCCCTCGACGAGTACGCGCAGGGCACGCTGACCTGGAGCGGTGGTGGGACGACCGTCCGCAGTCCGATCGTCGCGCAGCCCGTGGCCGTGGCGGTGCCCGACGAGGTCACCGGAACCGGCAGCGCAGGTGAACTGACCTACGACGTGGTGCCCGGCTCCGACGGCGACATCGACGTCGCGTTGACCGGGCTCGTGCCCGGCGTGGTGACCGATGGCACGCTCACCCCGGGCGAGCCGTCCGATCCCGAGGGGAACACGTCCTCGCAGACGGTCGAGTTCGAGGTCCCCGAGGGCACCGATCTCGCCCGGTTCGATCTCGTCTCAGGCTCCGACGGCGCCGACTACGACATGTACGTGTACGGGCCGGACGGCGAACAACTCGCGGTGAACGGCGCCACCGGAGCCTCGAGCGAGCGAGTGGATCTGACCGAGCCGGCCGCGGGCACCTACGCCATCGTGGTGCATCTGTTCTCCAGCGCCGACGGCGCGCCGATCGATTTCAGCCTGCGCAACTTCGCTGTGGGCGCCGAGGCCGCCGGCAACGCCACCGTCGCCCCGGATCCGATCCAGGGCACCCGTGGCACACCCGAAACCGTGACCGTCACCTACGAGGGCCTCGACGACAGCCTCCCCTACCTGGGCACGGTCACCTACGAGGGCAGTTCGACCCACACCACCGTCGCGATCAACTAGCCCGAACAGCTCCCAAATGATCATGTTCACTTGGCGATTGCCTGCTGCACCACCCGTACACGCCTGGTGGTGCAGCACAACGCCTGGTGGTGCGTGAAACCGGTCGCCTCGACGTTCGAGCTGACCGGCGGCTCGCGCCTACGATGACGCCATGACGACCGAGCCCGACCGCAGCCGTACCCGATTCCCCGGCATCAGCGCCCGGGCGTACGAACACCCAGCCGACCGCGGCGCCCTGGTGGCGCTGCGGTCGCTGCGCGGGTTCGACACCGTGCTGAAGAAGATGTCCGGGCTGTTCAACGAACGCAGTCTGCGCCTGCACTTCCTCGCAGGCTCGGTCCGCGTGGGCGAGCAGCAGTTCCGCGACGTGCACCAGGACGTCGTCGACGCCGCGCACATCCTGGACTTGCCCGAGACGCCGGAGCTCTACGTGGTCGCCGACCCCTACCCGCGAGCGATGGCGATCGGCTCCGACCGGCCGTTCGTCGTCATCAGTACCGGGCTCTTCGACCTTCTCGACGCCGAGGAACGCCGGTTCACCATCGGCCACGAGGTCGGGCACATTCTGTCCGGTCATGCCGTCTACCGGACCCTGCTCCTCGCGCTCACCAGTCTGGCCCTGCGGGTGGCGTGGATTCCCCTGGGCTACATGGGCCTGCGTGCCATCGTCCTGGCGCTGGAGGAATGGCACCGCAAGTCGGAGTTGTCGTGTGACCGCGCCGGGCTGTTGGCCTCCCAGGATCCGGAGGCATCCAAGCGAGCGCTGATGAAGCTGGCCGGCGGCTCCCGCCTGGGCGAGATGAGCGTGGCGGCGTTCAAGGAGCAGGCGCGCGACTACGATGCGGCCGAGGATGCCCGCGACGGGGTGATCAAGCTGCTCAGCCTCATGGGTCGCACCCACCCGCACGCCGTCATCCGCTTGGACGAACTCGATCGCTGGGCGGGTTCCGGCGAGTACAGTCGCATTCTCGCCGGCGACTACCCTCGGCGCTCCGACGACCGCGACGCCTCGATCTCCGACGAGGTCCGCAACGCCGCGAAGTCGTATCAGGAATCGTGGAGCCGAACCGCCGACCCCCTGATCAGCACGCTGCGCGACGTCGCGAACAGCGTCGCCGAGACCGGCGGCAAGATTTTCGACAACATCGCCAACCGGGCCCGCCGATCGTGACCGGCCCGACTACCAACACGCCCAGCTTCAGCCGCTGAGACTGGGCTTGAGTTTCACGATCCGCCCGAGCAACCCGTTGACGAACGTGGGCGACTGCTCGGTGGACAGCTCGCGCGCGAGCGAGACCGCCTCGTCGAGCGCGACCGGATCGGGGACGTCGTCGCGATAGAGAACTTCGTAGACGCCGAGACGCAGGATGTTGCGGTCGATCGCGGGCATCCGCTCGAGCGTCCAGCCTTCGGCGTAGGTCGAGATCAGCTCGTCGATGCGCTCGCCGTGCGCGATGACCCCTTCGACCAGCGTCACGGTGTACTCGTTCAGCGGTGGATCGGCCGTGGTCATCCGATGGGCGAGCGTGGCCCCGCGGCCGAGGCCGCGCAGGTCGGACTCGTACAGGATGTCCAGAGCTCGCTTACGGGCACGGGTACGAGCAGGCATGGTCTTCCGGCCCGTCAGCCGGCGCGACCGAGGTAGGACCCGTCGCGGGTGTCGACCTTGACCTTCTCGCCCGTGGTGATGAACAGCGGGACCTGCACCACGTGCCCGGTCTCGAGCGTGGCCGGCTTGCTGCCACCGGTGGAGCGGTCGCCCTGCAGGCCGGGCTCGGTGTATTCGATGGCCAGGACGACCGAGGCGGGAAGCTCGACGAACAGAGGAGTCCCCTCGTGCATGCCCACCGTGGCGGTCTGGTTCTCGAGCATGAAGTTCGCGGCGTCGCCGACGGTCGCGGCGGACACGTTGATCTGGTCGAAGGTCTCGGTGTCCATGAACACGAACTCGTCGCCGTCGCGGTACAGGTACGTCATCTCGCGCCGGTCGACATTGGCCGTGTCGACCTTGACGCCGGCGTTGAACGTCTTGTCCACGACCTTGCCCGAGACGACGTTCTTCAGCTTCGTGCGTACGAACGCGCCGCCCTTACCGGGCTTGACGTGCTGGAACTCCACGACGCTCCAGAGCTGGCCGTCAAGGTTGAGCACCATGCCGTTCTTCAGGTCGTTCGTCGTCGCCACGTCGTGAGTTGCCTTTTCCTCGTCGGTGCCGCCTGATCGCGTGCAGCACACCCGGGCTGACGAGCCCGCGTGCCGACGTCACGCGTCCAGGACGAGCAGGTCCTTGGTTGTCGGTGTGAGCAGGTCGGGCACTCCAGCGGCACGGACCACCAGGGTGTCCTCGATCCGGACTCCGCCACGCCCTGGTAGGTAGATACCGGGTTCGACGGTCACGGTCATGCGGTCGGCCAGTGTACCCGTCGCCGAGTACCCGAGCGTCGGCGCTTCGTGCACCTGCAACCCTACACCGTGGCCGGTGCCGTGACCGAACTGGTCAGCGTAGCCGCCAGCGTCGATGACCGACCTGCTCGCGGTGTCCACGCCAAGGCAGTCTTCGCCCACGACCAGCGCCTGCCTCCCCGCCCGCTGAGCGGCCTGCACGATGTCGTAGAGCTCGCGCTGCCAGTCGGCCGGCTCGGCGGCCACCACGGACGTACGGGTGCAGTCGGCGTGGTAACCGCGGTAGATCGCCCCGAAGTCGATCTTCAGCAGATCGCCCTTGGCGATCTGCCGGTCCACCGGGCGGTGATGCGGAATCGCACTGTTCTCGCCGGCAGCGACGATGGTCTCGAAGGCAATGCCGTCGGCGCCGTGCGCGTACATCCGCCGCTCGAGGTCGCGCGCGACCTCCTTCTCGGTCCGGCCGACGAACCGGCCTGCGGCGTAGAGGTCTTCGAGCGCACGGCAGGAGATGGCACACGCCTCGGTCAGCGCCTCGATCTCGGTGTCGTCCTTCGTGGTGCGCAGCTTCTCTACGGCGCGGCCGAGGTCGACGAGTTCGGTCGAGCCGTCCGCCTCGTCCAGCGCTCGGCGGATCGACTTCCATGATTCGAGGGTGAGGTGGTGCTCCTCGACACCCAGGCGCGCGGCCGTCGTGCCGGCGGCGGCTCGCACGGCCAGCGCGGGCGCCACATGCCGCTCGATGACGAGTTCCACGTCTGCTGCGACATCGGCGGCAGCGGTGGCGTACCGGCCGTCGGTCGCCAGCGTGGCTGCGCCGTCAGCGGTGAGAAGCAATGCGGCGTTACTACTGGCGAGCCCGGTCAAGTAATGTACATTAGTAAGGTTAGTGACTAACGCAGCATCCAACTTGTCATAAGTCAGAAGTTCCGCTAGTCGAGCGCGACGGTCGACGTGAATCTCGGGCAACTTCGGCCTCCTATTGCTGTGACCAGCTAAATCACCGGCCCATTCCATTAACTGAGACTGCCACTTCGCAGGTTTTCACTGGGCCTTTAGCATGTTGATCATGCTCATATTCGGCCTGATCGTCACCGTCATCCTGGCCCTCGTCATGAGCTACGTGGTCATTCGTAGCGGCCCGTCAAGCCGGAATGTGCCCACCTTTTCCTCTCCCCCGACGCCCCCCGCCGGCGTTCGGATCAGCCGTGAACTCCAAGAGGCGGTGCGTGACACCGCCTCGCGGGGCAACCCCGAACAGGCTGCCAAGCGTTTGCACAAGGAAGCCGGTCTGCCCACCACGCAGGCTACCGCCGTCGTGTATGCGCTCCAGACGGGGCAAGTCTTCCCCGAGCCAGAACCCACCAGCACCGCAGCGACAGCCGAGCCGACCCGCCGGGCACCGGTCGACGCCGAGCTGTTGACCACGCTGCGCCGGCTCGTCGTGCAGGACCGGTTGCGCCGTACGGCCGCCATCAGGCTGCTGAGGGAGCGCACCGGCATGAACAACCGCGATGCGCGACGCTTCCTCGACGCCTTGTGAGGCACCAGGCCACGCCGGCTGACGGCCGCGGGCATTCACACCAGGGCAGCGACCGCGCGTAGGGCGAGGTCGTACGAGTTCAGGCCGAACCCCGCGATGGTTCCCGTGGCGACGCCGGCCACGACGCTCGTGTGCCGGAACGTCTCACGGGCCGCGGGATTGGAGATGTGCACCTCGATCAGTGGCGCCCGCAGCTGCGCGCACGCGTCCCGCAGCGCATACGAGTAGTGCGTGAACGCCGCTGGGTTGAGGATCACCGGCTCGGCGGCGTCGGCGGCGTCGTGCAACCAGGCCACCAGTTCGGCCTCGTCGTCGCTCTGGCGTACGTCGACCTCCAGGCCCAGCTCCGCGCCGGTCGCCCGGCATCGCTGCGCGAGCGCCTCGTAGGACGTGTCGCCGTATACATCGGGTTCTCGCGAGCCCAGCCGGCCCAGATTCGGCCCGTTGACCACCAGCACCTGCTTCGTCACGACGTGACCCTAACCATGTTCGCCGCCCTCATGCTCACTGTCCGGCCTGGGCCGGCTGACCGCCGCGAATGCCGACTCGAGCAGCTCGATGTCGGGAGCCTCCAGGACGCCGGGCTTGCCGAGATCGTCGAGGACGATGAACCGCAGGCGGTCGCCGCGAGTCTTCTTGTCCACCCGCATCGTCTCGAGCAGCCGTGGCCAGGCCGCAGCGTCGTACGACGTCGGCAGGCCGAGTGCGTCGAGGACGCGTCGATGCCGATCGGCGGTGGCGTCGTCGAGCCGTCCGGCCAAGCGGCCCAGTTCGGCGGCGAAGACCATGCCGACGGCGACGGCCGCACCGTGGCGCCACCGATATTCTTCGACCTTCTCGATGGCGTGAGCCAGCGTGTGCCCGTAGTTGAGGACCTCCCGCGGGCCCGCCTCGCGCAGATCGGCACCCACGACGTCTGCTTTGACCTTGACCGAGCGTTCGATCAGTTCGCGCGTGTGCGGCCCGTCCGGGCGGGCCGCCCCGGCCGGATCGGTCTCCACCAACTCGAGAATCACCGGATCGGCGATGAAGCCGGCCTTGACCACCTCGGCCAACCCGGTGACGTACTCGTCCTGCGGCAGCGTCTCCAGCGCGCTCACGTCGCACAACACCGCTGCCGGGGTGTGGAACGCGCCGACGAGGTTCTTTCCCTCCGCCGTGTTGATCCCGGTCTTTCCGCCGACCGCCGCGTCCACCATGCCGAGCACCGTCGTCGGCACGGCGATCCACGACACGCCGCGCAACCAGGTCGCTGCGACGAACCCGGCGAGATCGGTGCTCGCGCCGCCGCCGATGCCGACGACGACGTCGGACCGGGTCATGCCGATCCGGCCCAGCACCGACCAGCACTGGGCTGCGACCTCGGCGGTCTTGGCGTGCTCGGCGTCGGGCACCTCGAGCACGTGGGCGTCGAAACCACGCGCGTACAGGTCGGCCTGGACCCGCTCGGCGGTGCTGCGCACCGTGGCCGGATGGATGATCGCCACCCGTCGAACACCGGCGTCCAGGTGGTCGGCCAGCTCCCCGACCACGCCGTGCCCGACGACGACGTCATAGGGCCGCTCGCCGTGCACCCGGATCAGCGCCCGCGCTTCACTCGACATGGCTGACGACCTCATCGGCCACGTCGTCGGGTTCACGCCCGTTGGTGTCCACCGTCACCGTGGCCACCTCGAGATAGAGCGGACGCCGCGCGTCGAGCAACCGCTTGAGTTGTGCCCGGGGGCTTTCGAGCAGCAGCGGGCGGTCACGGTTGAATCCGACCCGGGCCACCGCGTCGGTCAGCCCGACGTCAAGGAAGACCACCAGGTGTCCACGTAACCGCTCACGGGTGCTCTCGTCGCCGACGGCGCCGCCGCCGAGCGCCAGCACGCCGTCGTGCTCGGCCAAGGCCGTGGCGACAGCCGCTCGTTCCAGCTCACGGAATCTGGCTTCGCCGTCCTCGATGAAGATGTCGGCGATCACCTTGCCGACCGACTGCTCGATGTCGGTGTCGGTGTCGCGGAACCCGACCTTCAGCCGCTGCGCCACGGCCGCGCCGACGGTCGACTTGCCCGCACCGGGCGGGCCGACGATGATCACGCGCGGCGCCATCAGCGCACCGCCAGATGCGACGGGATCGAGTCCACGTACGCCTGGGCGTTGCGCGCGGTCTCGGTCACCGAGTCGCCGCCGAACTTCTCCAACGCCAATTCGGCTACCACGAGTGCCGTCATCGCCTCGGCGACGACTCCCGCCGCGGGAACGGCACACACGTCCGAGCGTTGGTGGTGTGCCCGGGCCGGCTCACCGGTGCTGGTGTCGATGGTGCGCAACGCCCGGGGAACGGTCGAGATCGGTTTCATCGCGGCACGCACGCGCAGGGTCTCGCCCGTGGACATGCCGCCCTCGATGCCACCGGAGCGCCCCGACGTGCGCCGTACGCCGCCGTCGTCGGCCGGTTCGATCTCGTCCTGCGCCGCAGAACCCCGGGAACGCGCCAGCTCGAAGCCGTCGCCGACCGCCACAGCTTTGATCGCCTGAATGCCCATCAACGCACCGGCCAGGCGCGCATCCAGCTTGCGATCGCCGTGCACGTAGCTGCCGATGCCCGGAGGCAGGCCGTGCACGACGACCTCCACGACGCCACCGAGGGTGTCGCCGTCGCGGCGGGCGGCATCGACCTCGGCGACCATCGCCGCGCTGGTATCGGCGTCGAAGCAGCGCAGCGGGTCGGCATCGAGGTATTCGACGTCGTCAGGGCCGGGCACTGGCGAGCCGGCCGGAACCGCCACCGTGCCCAGTTCCACCGTGTGGCTGACCAGGCGCACCCCGTAGGCCTGCTGCAGGAAGGCCGCGGCGACGCAGCCCAACGCCACGCGTGCGGCGGTCTCTCGGGCGCTGGCCCGCTCGAGCACGGGCCGGGCTTCGTCGAAGCCGTACTTCTGCATACCGGCCAGGTCCGCGTGCCCGGGACGGGGCCGCGTGAGCGGCGCGTTGCGCGCAAGCCCCTCCAGCTCACCCGGGTCGACCGGGTCCGCCGCCATGACCTGCTCCCACTTGGGCCATTCGGTGTTGGCGACCTGTACCGCCACCGGCCCGCCCATGGTCCGGCCGTGGCGGACGCCACCGACGAACGTGACCTCGTCGGCCTCGAACTTCATGCGGGCGCCGCGGCCGTATCCGAGGCGGCGCCGTGCCAACGCAGCGGCGACGTCGGCCGTGGTGACCTGGACGTCAGCCGGCAGTCCCTCGAGAATCGCGACGAGCGCGGGGCCGTGCGACTCCCCCGCCGTGAGCCATCTGAGCATGTCACGAATCCTCCCACGACCGCACCGCGGCGTTGACATCCCTCCGCCGTACCCGGTCGCTACCCGGGCGTGACCTCGATGACCACGGCCATTCCCTGTCCACCGCCACCGCACAACGCGGCCACACCATGACGCTGCCCCCGGCGGCGGAGTTCGCGGGCCAGTGTGTGCACGAGCCGCAGCCCGGTCCCGGCGAGCGGATGCCCCAGGGCGATGGCGCCACCGTTCACGTTGACCACGTCCATGGGCAGACTCAGCTCGTCGATGCTGGCGGCGACCACACCGGCGAAAGCCTCGTTGATCTCGAACAGGTCGATGTCGCTGACAGCGAGTCCAGCGTGTTCGCACCCGGCCCGCACGGCCGCGGCCGGTTTGAGATGCAGCGTGTGGTCCGGCCCCGCCACTTCGGCGCAAGCCACCACCCGGGCCAGCGGAGTCACGCCGAGGCGGTCGGCCACGTTCGACGAGGTGAGGATCCCCACCGAGGCTCCGTCGCTCAGCTGCGAGGCGTTCCCGGCGGTGATCGTGCCGTCGGGGCTGAAGGCCGGACGCAGCTGAGCCAGGGCGTCGATGCTGGTCTCGGGCCGGATCCCCTCATCGCAGCGCAACGCGTCGAAGGCGACGATCTCGTCAGCGAACCATCCGCTGCGACTGGCCGCTGCGGCACGCTGCTGGCTGCGCGCGGCGATCTCGTCCTGCACCGCCCGGCTCACACCGAGCCCGGCGTTGGCTTCCTCGGAGAGCTCGCCCATCCCCTGTCCGGTCAGCCCACACCGGAGACCGTCGACGACGAGCGTGTCGACCAGTCCCACCGATGCGCCGTGATCACCGCGGAGCAGCCCCGCGTGAGCGGCCCGCGTCATCGAATCGCCACCGCCGACCACGTAGACCTCGCCCTCACCGAGCCGGATCCGCCGGCTCGCCTCGGCCACGGTCGCCAACCCGGCCAGGCAGACGTTGTTCACGGTGACCGCCGGCACCGTCCAGGACAGCCCACCGGCCGCTGCGGCCAGCCGTGCGGGGTTCTGGCCGTGCCCGGCCTGCAACACCTGGCCGAGCAGCACGCCGTCCGGTGTCGGCAGTCGCGCGTGCCGCTCGAGCAAGGCCCGGATCGGGCGAGCCAGCAGCTCACGGGTGGACCACTGCCGAAGGCTGCCGCCGAAGCGGCCGAACGGCGTCCGGGCGGCATCGAGCAGGACCGGGACGGTCATCGGGCGGCAGCGCCTGGCGGCGAGTCGAGCAACCGATGCGGTGTGCCGAATCCAGGCACCGACGTCCACGCGCCGTCCGCCATGGCCGAGGCGTGCCCGCAGATGCCCGGGGCCGTCCACGTCGCCGCCGTCACGCCGTCGACCAGCGCGGGCCGGTCCGCCACCGCAGCGCTGACGAACTCGTGGGCCAAGTGGGGATGCGAGCCCCCGTGAGCCGCGCCCACGCGCACCACCGGCCGACCGTCGCCGGGATCGTACTCACTCGGCCGGGTGAACCTGCGCAGCTCTGCCGGCAGCACCTGCGTTCGATCCGGCGGGTGCACCGTCTGCGCCCGCGCCGGCCGGCTCCAGTTCGCCTGGACGGGCTCGAGGGAGTAGACGGTGAGCCCGTCCTCCTCGTCGAGCATCGGCCATTCCACCCCCATGTCGTGCCCGAACACGGAGAACCCTTCGTAGTACGACCGTGCGGTCTGGAAGAACGACACCGTGACCTCGGCGGTGAGCCCGTCCCGGTCCAGGGCGAACAGCCCGGTCTCAGCCGGGAACGGATTGGAGAAGTCGCCACGACGCTCCTCGGTGAGGATGCCGCTCCCCCGTGCGGCGACCTTCTCCACCCGCGCGTCAGCCAGCGCCAGCAGCGGGGAGACGATGTGCGTGGCGTAGTTCAGCGGCGGGAACCCGCGCCAGTAGCTGGGATAGCCGTCCAGGTTCTGGATGTGGTCGCCGCGCATCAGGGTCAACGGCCCGAGCCGCCCGGTGTCGATCAGGTCTTTGACATAGAAGAACGCGCGGCCGAACACCATCGTCTCCATCATCATGTAGACCCGGCCGGAGTCCCGTTCGGCGTCGAGCACCTGCTCGATCCCGTCCAGCGTGGTCGCCATCGGCACCGCGCTGGCGCAATGCCGTCCGCTGCGCAACACCGCGACGCTGTGCTCCACGTGAAATCGCACCGGCGAGGCGACGTGGACCGCGTCGTAGCGGTCCGTGGCCAACAACTCGTCGAGGCTGGTGAACCGATCATTGACGCCGAACTCGTCGGCCACGCGGTGCAGCGCCGCGGTGTCCACGTCCACCAGCGCTACCGAACCCACCTGAGGATGACTGCGATACAGGGGTAGGAAGTGCGCACCGAAGCGGCTGCCGATCACGGCGACGTCGATCGTGGCCATCAGACCACCTCGGCGTTCAGCACGTCGGTCACCGGGCCGAACAGGAACGTGACCCCGCCGGTGGCGAACTTCTCCACGTCGTCTGCAGCGGCTCGTCCGGCCTCGCTGTCGAAGGCGGCTTGAAGCTGCTCGCGGGTGTCGGCCCACAACTCCGCGATCAGGTAGTGCTCCGGCGCGTTGCCGTCGAAGTCCGGCCGCAGCCACGTGATGGTCCAGCCCGCGAGCCCCGGCATGCGCCGGGCGAGCGGGATGTGCACGTCGCGGTAGTGCCGGTCGAATGCTTCGGGATCGTCGGGATGCCCGTACAGCACGGTCGCCTTGTACATGTCGCTCAGCCTCCGACCTGCAGATCGAGGAAACTCTTCATCTGCTCCACGAGGGCGACCTCGGTCGGCAGGCGTTCCATGCTCGACGCACCCAGGAAGCCGTGCAGGCCGGGCACGGCACGCAGGACCTCGGCGACGTCGCCCGGCTGTGCGATCGGCCCACCGTGCGCCAGGACCAGCACGTCCGGGCGGGCTGCCGTGGCCGTGGCGAGGATGCGCGTGACGAAGTCGATCGACTCCGCCATCGTCCACGCCGTCTGCGCGCCGATGGTGCCACTGGTGGTCAGGCCGGCGTGCGCCACGATGACGTCGGCCCCAGCGTCGACCATCGCCCGCGCTTCGGCCTCGGAGTGCACGTAACTCGCCGTGAACAGGTCGAGCTCGTGAGCGTGGGCGATCATCTCCA
>Ga0079224_100003523_pt1 | contig 19839 bp, 14 predicted proteins | sample Stecom2015_FD_80414 | JGI IMG/M metagenome (GOLD analysis project Ga0079224, IMG submission 80414) | Agricultural soil microbial communities from Utah to study Nitrogen management - Steer compost 2015 | ecosystem: Environmental > Terrestrial > Soil > Agricultural land | place: USA: Utah...
CGGGGGCGGCGAGCAGTGCGAGCGTGAGCAGGTGTGCGGACGAAAGCCGGTCCATGAGAAGCGTATCCTTGCTGAACGGATCCGGGCCCGGCGTCAACGCTACCGCCGGGTTGTCAGCGGATCCCTGGGAACAAGCATTTGCCGCTGAAACTGCGAGGCAGGCACGCAATCCTGACCGCCGGTCTGCCGCTTCGTTTCGAGCGTGACGACAGACGGAGAGGCAGGTCAGGGCCTGAATAATCCGTTATTTAACATAACGTGCATTATGGGTGCTTTGCGTGGCGGTCTGGAGAGGCTGTGGAATGGCCGATGGATGCCGTGGCTGTTGCGCGTCCAGGTATTGCGACTGCGCTGGCTTTCTTTCCGTGCGAACGCTGCATCTGGCTGGATCTTGCGGGTCTTCGCAGGAGCGGCTTTAGCTACGATTCGCGTGTGGCGTGCCATGGTTATCGCGGCTGAAGCCGCTCCTACGGCCTACGGACAGGACCGCGCCTTCCAGCCTGTAGATCCCGTCGCGTGTGGCGCGCCATAGGGAAGCCGCTGCTACGGTCTACAGACATGACCGCGCTCCAGCCCGTAGATCCCGGGCATTCCATTGTGGCGTCGACCTGCTGCGCGCGTTGCCCGATGTGAGCACGCCCGACGGTATCCACCATTTGCCACGACCACGGCGGCTCGCTGGCCGGCGATCACCCATTTTTGTGGGTTTGCAGGAGCGGCTTTAGCCGCGGTTCTTGCTCCTTCATCGCGGCCGACATCGCGGCTGAAGCCGCTCCCACGGAGGCAGGAGCGCTGCGTATACCTTCACAGGGATCTTCAGCAACCAGGGCTGGGAAATTATTTAAACTTTGTAGGCACTTAAATCAATCGCTTACAGGTGGATTGTTATCCAATACGTTAGGTAATCTGCCGGCCGCCTCTTTCAGGGAAGCCCCATGCGGCAATGCAATATCCGATAACAGCCAGACCCGGATATTGGATATAATGCCGCGCCCAGCCCCCAAACCCTGGAATGTGCCCGTGTCGCTCCCCGTCCTGCAGCCCCTGTTCGAAACCTTCGACCGCTTTCATGAACTCAATTTCATGAACCTGAGCGCTGAGCTGCCATCGGTACGGGCCTTTCTCGAAGCCTTTCCCGAAGCGCTGCACGCCATCGAGGGCTATGCCGCGGCCCGGGGCTTCCTGAAGTCCTACGCCGGCAACGAGGCCACCTTCAACTCCTACCGCACTCACGTTGAACGCCTGTTGCTCTGGTCCCTGCTGATCGCCCGCAAGCCCCTGCTCGCCCTCCGCCGCCGCGACGCCGAAGCCTTCATGGAGTTCTGTCTGAACCCGCCGGCGGACTGGATCGGCCCGGTGGTGAAGTCCCGCTTCCTGCGCGTGGGCGGCCGAAGGAAGCAGGAATCCGACAGCCGCGTGGTCAACGAAAAATGGCGCCCGTTCACCCTTACCGTCGCCAAGCGCGAGCGCAAGCTCGCCGAGGAGTCCCTCGCCGCCCTGCCCCCTCGGCCCTACCGGATGTCGCAGGGCTCGGTGGCTCAGGTGTTCGCCGTCTGCGGCAGCTTCTTCCAGCACGCCATCGATGAGGGGCTGACCGAGGTGAACCCGTTCCGGGCCGTGAAGCAGAAGTCCATCTACAAGCAGCGCAACACGCTGAACGTCGCCGCCCGCTCGCTGACGCCGCTGCAATGGAGCTACGTGATCGAAACCGCCGAGCAGATGGCGGCCGAGGATCCGGTGCATGAGCGCACCCTGTTCATCGTCGCCACGCTGTTCGCCATGTACCTGCGCGTCTCCGACCTGGTCGGCCGGGATGGCTGGTCGCCGACCATGGGCGACATTCGCCGTGATAGCAACGACCACTGGTGGTTCCATGTGGTGGGCAAGGGCAACAAGGCGGCGCGCATCAGTGTGCGCGACGACTACATCCACACCTACCTGGTGCGTTATCGCCGACACCTGCAACTGCCGCCGCTGCCCTCGCCCCAGGAGCGGACGCCGCTGATCAGCACCCTCAAGGGCCGCGCGGGCCTGTCGGACCGGCATATCCGGCTGCTGCTGCAGGAGGTGTTCGACCGCTCCACGGCGCGCATGGCCGGGGAAGGCTGGAGCGACGATGAGATCGACCAGCTGCGCTCCGCCTCGCTGCACTGGCTGCGCCATACCTCGGCAACCTTCGATGCGCCCCATCGGGACATGAAGGACCTGCAGGCCGACCTGCGCCACGAGAGCCTCAGCACCACCCAGAACGTCTATTACAACGCCCTGGACGAACAGCGGGCGCATTCGGTGAAGGGGCTGAAGCTCAAGCGCTGATCAGTCGCCGGAGCGGGCGCCCGCCTGGCGCAGGCGCTGGTAATAGTCGGGCAGGTGCAACAGCCCGTGGCGCGCGGCCAGCTTGCGCACCTGGTTGCGCTCGGCCTCGAACTTCACGGTTTCGCTGACCACCTTGACGTTGCCTTCGATGCCCATGGCGCAGGCGAAGCACACCACCCCGTCCAGGTCCCCCTCCGCTTCGGCCAGTCCGGTATTGGCCAGCGTGATGGTCGCCGTGCTGGCGCGCAGGGCGCCGACCGCCATTTCCCGGGCGACTTCCTCGCTGGTCAGCCCGTGGGCCTGCACCGTCTGCAGGCTCACGCCCAGGACGGCGTGCTTGGCGCCCACCGTATAGGTGACGTAGCCGCTTTCCAGCACCTTTCCGCAGCCCGTCACATCGGCCAGCATCGCGGTCATCAGCCCGGCGGTGCAGGACTCCGCCGTGGTCAGCATCAGCTGATGACGGTGCAGAAACTCCACCACTTCCTCCAGGGTCTGCATGGCGGTCTCCGTCTGTGGGCCTGTTGCTTATGGATGCCGCAGACCCCCGGCGGTTCATTCGGATCACCGCCAGCGGACCAGTGACGGCCCCGCCGGGAAGTTGCTCGAAACTTCCCCCCGACCGGTCGGTCATCCCTACGAATGGGGAACCCTCGGATTCCAGAACTACAGTTTCTTAGCGCACTTCCCGTCGCGCGTACGGCGGCTGTGTGCCTTGGCCTGACACCGGGAGGAAAAACGATGGGGAATGCAGCGGTTACCGCTCCGTTTACGGAACAAATGTCGCAACGGGTGGGCACGGACCGCCCCCGCCTCAGTATCGAAAGTCTTCAGACCCACACCAAGCGCGTCCTGTTCGTCACCCCGGAATTTGCCGACCTCGTCAAGGTGGGCGGCCTGGGCGATGTCTCCGCCTCGCTGCCCCGCGCCCTGCACGCCTATCACGACATCCGCGTGCTGCTGCCGGGCTATCCCCAGGTATTGAACGCCGGCCACGAGGTGCGGGTGATCGCCACCCTGCCCGGTCACGCCGCCGTGCCGCCGTGCCGCATCGGCCGCATGGACCTGCCCGATGGGCTGACCCTGTACGTGATCATCTGCCCCGAGCTCTACGAGCGCGAAGGCACGCCCTACGGGGACGACCGCGGGCGCGACTGGGATGACAATCACATCCGCTTCGCCCGTCTCGGCCTGGCCGCCGCGCAGATCGCCGCCGGCGAGCTGAACTGGGTGCCCGAGCTGGTGCACGCCAACGACTGGCAGACCGCCCTGGCGCCGGCCTACATGCACTGGCGCGGGGTGCGCACCCCCTGCGTGTTCACCGTGCACAACCTGGCCTACCAGGGCCTGTGCGAACTGGCCAGCTACAAGGAGTTCGGCCTGTCCGAGGCCGTCGCCCAGCCGGAGGCGATGGAGTATTACGGCCGGCTGTGCGCGCTCAAGGCCGGGCTGATCTATGCCAGCCATATCACCACGGTCAGCCGCACCTACGCCGAGGAAATCACCCGGCCGGAATATGGCTATGGCCTGGAAGGCGTGCTGCTCGGCCGCAAGCACAGGGGTCGGCTGACCGGCATCGCCAACGGCATCGACGCCAGTTGGCAGCCGGACACCGACCCCCTGCTGGCCCAGCCCTTCAGCGCCGGCGACTGGCAGGCCCGCGCCGCCAACACCCGCTACGTGGAGAACCTCTTCGGCATCGAGCCGGGTGGTCCCCTGTTCGCCGTGGTGTCCCGGCTGGTGCACCAGAAAGGCATCGACCTGACCCTGCGGGTGGCGGACGCGCTGGTGGCCGCCGGCGGCCGCCTGGTCGTGCTCGGACGTGGCGAGGAGGCGCTCGAGCAGGCCATGGTCGCCCTCGCCCGCCGCCACCCGGGCCGCATCGGCGTGCACATCGGTTTCAACGAGGGTGACGCGCGGCGCATGTTCGCCGGCAGCGACTTCCTGCTCATGCCCTCGCGCTACGAGCCCTGCGGCCTGAGCCAGATGTACGCCCAGCGCTACGGCAGCCTGCCGATCGCCCGGTGCACCGGTGGGTTGGCCGACTCCATCGACGACGGGGTGACCGGCTTCCTGTTCACCGAGCAGACGCCGGACGCCTACCTGGGGGCCATCGAGCGGGCGCTGAAGGTATACGCCCATCCGCAATTGCTGGGCGCCATGCGCAACAAGGCCATGACCGCGCCGCAATACTGGTCCGAGTCGGTTCGCCCCTACGACCAGCTCTACCGGGCGCTGATCCAGGAGTCGGTAGAGGCCAGGAGCTGATTCATGCATGGAGTGCGGTGGTCGCGGGACGGCACGGCGAGGTTCGCGCTGTGGGCGCCGGATGCCGGTCAGGTGGAGGTGGAGCTGGGGGACGGCTCGCGCCTTCCCCTGCAACGGGAGGTCGATGGCTGGTTCGTCACCGACCTCGCCTGCCCGGCGGGTACGCCCTATCACTACTGGATCGACGGATCGCTGCGCGTGCCCGACCCGGCGTCGCGCAGCCAGTTGGGCGACGTCAGCGGGCCGAGCCGGGTGGTCGATCCGCAGGCCTACGCCTGGCGGCACACGGACTGGCGGGGGCGCCCGTGGCACGAGGCGGTGTTCTGCGAGCTGCACACCGGCGTGCTGGGTGGCTTCGCCGGCGTGGCCTCGCGCTTGCCGGCCCTGGCGGCGCTGGGCATCACCGCCATCGAGCTGATGCCGATCGGCGAGTTTCCCGGGGCGCGCAACTGGGGCTATGACGGCGTCCTGCCGTTTGCCCCGGAAGCCAGCTACGGCACGCCCGAGGACCTGCAACGCCTGGTGGACGAAGCCCATGGCTTGGGCCTGATGGTGTTCATCGACGTGGTCTACAACCACTTCGGCCCCGAGGGCAATTACCTGCACCAGTACGCCAAGGGTTTTTTCCGCGAGGACCAGCACACCCCCTGGGGCGCCGGCATCGACTTCCGGCGCCCGCAGGTGCGGGACTTCTTCATCGAGAACGCCCTGATGTGGCTGCTCGATTACCGGGTCGACGGCCTGCGCCTGGATGCCGTGCACGCCATTCCCGACCAGGACTTTCTCATCGAACTGGCGCGCCGCGCCCGGGCCGCGGTGCCGGCCGAGCGGCATATCCACCTGGTGGTGGAAAACGAGGCGAACTCCGTCGAGCTGCTGGAAAACGGCTACACGGCGCAGTGGAACGATGATGCCCACAATGTGCTGCATGCCCTGCTCACCGATGAGCACGAGGGCTATTACGCCGACTATTCCGACAGCCGCACGGAAAAGCTGGCCCGCTGCCTGGGTGAAGGCTTCGTCTTCCAGGGCGAGGCGGACCGGCGCGGCCATGTGCGCGGCCAGCCCAGCGGCCACCTATCCCCCACCTGTTTCGTGATGTTCCTGCAGAACCACGACCAGGTGGGCAATCGCGCCCTCGGCGAGCGTCTGGTCAGCCTGGCGCCACTCCAGGCGCTGGAGGTGGCGGTCGCGCTGCAACTGCTCTGCCCGATGATTCCGCTGCTGTTCATGGGCGAGGAGCGCGGCAGCAGTCAGCCGTTCCTGTTCTTTACCGACTACCACGACGAGCTGGGCCGGGCGGTCCGCGAGGGCCGCCAGCGGGAATTCGCCGCCTTCAGCGCCTTCGCCGGCGTGCGGGTGCCGGACCCCAACGCCCTGGAGACCTTCGAACGCTCCCGTCCCGGCGACGCGGCCGAGGGGCACTGGCCGGACTTCTACCGCCGGTTGCTGGAAATCCGCCATCGGCACCTGGTGCCGCGCCTGCATGGCAGCCGCCAGGCCGGTGTGCGCATCCTCCAGGACAAGGCGCTGTGCGCCACCTGGCGCCTGGGCGACGACGCCCGCTTGCGCATCGATCTGAATCTGGGCGACGAGGACGCCCCGGCGCCTCCCCTGCCCCCCGGCGCCGCAACCCTCTTCAGCCTCCGCGTCGAGGCGGCCGCCGCATCCCGGCAACTGCACCTGCCCCCCCACAGCCTGCTGGCCACCCTGGAGACAAGCCCATGAGCGACAAGCGTCTTGCCGAGCTGTCCCGCGCCGTGGGACTCAACCTCGAATGGCAGGACGCCGCCGAGCGCGACCAGAGCGTCAGCCCCGAAGCCCAGCGCAGCCTGCTGGAAGCCATGGGCTATCCGGTGCAGAGCCCCCAGCAGATCATGGAAAGCCTGGCGACCCTGCGCGACCGCCAGCGCAGCCGGCCCGCCGGGCCCTTGCTGATTGCCGAGCAGGGACAGTCTCTGGACCTGGCCGGGCATTTTCCCGGAAACACGCCCTTCCGCCTGGTCGAGGAAATGGGCCAGGAACACAGCGGACGCCTGGATCGGCGGGGCCGCCTGCCCGCCTGGCAGGTGCCCGGCTATCACCGGGTGGAAATCGGCGACGAGTCGCTGACCGTGGCCGTCTGCCCGCCCGCCTGCCCGGATATAGCCACCCTGAGCGGCGGGCGCAGCCGCCGCATCTGGGGCCTGGCCGCCCAGCTCTACGCCCTGCGCCGTCACGGCGACGGCGGCCTGGGCGACACCGAGGCGCTGGAGCAACTGGCGCGCAGCGCCGCCCAGGCCGGCGCCGATGCCCTGGCCTTGAGCCCGGTGCACGCCATGTTCAGCGCCCTGCCCGAGCACTACAGCCCCTATTCGCCGTCCAGCCGGCTGTTCTTCAACGTACTGCACGCGTCGCCCGGCTGCATCATGGGCGAGCTGGCCCTCGGCCACGCGCTGAAGGTCGATGGCCTGGATGGGGAGCTGGCGCGCCTGGAGGCGCTGGACCTGATCGACTGGCCGGCGGTCGGCCGCGCCCGCCTGCAACTGCTGCGGCAGCTGTACAAGGCCTTCGGCCAGGACGGCAAGGAACACCTGCTGACGCCGGACTTCGACAGCTTCCGCGCGGCCGGCGGCGAGGCCCTGCTCGATCACTGCCGCTTCGAGGCGTTGCAGGCCCATCAGTTGGCGCGCGGCCACTCCGCGGACTGGCGCGACTGGCCCGAACCCCTGCGCGATCCCCGCCATGCCGATGTGGAGCGTTTTGCCCGAGAGCATGCCGAGGACGTGCGCTTCCACGCCTTTTGCCAATGGTTGATCACCCGCTGCCTGAAGCGCGCCCAGGACGCCGCCACCGGCGCGGGCATGTGTGTGGGCCTGATCGCCGACCTGGCGGTGGGCGCCGAGCCTATCGGCAGCCAGGCCTGGTCGCGCCAGGAGGAATTCCTGCCCGGCCTGGCGGTGGGCGCGCCGCCGGACCTGATCAACCGCGGCGGCCAGAACTGGGGCATCACCGCGTTCTCGCCGGACGGCCTGCGGCGGCACGGCTTTCGCGCCTACCTGGAAATGCTGCGCGCCAATCTCGCCCACGTCGGCGGCCTGCGCATCGACCACGCCATGGGACTGCAGCGGCTCTGGGTCATTCCCCAGGGCGCCTCGCCCCGGGACGGCGCCTACCTGAACTCCCCCTGCACCGATCTGCTGCGCCTGCTGTGCCTGGAGGCGACCCGGCACGAGTCGCTGATCATCGGCGAGGACTTGGGCACCGTGCCGCCCGGCTTCAGCGAGGACCTGGCGCGGCGCAACATCCTCGGCATGCGGGTGCTCTACTTCGAGCAGCAGCCGGAAGGCTTCCGCCCGCTGGCCGAGTGGTCCGACGAGGCCCTGGCGACCAGCACCACCCATGACCTGCCGAGCATCACCGGCTGGCTGGACGGCCGGGACATCGAACAGCGCCTGGACAGCGGCCATATCGACGCCGAAACGGCCAGCCACGACCAGGCCCGGCGGGCCCTGGATCGTCAGGCCCTGGCCGACACCCTGCGCGCCGAAAGGCTGCTGCGCGCGGGCGAGGACGACCCCGCCCGCTTGCTGGATGCCTGCGTGGAGTTTCTCGGGCGCACCCCGGCGCCGCTGGTGCTGCTGCCGCTGGAGGATGTGCTCGGCCAGGTGGAGCAACCCAACCTGCCGGGACCCGGCGACCGGCACCCCAACTGGCGCCGCCGCTGGCCGGTGGCGGCGGATCACCTGCTGAGCGCGCCGCAGGCGCTGCGGCGTCTGCGGCGTCTGGACATGAGTCGCAAGGCGGAAAAGCCCACATGAGAACCCTGCGTGCCACCCTGCGCCTGCAGTTCCACCGTGATTTCACCCTGGATGACGCCACCCGGCGGGTCCCCTACTTCGCCGCCCTGGGCATCAGCCATGTCTATGCCTCGCCGCTGTTTACCGCCCGCCCCGGCTCCCTGCATGGCTACGACGTGCTGGACCCGACCCGCATCAACCCGGAACTGGGTGGCGAGGACGCCCTGCGGCGGCTGGTCGGCGCCCTGCACGAGCACGACATGGGGCTGGTGGTGGACATCGTCTCCAACCACATGGCGGTCGGCGGCGACGGCAATCCCTGGTGGCTGGACGTGCTGGAATGGGGCGAAGCCAGCCCCTACGCCAAGTTCTTCGATATCCAGTGGCGCTCCCATGACCCGCTGCTGCGCGGGCAATTGCTGGTGCCGTTCCTGCGCACCGATTACGCGGAGGTGCTGCGAGCCGGGGAAATCGTCCTGGGCTACCGGGAGGACACCGGGCAGTTTCACGTTGCCCATTTCGAGCACCGTTTCCCGCTGACGCCGGCCTCCTGCGCGCGCATCCTGCGCCATGCCGGGCATCCCGCGCTGGGCGCCCTGGCCGTGCGCTTCGCCAGCCTGCCGCGCGGCGGCCGGGGCCGGCATCGCGCTCACGTGTTGCGCACGGAGCTCCTGGAGCTGTGCCAGGCCCCCGAGATACGCGCCGCCCTGCAACGGGGCATGGATGCCTATCGCGTGGACGGCGAGGAAGGCTTCCAGCGCCTGCATGCCCTGCTGGAATGCCAGCACTATCGTCTGGCCAGCTGGCGCACCGCGGCGGACGACATCAACTGGCGGCGCTTCTTCGACATCAACGAGCTGGGCGGCCTGCGCGTGGAGCGCGGAGAGGTGTTCGAGGCCACCCACGCCAAGCTGTTCGAGCTGATAGCCGAAGGCCTGATCGACGGGCTGCGCATCGATCATGTGGACGGCCTGGCCAATCCCCGCGCCTACTGCCGGCGCCTGCGCCGGCGCGTCGACCGCTTGCGCCCCGGCGAGCACCTGCCCATCTACGTGGAGAAGATTCTCGGCGCCGGCGAGGCCCTGCCGGGGGACTGGGGCGTGGACGGCACCACCGGCTACGAATTCATGAACCAGGTGTCCCTGCTGCAGCACGACCCCGCCGGCGAGGCGCCGCTGAGCGCGTTCTGGAAACAGGCCAGCGGCCGCAACCTGGATTTCGAGGAGGAAAGCGTGCAGGCCCGGCAGCTGATGCTGCAGGGCTCGCTGGCCGGCGACCTGGAAAGCGTGGCCCAGGGGCTGCTGCTCATCGCCCGGCAGGATCTGGCCACCCGGGATTTGACCCTGGGTTCGCTGCGCCGGGCGCTGACCGCGCTGATCATGCACTTCCCGGTCTATCGCACCTATGTCGGCGTCTGCGGACGCTCCGCCGAGGACTGGCGATTCTTCAGCATGGCCCTGGAAGGCGCCAAGCAGAGCCTGCCCGAAGCCGATTGGCCGCTGCTGGCGCACCTCGAACGCTGGCTGGGTGGCCAGCCGTTGCGCGAGCTGCCGCGCGGGCCGGCGCGCAAGCTGCGGCGCAAGGTGCTCACCCGTTTCCAGCAGCTCACCGCGCCGGCGGCGGCCAAGGCCGTGGAGGACACCGCCTGCTACCGCTCGGCCCGCCTGCTGTCGCGCAACGACGTGGGCTTCGACCCGCAGCATTTCTGCGCGCCGCCCGAGGACTTCCATGCGCTGTGCCGCGAACGGGCGGCGCGCTTTCCCGACAACCTGCTGGCCACCGCCACCCACGACCACAAGCGCGGCGAAGACACCCGCGCCCGGCTGGCCGCGCTGAGCGAGCGGGCCGAGTGGTTCGTCGCCGAAGCCGGCGCCTGGCTGGGTGAGTCCGCGCCATTGCGCGGCGAGGTCAACGGCGAGCCCGCCCCCTCCCCGGCCGACGAGTTGATGCTCTACCAGACCCTGCTCGCCAGTTGGCCGCTGACCCTGGACGCGGAAGACACGGCTGGGCTGCACGGCTACCTGGAGCGCCTGTTGCGCTGGCAGGAAAAGGCCATGCGCGAGGCGAAATTGCACAGCGCCTGGAGCGCGCCCAACGGCCCCTACGAGGAAGCCTGTCGCGCCTTCCTGCGTGCCCTGCTGGAGGGGGCCGAAGGGCAGGCTCTGCGCACACGCATCGCCGGGGCGGCCCGGAAACTGTCGCCCGCCGGGGCGCTGAACGGCCTGGCGCAGTGCCTGCTGAAGATGACCACCCCGGGCGTGCCCGATCTCTACCAGGGCTGCGAGTTCTGGGATTTCAGCCTGGTGGACCCGGACAACCGCCAGCCGGTGGACTTCGAGGCCCGCCAGGCCAGCCTCGTCCGGGACGCGGCCCTGTCCGATCTGCTGCAACAGTGGCGTGACGGGCGCATCAAGCAGCACCTGATTGCCCGCACCCTCGAACTGCGCCGTCGCTTGCCCGATCTGTTTCGCCGGGGCGACTACCAGCCGCTGAGGGTGCGGGGCGCCCATGCCCAGCGGGTGCTGGCCTTTGCGCGGCGCCACGAGACGGACTGGCTGCTGGTGGTGGTGCCGCGCCTGGGAGCTCCCCTGCTCGCGGGGCGGGACAGCCCCCTGATCCCCGGGGAACGCTGGCGCGACACCGCCGTCGAACTGCCGGGGGCCCTGGCCGGGGCTTCCCTGACCGCCCTGTTCTCCGGGCGCGTGCTGTCGCCTCCTCTGGAGCTGCGGGAGGCGCTGGCGGACTGCCCGGTCGAGATTCTGCATGTTCAGGAGAGGAACCATGAGTAACGAACAGACCATCCGCGAGCTGGCCTATCAGATCTGGGAAGCCGAGGGTCGCCCCGACGGCCAGCAGGACCGCCACTGGAGCCTGGCCCACAAGCTCTCCAGCCAGGTGGCGCGCGCCGAGGCGGCGCCGCCAGCGACACGGGTGGCGCGCAGTCGGCCCCAGGCCGCGGCGGCGCTGGACAGCCCGCCGCCCACCAGCACGCGCCGGGGTAGCGCGCGCCGTCCGAAGAAATCCGAACAACCGCACTGACCGGCGCCCGGCCGCCAGGGAGGGGTAACTCATGATCAGACGCCAAGCGCGCCATCCGTCCCGGGTCACCGAGGGCAACCCCTTTCCCCTCGGCGCCACCTGGGACGGACTGGGGGTGAACTTCGCCCTGTTCTCCGCCCACGCCACCAAGGTCGAACTGTGCCTGTTCGACGACGCCGGGCGGCGCGAGGTCGAACGCATCGAACTGCCCGAATACACCAACGAAATCTGGCACGGCTACCTGCCCGACGCGCACCCGGGGCAAATCTACGGCTACCGGGTGCACGGCCCCTACGAACCGGACGCCGGCCACCGCTTCAACCCCAACAAGCTGCTCATCGATCCCTACGCCAAGCAACTGGTGGGCGCTCTGAGATGGTCCGAAGCCCTGTTCGGCTACACCATCGGCTCGCCGGACGCCGACCTCAGCTTCGATACCCGCGACAGCGCCCGCTTCGTGCCCAAGTGCAAGATCCTGGATCCGGCCTTCACCTGGGGCGAGCAGCAGCCGCTGCGGGTGCCCTGGGACCGCATGGTGGTCTACGAGGGGCATCTGCGCGGCTTGAGCATGCGCCATCCCTCGGTGCCCGAGGCCAAGCGCGGCACCTTCGCCGGGCTGACCCACCCGGACCTGCTGCGTCACATGAAATCCCTTGGCATCACCAGCCTCGAACTGCTGCCGATCCACGCCTTCGTCAACGACCAGCACCTGCTGGACAAGGAGCTCAACAACTACTGGGGCTACAACAGCATCGCCTTCTTCGCCCCGCATCCGGCGTACCTGGCCAGCGGCAAGGTCAACGAGTTCAAGGAGATGGTCGCCCGCCTGCATGACGCCGGGCTGGAGCTGATTCTCGACGTGGTCTACAACCACACCGCCGAGGGCAACGAGCTGGGGCCGACGCTGAGCATGCGCGGCATCGACAACGCCACCTACTACCGCCTGATGCCCGACAACCGGCGCTTCTATGTCAACGACACCGGCACCGGCAACACCCTGGACCTGAGCCATCCCTGCGTGCTGCAGATGGTCACCGACTCGCTGCGCTACTGGGCCACCGAGATGCGCGTCGATGGCTTTCGCTTCGATCTGGCGACCATCCTCGGCCGCCATTCCCACGGTTTCGACGAACGCCACGGCTTCCTGGTCGCCTGCCGTCAGGACCCGACCCTGAGCAAGGTCAAGCTGATCGCCGAGCCGTGGGACTGCGGGCCCGGCGGCTACCAGGTGGGCGGTTTCCCGCCCGGCTGGGTGGAATGGAACGACAAGTTCCGCGACTGTGTGCGGGCCTTCTGGCGGGGCGACGAGGGCATGCTGGCGGAGCTGGCCAGCCGGCTGACCGCCTCGGGCGACCTGTTCAACCAGCGCGGGCGGCGCCCGTACGCCTCGGTGAACTTCGTCACCGCCCACGACGGCTTCACCCTGCGCGACCTGGTCAGCTATGACCAGAAGCACAACGAGGCCAACGGCGAGGACAACCGTGACGGCAGCGACAACAACTACTCCTGGAACCACGGCTGGGAAGGCCCCACGGACGACCCCGAGATCCGGGCCTTGCGCCTGCGGCAGATGCGCAACCTGCTGGCCACGCTCTTCGTGTCCCAGGGCACGCCCATGCTGCTGGCCGGGGATGAGTTCAGCCGCACCCAGCAGGGCAACAACAACGTCTATTGCCAGGACAACGCGCTGGCCTGGGTCGACTGGAACCTGGACGAGGAAGGCCGGCAACTGCTGGCCTTCACCCGCCGGCTCATCGCCTTGCGGCGCAGCTACCCGATCCTGCGGCGGGGACGCTTCCTGGTCGGCAACTACAACGAGGAGCTGGGCGTCAAGGACGTTGCCTGGCTGGTGCCGGACGGCAGCGAAATGAGCGAGGAGAACTGGCACGACCCCAACGCCCGCTGCATGGGCATGCTGCTGGATGGTCGCGCCCAACCCACCGGCATCCGGCGCAAGGGCGCCGACGTGACCCTGCTGGTCATCGTCAACGCCCACGAGGACGCGGTGAATTTCCTGCTGCCCGAGGTGACCCAGGGTAGCGGCTGGAACTGCCTGCTGGACACCAATCGTCCCGAGCTGTCGGGCGACGAGATACACCCTTTCAACAGCGAGTTCCTGGTGACCGGGCGCTCGCTGCTGTTGCTGGAGTTGCAGCGCGGGGAGGTGGAATAGCGCCCCGCCAATGGACGGGCGGCCCCTCCCCCTTTGAACCGTCGCCCCCACGGCCAGTCCCACCTTGCAGGGCGGCACGGAAACACCCGTCGCGCCGCGCGCGCGTGTCGCCCGTTCCACCCGCTTAGCGTGGAGACCGCCAGCATGAAGATTTCCGAAATCATGACCCGCGATGTGCAGATCATCGAGCCGGAGCAGAGCATCCAGGACGCCGCTAGCCTGATGCAGCGCATCGATACCGGCGCCCTGCTGGTGCACGAGGGCGACCGGCTGGTCGGCATGGTCACCGATCGCGACATCGTCCTGCGCGCCGTGGCCAAGGGGCACGGCCCCGATACGCCGGTGCGCGAGGTGATGAGCGACAACATCCGCTACTGCTTCGAGGACGAGGACGTTCAGCACGTGGCCCAGAACATGGCCGACATCCAGCTGCGCCGCCTGCCGGTGCTCAGCCGCGACAAGCGCCTGGTCGGCGTGGTCTCGCTGGGCAACATCGCCAGCATCCAGAGCAGCCGTGCCAGCGACACGGTGCTGCGCGGCGTGGCGCAGGCGCATTAAGGCCCTGCGGGGCCGGGGGTTCGAAACATGAAAGCCGTGGTTTTCCATGACGTGGGCGACATTCGCCTGGAAGAGGTGCCGGAGCCCACGCTGCAGGCGCCCACCGATGCCATCGTGCGGCTCACCGCCTCGGCGATCTGCGGCACCGACCTGCACATGGTGCGGGGCACCCTGGCCGGCATGCGGCCGGGCACCATTCTCGGCCACGAGGGCGTGGGCATCGTCGAGGCCCTGGGCGACGATGTGCGCAACCTGCAGATCGGCGACCGGGTGGTGATCGCCTCGACCATCGCCTGCGGCAACTGCGTCTACTGCCGCGCCGGCTACTACTCGCAATGCGACGTGGCCAACCCCAACGGTCCGCGGGCCGGCACCGCCTTCTTCGGCGGCCCGGAGAGCACCGGCTCCTTCCACGGGCTGCAGGCCGAGAAGGCGCGCATCCCCCATGCCCCGGTGGGGTTGGTCAAGCTGCCCAGCCAGCTCAGCGACGACCAGGCGATCCTGCTCTCGGACATCTTCCCGACCGGCTACTTCGGCGCCGAACTGGCGGAGATCAAGCCGGGCGACACCGTGGCCGTGTTCGGCTGCGGCCCGGTCGGCCAGTTCGCCATCGCCAGCGCCCTGCTGCTGGGCGCCGGCCAGGTGTATGCCATCGACCGCCTGGAGGATCGCCTGCGCATGGCGCGCCAGCAGGGCGCGGAAGTGATCAACTTCGATGAGGAGGACCCGGTGGCCACCCTGCTCCGGCTGACCGCCGGCATCGGCGTGGACCGGGCCATCGACGCGGTGGGCGTGGATGCCGAACAGCCCCGACAGGCGGCGTTGCGGGGCGAAACCGGGCATTTTCGCGAGGAAGTCGCCACGGTGGCGCCGCATACCCGTCCCGATGGCGACAACTGGCATCCCGGCGATGCGCCCAGCCAGGTGCTGCAGTGGGCCGTGGAGGGCCTGGCCAAGGCCGGCACCCTGGCCATCATCGGCGTGTATCCGCGGCAGGCGCGCAGTTTCCCCATCGGCCTGGCGATGAACAAGAACCTCACCCTCAAGATGGGCAACTGCCCGCATCGGCGCTACATCCCGAAACTCATCGAGCTGGTGGTGTCCGGGGCGATCGATCCCGCGCAGATCCTCACCCAGGTCAAACCCCTGGGCGACGCCATCGCCGCCTTCCAGGCCTTCGACCGGCGCGAAAGCGGCTGGGTGAAGGTGGAGCTGCATCCCCAGCGGCAACAGGCTCGCGGCGGCGACGAGGAGCGGGTTCACGACGAGGCGTTGCTGGATGACGCGATCGAGGACTCCTTCCCCGCCAGCGACCCCCCGGCGATGACGGCGCCCAAACGATCCTGATACCGGAGCCGCGATGAGCGAGATCCGCATTGGTATCTCCGGCTGGCGCTATGCCCCCTGGCGAGGGGACTTCTATCCCGAGGGGCTGGCGCAGAAGCGCGAGCTGCACTTCGCCTCGCGTGCGGTGGGCAGCATCGAGATCAACGGCTCCTTCTATGCGCTGCAATCCCCGGAGCGCTACGCCGGCTGGTACGCCGACACACCCGATGATTTTGTCTTCAGCGTGAAGGCGCCACGCTTCATCACCCATGTGCGGCGCCTGCGGGAGGTGGAGGTGCCGGTGGCCAATTTCTTCGCCTCCGGGCTGTTGCGCCTGGAGGACAAGCTCGGCCCGGTGCTCTGGCAGTTTCCGCCGAGCTTCCGCTTCGATGCCGGACAGTTCGAGCACTTCCTCACCCTGCTGCCCCAGGATGTCGAGGCCGCCCGCGCCTGCGCACGGCATTGCGACGCCAAGCTGCGCCGCGAAGGCTCGCTGGGCTCCGAGCGAAGCGGACCGATGCGCCATGCCGTGGAAATCCGCCATCGCAGTTTCGAGGAGCCGGCCTTCGTCGAGTTGCTCAGCCGTTACCGGGTGGCGCTGGTGATCGCCGACACCGCCGGCAAATGGCCGTACCGGGAGGACGTGACCAGCGATTTTGTCTACCTGCGCCTGCATGGCGACAAGGAGTTGTACGCCAGCGGCTACGGCCCCGAGGCGCTGGATCGCTGGGCGGAACGCATCCGCCGCTGGACGGCCGGCGAGCAGCCGGCCGATGCCCGGCTGATCGATCCGCGGCGCACGCTGAAGCGCCGCAAGCGCGACGCCTACTGTTATTTCGACAACGACATCAAGGTGCGCGCCCCCTATGACGCGCGCGGCCTGCTGGAGCGGCTGGGGCTGACGGAATCCCTCGAGTACCTGCCCGGGCAGGCGGGAACAAAGCCATGAGCCCCGAGACGCTGCGTCACAGCCAGCGCCCGCCGGTCCGGCAGCTGCGGTTGCTGACCGTCAACACCCACAAGGGCTTCACCGCCTTCAACCGGCGCTTCATCCTGCCCGAGTTGCGCGAGGCGGTGCGCACCCTGTCGACCGAGCTGGTGTTCCTGCAGGAAGTGCACGGCACCCACCACCATCACCCGCTGCGCTGGAAGAACTGGCCCCCCACGCCGCAATACGAGTTCCTAGCCGACACCATGTGGCCGGAATTCGCCTACGGGCGCAACGCCGTGTACCCGGCGGGCGACCATGGCAACGCCCTGCTCTCCAAGTTTCCGATCCTCTCCTACCACAATCATGACGTGTCCATCGGGCGGCACGAGATGCGCGGCCTGCTGCACGCCGAACTGGATGTGCCGGGCGAGCGCGACGTGCACGCCGTGTGTGTGCACCTGGGCTTGCAGGAGGGGCATCGGCAGAAGCAGTTGCGCCTGCTGTGCGGCCTGCTGGGCGAGCTGCCGAGCGACGCGGTGGTGATCGTCGCCGGGGATTTCAATGACTGGCGGCGCAAGGCCGACAGTGTCCTGGCGGGTTGCGGCCTGCACGAGGTGTTCACCCGCCTGCATGGCGCGCCGGCGAAGAGCTTTCCGGCGCGCTGGCCCGTGCTGCCGCTGGACCGGGTGTATCTGCGCAACGCCAGCGGCAACGAGGCGCGGGTGCTGACCCGCCGGCCCTGGTCGCACCTGTCCGACCATGCTCCGCTGGCCGTGGAGGTGCTGTTATGACCGGGTGGCGTACCGACAATCAGGTGGAGCTGCTGATCAACGGCGAGGACTATTTTCCGCGGGTGTTCAAGGCCATCCGCGAGGCGCGCCGGGAGGTGCTGCTGGAAACCTTCATCATCTTCGAAGACCCCATCGGCCTGGCCCTGCAGCAGGCACTGATCGTGGCGGCCGAACGCGGCGTGCGCATCGAGCTGACCGCCGACGGCTACGGCACCGCCGACCTGGGCCGGGACTACATCGAGGCCCTGACCCGGGTGGGCGTGCGGGTGCACCTGTTCGACCCGCGCCCGAAGATGTTCGGCATGCGTACCAACCTGTTCCGCCGCCTGCACCGCAAGATCGTGGTGGTCGACGGAGAGCTGGCCTATGTGGGCGGCATCAACTTCTGCCTGGATCATGTGCAGGAATACGGCCCCATGGCCAAGCAGGACTACGCCGTCGAGGTGCGCGGCCCGGTGGTCGCCGACATTCACCGCGCGGCGGTGGCGCTGCTCGACCACTGCGGGGTCGAGGCGCCGGGCGCCGGCCTGCGCCCGTGCCCGCCCCGGCCGGGGCGCAGCCGCATACTGCTGGCGATCCGCGACAACGATGCCCATGAGGACGACATCGAGGATCAGTACATGGCGGCCATCCGCAACGCGCGGGAGCGCCTGCTGGTGGCCAACGCCTACTTCTTCCCGGGCTATCGCCTGCTGCGCGAACTGCGCAACGCCGCCCAGCGCGGCGTGCGGGTGACGCTGATCCTGCAGGGCCAGCCGGACATGCGCTGGGTCTGGCTGCTGGGCCGCCTGCTCTACGACTATCTGCTGCGCGACGGCGTGGTGATCCACGAATACTGCGAGAAGCCATTGCACGGCAAGGTGGCGCTGGCGGACCGGGAATGGTCCACGGTGGGTTCCAGCAACCTGGATCCGCTGAGCCTGTCGCTGAACCTGGAGGCCAACCTGTTCATCCGCGATGCGGCGTTCAACGAGCGGCTGTACAGCCACCTGATGGAGCTGGCGCAGACCCGCTGCAAGCCGGTCACCCGCCAGCTGGTGCGGCGTGGCTACTGGTGGCGGGCGCCGCTGATGTTCCTCAGCTACCACGCCGCCCGACACTTCCCGGCGGTGCTGGGCTGGTTCCCGGCGCACCGCCCGAAACTGACCACCGCGGCGCCGGAACCGGTCGACAGCGTGGCCTGCGGTTCGGGCAAGCCATGAGCGCCCCGCCCTGGCGCCGGCTGCTCAGACGGCTGTTCACCCTGGCGCTGGTGACCCTGATCGTTGTACTGCTGTTCAATCTGGTACGTAACGTGGACTGGAACGAGGTCTGGCAGGCCCTGCGCGGCTTCAGCCCGGGCACGCTGCTGGTCGCCCTGGGCCTGGTCGTGGCCAGCTACCTGCTGTTCAGCGCCTTCGACCTGCTGGGCCGCGCCTACACCGGTCATCACCTGCCGTTGCGCCAGGTGCTGCGGGTTGCCTTCGTCTGTTACTCCTTCAACCTGAACCTGGGCTCCTGGGTCGGCAGCGTGGCGATGCGTTATCGCCTGTATTCGCGTCTGGGGCTGGACCTGCCGACCATCACCCGGATCCTCAGCGCCAGCCTGGTCACCAACTGGCTCGGTTACATCCTGCTCGCCGGCGTGGTGTTCTCGCTGGGGCTGGTCCGGCTGCCGGACAGCTGGCGGATGGGCAACGAAGGGCTGCGTATCATTGGTGTACTGCTCTGGCTTGTGGCGGCGGCCTACTTTCTGGCCTGCCGCTTCGCCAAGCGGCGCACCTGGCACTGGCGCGCCCACCGCATCACCCTGCCCTCGCTGCGCTTTGCGCTGCTGCAGGCCTTCATGGGGGCGCTGAACTGGTGCCTGATGGCGGGGCTGATTCGCCTGCTGCTACCCGAGCATGCCGACTTCACCACGGTGCTGGGCATTCTGCTGATCAGCGCCATCGCCGGGGTCATCACCCACATCCCGGCGGGCCTCGGCGTGCTGGAAGCCATCTTCATCGCCCTGCTGCAGCACCTGATGCCGGCCAGCGCCATTCTCGCCGCGCTGATCGGCTACCGGGCGCTGTATTTCCTGCTGCCGCTGGGCGTGGCGTGCGTGCTGTACCTGGTTATCGAGCGGCGCGCCGGAGCGCGGCTCAAGGCTGCGCATTGAGCGGGGCGGCAGGCACTGGGGCATGATGACAGGCTCGGCACACAACGGGGCGTGATTGACGGGGTCGGTGCGCACGGGTGCGTGATTGACCGGTTCGGCACGCACGGGGGCATGATTAACGGGGTCGGCACACACGGGGCGTGATTGACGGGATCGGCGCGCACGGGGCCTGTAGGAGGGGCTTTAGCCGAGATGCTTTTAATACGCCGCCATACGACCGTCGCGGCTAAAGCCCCTCCTACAAAGGCTTCAGCCACAAACTCCCTAGCGGCGGCAAATCCAGCACCAGGGACTGGGCTTCCCCATGGCTGCCCTCCTCCTCGCTCCGCACCTCGCCCCGGCTGCCCGCGCCGGAGCCGGCGTAGCTTTCATCGTCGCTGTTGAGCAGCACCGCCCAGCCGCCGGGGCGTGGCACGCCGATGCGATAGCTGTTGCGCGGCACCGGGGTGAAGTTGTGCACCGCCAGCAGCGGCGCGCCGTCCGGGTCAAAACGCAGCCAGGCGTACACGCTGTTTTCA
>Ga0079224_100003524_pt1 | contig 19838 bp, 13 predicted proteins | sample Stecom2015_FD_80414 | JGI IMG/M metagenome (GOLD analysis project Ga0079224, IMG submission 80414) | Agricultural soil microbial communities from Utah to study Nitrogen management - Steer compost 2015 | ecosystem: Environmental > Terrestrial > Soil > Agricultural land | place: USA: Utah...
CGCCGTAGAGGAATGGGAGCCGCGTTTCACCTATCATGGTTTCCGTTATGTAGAGGTAGAAGGTTACCCCGGTGACTTGGATGTGGAGAAAATTACGGGGCGACTGGTATACGATGAAATGGAAACGGTCGGGTCATTTACCTCATCAAATACGTTGCTGAATCAGATTCATAAGAATGCCTGGTGGGGAATCGCCTCAAACTATAAAGGTATTCCCGTAGATTGCCCGCAACGTAACGAACGGCAGGCTTGGTTGGGTGACAGGCCGGGTAGTGCTTACGGCGAAAACTTTCTGTTCGACAATGCCAATTTCTATATCAAATGGCTGGACGATATCCGCCTGTCGCAGAAGGAGGACGGGGCAATTCCCGACGTAGCACCGGCTTTCTGGCGATATTATAGTGATAATATGACCTGGCCCGGTACATACTTGATTGTGGCCGATATGCTATACCAACAGACAGGTGATGTACGTATACTAAAGAGGCATTATCCGGCCATGAAGAAATGGATGCAGTATATGCGGGCGCTCTATATGGATGGCGATGGGATCATAATCAAGGACAGCTACGGCGACTGGTGTGCACCACCGGCAACTATTGAGGAAGGACGTGGTAAGAGTGCTGATGTCAAACGTCCAAATCCCCTCATATCCACGGCATATTACTACCATTTGTTGGAGGTAATGGCTCGTTTTTGTGAATATACAGGAGACAGCGTAGATCGGGCAGAATTTGAAGAAGCCGCGGTCAAAATGAGGGAAGACTTCAACAGAAGATTCTATAATCCGTCTGGCTATTACGGCAACAATACCCTGACAGAGAATATCCTAGCGATGTATTTCGGGCTAGTGGAAGATAGCGAGAAAGAGAAACTGGCCGGCCGCATTATCGCGATTATCGAGAAAGAAAATAACGGTCATTTAAGTACCGGATTGGTTGGAACGCAATGGATTATGCGTACGTTGACCGATATGGGGCGTTCCGATCTGGCCTATAAACTGGCCACCAATACGTCATACCCGTCATGGGGCTACATGATTGAACACGGCGCAACGACCATATGGGAGCTGTGGAACGGTAATACGGCGCATCCGCGTATGAATTCGCAAAACCATGTGATGATGCTGGGCGACCTATTAGTGTGGTATTATGAGAATCTGGCGGGGATTAAGTCGGCAGCGAACGGATTTCAAAGAATTGTCATGCAGCCGGAGCTTATTGAGGGGCTTGATCATGTAGCTGCGCGCTACCAGAGCTTGTACGGAGAAATTACATCGAACTGGACAAAGCGTAAATCTACCTTTGAGTGGACAATTTCTATCCCTCCGAATACGCGAGCGGAGCTGTATTTACCCGCAAGAAAAGGGTCATCTATCACAGAAAGCAACAGAAATATAAAGGACAATAGCCGTATGCAGATCCTGTCAGAAGACGGCGACAAGGTGAAGATAACGATTGGATCGGGTACCTATCAATTCAAAACTAAATTATAAACACATGAAAAAGATATTCATCATTTTTTTTCTGAGCTTTTTAGCGGTCAATCTGAAGGCGCAGGATAATACAGGGGAACAGAAACGGGCTGCTGAGTGGGCCGCCGCGCTTGATCTTCATGACACGAAAAAAGAAGAGCGTATAAAGACGTTAATCTTTAACCACCTGGTTGCCGTTAAAGAATGGCACAATACGCATCCCGCGAGTACCGTACCTGCAGGAATCAACCCTGTAACCGGTCAGAAATTAAGTGAGCTCGATAGAACGATTATTGCTGACTCGGCGATGCCTGACACCGTTCATAACACGCTGATGAATGGTTTACGGGAAGAACTGGATGCTGCTCAAGTGGCTTTTATCCTGGATAAATATACCATTGGTAAGGTTGATTTCACCATGAAGGGTTACAAAGCTATTGTGCCTGATCTGACCGCGGAAGAGGAAAAAGTGATCCGCGCTCATTTGGAAGAGGCGAGGGAAATGGCTATTGATTACAAAAACATGAAACAGATCTCCGCTATTTTCGAGATTTATAAGACCAAATCAGAAGCGTATTTGAATGCTAACGGAAGAAACTGGAGACAGCTGTATAAAGATTACGTTAACAAGGCTAGAGCCGAAAAAGCTAAAAAATAAAAAATGAAAAGTAAGATAGGGTTATTCATGATAATCAGCATGGTGTTCTTCTTTGGTGCACGTGCGCAGGAAAATGCTTTACACAAATGGCAGAAAGGTATCGTACGAGACGAGTTTATCTATGAAAAGGCAGCCTTTCCTTCCTGCCATTCCGCTACGTTGGCGGAAACGCCGACGGGGCTGGTGTATGCATTTTTTGGAGGTACCAAGGAGCGGCACCCTGATGTGGAGATTTACATTTCCCGGTTAGACGACGGAAAATGGACAGCCCCGGCGTCGGTGGCCAATGGGATACAAGAAGACGGCAGCCGCCTGCCCACCTGGAACCCTGTATTGTATCAGGTGCCCAACGGGGAGCTACTGCTATTTTATAAGGTAGGTCCCAAGCCCTCGGCTTGGTGGGGTATGCTTAAACGTTCTACCGATGGCGGCAAGACATGGTCGGAAGCAGAACGCCTGCCGGAGGGCTACCTTGGACCCATTAAGAATAAGCCGGTGTTACTGAGCAATGGCAGCCTGATATGTCCAACAAGCACCGAAGGTAATGGCTGGAACATACATTTCGAGATCACGTCAGACTTCGGAAAGACGTGGCGCAAGGTTGGCCCTATTGCCAAGGGTGAAGATGTGTTAAATGCCATCCAGCCGAGTGTACTGGACCACGGTAAGGGGAAGCTACAGATTCTCGCGAGAAGCCGTAACTGGGCGATTGTAGAGTCTTGGTCGTACGACTACGGCGAAACATGGACGCCCCTGCAAAAGACAACATTGCCAAATAACAACTCAGGGACAGATGCCGTTACCATGAAAGATGGCACACACGTGCTGGTTTACAATCACGTCTTACCTCCCAAAGACAATCCAAAAGGGGCACGTACCCCCTTGAATGTGGCTATCTCGAAAAACGGAAAAGATTGGGATGCCGTACTGATATTGGAAGATTCGCCTATTAGCCAATATTCTTATCCGGCGGTGATACAAACAAGCGATGGTCTTCTCCACTTCGCCTACACGTGGAGAAGGCAGAAAATGAAACATGTTGTTGTAGACCCCTCCCAATTAAAAAGGAGACGTATCAAGAAAGGCATCTGGCCAACGGTAGCCGGATATACCTTACCTACATTGGAAACGTATAAAGCAGAAGAAGAAGATTAGTAATAGAATATAAAAAAAGCATGTCAGTAGAACGCGTATTAAAAATAAATTTTCCAGGGAAGCTCGTTTTTGGCAATGGTGTGTTGGAACAGCTTGTGGAAGATGTGGTCGCATTAGGAAGCAGGTCGGTCATGCTGCTGACGATTAGACCTTTGGAACAGCGGGTCAGTGGGTTTGTAACGCAACTGAAGGAGCACGGTATACAGGTCGTCGTGGATACAAGTATCGATAAGGAACCGTCATTCGGTGACTTTAATCGGGTATCTGCCAGTCATCGGGAGATAGAGATTGATACCGTTGTCGGGATAGGAGGAGGCAGCGTATTAGATGTCGCCAAGTTGTTGGCGGCGCTGTTGGACGGTGTACAGCCATTGGAAGCTGTTGTTGGTAATGGCCTGTTAAGGGGGCGAAGCAAACGGCTTATCTGTGTTCCGGCAACATCCGGAACGGGAAGCGAGGTCTCGCCAAACGCTATTTTGGTAGACGACGAAAATCAGAAAAAAGGAATTATAAGCCCTTTCCTGGTTCCGGACATGGTTTATGTGGATCCGTTGCTCACGATAGGATTGCCGCCCGAGATTACGGCGGCAACGGGACTGGATGCATTGACCCACTGTTTAGAGGCGTACACGAATAAATTTGCGCAGCCTTTTATAGATATCTATGCGTACGAAGGCATACGCCTAATTGCGGCCAATTTAGTGGAAGCCGTGCGGAATGGAACGAATACGCAAGCAAGACATGACGTAGCTATGGGAAGCCTGCTTGGCGGCTTCTGTCTGGGGCCCGTAAACACGGCGGCGGTACATGCGTTGTCCTACCCCTTGGGTAGCATGTTTCACCTTGCTCATGGACTGTCAAATGCGTTGCTTTTGCCGTATGTCATGGAATACAATTATACGGCGGCACCCAAGAGATACGCCGACGTTGCGGTAGCATTGGGGTGCCCCCGCAAGCAGACGGAGGAGGAAACAGCACTATCGGGAATAGCCAAGGTTAAGGAATTGATAAAAGATTGTGGAATTCCTGCCCGGTTACGCGAGGTGGGCATACCTCGGGAAGCGCTGCCAACGATGGCTGAAGATGCCATGAAAATAACCCGTTTATTGGTTAACAATCCACGCGAGCTTGCATTATCTGACGCGTTGGCCATATTAAATGCTGCCTATTAAGATGAAAGAACACAATATACAAAAAGAGACGATTGTTCCCGTGGTAGCACCCCTGAAACAAGATTTAAGTCTGGACCGAGACGCTGTAGCCCGCATTTTTTCCTACTTGTATGCAAACGGGGCGACCCCATTTATTCTAGGTACAACCGGGGAGTCCGCGTCCTTATCAAACCGTTTTAAAGAGGATTATCTGCAGGCGGCCGTGGCGAACCGGCCACGTGACAAGAAGCTATATGTGGGGATTTCTTCGAATATCCTTCAAGACTCCATTGCTTTTGCCAACCTGGCGGCCACGTTGGGCGTTGAAGAGGTTGCCGCTACGCTGCCAACATATTACAAGCTGTCAGAAGCGCAAATGGAAAAGTATTATCTCGACCTTGTAGAAGCTATTGAAGCGAACTTAATAGTCTACAATATCCCTGCCACAACACATATGTCAATTCCGCTTGGTTTGTTGGACAAACTAAGCTTCCATCCAAAAATTGTTGCTGTGAAAGACTCTGAGCGAAGCATGGAAAGGCTGGAACAATCGCTGCGCCTCTGGAAGGACAGGACAGACTTTAAACATTATATGGGGTGGGCAGGCGCCTGTGCACATTCCTTGATTCACGGAAGCGACGGTATCATTCCCAGCTCGGGCAATTTTGCCCCGGCAATTTATACGGCAATGTGCCGGGCCGTGGAACGGGGCGACACGGCGACGGCAGAAGCTTTACAGCAGCAGTCGGACAATCTGGGCGCGCTGTACCAGTCTAACAAATCGCTAGGCGAGTCTTTGTGGGCCCTAAAGGTGCTCATGAAGGAGCTCGGCTTATGTGAGCCCTACATGATGCCGCCACTGTATGCGTTGGGACAGCAGGAAGAACGGGCTTTAATTGAAGCCTTCCATGCATTGATAACTAAAGAGAGTATAAAATTGAATATTGTAAATCATGTATAAACCTATTATCGGTATTACAATGGGTGATCCGGCGAGCATAGGGCCGGAGATAGCTTTAAAAGCCTTACTGAAGAAGCGGGTACAGGATATTTGCCGACCTATATTAATCGGCGACGCCGCCGTATTCCAACAGATAGCGGACCGGCTGCAATTACCTATTGCTATCCGTCCCGTGGCAGCTGTTGCGGAAGCGCAGTTTATCGACGGTCAGGCAGATGTGTTCGACCTTCACAACACCGATTTGTCGAAGGTTGTATTCGGCGAGATCTCGGCAGAAGCGGGAAACGCATCTTTCGAATCGGTGGTGAAAGTCATCGACTTGGCACTCAATGGGGCCGTCGACGCCACAGTAACGGGGCCGATCAACAAGAAGTCTATTAACGAAGCCGGGCACCACTTTGCCGGGCACACCGAGATCTATGCACATTACACGGGAACCAAAAAATATGCAATGTTGCTCGTCGAGGAGAATATGCGCGTGATCCATGTTTCAACCCATGTATCCCTCCGGCAAGCCTGCGATCTGGTGCGGCAGGAACGTATCCTCGAGGTTATCGAACTGCTCCAAAACGGGTTGATCAGCCTCGGCGTAGACAATCTCAAGATCGGTGTTGCCGGTTTAAATCCGCATGCCGGCGATTCGGGACTGTTTGGGACTGAAGACGACGAAGAGATTCTGCCCGCAGTGGTGTTGGCCAAAGAACGCGGGTATGATGTGGATGGACCCATTCCGGCGGACACCCTGTTTGCAAAAGCCGCTACTGGATATTACGGGGGGATTGTAGCGATGTATCATGATCAAGGGCACATTCCGTTTAAGCTGACGGGCTTTAAGTGGAATGCCGAAAAAAAGCAGATGGACAGCGTGAAAGGCGTAAATATCACCATGGGGTTGCCAATCATCCGTACGTCGGTTGATCACGGGACGGCTTTTGAAATAGCCGGAAAAGGTGTTGCCAGCCCCGATGCGATGATTCTGGCGATAGAATCCGCCGTTCAGCTGGCATTAAACAGATAAATCGAAACGTATGAAGCCGATTTTAGTGATAGCAGACGATTTAACAGGGGCCGCCGAAGTTGGGGGCATCGCCGTTCGCTATGGATTGTCCGCTCAGATCGCGCATACGTTGAAGCAAAAGGCAGATGTCGATATCGAGATCCTGAACACGAATACCAGATCAATGAAACGCGATCACGCGCTGTCGCATGTCGGGTCTTTGTTTACAGATATAGATAGGGATAGGTGGAGCTGGACATTTTTAAAATTCGATTCTGCGCTGCGGGGACATATACAGCAAGAAATCCCGTTTTTCAGGGCATTATTCGGTATGCAGGGCGTATTATTCTGCCCTGCAAATCCGGCTTTGGGGCGCGTGATTCAACAGGGGATGTATCTGGTTGACGGCATTCCTATAGCGGATACCGGCTTTGCCAACGATCCCGAATTTCCGATTTCGGAAAGTGCTATTCTTTCTCTGCTGGGAGCTGAGGATTGGCGGTTACTGGATCGGATGGATGCGCTTCGGAAGGAATATACGTATGTTGTTCCGGCTGTCGCCGACAATGATGGGCTAAACCATTGGGCGTCTATTTCTCCGGTTGGACACTTATGTGCTGGGTCGGCTGTTTTTTTTGAGGCGTTGCTACGCAATCGCATGGAGGAACGCCGCCCGGCGACTACCACGGGGCTGGCAGAGCGACTTGACCATGCGCTCTTCATTTGCGGATCAAACCATGTCAGCAGCGTAAATCGCCTAAATAAACTTAACACCGACGATGTCGTGTACTGGAGGAAAAGCGGGGAGGAGCGGATCGTCGCGAATGCTTTACGGGAGATGCTAATGAAAAAGGGCGGTGGAGTGTTTGCTATCGACCCTACCGTTTCGGCCGACCCTGTTGCCATTAGGCACAGTATGGCAAAAGTTATTGCTATATTGAACGAAAAATGTACGCTGGGGAAGCTAATTATAGAAGGAGGTGCTACAGCAAGCGCTGTTTTGGAAGCACTCCAAATTGACGCACTTCGTCCAATTAAGGAGCGAGCGCCGGGGGTCATCACATGCGAAATTCCTACAAGCGGATTGCATGTCACGTTGAAACCGGGCAGTTATCCATGGACGAAAGATTTATGGGCTTTCTAGCCTAAAAAAAACCGAATAAACAAATGAATAAACCTATTTTAAACGTTTTTGATTATGGTATCATCGTAGCTGTCCTACTGGTTACTTTGTATTTTGGACTGAAATACGCCAAGAATCAAAAGTCTACAGAAGCTTATTTTTCAGCGAAAGGGCGCGTACCATCGTGGGCAATCGGGATGTCGCTTTTAGCCACGTTGATTAGCAGCGTGACGTTTTTAGGGTATCCTGCGGAGGGCTACTCGCATAACTGGATTCTCTTGGTGCAAGGGCTAATGGTGCCCATCGTGTTGCTCGGAACGGTATGGTTTATTGTACCGCTATATCGGAAAGTAATAGGCCTAAGCACATATGAATACTTTGAAAAGCGATTTGGTAATTTTGCGCGCTATTACAGCTCTATAGCTTTCGTTTTGAGGCAGTTCTCAGGGATGGGTACCGTACTCTACCTGTTAGCCGTAGCTTTGTCCAGTATGACCGACATCAACACCTACTGGATTATCATTGTTGTCGGAACTATTATCGTTGTTGTTAACCTTCTTGGAGGTATTGAGGCTGTTATCTGGCTGGACGTGTTTCAGGGATTTATGCTTTTTGCCAGCGGGATCCTCTGTTTGCTGGTCATCATATTCTCGGTACAGGGCGGATTGCCGGAGATCTGGAGGGTTGCGTCGGAGAACGGCCGGACCGGGTTCGGACCTTACGACCTCGATTTCACGAAATTGACGTTTGTCGTAATGGCTATAAACGGAATGTTTTACGCCATACAAAAATACGGAACCGATCAGACGGTAATCCAGCGCTATCTGACGGCGCGGTCTGACAAATCCGCAATCCGTGCGTCCCTTATGGGAATTTTGCTGACCGTGCCTGTATGGTCGCTTTTTATGTTTATCGGGACAGCATTGTTTGTCTATTATACGCAGCAACCTTTGCCGGACGGCATTGGTCCCAACAGTGTATTTCCCTATTTTATCATGAGCAACCTGCCCGTGGGCGTGGTGGGCTTTATCTTAGCGGCTATGGTATCGGCTGCAATCTGCAGCCTCAGCGCTGACCTCAATTCGCTGGCAGCCGTTGGAATAGAAGATTACTATAAGAAGCTACGGCCGGACAAGGTGGATAACGAATACCTGAAGGCGAGCCGATGGATGGTGGCGATCGCAGGGCTGGTGTCCATGGGGATAGGGTTTGTCTACATTGAGCTGGGCAGCGAAAGTATCCTCGGGATAATCTTTACGTTATATGCTATCTTCTCCGGAGGGATAGTCGGGATTTTCTTACTTGGTATATTTTCATCGCGCGCAAACCGGCAGGGCGTAAACATCGCCATAATAGCCTGCATACTGTTTACAGCTTACGCGTTCTTAACCAGTACAGAAATAGAATTTCGCGGCGAGAAGCTGATGCTGCTGGATCTAGGCGCTTTCAACTTTACACATAACAAACTTATGCTCGGTGTCTACAGCCATGTTGTCGTCATCGTGGTTGGATATGTGGCAAGTCTGTTTTTCCCAAAACAAGAGCTGGATCCAAATCTATATTATTCCGGTTGGAAGAACAATCGCAGGATAGAAAAAGAAGGAGGAGTAAACCATGATTAAACAGCTTGTTTTTGCGGCGGTATTCCTGACAGCAATCGGTCGGGTATCCGCACAGACATCGGACAGCCAATACCGGAAGCCCTTAAAAGAGGTATTGGAGGCGATCCAGAAAAGGTATGGGGTGATAATCAAATATCAGGAAGAGCAGGTCAGCGACAAGTGGCTAAATTATGCTGACTGGCGCTTCCGCGCAGATGTGGACGAAACATTGCGACACGTACTGGCGCCGTTAGACCTGAAGGTAAACAAAGAAGGAGACAAAAAATACAAGCTTAAAGAATACGAATATTACCGATGGGAGCCGCAGGACGGATGGGATTATCTCAATCAATTGGCTTCGCAATATCAGGATAAAGATAGCTGGGAGCACCGGAAACAACAGATCCGCCCCGATTTGTATAAAGCGTTGAAGCTTTCGCCGTTGCCTCCGGCGCCGCAATCGGTACCCTTGGTAACAAAAAAACGGAAGTTTAAGAACTATACCGTGGAGAACTTCGCATTAGAGATCATGCCCGGCTTGTATGTTAACGGTTCCATATACAGACCTTTGAAACCAAAAGGTAAAGTGCCGCTGATGCTGAGCCCGGACGGACACTGGGCTGGCCATCGTTTCCGCAAGGACGCACAGATTCGCTGTGCGATGACAGCGCAAATGGGGGCAGTTGCTGTGAGCTACGATCTTTTTGGCTGGGGAGAATCCGGCTTACAATTTCAGTATAGCGACCACCGCAGAAGTTTATCGTTGACCGTTCAAACATTGGGGGCTATACGCATACTGGATTGGATGCTGCAAGATAGCCAGATCGATACGGCACGGGTAGGTATCTGCGGAGGCTCGGGGGGCGGAAGTCAGACGGTACTGATGACCGCATTGGATGATCGTATTACGTTGAGCATTCCGGTTGTTTCACTGTCTTCCTATTTCTATGGAGGATGCCCATGCGAGAGCGGGATGCCGATACATGCAAGTGCCGGTGGAACCAATAATGTAGAATTGGCTGCTATGGCAGCACCTCGGCCCCAGCTGGTCATCTCCGACGGCAAAGATTGGACGGCGCACATGCCCCAACATGATTTCCCTTATCTCCAGAAAATATACGGCTACTACGGGAAAACGGAATTGGTAGAAAATGTTCACCTTCCGGATGATGGCCATGATTTCGGCTATTCTAAACGTAAACCTGTTTATGATTTTATCAGCAAGCATTTTGGCTTAGACACGAAAGGACTTAAAAATGAAGCAGGCGATTACGATGAATCGGGCTGTGCGATAGAAGAAGAAAAGGCACTGTATGCTTTTGGACCCAATGGGGAAAATCTGCCGTCCAACGCGATACAGGGCTATAAAAATTTAGAACAACTATTTAAAAACGAACAGCATGAAGCTATTAAATAGAAGATCGTTTATAACGGCATCCCTTTTCGGTGCAACAACCTTGATGTTGCCGAAGTCAACTTGGGCACTTGCGCGGAAAGATCAGCGCTATAAAGTGGCTGTGATTGATTTGATGATCTTGAAAAGGCAGAAAATTAGTGCTTTTGATCTCGCACGGGAAATCGGAGCCGACGGATTGGAGGTGGACATGGGAGGACTCGGTAGCAGAGATACCTTCGACAGCAAGCTGGCAGACCCTGTCGTCCGACAGCAGTTTTTAGACAAGTCCAAAGCTACGGGGGTTCAGATATGTTCGTTGGCCATGACGGGTTTCTATGCACAGTCGTTTGCCACACGGCCCACGTACCGGCAGATGGTGGGCGATTGTCTGGACACCTGCCAACAGATGGGTGTTAAATTGGCCTTCCTACCGTTGGGCGTTCAAGGCGATCTGGTACAGCACCCCGAACTTCGTCCAGCCATTGTCGAGCGCCTCCGTGTAGTCGGTAAGATGGCAAAAAAGGCGGGGGTAATCGTCGGTATAGAAACAGCTTTGGATGCACGGGGGGAAGTAGAGCTGTTGAAAGAAATCGGATCCCGGAACATACAGATTTACTTTAATTTTTCAAATCCGTTAAAACAGGGACGTGATCTGATTCAAGAGTTACATATTCTGGGAAGAAACAGGATCTGTCAGATCCACTGTACGGACGAAGATGGCGTCTGGTTGGAGAACAACCGGCGGCTAGATATGCGGTTGGTGAAGAAGACGTTGGACGACATGAGATGGAAGGGCTGGCTGGTGATCGAACGCTCCCGGGATGCCTCCCTGTCGCCACGGGCAGTAAAGGAGAACTTTGGTGCCAACGCAAGATTTGTAAAAAGTATTTTCCAATGACAGGTAGATATATAGGATATTGGCTGATCACCTTATGGCTGTTGGCCGGATGCCGGAGCATACCGCTTGACAGGCAGCTCGACAAGGTATTGCCGACCGCTGAGCGCGTAGGAGCCGACCAGCTGCCAAAAGCGGTGGAAAAAGTACACTCGCCGTTCTTCGATATGGACGTCGCCCGCCCGCAGTTCCCCGATAGGCGGGATACGGTGCTGCCGAGCGAATCTATACAGGAAAAATTGGATAGACTGGCGGAAAAGGGAGGCGGAACATTGCTGCTGAGCGGCCATCACCTGACGGGTAGGATCGCGCTGAAATCGAATATCGAACTTCGGCTGGATACGGGTGCGGTATTGGAGTTTAAAAGCGAAATTGCCGATTTCCTACCGGTGGTGTTCACCCGTAACGAAGGCGTGGAACTCTATAGCCTTGGGGCATGTATCTACGCCAACGGGGCCAAGAATATTGCCATAACAGGAACAGGGAGAATCATCGGCCCAGGAGAAGGAAGCGTGCGAAAGCAGACGATGACGCACGACGTGATTGAACATATTGTCGACAGCGAAACGCCGGTAGAGGACAGAATATATGATGGAAAAACAGCAGACTTTATATTTCCGCCAGCTCTAATTGCGCCGATAAACTGCAGCAATGTATGGATTGAAGGGGTATCGTTAGAGCGTTCCGCATTTTGGAATATCGTACCTACCTATTGTGATGAAGTCGTCATTCGGGGCGTCCGTGTGAATTCCATAGGCATACAGCGTGGAGATGGCATCGATATCGAATCTTCCAGAAACGTGCTCGTCGAATATTGTACGTTAAATACCGGTGATGATTGCATCGCGATCAAGGCGGGGCGTGGATACGACGGACTGCGCGTAAACCGGCCGGCGGAGAACATTGTCGTGCGGTACTGCCTTTCCCAAAAGGGTCATGGCGGCTTCACGATCGGCAGCGAAACGGCAGGGATGGCAAAGAACGTATACGTTCACGACTGTGTATTTGAAGGTACCGATGTCGGTATCCGCTTCAAAACCAGACGTCCCCGAGGGGGTGGTGGCGAGCACATCCGCTTCGAAAATATAAGGATGCATGTGGTCCATTCGGCACTGCGCTGGGATATGCTGGGGCAGGCACAGCATGTGGGTAGCCAGGCTAGCCGGGAGTTTAAAGTAAAAGTGAACGCACTGACCCCGCGGTTCTCTGCAATTCAGCTGCACAACATCTACATCGGAGCAGCCTCCGACTGTATTAAGATCGAAGGGATTCCCGAGTCGGTGCTGGAAGACGTTACATTCAGCCGCGTCTTCGCCAGGGGTAAACGCTACCTATCCATCAAAGACGCCAAAGACATCCGGATAATGAATAGCTTATTCGACTGTCAGGATTACACAGTGGACACAACAAACGTGTCGGACTTGATCCAGAGAAACGTTGATTTTAAAGCAGCATACTAATCATGAAAGATCCTGGAAAAACATATAAAAACAAGGGAAGTGCATGGACGCAGGGGATGATTCGCTTGATCATCCTCCTGCTTCTCCTCGGATATCAGACCATAGCCTTTGCCTCCCTGGAGATAAAACGCGTATTGATTTCCGGCCGCGAAAACCCCCTTGGCATCAATACCGGTACGCCAACGTTCAGCTGGCAGTTGGCAAGCGACGGTCATGATGTACGCCAGAAAGCCTACCGTATTGAAGTGGCCAGTGATGTTGCTTTTCCCAAAGATGCATTAGTATGGGACTCTCACTGGCAGCATAACGGGCAGTCGCTCCACCAGGCTTATCATGGACCGTCCCTGGGAGCGGCTAAGACGTATTTTGTAAGGATCTCCGTAGAAGATAATCGAGGGAACAAGGCAACCAGTAAGGTGCAGTATTTTCATGTAGGCCTTTTGGACACTGCCGATTGGGGCGGTGCTGCCTGGATTACCAAGGATGTGTTGCCAGACTCCTTGGTTAATCCCTTGCCACTGAGTTCCAGTAAACTGCGCATAGACAAGAGCTACGATCTCCCCGTTTTTAGGAAGTCTGTACACCTCCAAAAGCGTTTAAAGTCGTCGATTGCTTATATCTCGGGATTAGGCCACTATGAGCTCCTGCTCAACGGACGGCATGTAGACGATGCTGTGTTGCAGCCGGGCTGGACCAAATACGATAAAGAAGCGTATTATGTTGTCTATGACCTGACGAAGCAATGGCGAAGAGGGAAGAACACCTTTGCGGTATTATTGGGAAACGGCTTTTACTACATACCCCCGATCAAAGGGCGCTTTCAAAAACACAAAGTGGCTTTTGGGTTGCCGAAACTGAAAATGAAGGTTGTCAACACGTTTGTGGACGGTACCGAGGAAGTTATCATCACGGATACCAGCTGGAAAACACATCGCTCGCCTATCACATTTTCGAGTATGTATGGTGGAGAGGACTACGACGCAGGCGTGCTTCCCGCCAATTGGACGCTGCCAGACTATGACGATACCCATTGGCAACAGGCGTTACTGACCGACGGCCCTGCATTACGTGCGCAGGAGATTGACCCGGTCCGCATCATGGAGTACTTTAAGCCGAAAAAACTACAGTCCAGCGGCAACAATGGCCGGATGGTGTACGACTTCGGACAAAATGCGTCGGGAATAATAACGCTGACGATGACAGGTAACAAGGGGGACACTGTACGTGTATATCCGGCAGAACTGCTGACGGACGACGGACGTCCCAACCAGAAACATTCGGGGAGTCCTTATTATTTTCAGTACATCTTTAATAAGAAAGGAAAGGTAACGTGGCGGCCGCGTTTTACCTACTACGGTTTTCGATATGCTGAAGTACAACTGCGGCCAGCGGCGGTAAAGAAGATCCACATAAACGATATCCGCGCGGCACACATCCGTAACAGTGCTCGGCAAATAGGATCCTTTCACAGTTCAGACACGCTATTTAACCAGATACATACGCTAATCAATTGGGCAATCAAAAGCAACATGGTCAGCGTATTTACCGACTGCCCCCATCGCGAGAAGCTTGGATGGCTGGAGCAGCTTCATCTTATGGGGCCGTCGGTACATTTCAACTTCGACGTCCAACGTTTATTTGCGAAGTCGCTCCGCGATATGCGTCTGTCACAGACCAGCGATGGATTGGTGCCGGAGATTGCTCCCGAGTATGTACAGTTCGACTGGGGAGGCGACATGTTCAGGGACTCACCGGAGTGGGGATCCAGCGCTATTCTGCTGGCATGGTACGCCTATCAGTGGTATGGCGATCCGGCATTCCTGCGCGACAACTACGCGATGATGAAGCGCTATATTGACTATTTAAGGGGGAAGGCGAAAAACAATATCCTGTATCAAGGACTGGGCGACTGGTACGACCTGGGACCGGAACGCCCCGGCGTATCACAGCTCACGCCGGCGGGCATCACGGCTACGGCCATCTATCACTATGATCTCGAAATATTGTCGCGCATAGCAGAAATCCTCGGGGATACCGCGACGAAGCGATCGGCAGACTCCCTTCGAAAGGAGGTATATCGCTCGTTTAACACGGTGTTTTATCAAGCCGATAAAGCGGTTTACGGATCGGGGAGCCAGACCTCGTTGGCTATGCCCTTATATATGGGGCTGGTCGATCCGTCGGCCCGCCGGGACGTGTTTGAAAATCTGGTGCAGGATATCGTTTCGCGGGATACTTCCTTTACAGCCGGCGACATCGGACACCGCTATCTATTACAGGTTTTACACAAATATAAGCGAGACGATCTCATTGTCGCGATGCACCGCGATGATACGCGGCCGGGCTACGGTTATCAGATCCGGAAAGGGGCGACTGCCTTAACCGAATCCTGGGCGGCGTTGCCGAACGTCTCCAATAACCACTTTATGCTAGGCCACTTAATGGAGTGGTTTCATGCCGGTTTGGGAGGACTTGGGCAGGAGGCCGGCTCCATCGCCTATGAACATAGCCGCTTGGCGCCACGCCTATTGTCGTGGCTGGAGGGACGTCACGTAAGCTTTGAGACCCCCTACGGCATGCTTGACTGGAAAAGCGAAAAAGGGAAATATGAGGTGCACATCCCTGTCAATAGCCGCTGTACGGTCGTGCTTCCTGCATCGGCGGACTACATCATCAACGGTAAGAGGCTGGATAGCTACACACATCGGACAACGGACGATGGATTGGAAATCACATTGGGGTCCGGTAGATACACAATCAAAAAATGAAAAGAAAGATGAAGAAAATTACCCTGTTTTGCTGTCAATTGCTAGGTGTATTGGTCTTGTACGCACAATCGGATACGGTTTCTTCGGCCGAGATGGAAAGGCTGTACCAAGAGGTAAAGACGCCGTACAAATATGGCTTGGTTTTAACTCCAGATAAAAAAGGAGACCTCATGGACTGTCCGACCATCTATCGGCAAGGTAAAAAGTGGTTCATGACCTATATCGTATTCGACGGTGTTGGCTACGAAACATGGCTCGCCGAAAGTACGGACCTGCTGCACTGGAAAACGCTCGGCAAACAGATGTCCAAGCTCGACGATGGACGCTGGGATTCGAAGCAACGCGCCGGCTATAATGCGCTCGTCGACACCAAATGGGGTGGCAGTTATAAGCTGCATACGTTTAACGGAAAATATTGGATGTCGTATTTCGGAGGCTCCACGGCAGGATACGAACCCGAGCCACTGGCTATCGGCATGGCCTACACTACACAAAAGCCTGTTCAACCCATGGAATGGACGCGTCTAGAGCAACCCGTACTACGCAGTGAGGACGCCGATGTACGGTGGTGGGAGAACCGCCATAAACTATTCAAGAGCTATGTGGTGGAGGATTCGCGACGCCATACCGGACACCGCTTTATTATGTACTATAATGCTGTCGGAGACTCCCTGCCCGACAACAAACCGACCCGATGGTATGAACGTATCGGTATGGCCGTATCTGACGATTTAACCACCTGGAAGCGATATGGGCAGGATCCCGTGGTCCATCATCCGGTAGGAATAACCGGCGACCCGATGATACAACGGATAAACGACACGTGGGTTATGTTCTATTTCGGCGCTTTCTGGAAAGATCGAAAGGGAGCTTTTAACAGATTTGCTGCATCAAAAGATCTAATACATTGGACCGACTGGTCGGGCGACAACTTAATCGAATCATCAGCGGATTTCGATAACCAATATGCGCATAAGCCATTCGTGTTGAAGCATAAAGGCATCGTTTATCATTTTTATTGCGCAGTCGACAAGGATGGCAATCGGGGTATAGCCGTGGCTACTTCAAAAAATTTAGGGACAAGTAAGTTACGTTTTACAACAAAATAGTTTCGAACAGCGAGGTATGAGTATGATTTTTTTTAGATGTGTTTGTTTTTTAAGGACGTTAGGAGCGCAGCGAACGGCTACTATAGTAAGGGCCGTCAAGGTTTTTTGTGGGTTATTCCTCATCGCCCATATAGGATGCGTTTATGGACAGAGCCGAAAGACTATAGATTTTAATGACGGCTGGCGTTTTAAGCTGGCAGATGAACTGCAGTTCCGCCGTCCGGATTTCAGCGATCAAACGTGGCAGCCGGTTGTATTACCCCACGACTGGAGCATATTGTCTGATTTCGGGGCCGACTTTCCCGCGGGGAATGCTGGAGGTGCCCTGCCGGGAGGCACCGGTTGGTATCGTAAAACATTCCACATCGCGGAGACAGATAAGGGACGGAACGTTCGTGTCGATTTCGGTGGAGCATATAGGTACACTGAAGTGTGGATCAACGGACACTATCTAGGTAAGCATAGCAATGGCTATCTTTCCTTTGGGTACGACCTGACACCTTACCTACGTTACGGTGAGCGCGAGAATGCCATTGCCGTTCGTGTCGACAATAGTCAGCAGCCCAATTCCAGATGGTATTCGGGATCAGGAATATACCGGGACGTCCAGCTGACGTTTACGGACCACGTACATATGGAGCAGGACGAAACCTTCGTTACTACGCCTGTCGCGACAGAGGAAAAAGGAACCATCCGCGTGCGAACCACACTCCGCAATCCGCGCGAAGAGCGTGTGTCGTTACAACTGCGTGTGTTCGACCGTGATGGAAGGGTGGTCGCAGAAAAGAATACGAGCGTCAAAGGCATCCATATCGACGAAACCATAGATGTGCTGCGTCCGGCATTGTGGGACGTTGCTTCACCCAATCTGTACCGGTTAGAGCTACTTGTTCAAAGTGCCAAAGGAGCGGAGATCGACCGGTTAGCGTATAAAATCGGCTTCCGAACGATACATTTTGATGTAAACGGTGGTTTCTCTTTAAACGGGAAACACCTCAAAATTTTGGGCGTCTGTCTACATCACGATTTAGGCGCGCTAGGAGCCGCATTCAACAAGTCGGCAGCGAAGCGTCAGCTGTTGATAATGAAGGATATGGGTGCCAATGCTATCCGTACTGCACACAACCCTCCTGCAACCGAACTGTTGGATCTATGTGACGAACTCGGCCTGTTGGTGTACAACGAGGCTTACGACATGTGGCAGAAACGGAAGACCAAATTCGATTATCACCTCGATTTTAAAGAACACCATATTGCCGACCTGAAAGCTTTTATAAAAAGAGACCGGAACCATCCGTCTGTCATCCTTTGGAGCATCGGCAACGAGATACGCGAGCAGTTTGACAGCACAGGGATAGCCCTGACGCGGGAAATGGCAGCGGTTGTTAAACAGCTGGACGACACCCGTCCGGTAACCGCGGCGTTGACAGAGACCAACTACGATAAGAATTTTATTGCGCAGGCCAAGACGTTGGACGTGCTGGGTTTTAACTACAAATATGAAGACTACGATAAGCTGCCGAAGGAGTTCGCAGGAGTGCCGCTGATCGCTTCAGAAACAACATCCGGTTTGCAGACGCGGGATGTTTACGATCCTTTACACGACACTATACAGTTCTGGCCTGCATCAAGCAAGGATAAGTTTGTGACAAACGGTAATCCCGATTTTACCGTTTCGGCCTACGACAATGTGGCTGCTTACTGGGGTACAAGTCACGAACGGGCCTGGTTAGAGGTCAAAAAAAGAGATTTCCTCGGTGGGATATTCGTATGGACAGGTTTTGATTATTTGGGGGAGCCGGTTCCTTATCCCTTTCCTGCGCGGAGTTCGTACTATGGTATTGTAGACCTGGCCGGATTTCCGAAAGACGTCTATTACATGTATCAGTCAGAATGGACGGACAAGGATGTATTACATGTTTTACCACATTGGAACTGGAGTACGGGCGATACGGTCGACGTATGGGCCTATTACAACAAAGCGGAGGACGTCGAACTATTTCTTAACGGGAAGAGCTTAGGCAAGGCTCGTAAAACCGACGAACGTCTGCATGCGGCGTGGAAGGTCCCTTTCGAGGCCGGTGAATTAAAAGTTGTGAAATATCGAAACGGACGCCCCGTACAGGAGACTGTAAGACGGACAGCGGGACAGGCGGCAAAACTTCAGGCCAAAGTAGCCTACGAGCGCTTCCGGACCGGCGATCCCCGTGACCTCTACTTTATAACAGTTGAACTCGTCGACGAGGCGGGCATCCCCGTGGTGGGGCAGGATATGGAGCTGACGTTCACGACAGAGGGACCCTGTGAAGTCGTGGGGACAGACAACGGCTACCAGGCTGATCTGAGGGGGTTAACCTCCTCACATAGGAAAACCTATAAAGGAAAGGCGCTCGCCGTCGTGCGAAAAAAGGAAAATGCCGGAAAGGGCGTACTACGGGTCAAGTCTACACTCGGAGAAACAAAGATAGAATTACCACAACTATAGCCAGCGATGAATAAAAAAACGTTGATGATAATGATGCTTTTCCTTGCCTCCATTGGCGGAAGCATCAGCTATGCAGGCGAAATCTATGTGGGGAAAAATATGTCGGGACGGGGCGATGGCAGTAAAGGATCACCTTTCTCCAGCTTGGAAGACGCCCTTCGGGAGGCCCGTGAATGGCGCAGGCTGGGCGACAGCCGTGTGCAGGGAGGAATTGATATCTGGGTGGGAGACGGAGTATATTCCCCATCCCAAACCATTTTGATCCGGCCTGAAGACAGCGGAACGGCGGACAGTCCAACGCGTATACGGGCGATGGCCGACGCTGCGGTCTTGTCGGGGGGTATTCCGGTCAAGACATGGAGGCCGGCAGGTAAGGTGGAAGGTGTACCGTCCCATGTAGCCAAGCGTCTGTTTGTCGCCGACGCACCTATGGCGGGAGGAAAGTTTTTCCCGTTCCGGCAGCTCTGGGTAAACGGACGCAAAGCTGTACGCGCAGAAAGCCACAGCGAGCAGCAGCTGCCCCGTATATTAAACTGGAACTTTCAGGACGGTACGGCGACTATCCCTAATATTTTTCCAGGCTTTAAGCCGACAGCCGGAATGGA
>Ga0079224_100003525_pt1 | contig 19836 bp, 16 predicted proteins | sample Stecom2015_FD_80414 | JGI IMG/M metagenome (GOLD analysis project Ga0079224, IMG submission 80414) | Agricultural soil microbial communities from Utah to study Nitrogen management - Steer compost 2015 | ecosystem: Environmental > Terrestrial > Soil > Agricultural land | place: USA: Utah...
ACCAGCGTTGGTCACGCCGGCCGCCGAGCCACCCTCCGCGCCACCGCTGATCACGGGCCATTCCCTCGCGGAAGGTCACGGCCACCAGCGCGGGGCCACGGTGGTGCCCCCGAGATCTCCCGCTTCCTTCACCTCGCCGTCAGAGGATCACCGCGCGGGCGAACGCGCCGATGAGGGTGATATCGACTAGTAAGTCTGAAGTGGGCAAGATGTGGGGTGGCGGGTAGGCAGGAAAGGCAGGTCTCCCCCACCGGTGGTCGTGACCCCCTATGGTGAGTACGCCGGGGTGCGTCACTGCCCTTGACCGGCGCCGGTGGGGAGATCGCCTATCAGCCTTCCTGCTGGCACCTGCTGGCTCTCCTGAGGCTGCTGGATGCGGTAGTTGCGGGCCGGGTCGCGGCAAGGGGCGGTTCTGCCGGCGTTGCCGGTAGGAACCGGGTCAGCATGCGAAAATAACTCGCATCCGTCGAGCGGTACATCATTCGCACACGCCTGGGGGAGCCAGTGGGGATCCGGAGTCGCGCCGTGGTCGCGTTAGTGCTGGTCGCCAGCCTGACCGCCTGTACCGGGGAAGGGGCGCGGTTTGTGGACCCCGACCCCGCCCCCACCACACCCGCGCCGCCGCCGGTCGAACTGACCGTCACCCCCGCCCCCGGTAGCACCGACGTCCCCCTCTCCACCGAGATCGAGATCGACGTGTCCGACGGTGAGGTCACCGCGGTGACCCTGGTCGGAGAGGACGGCGACACCGTCACCGGCGCGATGCGCGAGGACGGCAGCTCCTGGGTGCCGGACCAGCCGCTGACCCCGGAGACCACCTACATCGCCAGCGTCACCGCCACCGGTCCGCAAGGGCAGCAGACGACGGTCGAGACCACGTTCACCACCATGTCGGCGCCGACCAACCTCACCCACACCGGGCTGTACCTGTTCGACGGGGAGGTCTATGGCGTGGCGATGCCGGTGGTGGTGGAGTTCGTACAGCCGGTGCCGGAGGCGGCGCGCGCGGACGTGCAGCGGCGGATGTTCGTGCGCACCGACCCGCCGCAACCGGGAGTATGGAGCTGGGTACCCGACGGCCGCCAGGCGTTCTACCGGGCCCGGGACTACTGGCAGCCGGGCACCACCATCGACGTGCGCATCGCCCTCGGCGGACACCCCACCGGCGACGGCCGGTATGGCGACACCGACCGGCGGGCCACCGTCACCATCGGTGGGGAAACCCGCATGGAGGTGGACAACGCCACCAAGCAGATGTCGGTGTACGTGGACGGCCAGTTGATCCGACAGATGCCGGTGAGCCTCGGTAAGCCCAGCACCCCGTCCTCCTCCGGCACCATGGTGGTGATGTCGAAGGAGCGGGAGACGGTCTTCGACACCTACGACGAACTCGGGCCGGAGGAGGGGTACCGGGTCGACATCGAATACGCGATGCGGTTGACCTGGGGCGGCGAGTACATCCACGCCGCGCCCTGGTCAGTAGCTGACCAGGGGGTCCGTAACGTCTCCCACGGCTGCGTGAACCTGTCCACGGAGAACGCCGCCTGGCTGTTCAACATCGCCAAGATCGGGGATCCGGTGACCGTGACCGGCACCGAGGTGGCGCTCAGCCACGGCAATGGGTGGACCGCCTGGAATCTGAGCTGGGAGGAGTTCATCGCCGGTAGCGCCCTACCGGTGCCGGTGGAGCTGCGCTGACGCAAGGCACCGGCGTGGCCTCGCCGGCGCGGGCGCCCGACGAGGCCCGGTCAGGCCGGACCGGCCTGCTGCACCACCTCGAACTCCAGCAGGGTGGCGCCGGTAGCCACCGGCCGGCCTTGGCCGCCGTGGGCCTGACGGGCCGGACCTTCCGCCCAGGCCCGATACGCCTCCTCGCTCTCCCACTTCGTGTAGACGAAATAGCGAGTCTCCCCGGCCACCGGGCGGAGAAGCTCGAACCCCAGGAACCCGGGGGTCTTCTCGACCTCACCCCGGCGGGCGGCGAACCGCCGCTCCAGTTCCGGCCCCGCCCCCTCTGGCACCTCGATCGCGTTGATCTTGACCACTGCCATGTCCCGACCTTACCGCTGCGGGGAGGGCCCGGACTCTGGTTCGTCGCCAGGGTCGGATTTGACCGCGACCACCGCCTCCACCATGCCGAGCAGCCGGCGCCGGCGTTCCACGATCTGCAGCCCCGCGGCGGGCAACAGCAGCACCGGGCGCCGGGTCAGGTGTTCGCCGCTGGTGCGGATGGTGATCCGCTCCAGCAGCCACTGTCCCGCCCGGATCGGCCACCACGAGCTGACGACGTGGTCCAGCAGCAGCAAGCGCCCACCGGGGCGTAGCACCCGGGCGAGCTCCGCCACCGTGGTCGGCAGGTCGGGGATGGCGCACAGGCCCAGCGTGCAGACCACGGTGTCGAAGCTGTCGGAGGCGAGCGGAAGCGCGCCCGCGTCGGCCTGCAGCAGCGCTACCTCGTGCCTCAGGTCGGCGGCCCGCCGGGCGGCGACCGCGAGCATGCCGGCGCTCAGGTCGACGCCGACCACGGTGACCCCGGGTGGGTAGTGCGCCAGGTTGCGTCCGGTGCCGATGGCGACCTCCAGCACCCGCCCGGTGGCACGCTCGGCCAGCCAGGGCCGTTCCCCGCGCAGGAAGAGTCGCTCCACCGAGTCCGCGCCCTGGTCGTACCGGGGCGCCATGGTGTCCCAGACCTGCTGGGCACGGGCGGTGGATGGTTCATCTCGCACCCCACCAGTCTCCCCGAATCAGTTACGCCGGTCGCCCAGGCCGGTAGCGGGTCAGCCCATCAGGACACACCAGGCTGTGTGGCCGGCGGCCATTGGTTGCTCCGCGTCGCGCTCGTACCGTGAGGCGCCATGACGGCGACATCTCTGTCAGAGCCGGTGGTCGCCCTTGACCTGACCGGCCGGACCGCGTTGGTCACCGGGGGCGGCAGTGGAATCGGGTTGGCGTGTGTGCGCCGGTTGGCCGCCGCCGGGGCACGGGTGGTGGTGGTGGACCGGGACGCGGCGGCCGCCCACGCCGCGGTGGCGGGGATCGAGGCGGAGGCGGTGGTGTGTGACCTCGCCGATCCCGAACAGGTCGACGCTCTGCCGGACCAGGTCGACGTACTGGTCAACAACGCCGGGATGCAGCACGTGGCGGCGGTGGCGGAGTTCCCGCCGGAGCGCTTCGAGGCGCTGCAGCAGGTCATGGTGACCGCGCCGTTTCGGTTGATCCGCCGGATCCTGCCCGGCATGTACACCCGTCGATGGGGGCGGATCGTGAACATCTCCTCGGTGCACGGGCTGCGCGCCTCACCGTACAAATCGGGGTACGTGGCGGCCAAGCACGCCCTGGAGGGACTGAGCAAGGTGGTGGCGCTGGAGGCGGCGCCGTACGGGGTGACCTGCAACTGTGTCAACCCCGGGTACGTGCGTACCCCGCTGGTCGAGGGACAGATCCGTGCCCAGGCCGCCCAGCACGGGGTTCCTGAGTCTGAAGTGGTGGAACGGATCCTGCTCGCCCGCTCGGCGGTCAAACGATTGCTGGAACCGGCGGAGGTGGCCGAGGTGGTGGCCTTCCTGTGCACCCCGGCGGCCGGATTCATCACCGGTAGCGCGATCGTGATGGACGGTGGCTGGACCGCGCACTGACCCCGACTCGGCAGAATGGTCGGCATGGCAGGCGATCCTGCCGCGCCGCCCCCCGCGGCGCGGTTCCTGGAGCTGCTGGCCGCGGAGGCCCCGGTCGAGGAGTTCGAGCGGGTGGCGGTGGCCGCGCGCCAGGCGGGTGGGTCCGCCGCCGAGCTGGCCGCCGTGGAGCGGGACCGGCTGGTCGCGCTGCGGGTGCGGGCGCTGCTGGAGCACCGCCGTCGGCGGGAGGCGGAGCTGTCCGGCCTGTTCGACACCGCCAGCGACCTGGCCAGGTTGCGGGATGTGGACGAGGTGCTGCGGGCGATCGCACGCCGGGCCCGGACCCTCCTCGGCGCCGACGTGGCCTACCTGACGCTGCACGACCCGGAACGCGGCGACACCTACATGCGGGTCACCGACGGGTCGATCTCGGCCCGGTTCCAGGCGCTCCGGCTGCCCATGGGGGCAGGCCTGGGTGGGTTGGTGGCGCAGACCGCCCGCCCGTACGCCACCGCCGACTACCTCTCCGATCCCCGGTTCGACCACCAGGACGAGATCGACGCCGGGGTACGGGAGGAGGGGTTGGTGGCCATCCTCGGGGTGCCGCTGCAGCTCGGGGAGCGGGTGTTGGGGGTGTTGTTCGCCGCCAACCGTTCCCCGCGGCCGTTCCATCGCCAGGAGGTGGCGCTGTTGGTGTCGCTCGGAGCCCATGCGGCGGTGGCGTTGGACAGTGCCCGGCGGCTGGCCGAGACCCGAGCGGCGTTGGCGGAGCTGTCCGCGGCCAACGAGACGATCCGGGCCCACAGCGCGGACGTGGAGCGGGCCGCGGCCGCGCACGACCGGATGACCGCGGTGGTGCTGCGCGGCGGCGGGGTGGAGGACGTCGCCGCGGTGGTGACCGAGGTGCTCGGGGGTGGGCTGGTGGTGCTGGAACCCGACGGCCGACCGTTGGCCTCGGTGGGACCGTCCCCCGCGGTGACGTGGACGCCGGAGGAACTCGCCGCGGCGGTGGCTACCGCCCGCGCCTCGGAGCGGGGAGTGCATCCGATCGGGGTCGGTCCGGCGCGGCGCTGGGTGGCGGCGGTGGCGGCCGGCGGGGAGGACCTGGGGGCGTTGATCTGGGCACCGCCGGTCGATCCGGACCAGCCGGCGGGTGAGATCAGCGAGTCCGATCAGCGGATCCTGGGCCGGGCGGCGGTCGTCACCGCGCTGCTGCTGCTGTTTCGCCGCAGCGTCACCGAAGCCGAGAACCGGGTTCGGGGAGAGCTGCTGGACGACTTGGTGCGCCGGCCGGGGCAGGACCTGGCCGGACTGCGGGATCGGGCCCGGCGGCTGGGGGTCGACCTTGATTCCCGGTACGTGGTGGTGGTCGCCGACTTCGGCCCGGGCTCGACGGATAGGTGTGGGGCGGCCGGTGAGCTGTCGGTGGCGCGGGCCCGTGCCGGGTTCTGGGCCGCCTCCCACGCCTCCCGCCTCGGTGGCCTGGCCGCCGGCCGCGGGGAGCGACTGGTGCTGCTGCTGCCGGGCGACGACCCCGCCGAGGCGGCGCAGGAGGTGGTCACGCAACTGAGTCAGGTACTGGATCGGCCGGTCACCGCGGGGGCGGCGGGGCCGGCCGCGGGGGCGGCGCGGGCGGCGGCGACCTACGCGGAGGCAGAGCGGTGCCTGACCGCTCTGCTCGCGCTCGGTCGGGTCGGGAGCGCCGGCAGCGCCGCGGAGCTGGGGTTCATCGGCCTGCTGTTGGGTCGGGATACCGGCGAGCCCGTCAGCGGGGCGGCGGTGCGCCGGTTCGTGACCACCACGCTCGGGCCGGTGCTCGAGTACGACCAGCGGCGCGGCACCGCCTTGCTGACTACGTTGGAGGAGTACTTCGCCGCTGGGGGCAGCCTGGTTCGCGCCGCGGCCCGGTTGCACGTACACGTCAACACGGTGTCCCAGCGCCTGGAGCGGGTGGGGCGGCTGCTCGGGCCCGGCTGGCACCGGCCAGACCGGGCCGTCGAGCTTCAGCTTGCGCTGCGGTTACACCGCCTCAGCAGCCATTCACCCAGTGATCCGGGCCGACCTGCCGCAGGGTGGTGACCACTCCGACGCTCCATAGTCCGAGCGGGTCGTCTGACCCGACGGCGTAGGTGTAGCCACCGACCTGATAGGCCCGACCCGCCAGGGTATGGGCGTAGTTGTGGTAGGTGACGCACACCGGGGGCGGGGTGGCGGTGGGCGACGGGGTCGGAGTGGCGGTAGGTGACGGGGTCGGAGTGGCGGTGGGCGGTGGGCCACCGTCGTCGGCCAATCCGAACCAGACCGCGTCGTGGTAGGCGGCGCACAGCCGGTCCAGGAAGTACGCCCCGGCGGTGCCGCATTGGTCGGTGGCGCTACCGGGATCGACCGGCTGGCCGTGCCCCATCCCGGAGATCAGGTACCGGCGTACCTGGTCCGCGCCGTAGATGTCCAGCGTGGTGTCGGCGGGCAGGGAGCGGGTCTCGGACGGGGTCTGGGAGATGCCGAGTACGTTCGTCCACTGTTTCATCAACTCGGTCGCGTTGATCGACGTCACCGTGAAGTCCGAGGTGCCGTGCCAGATCGCTACCTTCGGTCGTGGCCCTTGGTAGCCGGGGTAGGCGTTCCGGACCAGGTCACCCCACTGCTGCGGGGTGCGCTGCACCCCTACGAACTGGCACATGACCGTGGTCTCCGGCGGCGCACACCGGTACGGCAGGCCGGCGACCACCGAGCCGGCCGCGAATACGTCCGGATAGGTGGCCAGCATGGCGGCGGCCATCGCGCCCCCGGCGGATAGGCCGGTGATGAACACCCGGTGCGGGTCCGAGCCGTAGTGGGTGACGGCGTAGGAGACCATTTGCCGGATCGAGAGCGCCTCCCCGGCGTCCCGGCGGGTGTGGGCGGCTTCGTACCAGCGGAAGCAGGACGCGCCCTGGTTGGTCGCTCGCTGTTGTGGGTAGACGATGGCGAACCCCCACTGGTCGGCGTACTGCCGCCAACCGGAATGGCTGTGGAAGGTGGCCGCGTCCTGGGTGCAGCCGTGCAGCGCCACCACGAGCGGGGCGCCGGGCGGGAGGCCGTCCGGGCGGTAGCTGTACATGTCGAGGTTGCCCGGGTTGGAGCCGAACCCGGTCACGGGTTGCAGCGTCGCCGCATGCGCGGAGCTGTGGGTGAGTACGAGGGTGCCGGCCAGGGCGAGCACCAGGCCGGATAGGACGGCGGTGAGTGCCGCCAGCGGGGTGCGTACCATCGCGCCCCTCCTTCATCGAAGCTTACCGGTTTGTGGCGACGGTAGGGCGGGAAAGAGGGGGCGGGGAATGGGCGGGGAGCACATATCAGCAGGTAGGCGTATGTGGTCGACCGCTAGCGAAGGCTCGCCGATGCCTGCGGACCCCGATCGATTGATCGATGGAGGGGGTTAGTCGCGGGCGCCGAGACCGCGGGTGACGAATTGGAGGATCTGCTCGAACACCGCTTCGGGTACCTCTCCCCGTTCCGGGTACTGCCACAGGATCCACCGCATGCCGACCAGTTCCCCTACCCCCATCAACGCCCACGCCAGCACCTCGGGGTCTCCCTCGGCGATCTCACCGGCGTCCATGGCGGCGCGGAGCCCCGCCACGTACCCCTCGGCGATCTTGGCGTAGTGGTCGTGGAGCGCTTGCGGGGAGACGAACTCGGCCTGCCGAATGATCCGGTAGAGCGCGGGGTGCTCGGCGGTGAACCGGAAGAACCCGGCGAACCCCAGCCGTTCCCGTTCGGCCCGGGTAGTGGCGCCCGCAGCCGCCTCCGACATCGCCCGCCGTACCCGGCGGTTGAGGTCGGAGACCAGCTCATCGAAGATCTGCTGTTTGCTGGTGAAGTAGAGATAGAAGGTGCCTTGGCTGACCCCGGCCGCCTCCGTGATCTTGACGATGGAGGCGGCTTCGTAGCCGTACTCGCCGAACACCTGCTCGGCCGCGTCTAGTAGGCGCCGCCGGGTCCGCTCACCCCGCTTGGACAGTGGCTGCCCGTTGGTGTTCGTGTGGACCTCGGTCACCCGGGAAATATAACAGATGAATCACGTCTCAGTTTGGTCTTGACGGGCCCTTACCGCTCCCTTAACTTCTACCTGAATCACCTCTCAGGTTGGCGGGAGGAGGTACCCGCAGTGAAGGTGCCCGACCTGCTGGCGGCGCGCGCGCGACTGGCTCCGGATCGGACCGCCTTGGTGGACACACGCTCCGGCCGGGAGTTCAGCTACGCCGAGGCCTCCCGTCGCGCGGGGCGGCTGGCCTGGTATCTGCGTGACCAGCTCGAGGTACGCCCGGGGGACCGGGTGGCGTTGTTGTGCGGCAATCGGGTCGAGGTGATCGAGTTACTGATCGCCTGTGGCCGGATCGGCGCGCTCCTGGTGCCGCTGAACTGGCGGCTATCCGTGCCCGAGCTCGCCGAAGTGATGCGCGACTGCACCCCCACCGCGCTGCTGTGTGACGCGACCCGGGCGTCCGCCGCGGAGGCCCTATGGGAGCGGCCGGTGATCCTGGACGACGCCCTGGAACAGGAATTGTCCACCGCGGAGGAGCTGCCGGACTGGGGGTTCGTCGACGGAGACCAGCCGTGGTATCTGCTCTACACCTCCGGCACCACCGGCCCGCCCAAGGGCGTGATCCAGACCTACGGCATGGCGGTGGTCAACTACCTGAACATCACCGCCGCGGTCGACCTGACCAGCACCGACGTCACCCTCAACCCGCTACCGACCTTCCATACCGGCGGGATCAACCTCTATCCACTGCCGACCCTGCTGGCCGGGGGCACCGCCATCATCCAGCACGAGTTCGATCCGGGACTGGCGCTACACCTGTTGGCCACCCGGGCGACGATGTTCTTCGGGGTGCCCACGATGTACCAGCGGCTGATGGCGCACCCTGACTTCGCCACCACCGACCTGTCCCGGGTGCGCAGCTGGGCCAGTGGTGGGGCACCGTTCCCGGTCCCGCTGCTGACCGCGTTGGCGGAGCGGGGGATCGTGGTACGGCAGGGCATGGGGATGACCGAGACCGGCCCCACGCTGTTCCTGATCGATCAGGAGCACGCGCTCTCCAAAGCGGGTTCGGTCGGCAAACCCCAACCCTTCTCGCAGGTCAAGCTGGTCGCCCCGGACGGGACCGAGACCGACGAGGGAGAGCTGCTGATCCGCGGCCCCGGCATCACCCCCGGCTATTGGCGGCAGCCGGAGGCCACCGCCGCCGCGTTCACCCCCGATGGCTGGCTCCGCTCCGGAGACGTGGCCCGCCGGGATGCCGACGGGTACTACACCATCGTCGACCGGATCAAGGACATGTACATCTCCGGCGGGGAGAACGTCTACCCCGCCGAGGTGGAGCGGGTGCTGCTTACCCATCCGGCGGTGGTGGAGGCGGCGGTCGTTGGGGTGCCGGACGAGCGCTGGGGCGAGACCGGGGCGGCGTTCCTGGTCGGTCGAGAACCGGTCGACGACGACGAAATCCGAGCCTTCTGTCGGCAGCGGTTGGCCGGTTACAAGGTCCCCGGGCACATCCGGCAGGTGGAGGAACTTCCCCGCAACGCTGCCGGCAAGGTCCTCAAAGGAAAGCTGCGGGAGCTTTTCCAGCCCGTGAGCCACACCCCCGAAACTGTGAGGAGAACCCCATGAACAGACGTGTCCTGGTACGGGCGGGCGCCGCCGCCGCAGCCGTAGTGCTGGGCCTATCCGCATGCGGTGAGCCCGGCAGCAGTGGCGGCGGTGAGGAGCAGGTGGTCCGCGTCGGCGTACTCACCTCCACCAGCGGCCTGTTGGCCAGCTACGGCCAGCAGTTCACGGAGGGCTTCCGGGCCGGGCTGGAGTACGCCACCGGCGGCAGCGACCAGGTAGGGGGCGTCACCCTGGAGGTGACCTACCACGACGACGCCACCGAGCCCGCCACCGCCACCGCGGTAGCCACCGACCTGATCGGCCAGGGTTACCAGATCATCACCGGCACCACCTCCTCCGGGGTGGCGGTACAGCTGGCGCCGCTGGCCGAACAGAACCAGGTGCTGTACATCGCCGGTCCCGCCGCCACCGATGCGGTCACCGGCATCAACGACTACACCTTCCGCTCCGGTCGCCAGACCTGGCAGGACGTGCAAGCCGCCGCCTCCTTCGTCGGCGACCTCACCGGCAGCGAGGTGCTGGTGTTCGCCCAGGACTACGACTTCGGTAAGTCCAACGTGGCGGCGGTGGAGGCGGTGCTCGGCGAGGCCGGCGGGGCGGAGGTGAACTCACTCCTGGTGCCGCTGGACACCACCGACTTCACCCCGTTCGTCCGCCAGATCGTGGAAGCCGAGCCGGACATGGTCTACGTGGCCTGGGCCGGCGACACCACCGCCAGCATGTGGCAGGCGCTCACCCAGCAGGGCGTGTTCGACATCACCAAGGTGGTGACCGGGCTGGCCGACCGGGTCGGTTTCCCGCTGTTCGGTGAGGCCGCCGAGCACATCAGCTTCCTGTCGCACTACTTCGCCGAGGCCAGCGACAACGAACCGGCCCAGGCGCTGATCGACGCGGTCGGCACCCCGGACATCTTCCACGTCGACGGGTTCGTCGCGGCGCAGATGGTGGTGCAGGCGGTGGCCGAGGGTGGTACCGATGTGGACGCCATGGTGTCCGCGCTGGAGGGTTGGACGTTCACCAGCCCGAAGGGGGAGACCACGGTACGGCCGGAGGACCACGCCCTGCTGCAACCGATGTTCCACGCCCGGCTGACGGTGCGTGACGGCGAGTACCTGCCGGAGCTGGTCACGACCCTGTCGCCGGACCAGGTCGCTCCACCGGTGGCTAGCGGTGCCTGACGTGTTGGCGACCCGCGCGCTGAGCGTGACCATCGGCGGGGTGCGGATCCTGCGCGAGGTCACGCTCGGCGTGCGGCCCAAAGAGATCATGGCGGTGCTCGGCCCCAACGGCGCCGGCAAGACCACGCTGTTCAACGTCCTGACCGGACTGCGTCGCCCCACCTCCGGCACGGTCGAGCTGGCCGGGCGGGACGTCACCGCCGCCCCGCCCTTCCGGCGGGCCCGGGCCGGCCTCGCCCGCAGCTTCCAGTTGACCAGCGTGTTCCCGTCCCTGACGGTGCTGGAGAACGTGCGGCTGGCCGCCCAGGCGCAGCGGGGCGGGAGCCTCGCGCTGTGGCGCCCCGTCCGCCGGAGCGACGCCGCCTACCAGGACGCATGGGAGGCGCTGCAGCTGGCCGGCATCACCGAGGCGGCCGACCTGCCCGCGGCCTCCCTGTCCCACGGCGGCAAGCGCAAGCTCGAGGTGGCGTTGGCGGTGGTGGGGCGGCCGAAGGTGCTGCTGCTGGACGAGCCGACCGCCGGCATGAGCGCGGAGGACGTACCGGAGCTGGTCGAGGCGATCCGCGGGGTGCGGGACACCCTCGGCACCGCCATTGTGCTGGTGGAGCACCGGATGGACGTAGCGGTCGGGCTGGCCGACCGCATGGCGGTCATGCATCACGGCGCGCTGCTGGCCTGCGACACCCCGGAGCGGGTGATGGCCGACGCCACGGTGCAGTCGGCATACCTAGGGGAGCAGCTGTGATCCTCCACGTCGACAAGCTCAACGTGTTCCTCGGCGAGTCTCACATCCTGCATGACGTCTCGTTCGAGGTGCCGCAGGGCGGCGTGACCGCCCTGCTGGGGCGCAACGGTGCCGGCAAGACCACCACCCTGCGTGCCCTGATGGCGCTGGCGCCCGCCACCGGCCAGATCCGGCTGGCCGGACAGGAGATATCCCAGGAACTCACCCACCAGATTGTCCGGCGGGGCGTGGGGTACGTGCCGGAAAACCGGGAAGTGTTCGCCGGCCTGACGGTGCAGGAGAACCTCCGCCTGGCGGAGCGCCCCGGCGGCCCCCACCACTACGACCGGGTGTTCAGCCTGTTCCCCCGGCTCAAGGAGCGCCTGCGGCAGCGGGCGGGCACCATGTCCGGCGGTGAGCAGCAGATGCTGGCGCTGGCCCGGGCGTTACTCAACGACAACCAGCTGCTCCTGATCGACGAACCCAGCCAGGGATTGGCGCCGCACCTGGTCACCGAGCTGACCGAGGTGCTGGCGCAGGTCGCTGACCTGGTGACCGTACTGCTGGTGGAGCAGAACCTCGCGATGGTGCGCCGGCTGGCGCGACACGCGATCGTGCTCGACCAGGGGCGGGTGGTGTGGACCGGCAGCGCGGAGGAGCTGCTGTCTGATCAGGACACTACGCGGCAGCTGCTCGGGGTCGGGGTGGCTGGTCGGTCAGGAGGTGGAGTATGAGCAGCTTCGTCCTGATGACCGCCACCGGACTGGGGTTGGCGGCGCTGTACTTTCTGGTCGCCTCGGGCCTGTCCCTCATCTTCGGACTGATGGGCGTGTTGAACTTCGCCCACGCGGCCTTCCTCACCCTGGGCGGGTACACCGCCTGGCTGGTCACCGACGCCACCGGCAGCCTCGTGCTCGGCATCGTGGCCGGGGTCGCCCTCGCGGCCGGAGCGGGGGCGTTGACCGAGAGCGCCCTCTTGCGGCGGATGCACGGGGACCATGTACCGCAGGTGCTGCTGACCGTGGGGTTACTGTTGGCCTTCACCGCCTTGGTGCGGGCAGTGTTCGGCTCCGATGCCCGCCCCATGCCGGTGCCGCGCTGGATGACCGACGTGACCTCGATCGCTGGGGCACCGATTCCGAACAGCCGGTTCGTACTGATCGTGGCCGCGGTCGTGGTCTACGCGGCACTGGCGTTGTTCCTCGCCCGGACTCGGTACGGGCTGATCGTGCGCGCCGGGGTGGAGAACCGAGCCATGGTCACCGCCTTGGGCATCGATGTCCGGCGGGCGTTCACGCTGGTGTTCGCGATCGGGACCGGGCTGGCCGCGCTGGCCGGTTCCCTGGTGGCGCTGGTGCAGGACGTGGTCTCCCCGGAGCAAGGGATGAGCCTGCTCATCTTCGCGTTCATCGTGGTGATCATCGGCGGCCTGGGCTCCTTCCACGGTTCCGCGCTAGCCGCGCTCCTGGTCGGGCTGGTGCAGCAGTACGCCAACTTCTACGCCCTGACCGGGATGGGAGACCTGGTGGTGGTGCTGCTCCTGGCCGGGATCCTGCTGACCCGCCCGCAGGGCCTGCTCGGAAGGAGACTCGCATGACCTCGGCAGTGGCACCGGTGGCCACCACCGGCGAGCAGTCACCGGTATCCGCGCCCCGCGAGCGTACCGGTCGGCGGGCGTACCGGTGGGGGATCGGGATCGGACTGATCGGGTTGGCGATCGCGCTGCCCTATCTCCCGATCCAGATTCCGATCGTGTTCAACGGCCCGATCAACAGCCCCGGGCCGATGCACCTGCTGTCACTGATGTGCGTGATGGCGGCCGTGGCGATGACCTATGACCTGCTGTTCGGCTACACCGGACTGCTGTCCTTCGGCCACGGGTTGTACGTCGCGCTCGGCATGTACACCACCACGGTGCTGCTGGCCGAGACCGACCTGGGGCTGGGCGCGACCCTGCTGGTGGTGCTCGGGGTGGGCCTGGTGGCGCCCCTGGCGCTGGGGGCGGTGTGCCTACGGGTGTCGGGGATCGCCTTCGCCATGGTCACGCTGGCGTTCGCCCAAGCCGGCGCGATCTTCGTGATCCGGGACCCGTACGACTTCACCGGCGGTGAGCTGGGTCGGGCCATGACGTACGAGAAACTGCCATCGAAGCTGGTCGGGGTGTTCAACGCGCCGTACCGGTACTGGCTCGCGCTCGGGTTGCTGCTGCTGGTGGTGGTAGTGGTGCGCTGGGCGCTCGCTTCCCGCCCGGGTCGGGTGTGGCAGGCGATCCGCGACAACGAGCAGCGGGTGGCGGTGCTGGGGCTGCGCCCGTACAGCTTCAAGCTGCTGGCGTTCACCCTGTCCTCGTTCCTGGCGACGCTCGCCGGCGCGGTCTACGCCCTCGTGGTGGGGGGTGCGCACGCGGAGGTGACCCAGGCGACCTTCACCCTGGGGTTGTTGCTGATGGCGGTGCTGGGCGGCACCGGCCGCCCCTACGGCGCCCTGATCGGTGGCATGGTCTACACCTACCTGGTGCACCGGCTGGGTTCTCTGTCCAGTTCGGTCCAGGAGCTGCCGGCGGTGATTCGGGCGCCGTTGATGGAGCCGCTGTTACTGCTGGGGACGTTGTTCGTGCTGCTGGTGCTGTTCCTGCCCGGCGGCCTGGTGTCGATCGTCGAGCGGCCGGCCCCTGACCTGCTCCGGCGGCTGCGGGCGGCGCTACGGATCCGAGCTTCTGGGGAGGGGCAGTGAGTAGTGTCCGGATCGCTGGCACCGCGTCCTACTTGCCGGAGCGGTGGATGACGGCGGCGGAGATCGCCGCGGCCAGTGGCGTACCGGAGCAGGTGGTGGTGGAGAAGTTCGGCCTGCGGGGGAAGCACATCGCCGCCGCGGACGAACACGTCAGTGACATGGCGGCCCGGGTGGGAGCGGACCTGCTCGCGCAGACCGGCACCGACCCGGAGCAGGTCGACATGGTGGTCTACTTCGGTTCATCCTGGAAGGACTACCCGCTCTGGCAAGCCGCACCGAAGATCACCGACCAGCTCGGCTGTCACCGGGCGTTCGCGCTGGAGTTGGACTACGTCTCCTGCGGCACACCGGTGGCGCTGCGGGTGTGCCGGAACATGATGCTGGCGGAGCCGGGGCTGTCGACGGTTCTGGCGGTGGCCGCCTGCCGGGAGTCGCACCTGCTCGACTACACCAACCATCGCTCCCGGTTCGCTTTCAACTTCGGCGACGGCGCGGCCGGGGTCCTGCTCACCCGCACCGGTGGAGTGGCCGAACTGCTGGCCAGCGACATGATCACCGACGGATCCCTGTCACACCAGGTCCGGATCCCCGCTGGGGGCAGTGTGGAGCCGGCGAGCATCGAGACGGTCCGGCAGCGCCGGCATCTGCTGGATGTGGCCGATCCCGCCAGCATGAAGGAGAAGCTGGACCGGGTCTCGCTGCCGAACTTCGTGGCCGTGGCGGAGAACGCGCTGAAGCGTTCCGGGATGGCGCTGGCGGATGTGGACCACGTCTGCCTGTTGCACACCAAGCGCTCCATGCACCTGGGGGTGCTCGCCGCGCTGGGGGTGCCGGAGGAGCGGGCGATCTACCTGGACGACACCGGACACATGAGTGGGGTGGATCCGCTGCTGTCCCTGGACCGGTTGGCCCGCGGCGACCGGCTACGGGACGGGGACGTGGTGCTGCTGCTGGCCGCCGGCACCGGCTACACCTGGGCGGCCAGCGTGGTCCGCTGGGGGTAGCGCGACTCGGGCGTCGGAGGCCCCAGCTTCTCCGGGGGGAAGAGCAGCTGCGCCAGGGATCCCAGGGCCGGTGCCGGCGTTGGGATCCCTGGCGCGAGGAGGTCAGGTCGTCACCTGGGTGATCAGCGCGACCAGCTCGGCAGCGAACTCCGCCGGCCGCTCCACATGCGGGCTGTGGCCCACCCCCGCGTAGGTGACCTCCCGGTACTGGCCGCCGGCGGCGGCGTAGCGCGCCAGCACGGCCCGGGTCTGGGCGACCATCGGCTGAGGTGGGCACGCCGCCTCGCCCGGCCAGCCGGGCACCAGCCCCAGCCGGCCCAGGTTGGCCAGGTCGGACAGGGACGTGTCGGAGACGATCGCGTCCGTGTCCCCGCGGATCCACAGCACCGGTGGCTTCGGTGCCGGCACCGCCACCAGCGCATCGGCCACATTGAACCACCGGGGGGACATCGCGTTCAGCACCCCCCGGGTGCCGGGGGCGTGGCCGGGCCAGTGCGCCGAGGGAGTGGAGTCGCCGGGATAGTTGTCCTCCCCGACCCGGGTGGTCAGCACCGAGTCCAGCAGCAGCTCTTCGTCCTCACCGAACGAGGCCGGGTCGGCCACGTACATCGCCCGCATCACGCTGCGGGGGCAGGCGGGGGAGTCATCCCCGCGGTCGCGGTCGGCCAACCGCTGCACAAACTCCGGATTGGCCGCCCCACCGCCGGTGCCGGCGTAGTCCGGGGTGGTGGGGGTGCCGTGCACGTCCCGGGTGCCTCCGAAGCCGTACGGGGACAACGGCGCCTCCAACAGCAGTCCCCGCACCCGCGTGGGGTGGTCGACCAGCAGCTGCATCGCCACCCCACCGCCCATCGAGTGACCGACCACCACCGGCCGGGCGGCCGGGTCCCCGAACAGCTCCGGTGCCGCCAGCAGCGCCGCCACGTCATCGGCGAAGTCCCGTAGCCCCCGCCGGGCATCCACCGGAGCCGGTTCGGTGTGACCGTAGCCGCGGAGATCCGGCGCGACCAGCCGCAGGTGCGGCGGAAGATGGCGCAGCAGCGGGGTCCAGAACTGTGCGGAGGAGCAGTTGCCGTGGATCAGCAGCACCGGAGTGCCATCGATCGGCCCACTGGTCAGCACATGATGGGTGAGGTTGCGCGCGGTCACCCGCAGCGTCTGCCAGACCGGATCACTCATGGGCTCATGTTGCCAGCACGCCCTCCCGCAGGCAGTGGGGCCGAACCACACACCCACCGAGGTTTCCCCGTGGGGGGAACCCACTCGGCTCCGGCCGGATCGTCGGTTGCCAACCGTGGACGTTCGTGACACGCTGCCCGCGTACTCGTGGACCGGCCACCGCCGTGTCGCTAAGGGAGGGTGCAGTGTCGACCCGTCGGATCCGACAGTTCCTGGGCATGTCGACAGTGGCCGCGGTGCTGCTCGGCATCGCCGCCGCCACACCCGTGACCGCCGCACCGGCCACCACCGCGCCCCGCGGCCCGGTCATGGATCCCCCGGTCGTGATCAGCCAGGTGTACGGCGGTGGCGGCAACTCCGGCGCCACCTATACCCATGATTTCATCGAGCTGCTCAACCGCAGTGACGCCCCGGTCGACCTGACCGGGTGGAGCGTGCAGTACGCCTCCGCCGCCGGCACCAGTTGGCAGGTGACTCCGTTGAGCGGCACGGTGCCGCCCGGGCGGTACTACCTGGTCGCGCAAGCGGCGGGGGCGGGCGGCAGCCGCCCACTGCCGACACCGGACGCGGTCGGGAGCATCCCCATGTCCGCCAGCAGCGGCAAGGTGGCGCTGGTGGCCGACACCACCCGACTGACCGGGAGCTGCCCGCTCGGACAGGTGGTGGACTTCGTCGGGTTCGGCACCGCCAACTGCTACGAAGGCACCGGGCCGACCGCCACCTTGTCCAATCCGGTGGCCGCCCTCCGACACGACGCCGGTTGCCGAGACACCGACGACAACGCCGCCGACTTCGACACCGGCGCCCCCACCCCCCGGAATTCAGCCGCCCCGCCCGCCCCCTGCGGGGCGTCGCCCGGGCCCGCCGACCCCACGGTGACCTGCCCGACCGGAATGCGCACGGTGGAGACCTACGCCACCGAGGGATTGGTGACCGCGTCCGTGCCGGAGGGGGAGATCACCGAGATCCAGATCAGTGGGGTGACGCCGGCGCCCGCGGCGGGTGAGCTGGTGTTGACCGATCTCGCCACCGGTCCGGCCGCCTCCGCCACGCTGCGGGTGCCGGCGGAGCTGCGGTTGGTGACCCCCACCGATGCCAGCGAGGTCACGCCGTTGTCGGTGGAGGTCACCGCGGTCACCGACACGGGGCGCACCGCCAGCTGCGTCGCCACCGTGAACGTGATCCCACTGGTCCCCCTGGGGGTGGTGCAGGGGGTGGTGACCGATGACGCGACCAACTTCACCTCCCCGCTGCTGGGGGCGGAGGTGGCGGTCCGGGGAGTGGTCACCCAGGTGACCATGGAGGGCAACGGCAACCGCGGCTTCTTCCTGCAGAACCGGCCGGAGTACGCGGACGGGGACGCCCGCTCCTCCGACGGCATCTTCGTGTTCAACAGCAGCTTCACCACGCTGCGGACGGACTTCGACGGTCCCGCCGCGGACGAGTTCGGCGCCAACTACCCGGTGGCGGTGGGGGATGAGCTGGTGCTCCGAGGGACGGTCGGCCAGTACTTCGGGATGACCCAGCTCGCCGGGGCGAGCACCTTCGTGTGGGAGCGCACCGCTACCGGACTGGACGTCACCGAGGCGGTGGCGGTGCCGGAGGTCGACCCACCGGCGGACGCGGCCGACGCCACCCGCTACTTCCGGCGCCACCTGGGGATGCAGCTGGCGGTGCCGGCCGGCAGCCTGGTGGTCAGTGGGCGGGACGTGTTCAGCGGCACCGACGCCGAGGTGTGGGCGATCCGGGGTGACCATCCGGTGGCACAGCGGGACGAGGCGTATGCCCGGCGGGTGTTCCGGGACGTCCATCCGCTGGACAACCTGCCGGACACCGGGTTCGACGACGGCAACGGCTACCGGTTCGTACTCGGCAGCTTCGGGGTGAAGGGCACGTACGACGACCCGACCGCGGTGCTGGCCCCGGCCCGCACCTTCGACTCCATCACCGAGGCCAACCGGGGCGGGGTGTACCTGTCGTTCGGCAAGTACACCATCAACGTGGTGGACCAGCTGACGCTGGCGAACGGGCCGGAGCCGGCGGCCAACGCGCCGGTGCCGGCGCCGGACCGGGCACGGGAGTTCACGGTCGCCGGCTACAACGTGGAGAACCTGTACGACTTCCGGGACAGCCCGGACTCCGGTTGCGATTTCCCCGGCAACCCGGGTTGTTTCGCCGACGGTGACAGCGTCACCCCGCCGTACGACTATGTGCCGGCGGACGACGCCGAGTACCAGGACCGGCTGGCCCGGATGGCGGCGCAGATCCGGCTGGACCTGCACGCGCCGGACATCCTGCTGGTGCAGGAGACCGAGGCGCAGGACGTGTGCCGGGTGAATCCGGCATGGACCCCGGAGACCGGGGCCGAGCTGGGCGCGGCGCGACTCGACTGCGACCTGGAGAATCCGGGCGCTGACAACCAACGCGCCGATGGGGCACCGGACAGCCTGCAGGAGCTCGCGTTGGTGATCGCGGAGCAGGGCGGTCCGATCTACCAGGCGGCGTTCGACCCGGACGCGGCCGACCTGCGGGGCATCACCACCGCCTACCTCTACCGGGTCGACCGGGTGGAGCTGCTACCGGCCGATCCCGCCGACCCGGTGCTCGGATCGGATCCGGCGGTGGTCTACCCCGGCCAACCGCTACCGTTCAATGCGGACGTCTCCAACCCGAAGGCGCTGAACGCCTCCCTGCCGGAGGAGGTGGCGGTGCGCTGCACCAGCTCCGGCCCGACCAGCTGCGACGGGGCGAACGTGTTCACCCGGGCGGCGCAGGTGGCGCTGTTCCGCGTCTGGCGAGGCGAGCCGGGAGTGTCCAGCTGGGCCGATCTCTACCTGGTGAACAACCATTTCAGCTCCGGGCCGGAGAACCGGGTACTGCAGCGCACGGAGCAGGCGGCCTACAACGCCGCGATCGCGGCAGCGTTGCTGGCGGCCGATCCGGACGCCCGGGTGCTGGTCGGTGGGGACCTCAACACCTTCCCGCGCCCCGACGACCCGTACTCACCGGGAGCACCGATCGACGGGGTCGGGGAGGGGCCGAGCGACCAGCTGCGGCCGCTGTACGAGGCGGGTCTGGTCAATCTCTTCGACGACTTGTTGGCCCGTTCCCCGGCCGCCGCCTACAGCTACGGCTTCCAGGGGCAGGCCCAGACCCTGGACCATCTGTGGGTCAGCCCCGGGTGGTATCCGCAGCTGCGTGGCGCCTACTCCGCGAAGATCAATGTGGACTATCCCGCGGACGCGGTCGGTGAGACCCCGGCCTACGGCCGGTACGGGGTGAGTGACCACGACTCGATGGTGGCGCGGTTCGACGCCGCGACGAGCTTCGCGTCGGTGCAGCGGCTGCTGGATCACCTGGTCGCCACCGGGCAGCTACCGCCGACGTCGGCGATCCCGGTCCGGGCGCTGCTGACCACCGCCGAGCGGTTGAGTGCGCGCGGCAACGATCGGGCGGCAGCGGCGGTGCTCGCCTCGCTGGAGACCGTCCTGGAGACGTTCGGTCGGGTCGGGATGATCGCCGAGCGGGTGGCGGACGGCCTGGTGGCGGAGGTGCGGCAACTGCGTTCGGGCTCCGGGGTGCGGAGCTGAACGTCGCGGCGTCGTCCTGAGTGGCGTGATGGTTGCGGCCGCGGCACCGGCGTGGAGTAGACCGGTGTCGCGGCCGGTCGGGATCATCGGCCTGTAGAACCTCCCCCGACGGGTTTGACGGTAGCGGAGCGCCGGGGGCGGGGCAACGGGGTGTCGGT
>Ga0079224_100003526_pt1 | contig 19834 bp, 15 predicted proteins | sample Stecom2015_FD_80414 | JGI IMG/M metagenome (GOLD analysis project Ga0079224, IMG submission 80414) | Agricultural soil microbial communities from Utah to study Nitrogen management - Steer compost 2015 | ecosystem: Environmental > Terrestrial > Soil > Agricultural land | place: USA: Utah...
ACAGGTATAATCCACAACGTTTCCGCATCCCCTTCAGTGCCGAAGTGGCGAAATCGGTAGACGCAGTTGATTCAAAATCAACCGTAGAAATACGTGCCGGTTCGAGTCCGGCCTTCGGCACCAAAAGATGCAAATTAAAGTCGCTTAAGGGCGGCTTTTTTTGTGTCAAAAATGCGATTATTGTGTATCTTTTCCGCTATAGTAACTTTTTCAAATTCAACGAATTTCCGCGCACTAACGGCCTTAGCATTACGCTGGGTTGTATATAATGGATAATTAATTTGATTTAAGTGGCTGTGCATATATGTTAAAGCCTCCTACCGAACATCCATGATTTTGGCTAAGAGCTTTCTCGCTGAATCTGAATTTGGTAGAAGGCCACATGCGAAGCATGTGATGTACCATATAGAACACGAGTATTTTTGGGTTATGAAAGTACCTGAAGCCCCACTATTCAAATACGCATGAGACGCTGCGCGAATGGTGTAAATTTGTGGAGAGAATACGGCAAAATGACTTTGAGAAAGTTAGTGGCTAGCTAACACAAAGATGATGACCTTAGAGAGTTATCATCTATGAGATGTGTTAGATCACTGATGTTGCGGAATGTTCAGTAGAGATAACAGATTCATTTATATAGAATGGTTTTTATTTTTCCCTAGGGACCCTGCGGTTATGAGTGCGATCACATTACGTCAAGCGCTGAATGTACTTGCGAAGTCATCTTCATTTTCCGTTACTACAGTGACAGATCGTCAAAAGGATGAATTCGATCAGCTGAAATCACAACTCTTTGTTAAACAAGACATTGAGAGTGATTTGCAACAATACTTGGATACTGCGAAGCCAGGTGAAATAATCTTTTTGTGCGGGAGTAGCGGCGACGGGAAATCCGAGATTTTAACTCGTTGTAAGTCAGATCCTCGTTACCAGCATAAGTTTAGCTTCCACCTTGATGCAACACATAGTTTCGCCCCTCGCCAGTCAGCCATCGATGCATTAAATGATTTGTTTGACAGAAATCATCACTATTCGCAACCTCTTCTGATAGGCATTAATACTGGCATGCTAGCTAATTTTGCCAGAGAAGGAGCTGAACGCCATAAGATAATTCGTTCCACCATCGACAGATTTTTATCTGTAAAACCGGATGGGAAACGTCCATATCAACAAGCCCACTATTCTTTCTTTGATTTTGAGCACTACCCAAAATTTCAATTTGATGAAAATAAACAGTACTCAACTTTCATTAAGTCATTACTAAATAACTTGACGAAGGAAGAAGACGGTAATTTATTCTATTTTGTTTTTAGGAGTGAAGAAGCTAGAAATCCGCATTTAAAAGAGGTGGCTAACTTTAAATTATTAAGTTTGCCTGGGGTGCAGGACGTTATTATCACTCAGCTCTTTAAAGCAAGATTAATCAAGGACCAATTTGTTACAACAAGAACATTACTGGACTTCATATATCATCTTATTATGGGGCCTGGTTATCTATTCGATAATCTCTTCTCAGTTGCTGAGAATGATTTGATTAAAAAAATCGCTGATTTTGATCCAGCAAGACTACATACATATGAACTTGATCAGTTTATTTTACGTTATGAGTTAGGATTGACTGACTCAGAGCTCGATAGTTTCCTGGGCGCGCTCGAGATGTTACATATTAAATTTGACCGCCAAAGTGCTCATTCTGGAGAAGCAGCCTCATTGATTAGGCTCTTCTGGTTATTGCAATATGAATCTTTAGGCAATGACTACCACCAAAAATTTTCAGAATTCTTTAGTGAAGCACTTTTCGAGCGTTATTCAGAAATTTGGCACATGCACAAGAATTATACTGCCAATCCAGAACAAAAAAAATTGCTCAATCGATTTTATGCTTTTGAACTCATAGCAGGATTACAGCGCTATGCAAACCGTAAAGCGCCGGAATTAAGTATGCAAAAAGAAGAGTTCTTCTTGGGAGAATTTGGAGGAGTTAAATTAACTGCACCAGTAGAAGTGAAACCTGATTGGGAAGCAATTCGTAATAAACATACCGCTCATCCAACGGGTTTTGACATCTACTTAAAGGTAGGACAAAACTCACTTCCCCCTGTTCATGTCGGGCTGAATCTCTTTGAACTTTTACACAAACTGAACAATGGCTATCGTCCTAATAAATATGATAAGAATGCCATAGTGCTTTTGGACGAACTTATTGAGCTGATTACTGAACAGGCCAAATCGAGTAGTGATATAAAATTTTATGATGGTAATTCTCGCGTTTATCGCGCGAAAGCAGATGAAGATATGATAACCATCAGTGGAATGGAGGGGTAAAGGAATGTATCCTATTAGCGCGGTATTAAAAGTAGGTAATAATCAGTTAGATAGTTACTTGCCGATACGTAATAAAAATAACGACATCAACTGGCAATTTGTCACTGGATTAGTGCTTAGTTATGCTCTCAAGCGTAAAGTTGAGGCTTATAATCCTGAGCAATTCCGTGAAGACTGCAAAATGCATCTACAGGAATTGCTTGATGAACCCTCTTTTTGGAATGTGCTTGAGCGAATGTACTTCTCCAATAAAGATATTTTTCGTGTCTCTCCACTATTTTTACTTTTTCATGCTCAATTTACAGGCGATAAAATAAGTGAAGGCTCTGCAGCAGATAAGCGTTTAGGAACACTTTTTGCTAATTTAATGGGTGACTTAAGCCTTAAGTATCCGATTCAAGATAAAATCAACTTCATTGAGCAAGAAATGTTGAATAAGCTTAATGAAAAAGTAAAAGTGCTAGGCAAAGGCCCATTTCCGGATGAACAACCATACCTCCCATACATGGTTACCTGTTTTCAATCAGATCTGGAGTTTTTATCCCAACATCCGCAATACCTTTTACAGGAATTGACCAATACTTTGCGCTTATACGCTTTTAGTTGGTGCGCACAGTTAGCTCTTAATGTGGATAACTGGCAGGAAGGCGAACCACAAAGCAAATCTTTATTTTTTATACTTGATAGCGAAAAAGCCAGCTCTGAACGAGAAAAAGTTAAACGTTATGGATATAAATTATTCGCAAGTCAAAGTGAAAAACTTTTCCCTATACTCTCTGCATTAGAAATTTTGCAATGGGGAAAAGGTGAGAAAAAACGTCCCCTATGGCAAATTTACCAAGACACTTTGAATGATCTTGGCTCATCTCCAAAGATAATAGAGGATCTTAATAATTATTTACAAGCATTCATAGAAGATCGCGGTCTTGCTTCACGTGAACGTGTTACAAACCTAGAAGGTGCATTCAAACAGTTAATCTCGGTATCCCTTGAACAATTCCAGGGTAAAAAAGATCGCGCAACTGTGAATCGTAAATATACGAATGAACTGGAAAGCGAGATTTGTACAGACTTTATTCAGGTTCGTGGTCGTGCGGGAAAAGTACTTGTATTGAATCAGGATCGTCTATTGTTACTGACCAATCTTACTGTTGGTAAAAATGATAAACTCAGGTTGCATGAGTTACTAAGCGGCTTTGAACAGCGCGGTTTTTATCTCGATAACCAATCGGCTCAGACGTTGGTAGCGTTTTATGAGCGCATGGGGAATGTGGAGCGAATGAGTGACAGTGGAGATGCAGTGTATGTCCGTAAAACAGTATGAAATTTATTTAGCAGAAACTTTCATTGAATGGGTTAGCGATATCATACAGCCAGGTGAACGCTACCAGTTCAAATCTCCAGATCCTGATAATGCTTTAAAACTCTGGCAGGCATTTGTAGAACTGTCAGATGAAAAAAAACTTGAGATTGCTCCTGGCCAATTTGTTTCAATCCTGTCCTGTAATGATGTGCAACTTATTCCTGTTTTGCATGGTGCTGAAACTCCCGCATTTACTGAAAACTACATTTCTCATCTTCGCGATAAGGTAGCGGGACGAAGCGGAGCTTTTGCCCAAACGGCGTTGTTAATCATTCACAACAGCATGCTTGATACTCTAATCAACAGTACAAAAGACGTGGCGGCTCCTGATGCCATCTGGTACCCGCAAACATTTTGCCATCAGTTGGAAAAACTAATTACCACTGACAGTAATCGCTCAGAGTTGTCCCGTTGTTTGTTAGATGATCAACTCGCAACAGTACTTGACGAAGGTGCTACTGTATTTGGTTTTTCATCTTTATACCGTTTGTTGGAGGATGGTAATTTAGATTTCTCAGAGCTCCATCTCTTCAAAGATGATGAACTGCTTAACTTTAGTCAAAAACAATTGCGTACCAGGCTTAATGAAAACAGGAAATTATATCGTCAGATTGAAGACTGTGTAGAGCGTTACAGTGGGCAACTGGAAAACGTTCTTACAGAATTTAGTACTAAATTCATTCAGGAGCACTTCGTTGATAAAGACGATTGGCGCGAGCTTGATTTCTCTGAGTACAGAAAAGAGAAAGAGCTGAATAGTGAGCAAAAGCTTGTACTTGAAGCCGTTACGGTAGAAAACGGTGAGATTTGGCAACGAGCTAAGAGTGCGAGTAAGGCGGGTAAGCGCGATATAAGTTTGCTGGTTCAGGTTGAGCCTGGGCAGTCGATTGTAGAGCTGGAGTTTAGTTTTCAAGGGAATGATCTTCAGGATGACCAGATAAAAATAGCCCATCACAGGCAACTAAAAAAAGAACATTTTTGGCGAACTAGCCGGGCAGGCGGGAAAACGTCTCGGATTATGGCATCGGTACCATTTGATGGTAAGCCGAGCTTCTTTAGCCTAGAAATCACTAATCGCAATAATTCCGCGGAAGAATATAAATTCCGGCTTTTGCTCGTTGAACAAGGCCAGTTCTGGTTAAAAGAAATTAAACATTGCTACCGCATAGAACCCGGCAAAGGACAAATAACATTACAACTTGAAGATAATGAGCTTCGCATAGCGGAGTCAGGAAGTTTGTCCTGCATGCTGGATGGGGAAAGTGAGGATATTGATTGCCGTCAATATGCTTTAGTTAATTTTGATACTTTAGCGAATCAAAGTGATTTGGTTCAGTTTGCGCTCACTTCGGGTGATTCCCGTTTGTTGTTTAATATTGAGGGACCGGGAGCTGAAGAAGGGTTAACGTTACCGTTACTTTTCGACCAGAGCCGTTTTAGTAAACTTTTCAAAGAAGAGGGAAATGCAACCTATAACAGATCAAAGGGTCGCATTATACTCGAAAACACCGAACATAAAGTTGTTGGTGTACGCCAACAGCTATTGATACTTGAAGCCTCACTAATTGATCAACGTTTACTTGGTATTGAATACGACGATAGCATTTTTGAACTGGATGAACTTCTGATTATTTACCCTGAACTTTATAATGCCTACAAGCAGCTATTTGCTTATTATGAAAGCCGAAATACATTGCCTAGCCTGGTGTCGTGGTCATCTGAATATCGTTCTTTGATTAGCTACATTATTCATATTTTTGAAGCGGAATTAAAGAAAATTAGTTTGAGCAGAGCATTGACCTCACAAGAAAAACGCCTTTTACATCTGGGTGTATGTCGTATCGATTCTTGTGATCGTTTATCTCCGCTCCATCCCTTGGTACTTGCTTATCATTTACAGCTGGCAGAAGCTATTGTATCAGAGTTTGAAAAGCAAGCTTCGGGATCATTCGCAACTTTACCGTCCATAACGCTTGATCGTCTCGTTGTATCCGGATTAATGCCTTTTGTTTACCATAATGAACATGAATATGCGCAGTTGCAGCCGATGGAGGAAAACCGCTTCTGGATTGAAGTTGTTCCTCAGCGTCAGGTGAGTCATGACTACGTTAAACGTTTGGTAAAAGATAAACTCAATGAGTTCACGGATGCTTATGCACGACTATTTCAAAGCGCAGGGAACAACGCATTAATTGTTAATGCTATTAACCAAGGTAATGCAAAAGAGCTTTTTTTAGGATTAGTAGAATATTTTAAACAGGAAAAAGAAGACGCTATTGCAATACATGTTAACTGCTATGACGTGCATTTATTGCCTAACATGTTCGACCACTTTGCTGAAAGTGGTAGCTATGAGCAGCTTAAAAATGACCTAGATCTTAATAGCGGATCATGGCGTGCTGAAGCTGATATGCTGATTGATCTTTTGCGCAGCCGGTTAACATTCAGCAAATTCGTGTTGCCATCTGAAAGTGAAAAGCTTGCCTATGCCCATTTAGCTTTTTTCACCAATACGGCCCCGGTGGATTGCCGGCAAATTCGCATTGAAGATGCTTCGAGCGGGGTTCTTTGCCATGGATTAATTGCGGGAGAAGGCGCGGAAACGCAAGGAGATGCTTACTTTACTGCATTTGGCTTACGTGGCGTTGATACTGAACCCTATATCGCTTTACGATTGGCTCATTTAATTGGTTGTCTGTGGCAGCCTGCACGACAGAGTAATAGTCAGTATCACGGACAGGGAATTGGCTTGGCTGTCAGCGGTAGTTTTAAACAACTTCTCAACTATTCTTATAATAGTGCACTTTGGACGACTATTATCGATCCTAAAGTAACGCTTGATTTTTTCACAAATCAGAAAGATGTCGTGCTCATTCACTATTCTGATCAATACACTAGTTGTGCAGGTTATGATGCCGTTACAGTGACTAAACAAGTTGACTTATTTCTTCGCCTGCTTAAGACAGAAAATCAATCTGATCAGCGCGCAGTGGACAGTCAGCATTTGCTTGCGGAGTTCAATGCCTTTAACGGCGAGTGGTTATTGAAAATGTTGCGCTCTAGCGATAAAGAACGTAAGGAGAAGCACGGCATCATTGGTGCGTATAAATTTGTGCAATCAATGTTGAGCAAATCCGATATTTGCTGGATTCCTCTTTCGGTTGCAGAAATGATTCGAGTGTCAGGTAATGTCGGGCTGAAAATGAAAGAAAGCGATTTATCCCGAAATCTTCAGGGATATCGCAAAGGAGCTATCTCAGACGATGTCCTTTTTGTTGGTTTTAAAGAGGATAATCTTTATTTATTACCACTTGAAGTTAAAACGGGTGCACGCCCTGACTACAATTACGCAGGTCAGCAGGCACGAGAACTAAAACGTTACCTGGAGCAAGATATCCTGGAGCCTAAAACTTTGGCTTCACAGCTATATCGAGCGCTTTTCATTCGCCAGGTACTTATGCAGGTAGAAAAATTGCGTCTCTATGGTGTTTTAGATAGCTCTAAACTCTCACCAGTACTTAATCGACGCGAATGGTGGCTAACGGGTGATTATCGTTTAGGTGAACTGGATAACTATGTGGAAGGCTTTGTTGTCGCACATGTAGATAGTGGAACCTGCTTTGATCTGTCTTATAAAGAGACGGCAGATAATATTTTACAGATTGAAATTCCTTATTCGCTGTTATCAGCATTGATTACTTCGCAAGGCGGTCAAGAATCATTATCGGTACGCTATCGTGTGCCTGAGAAATATATTCTTAAACCGGCATTTAACAGTGTTATTAACAATTCATATAACATAGTTACACATAAAGCATCAGTGGATAATGAAAAAACAACAGAATTAGAAGATCCATTCAAGCCTGAAGAGCCGTCGATAACTTCTATAATGAGTGATAAACCATTACAGATATTATTCGGCCATGATGCAGTTCGACAAGATCCACTGTACTGGGAGCCAACTAATACAGCGAAGTTTATGAATACTAATACGGGGATTATTGGCACAATGGGAACTGGTAAAACCCAGTTTACTAAGTCATTAGTTACTCAGCTTATGCGTACTCAGACTTGTAACGTTGATGGTAAATCCATTGGCTTACTTATTTTCGATTATAAATCAGACTACGTGGATGAAGCTTTCCTCCATGCAACAAATGCTAGAAAATACAAGTTGTTCAAGCTTCCTTACAATCCCTTGTCATTATTTGGTGACACTCCAATGTTGCCTATTCATACCGCAGGCGGGTTGTCCGAAACGATGGCTAAAGCGTATGGTTTGGGCCATAAACAGCAGCTTAAGTTAGAAAATCTCATTCTTGAATGTTATGACGCAGCGGGTATTTCACCAGAAGATCCTTCTACATGGTCAAGAACCGCGCCAACGATTGAGGATGTGTGGCAACGGTTCCTCGATCAGGAGAAAGTTGAAGAGGATTCATTATACGCAGCATTGTCCAAACTGGCTCGTTACAAGATATTCGAAACTGTTCCTGAACAGATGACAAGTCTCTACGAATTGATTGATGGAGTCACTGTAATTGAATTGGCTGGCTATCCGCCGGAAGTTCAAAACCTGGTAGTCGCGCTGACATTGGACCTATTTTATGCTCAGATGCAAAAGCGTGGAAAACCGGTTGTAAGAGGCGACTATCGTCAGCTCACCAAGATGATTCTCGTGGACGAAGCCGATAACTTTATGCGTCAGGATTTTTCAAGCTTACGTAAGATTCTGAAAGAAGGACGTGAGTATGGGGTTGGCGCAATCTTGTCCACCCAAGAAATAACTCACTTCAAAACTGGTGAGAATAATTACGCGTCATATATTCTCACATGGGTGATACACCGCGTATCTGAGATAAAAAATGCTGATATTAAAGCAGTTTTTAACATCGATGATAAGAATGAACAAGAGTCTTTGATGGGGCAGATTCGTCAGCTTGAGAAGCACTACAGCCTGTATGTCGATGGTAAAAAGCAGGTAGCAAAGATGCGTGATCGGGCGTTTTGGGAATTACAGACTACAATCGTTAAGGAATAATTAAGATGGCTACTGTTACAGACTTTATTATTTTAAACAAGAAACTTGAAAAGCATTTTAAATTGCTTTGTGATATTACGGGGTTCGATAGTTCCTGTTCGCTTACAGAATTGGATAAGAAAAGATTTGGTTTCTATTTCTATATCTTAGAAAATGTCTGTGATATTGATGGTGATTACGATGGGATAATTGATTCCATAATAGATACAGATTTTAATAAAAAATTCTGTGAAGAGTCGATTAATGATTCTGGAATGGATGCTGTATTTATTGACGAAGAAAAAAAATGCGTGAAGTTATTTAATTTTAAATATAGAGAGAGTTTTAATGCAAATAAAACACAATGCTTAAATGATAATTTCATTTCAACAAAGTTCTTGAATTTATGCTTGCTTAAAGATAAAAAAGATTATTCTAAGTACCCCACAAAACTTAAAGAAAAGTTAATAAAATTAAATGATATTTTTAATAAACCTAAGGATATATGGGATGTGAAGTTATATCAAGTCAGTAATGAAGCTCAGGAGGTGAGAGAGATTGATTCTGAATTACAAAATTTAGCGAATATTTATCAAATTCATATCGAATCATTGGCTTTACCCACAATCTCGCAATTTATGTCAATTCGTCCTAAGGACATTAATGCAAGCATGATAGTTAGTAAGGATGCATTAATGTGTTACAGTGAAGACAACAAGGCAACGGCTAAATCTTATATTTTAAGAGTGCGCTGTGATGAGATAATCAGGATTACATCAGATAATGAGCTTACTCGGCGGGAAAGAAATATCGAAGATATATCGCTGTTAGCTGATTCAACTCTTGAGTTTGGCGTTCTCTTTGATAATGTTAGAGGGTTTGTAAAAAACTCCAAGTATAATCCTAATATTGGGGCTACTATAAAAAATAACCCAACTAAGTTCTTTATGTATAATAATGGTATTACCATGGTAGCTAAATCAATATCAGCCACAAACCTGGCAGGCAATCAATCAATGCGATTGGATATTGACGGCTTTCAAATTGTCAACGGTGGTCAAACGCTTAGAGCAATTCATAACTTTAATCAGCAGAATAAAACTAATATAAGTAATTATTTATGCAATGCTGAAGTGCTATTAAGAATTTTTATGCCAGATACTGAATCAAATGATATTCATAAAATCGCTGAGTATACAAACAGCCAAAATTCAATAAAGCCATCTGATTTAAAATCATTGTCTTCAGAACAAATTGATATAGAAAGATATCTCGGTGAACACAGTATTGAATATATTAGGAAATCAGGAGATACTGGATCTGATGATGGAAGGGATTACGATTATATGATCAAAATGGAAACATTTGGTCAAATACTCAAAGCTATTAGCGGTCATCCTGAAAAATCCACAAACAGCATAAAAGATATATTTGAGAAGGATTATGATTCTCTATTTATTACGAATTTTGTAATGGAAAAGGCTCCTGAGTTAATTTTATCTTACTACGGAGTGATCAAGGCCTACAAAGCATCAGATTACCGTGGGAGTCAAATAAAATACCTATATGTACTTTATCTACAAGAGCATGGCACTAAAGAAATAACTTCTGAAATTATTACGAAGCTTGAGAGCTGTATTCTTGATTATAAAATCGAGGATATGTCTGTTGTTAGGAAAATGGGATTGCTTGGGTTTAAGGAATACGTTAATAAATGTTTTGGTATAAATTGAAACTAGTCGTTCAATACACTACAAAAATCTATCATAGTGTATTGAACTAAGTTAAGCGAAAAATCTATGTCAATTACTGGCGGTCTATTAACTTTTGACCGTCAGATATCTATAATCCTAACGTCAAATCACGTAGGCTTCGGTAATTCCTTAACGCCGCAATTCCATCCTCGACATGTGCTGCCCATGCCTTCATCATGTCTTTATGAGATATGTGTGGATAAAGCATTTTCAGGGAGAGTTCTGTGGTTTGTAACGTATCTCCTAGCCATGTGATTTTATCAAGTACTAATGTACCGTCTAGTTTCTTGCTATCTAGTTCGGATGAATAACGGAATTCACCCTCGACAGAACGGAAAAATGCCAAACGAGCAGCTATATTTGGAGTAATTCCAGTATAGCCTTTAAGTTTTTTTAGCTGTTCTTCAGTTTGTCTACTAAGTTGCATTCTATTCGGGAGCATTAAATCATCTCCTTAGTTAATTCCCAGAAATATCCTGGTTTAAGTGCAGATGACTTTGTCCGAGCATTAAACACGATCTCATATGCATGTGAAATATCATCTCTAAGCTGATCAACAAAATATCTTTCATCCACTTCAGTATCAGTCGAAAGCAACACGACTTGGTGACTTGCATAAGGGAAGTAATGGTTGATTAACTTATCTCTATGCTGAGAATCTAGGCGTCCTAGCGGAGTATCAATGATCACAGGCAGATCCCTCCCAGATGTTTTAGCTAAAGCTTCAAGGATCGCTATCGCATAAATTTGCTTCTCTCCTGCGGAGAGTAATTTACGGTTAATAACTCTGTTATTCTCGTCCACCAGTTCAACATCAAAGGTTTGTGGATTAATATGCGCATTCAGCTGCAAATCTTCTTTCCTGGCTAACTTACGGTATGCAACTTCAAAGTTAGCTGAGAGGGTTTTTACTCGAGCCTGCGTTAACAGTTCACTGTATCGATCAAGCAAGCTGATTGTCTCTTGCGCATTGTTGAATGCGCTATTAAAGCTGTGCTGATTGCGTGCTGCATCGTGAGCCTTTTGTACCTGGCGAGCGCAATCAAGTTGCTGTTGTTTGGTATTTTTTGCTTCTTCAAGCAATGAGCGATACTCCTGCCGCTTAGCTTCACGTTGACGATCCAGATCACGGAGTCTTTCAAAAATATCCATCAGCTGATCATCTTCCGGTGCCCGTGCGATGTTTGCTGCGGCTTGCTCTAACTGTTCTTCCACCTCTGCCAGTTGGTTACGATAAAGATCGAAGCGTTGCCAGGCTTTCTTACTGTCCTTTTCGATGGCCTGCTGAATCATCCCAGCTTCACGTTCAGATATGTCAAACAGCAATTCACCTTTTGGTTTATCAGCAAGATATGTTTTAAGGTTATCTTCTATAGCCTCAGCAGCAATTTTGCCTGTGCTTCCTGAACGGAAAGACATGTCCCTCTTGAGTTGCGTAAGGAATTGATTCAACTCCTTCTCGAAGCTATTTGCCTATTTTATTTGCGTCTCTGCACTAATCTGTTCTAGCAAACGACCCAGAGTCTTTGGAGCTAAAGCATACGGTAAAGAGCTATCACACTCATGACGAAGCGCTTTTTCCAGGCGATCTTTTTCTTTTAAAAGCGTCTCGACCTTCTGTTTCTCCTGGGTTTTTGTTTGAGCAAATGCCCCCCCTTGTGCATTTAGTAGGGTCTCATTCTGCACAATTTCCTTGGAGATTAGGTCAATACGCAATTTAGCGAAATCAGCCTTTTCAAGAAGTTGCTCGGTTTTAAAGGCAAATTCTTTAATCTGTTTCTCAAGTTCAAGCAGCTTCTGCTGTTGAGATTCAGCCAGTTGACCAGATTGTTGGCGCTTCACGAAAATTGTTAAATCGTTCCGGAGCTTCTCGATTAGATCCAGACCCAGCAGACGACGCACAGCCGTACGGAGGATGTTTCCCGATTCGTCCTCAGCAAGCTCCGCAATTTTTTCACCATCGAAGAAAAACAGGTCGGCTATGCCGTGGGGGATTAATTCATTTAAAAAACCCTGGCACTGATCATAGCCAAGTCCTTCAATGAGTTTGCCATCCTGCTGTAAGGACAGTTTGTCTCGCTTACCTTTTTGCCAGGTGCGGGTAACGGTAAATTCAGCCTCCTGACCACCTTTGTTGTACGTAAAAATAAGCTCGACTGAGGCCTCATCGGGCTGTTCACCCAAAGTTGAGCCGTTGTGTACCAGAGCACTAAGCTCTTCCACATACTCTTGCTGTTGAGTAGTTGAACCAAATGCAAGCCTTCCGTAAAGGGCCAGGCGGATAGCGGAAAGTATTGATGTTTTACCTGCGCCGTTTAACCCACCGAATAAAACGATAGGGCGGGGATTATCGTCGTTCTGTCGTTTTTTAGGGGCCAGATCGATAACATGGGTTCCATTGAAAACCCGATAATTACGCAGTACCAGCTGTTTAATTAACACGTTCTTTTTCCTCACTGGTAAGCAGAATTGGTTCGCTGACTTCGGTAATTCTCCGCTGCAGCATCTGCAGTTCAGCTTCTATGCTTGCCACTTCTTCCTGATGAACATCACGTTCATTACGTTTCTGCAAAGCTTCCTGCTGTTGTTTTATCTCTTCAAGACTTCCCCAGTCTTGCTTGAGGATCGTCCCTAGCTTGTCGAAGATCCCCTGGCGGCGGCTCAGGCCTTCCATCGAAACTTCAAGCTCGATCAATTTCATTACCATTTCAGGGACAACATCAAACCCTTGTGCAATTTGCTCGAGAAGTTCGGCATCGCTGGCGTCGAAACGTGATTGATCGTCTATAACCCAGTCCAGATCCTTGCCATAAACCTCGCGATAAATACCCGGTAAAGTATCGTACCAGTCAGGTTCATTAGGATCCTTCAGCCATTGCTGACGTATGGCATGCAGCTCAGGTTCTGTGATTAATGTAATGGTATGACCTTGTGCGTTCATATCACGCTCAATCGTCAGCAAATCCTTCAACCATTCCTGCCGATACTTAAGCCAGTAAGGGCCTGGAACATGTTTACGCTCAGCTGTAAGTTCTTCGCCATCCTTCGCATACTGATAGCTCACTTTACCTGTGCGTCGTTTATAGTTGCGGTAGGTGTCTTTGTTTACTGGATCGGTAGTGAAAGCCAGCAGATCGCGGTATTTCAGAAGTGGCGACATCCACTCTTCACCGTTCTGGATTAAGCTTTCCATTGCTTTATCTTTTGTGACGACAGTACATGTCCAGCAACCAAAGCGGGAGTTACCACAGGAAGGCGTGCTGTCATCAATAACTAGCGGGCATTCACCTTGAGCTGAGGAATCCATATAAAGAGTCCACAGCGGGCGGTTATTACCGCCCCAAGGGCTTTCCCACTCATCAATATCATCAGGCGCATATCTGAATGCACCACGCAGTAATTTCCATACATCTTCAACATCCCAGGTATCAATCGGGGTGTAAATGAAGGCATTCGAAAGAGTGGTATGACGTGCAAGGCGCGAACCGTCAATCTTATGCTTTGCAATAACCTGTGCACGTGATGCGCTTTCACTGCTGCGCGATCCAAGAACGACAATAACTTCCTCAAACTGGCTGACCTTATCTTTGATAAAGTCACTTACCGGGTTGATTTTCATGCGTTCTGTACACCAACGGAAACTACGGGTAGGCGCTGGATAGCCTTTACCAAGCAGGTTTACCCAGAATGTCTCGTTGGTTTTTGGGGTTACAGCATGTTGTGTGATCGGTAAGCCGTCGCGCTTAGCGCCAGCTTCAATCTGGAGCATCGTTTTTTTAATGAGGTCTACTACAACCGGCGTCTCTACGAGCGTGTCAGAGGAAACGACAAACACATCCTTCGTACGCATTTCCGGCGGAAGACCCATCAACGCCAGATAAACAAGAGTAATGACTGCTGACGAATCTTTACCGCCACTATAGCCAATCACCCAAGGGCGTTTATCTGCGCAGTAGACACGCTGAACTTCAGAGACAAAATCAGCGAGAGTACGTCCAGCAAATTGCTCTTCGTTTATGAAATCTTCATAGTCGGCCAGATCATAGGCCTGAGTTAATGTACTCATGATACAACCATCTGAGCTTCAAGCTCTTTTTCTTCAGGAGAAAGGGGGAGAGACAGCGCAATTTTTAAAGCGTTGCAAGTTAGCTGAATGGCGGTGCCGGTTTTGCTCAGTTTGCCATGCTGCATTGCGCGCTTAATCATCTCAGGATTACTTTTACGCCAGTCAAAGGTTTTTAGCTTCGTAAGTTTTTCCTGCCAGTGCTCAGGTTCTTCAGTCAGTAGTGAACGGCCCAGAAGGCCTAAAGCCTGCAAACCGATACCATGGGCATGCACATAATCCTGGCGGAGCTGTGCCGGAGATACTTCTTTGCGTGCAGCAAGCTGCCAGTCTGGCATGACTTTGAAAATAGCCTGCCAGTATAGCGTAGCGATATGTGTATTGTCCTCAATGCTGCCTACTTTAGGGTCTTTACCAAGCAGGGCGCGTGTTGCCTGTTTAATGCTGCTTAGCGTAAACAGTTTATTGGAAAGCAAACTGATACTCGATTTCTCAAGTTCAGTAAGACCAATAAAGGGCTCGATAGACATAGCAAGATAGCGAGCAAGGTTCGAGCTTACGTCGCGATGATCGTACAGCGCGGATAATGATGGGCTAGGGCGTATTGCGTATTTATTCAAGTCAGCAAACATCTGCTGACTACGCCTTAAACCTTCATCAACAAAGAACAATACGGGGATGTTGTCCTGCCCTAATTCAGGACGCTCCGAAAGGGCATCCTCGATAGCCTTACGGCGATGTTGACCATCATTGATAAGAATTTGCGCATCCATTGGAACGCGAAGCGTTCCAAGATTGTTGGAGTTTTCGAACTCGTCAAACTGTACATCGACCGCAATGGATGCAGTTAATGCAGAGAATACGTAATCTTTAGGGTTTTCAAGTAAGTAACGCACCATCTCTGGGATGCGTGATTTATTCAAGATACGCTGAGCGCGCAGCTCCGGCGGCACGTCTGTCTCATCGAAACTGAAGATCTTCGGAATGATGCGCATAGGGCAAGTGGCGATATAGAATGGTCGTCCAGCCTGGACGCCCCTCACTGCGGGGAAAGAGTAGCAATAATCTGCATCAAAGTTAGCCATGTTCTAGTCCCTGTTTTAAAAACGCAATTACGTTATATTTTACGTAAAAATTTCTTAGAACGAAATTTTTATGATGATAAAACACGAATTGTTAAAGATTTACGTATGATTTGACGTAACTCTTTGCTGTGCTTGATTCTTCTTCCATGTAAGCCTCAATCCGCAGATTTAAAGTTACGACGTGGCCATATGAGTTCAGGATTGATGCCAACTGATCCTGCAAAGAAGAATTTTACTTTGTGTCACGGTCTCTTAAGAGCGTTAATCGTTGTGTAGGCGCTGAGACCGAAGGTGGCGAGCGAAATCTCGTTTCTTTTTGAGAGCAGCTAAAACGCACGCTTTGTACCAAACCATTCTTCATATCTCCTTGTGGGAAGTTGGCTAACAAAACACTACGTTATTCGTAGCTTTTTTGGAATCTCTAAAAACTACGTTTTACGTAGTTTTGCGAGGGTGCTCGAGAATTTTTGAAAATCTTACATAAAAATCAATCTAACGGTTGCACTACGTAAAACGTAGTATCTTCCTTCGGCATTAACTACGATTATCGTAGTTATGAAAACATCCAATCCCCACAATCAGCTCTTCAGTCGACGCCTCAAAGAGGTGCGCTTAGACATGGCGTTATCGCAAAAAAGCCTGGGTATTTTGGCTGGCATAGATGAGTTTGCAGCGAGCGCACGTATCAACCGCTACGAGAAAGGGGTTCATCAGGCAAGCATAGAAGTCGTCCGGCATCTCGCTAAAGTTCTTGAAGTGCCTGTAGCATACTTCTACACAGAAGATGATGAACTTGCCTCTTTAGTCCGTCTTTGGCCGAAGCTGGACCCAGAGAAGAAGAAAAAAATCCTTCAGCAGCTCTAAACGAAAAGAGTGCTTCGATGTACTTTCTCCTCTCGAAAAGCTATCCATAATTTAAAACCAAAATCTTGCGTTAGAATCTGTTCTTAACTCGTCTGATTTCATTTCCTGAATCCCCCTCGCAAATTTAGAATTTCCTCCACCCAAAACCGCTGTATTTATATTCAGCCCTGTATAATGAACACCAGAAATTACGCCGAACGGCAAAGGAAGTATCAAAGAGAATTTGAAGAAGAATTCGCGATATGAAGGTGCTGCAACACCCCCATACCGCTAACCACAAACAACTAATCAGGAGTTGAAAATGGCTGCAACGAATTTTAAGCCAGAGTTTACTGTTTGCAAAACAGAATCAGACGCTTTCACCGGCATGATTGAAAACCGCGAGCTGGTACGCAAAAACAGCGCCCGCCGTCTTCACGGCAACCAGACCAACGCGGCACCCATTCATCCCCGCGCGGAAACGCCGCAGGACAGTGCCGCCTGTTGCGAACTGTATGCACGCATAGACACGAAATACCTACTTCTGGGCGGAGACTGGCTAACTCGCGCGGGCTTTATCAACGGTATGCCAGTAAAAATCCGCGCCATGAAAGACTGCATCGTGATTACGCCACAACATACAAGAGAATTATGGGGATGCCTGGAAGGTATGAGTGTGGTGAATATAAATAAACAGAAAATAGCACATTGGTTAAAAACGTTTCCGGGGGCGCTGAATGATACCGGCGATATACCCGTTGTGAAGCGGGGAGTCGGGCAAGCGATGCCTGAGTAATTTCTGGCTTCCTACCTAATGTATCCTTGGAGCAATAAAACGATACGAGCATGTCATCCCATGCTCGTATTAATCAGAAATCACTCGTGCTTTACCTGCTCTTTCACAGCCTTAACCAGCACAGCGTGAAGTTCGCCAACGGTTAAATCGCGTATCACAGGTTCGGGTATGCCACGCACCCAGCGCATAAACCTACAGATGCCAAAAAAATCTATACCCTCACCCGTAAACAGATACTCGTTCTCAGCAAGAGAGAACGTTTTCATATAGCCATCTTCTTCCGTGGCAAGCTGAACGGCAAACGCTTCTTCGCAGTCTTCCAGTAGGTCTTCACCATCCATACCGCAAATATGCAAATCGGCCTCAATCCAGGTGTTGCTATCAATAGGTTTACGATGTATCCCAGATGACTCACGTACGACCTCAATAACTTGTGCGAGAGTAGGTTCCATTTACAAAATATTCCGTATTCGTTAGTTTCAATTGGCTTTCCGGAACTTAACAGTCACCCGCTATTCGATAAGGTGCGAAGTAGAGTACTGGTCCAGAAAGCATGATTATCTTTGCTATGGTTTGAAACCGGGTTTACCATTTTCCCGACGCCACTCCTTTACTTCCTGAACTACGCCTTCGGGGCTGTCTTCTCTATCTTCTCGTGGATAGTAAATAAGATCGGAACCATCAGGGTGCTCAGTCAATCGTTTGAATTCGAGGATATTTTTTATATCTTCAGCTTCAGTGGTGGCAGTGACATCAAACAATTTTCTTACGAAATTAAGGAACTCGTATTCTGTATAATCACTTATTGTTTTCAATTTATGCCCCTCGATGAATTTCAATATGACGTTTAGGGGTCACTATCCCCATATTATCAATGTTGTATACTTCACCACCCTCAACTATAGGTTTTATGTGGTGAATCTCATATTTCACTTTACCGCCTACCTGCTCATTTTCTCGTGGTGACGGTGCTTTCCCTACCTTGATGTTACCAATATTCCCTCGGTTGAATTGCTCAAGCAGTCCCGGATCCCTCGATATCTCCAGCCAAAACGCCTTACGAAACTGGTCAAAGTCCGTAAATGTCTGCCCACGTAACCGATCCGCTATCTGGCTTGGAATAGGAGACCCATTCCCCGCATTTGCATCAGATAACCAAACCCCGCTAACTTTTTGCCCCTTGCCTGTGACCTGTCCGGGATTGTGGCGGATATAGACATAAATCGGCGGCACCCCGCCTACCGGTAGAATCAGAATATAATCCGCAAACGTCTTTTCTTCCGGTGTCGGGCTGGTCGTCACACCAATCCCCGTATCCTCCGGCAGCGGATCAACCACAACCGGGTTCGGTATCCGTACCGGGTTCTGATTGCCCGTATCCCACGGCTTACTGTCTCCGGTGCGGTCCGGTGTCCAGATGAGGGTGATACCGGGGTCTTCTTCGGTAGTAAAGGTGTACGCCTGGCGTCGGCTATCCCACTCCATCCTGCGAACGCGCACGCTGTCTTTGCCCGGCGGCGTATGCCAGCCGCGCGGTGTCGGGTTACCGCTGGCGTCGTTCTCCCAGGTGAAGCGAACGCGGGTAGGGGCTTCCCGCATCTGCTCGGCGCGCATCCTGTCGATAAAATCCTGCTCGCCGTCGTTCAGATTGCCGGGATACATCCCTATCAGCAGCCCTGCGACAGGTGCACCAAGGCCTCCCGTGGCCATCTCGCCAAGTGCGGCGCCGCGCACGGCCCATGTGCCGGAAGTGATGGTACGCCCGCCAACCAGTACGAGTTCGCTGGCATCGGCTATCGCGTTCCGCGCGGTCCAGGCCCTCTCTTCGGCCGCAACTGCAGCCTGATAATCCATCTCCTCGTGATGCCCGTTCCACCAAAGATAAAGCGCGCTGCGTTGCTTCGGCTTTGGGATCGCCTTACGCTTTGCCGCCTGGGCATGCTGAGGGGCGTCGTTAGGCATGGCCTGGTAAAATGCCATCTCGGCGAAGTTGGTGTGCGGCTCACTTCCGGTGCCTGCATCGTTACAGCCTTCACCGCGCAGGCAGGATTTCGCAAAGACCCGGTTGCGATCGCGTTCTTGTGCTTGTCGCTGCGCTTTGGCCTCTTGCTCTTTTCGGCGTGCAGCGAGCATGGCCTGATGCTTTTCCTGTGCGATCTGTTCAGGAGAAGGACCGGAGCCGAGCCACTCTCCCGATGGGGCGATCACGCGGTTGGTTCCGTGCGGGCAGCCACAAATGACGACAGAACCATCGACGGCTGAGGTTTGTCCCATCCAGTTAACGCGAGGTTCGCCGTCTGCAACAAAGCCCTGCTTGCCGCATTTAGGGCATGCCGTAGTTCTATCGCCAACGCGGATAACGCCGCGACCGTGCTCGGTGCAGTTGGGCAGGGTGCTACAGCATATTGCGCCGGTAGTCGTTCTGTCGCCGTGCAGCGCCTGACCGCGGCCGTAGTTCGTGGATCGGTAGCCCATGGCCTATTCTCCGGGCCAGGTTAAGAAATCCTCTTGAGGTGGAATACCTTCGCGGGTGACCAGATAAGTACTGCCGAGCGGTGTGCTGATAATTTCATCATCGTTATCAA
>Ga0079224_100003528_pt1 | contig 19833 bp, 19 predicted proteins | sample Stecom2015_FD_80414 | JGI IMG/M metagenome (GOLD analysis project Ga0079224, IMG submission 80414) | Agricultural soil microbial communities from Utah to study Nitrogen management - Steer compost 2015 | ecosystem: Environmental > Terrestrial > Soil > Agricultural land | place: USA: Utah...
AACAACGGCAACTCCACCGGGCCGCACCTGCACTTCGAGATCCACACGGACGACCAGGGCGCCACCACCGATCCGCTGCCGTGGCTGGAGTCCCACCATGCCGCGGACGTCTCCGACCTGTGCTGAGCAGGCACGAGCACTGAGTCCCACCCGGGTTCTCGTTCCGTGCGTCGGCGCGCTGTCACCACCTTCGCAGGCACGGCAGGATGGCGGCCGTGAGCATCTTCCTCGCCGGTCCTGAACCCGTCGCGCTCGCCCACCGGGGCGGCAGCCTCGAAGCGCCTGAGAACTCGCGCGCCGCTGTCGAACACACCCGCACGCTCGGGCTCAGGTACCTCGAGACCGACGTGCGAGCGACCCGCGACGGCGTCGCCGTCCTCCTGCACGACCCCACCCTCGACCGTGTCACCGACGGGCACGGCCGACTCCGCGATCTCACCTGGGAGCAGGTCTCCCGACTCCGGGACGCCTCGGGTGATCGCCCCGTGCGTCTGGACGAACTCCTGGGCGACTACCCAGACCTGCGGGTGAACATCGACGCCAAGGAATCCGCCGTCATCGCCCCTCTCGTGCGCGCGGTCGTGGAGACGCGGGCACAGGACCGGATCTGTCTGGCGTCCTTCTCCGACGACCGGTTGCGCATCCTCCGGACAGCGCTCGGGCCCGGCGTCGCCACGAGTCTCGGACAGGCCGGCGTGGCGACGCTGCTTGCGGCGGCACAGCTGCCCGAGCCGGTACGACGTCGGGCCGTGCAGGCGTTGCCGACCGGTGCCGTGTGTGTCCAGGTCCCACCACGCCACCGCGGCCTGCCCATCGTCACCGACCGGTTCCTCACCGCCGCACACAGCGGCGGTCTTGCGGTGCACGTGTGGACCATCGACGACCCCGCCGAGATGAACCGCCTCCTCGATCTCGGGGTCGACGGCCTGGTGACGGATCGGCCGGGCGTGCTCAAGGACGTCCTGATCGCGCGTGGCGTCTGGCGTTGACGATGCCCCCCGCGTGACGGATCAGCCGTGGAACGACGAATGGCCCGACCCTGTGCGGGCCGGGCCATCGGTGCTGTCGCGTCCTCGAGATCGGTGCCCCCTGCGGGATTCGAACCCACGACCTTCTGCTCCGGAGGCAGACGCTCTATCCGCTGAGCTAAAGGGGCGTTGCTGTGACAGCGCCTGGAAATGTTATCAGCCGGACGAGGGCCGACTCACGCCCGCTCGGGTGGCATGGGACACGCTGCGGAGTGTCCGACCTCACGCCCTGGACCCCTCCCACGCACGACAGGACGGCGCCGCCCGCCATAGCCTGTCCGCGACATCACGCAGGGCCCGACCGGGCCGTAGGGAGGGAACGACATGTCCACACCGCCGGAGCCACCCCAGCCGGGGCGGCAGGAGGACGTGGCATCGGAGTCGCCGTCCGAGGACGGCGCCCCTGACGCGCAGCAGGACGCCGCCGGTGCCGACCGGCAGGACGACGCTGCGGCCGAGCCCGAGGAGCCGAGGCGCCGTGCGTGGGTGCTGCCGGTGATCGGCGTCGTCGCGATCCTGGCCGTGGTCGCCGCCATCGTCGTGGCCACCCGAGGCGGCGGGACTGACCCGGAGCCGACGGCGAACCCGGCCACCGAGGAGACCGGTGCCGAGGAGACCGGCGAGACGGCATCGGACGAGGCCACGACCGAACCGGCCGAGGACGAGCGTGAGGTGGCCCGCGGCGACCTCGAAGGCCGGGTGGACCAGACCGTCATCGACCCGGAGACGGAGACCTCGTTCGAGCTCCAGGACGGCTGGTCCGAGAACGCCGACGGGACGCAGGCCGGCGCCCGCCAGGCCATCGAAGGCGTCTACACCGACGGCGACCAGGAGCTGCGGATCACCGCGGCCGCCTTCGAGACGATCGAGGAGCACGACACCTACGCCGACGAGCTCGTCTCCCGGCTCCAGGCCGACGGCGCCGAGGTCACCGACGAGGGGCCCGCCAACGAGGCCACCGGGACGGGCTACTCCTGGGTCCTGGAAACGGGGGAGGACCCCGCGGACACGGTCGTCGTCTGGCGCACCGACGACGGCGTCGTCCTCAGCCTCACCGGCCCGCGGGACGCGGTGGAGCAGGTCTACCGCAACATGAGCATCTGACCGGATGCGGTCCGGTGCCGGGCGGCCATTACCCTGGCCCGGTGACACCAGCCGAACTCGCCACGCTCATCCGCACCAGCCTGCTCGACGCCGTCGCCGCCGGCGAGGTGAACCTCGCCGCCGACGACGTCCCGGAGCCCAAGGTGGAGCGACCCCGGCAACGCGAGCACGGCGACTGGGCCACGAACGTGGCGATGCAGCTCGCCAAGCGGGCCGGGACCAACCCACGTGCCCTCGCCGAGCTGCTCGCCGCGCGCCTGAACGCCTCCGATGCCGTCGAGGCCGAGGTCGCCGGCCCCGGGTTCCTCAACCTGCGGGTGGCCGCCTCGGCCGCGGGTGAGCTGGCGCGGACGATCGTCGAGTCCGGCGCGGAGTACGGCCGGAACACCTCCGAGGCCGGGCACACGATCAACCTCGAGTTCGTCTCCGGCAACCCGACCGGTCCGCTGCACATCGGGCACACCCGGTGGGCGGCGCTCGGCGACGCTCTCGCACGGCTGCTGCGGGCCTCGGGCGCCGAGGTGAGCACCGAGTACTACATCAACGACGCCGGCAGCCAGATGGACAAGTTCGCGGCGTCGATCCTCGCCCGGGCCGCCGGTCAGCCAGTGCCCGAGGACGGATACCCGGGGGAGTACGTCGACGAACGAGCCGCCGAGGTCCGCGGGCGTCATCCGGACCTGCTCGAGCTGCCCACCGACGAGGCGCTGGCCATCGCCAGACAGGAGGGCTACGCGGACCAGATGGCCGCGATCCGCCGCACCCTGGAGGCGTTCGACGTCCACTTCGACGTCTGGTTCTCCGAGAAGTCACTGCACGACGGCGGCGCCGTCACTCAGGCCGTCGACCGGCTCCGTGAGCAGGGCCATGTCTTCGACCGCGACGGTGCCGTCTGGTTGCGCACCACGGACTTCGGCGACGACAAGGACCGCGTGCTCATCCGCGCGAACGGCGAGCCCACCTACTTCGCCGCGGACGCCGCCTACTACCTGTCCAAGCGGGACCGTGGCTTCGCCGAGAAGATCTACCTGCTCGGTGCCGACCACCACGGCTACGTCGCGCGGCTGAAGGCCATCGCCGCCTGCGCCGGGGACGACCCGGCCACGAATATCGAGATCCTCATCGGCCAGCTCGTCACCATCGCCGGTGAGCGGATGGGCAAGCGCCGTGGCAATGCCCTGTTCATGGACGAGCTCATCGACTGGCTCGGCACCGACGCCATCCGCTACACCCTCGCCCGTTATCCCGCGGACTCGCCGTTGTCGCTGGAGGGCGAGAAGCTCCGCGAGCAGAACCTCGACAATCCGGTCTACTACGTCCAATACGCCCACGCACGCACCTGCAACGTCGCTCGCAACGCGGCCGAGCACGGCGTCACCCGCGACGGGTTCGATCCTTCGGTCCTCGACCACGAGGCCGAGGCGAGCCTGCTCGCGGCGTTGGGGCAGTTCCCCGGCGTGGTGGCACACGCCGCGCGGCTGCGTGAGCCGCACCGGGTGGCGCGCTACCTCGAGTCGCTGGCCGCCTCGTATCACACCTGGTACCAGCAGTGCCGCGTGACCCCGCGCGGTGAGGACCCCGTCGAACCCGTGCACACGGCGCGGCTGTGGCTCAACGACGCCACGACCCAGGTGCTGCGCAACGGCCTCGCGCTGCTCGGGGTCAGTGCACCGGAGCGGATGTGACCGGCGCGACCGGTGCCCCGGACGGCGCCGCCGGCGTCGTGTCCGCGCCGGAACCGGACGGTACACCGGGTGGCGTGTGGTCCACCGGGGTGCGCCGCACCCGGGACGGTGCCCTCGCCGTCGCCGGCGCGGACCTGCGTGAGGTCGCGGCCGAGCACGGAACGCCCGCGTACGTCCTGGACGAGGACGACCTGCGCACTCGCGCCCGCGCCTTCGCCGAGGCGTTCGCGTCCGCGTTCTCGCCCGAGCGCGGCCTGGCCGGGGCAGACGTCTACTACGCCGGCAAGGCGTTCCTGTCCGTCGCCGTCGCGCGATGGGTCCACGAGGAAGGGCTCGGCGTGGACACCGCGACCGGTGGCGAGCTCGCGGTCGCCCTCCGGGCCGGGGTCCCCGGCGCCGTCATCGGTCTGCACGGGAACAACAAGTCCGACGAGGAGCTGACCGCGGCCCTGCGTCACGGCGTCGGCCGGATCGTCGTGGACTCCCTCAGCGAGATCGACCGGGTCGCGGCGCTCGCCGCCGCCGCGGGCGTTCGTGCTCCGGTGATGGTCCGCGTCACCACCGGGGTGCATGCGGGCGGCCACGAGTTCATCGCCACGGCGCACGAAGACCAGAAGTTCGGTCTGTCACTGACCTCCGGCGCCGCACGCAAGGCGGTGGACGAGATCCTCGCCGCGGACAGTCTCGAGCTGGTCGGACTGCACTCCCACATCGGCAGCCAGATCCTCGATCTGGCCGGCTTCGAGGCCGCTGCCCGGGCGGTGCTGACCCTACGTGCCGACGTCGCCCGCACCACCGGTCGGCTGATGCCCGAGGTCGACCTCGGCGGCGGCTACGGCATCCGCTACACCGCTGCCGACGCCGTGCCGCCCGCACCGCGCGAGATCGCCGAGCGGCTCGCGACCATTGTCCGGGACAGGTGCGCCGACCTCGGCACCGCACCACCCAAGGTCTCCATCGAGCCGGGCCGCTCGGTGGTCGGTCCGGCCGGGCTGACCCTCTACCGGGTCGGCACGGTCAAGGACGTCGCTCTCGACGGCGGTGCGGCACGGACCTACGTCAGCGTCGACGGCGGCATGAGCGACAACATCCGCCCCGCCCTGTACGGCGCCGCCTACACCGCCGCGCTGGCGAACCGGCGCTCCGATGCGGACCTCGTCAGCGCCCGTGTGGTCGGCAAGCACTGCGAGTCCGGCGACATCGTCGTCCGCGACGTCGCCCTGCCTGCCGACGTCCGCGACGGTGACCTGCTCGCGGTGCCCGCCACCGGGGCCTACGGCCGCTCCATGGCCAGCACGTACAACCTCATGCCCCGGCCTCCGGTCCTGGCGGTCCGGGACGGGAGGACGCGAGCGATCGTGCGTCGCGAGAGCCTCGACGACCTCCTCGCCCTGGACACGGAGGCCTGACGAGCGCGAGCGGTGGTGTCGGCGAGGTGTGGCCGGTGTGGGGGAGCGGAGTGCGAGGAGGGCCGACCGAAGGCAGAAGGCCTGACGAGCGCGAGCGGTGGTGTCGGCGAGGTGTGGCCGGTGTGGGGGAGCGGAGTGCGAGGAGGGCCGACCGAAGGCAGAAGGCCTGACGAGCGCGAGCGGTGGGGTCGGCGAAGGCTGACCGGGAACCGGACGCCCGCACCGCACGCCGTCGGCCGGCTCTATCCTTGACCGGGCCGGACGGCCAGGCCACGGGCCAGACCCGAATCGATCGATCGAGAGGAGATGCGTGAGCATCAGCGGCGTCACCCGGACGGGTACCGAGGACCCCGTCGTCCGCGTCGCGCTGCTCGGCTGCGGGACGGTCGGCAGCCAGGTGATCCGGCTCCTGCGCGAGCACGGAGACGACTGGGCGGCCCGGTCCGGTGCGCGCCTCGACCTCGTCGGCGTCGCGGTGCGGGACACGTCGGTCCCTCGCGACCCGTGGGTACCGCCCGAACTGCTCACCACCGACGCCTCGGCCTTGATCGACCGAGCGGACATCGTCGTCGAGCTCATCGGCGGCATCGAGCCGGCACGCGGACTGGTGCTCCAGGCCCTGCGCGGCGGTCGTACCGTCGTCACCGGCAACAAGGCGCTGCTGGCCGCGCACGGGCCGGAGCTGCACGCGGCGGTCGAGGCCGGCGACGCTGACCTGTACTACGAGGCCGCAGTCGCCGGCGCTATCCCGGTGGTCTACGGCCTGCGCGAGTCGCTGGCCGGAGACAACATCGTCACGGTCGCCGGCATCGTCAACGGCACCACGAACTACATCCTCGACGAGATGGCCACCCGGGGGCTGTCCTTCGAGCAGGCGCTCCAGCAGGCGCAGGCGCTCGGCTATGCCGAGGCCGACCCGACGGCGGACGTCGACGGGCACGACGCCGCCGCCAAGGCCGCCATCCTCGCGTCCCTCGCCTTCCACACCCGCGTCAGTGTCGACGACGTACCGGTCGCCGGGATCCGCGGGATCAGTGCCGAGGAGGTCAGCGCCGCCGCCGGCGCGGGCCAGGTGGTCAAGCTGCTCGCCGTGGCCCGCCGCACCACCGGTGGGGTCTCCGTGCGGGTCCATCCCGCACTCCTGCCGGACACCCACCCGCTCGCCGCGGTGCGCGGCGCGTTCAACGCCGTGGTCGTCGAGGCCGAGTCGGCCGGCCGGTTGATGTTCTACGGGCAGGGGGCCGGCGGGACGCCGACCGCCTCGGCGGTGCTCAGCGACGTCGTCGCCGCGGCCGGGCACGCCATCCGCGGCGGGCACGCACCGCGCGAGTCCGCCTACACCCAGCTGCCGTTGCTCGGGCCGGAGGAGACGCCGGCCCGCACCCAGGTCCAGCTGCGCCTGGTGGACCGTCCCGGCAGCCTGGCCGCCGTCGCGGGGGTCTACGGGGAGGAAGGTGTCTCCATCGAGAGCGTGCACCAGCAGCGCTCCGACGACGGTTCTGCGCGTGTGGTGATCACCAGCCACATCGCCACCGAGGCGTCGCTGGCCCGTACCGTCGAGCGGCTCGTCACCGAGTCGCGCGTCCAGGAGGTCATCTCGGTGACCCACGTCGAGGGGGAGTGAATGGCACAGCCGTGGCGAGGTGTCATCGAGGAGTACCGGGACCGGCTTCCGATCGGGCCCGAGGAGCCGGTCGTCACGCTCGGCGAGGGCGGGACGCCGCTGGTCGAGGCGCCGGTTCTCTCGGAGCGTACGGGCGCCCGGGTCTGGCTCAAGGTGGAGGGCGCGAACCCCACCGGTTCGTTCAAGGACCGCGGCATGACGACGGCGATGTCCAAGGTCGCCGGATCGCCCGCCCGGATGGTCGTGTGTGCCTCGACCGGCAACACCTCGGCGTCCGCCGCCGCCTACGCGGCCCGTGCGGGCCTGGGATGCGCCGTGATCCTCCCGGCGGGCAAGATCGCCGCCGGCAAGCTCGCGCAGGCGATCGTGCACGGCGCGACCCTGGTCGCCGTCGACGGCAACTTCGACGATTGCCTGCGCCTGGCCCGCGCCCTCGCCGAGGACTACCCGGTCGCCCTGGTGAACTCGGTCAACCCCTACCGGCTGCAGGGCCAGAAGACGGCCGCGTTCGAGGTCGTCGACGCCCTCGGTGACGCCCCGGACATCCATGTGCTGCCGGTCGGCAACGCCGGCAACATCTCCGCCTACTGGCTCGGCTACGCGGAGTACGCCGGGCGTACCACGTCGGCGTCGATGGACGACGCCGCGACCACCCTCGCGCCGGTGTCCACCCGCGTTCCGCGGATGTGGGGCGTCCAGGCCGAGGGAGCGGCCCCGTTCGTCAAGGGCGCCACCGTCGAGCATCCGGAGACCGTGGCCACCGCAATCCGAATCGGCAACCCCGCCTCGCGCGAGCATGCGGAGGCGGCGCGGGACGAGTCCGGTGGACGGATCGACGCGGTCTCCGACGCCGAGATCCTCGACGCGCAGGCACTTATCGCCTCCCAGGTCGGGGTGTTCGTCGAACCCGCCTCGGCCGCCTCCGTCGCCGGGCTGCTCGCCCGTGCTGAGCTCGGCGAGGTCCCGGCGGACGCGCGTGTGGTGTGCACGGTTACCGGCAACGGCCTCAAGGACACCGCGACGGCGCTCGGGCGCGCCGAGGTCGATCCGGACGTCGTCGCACCCGAGCTGCCCGCCGTGGTCGCGGCTCTCGGGCTGTAACGGCATGCGGATCGCGCGCGAGCACGTCCGGGTCCGGGTCCCCGCCACGTCGGCGAACCTCGGTCCGGGCTTCGACGCGCTCGGGCTCGCGCTCGGCGTGTGGGACGAGGTCACGGTGCGTGCGATCACCGGCCAGACCCGGGTGAGCGTTGAGGGTGAGGGGAATGGCGACGTCCCGGACGGTGAGGACCACCTCGTCGTGCGCGCCCTACGGCTCGGGCTGGAGACCGCGGGCGCGCCGCAGGCAGGACTGGACCTGACTTGTCGCAACGCGATTCCGCACGGCCGGGGCATGGGCTCCTCCGCCGCCGCTGTCGTCGCGGGGCTGATCGCCGCCCGCGGACTCATCTCGGACCCGGAGGCACTGGACGAGTCGGTTCTGCTCGCCCTCGCGACCGAGTTCGAGGGGCATCCCGACAACGCCGCGCCGGCACTGTTCGGCGGTGCGACCGTCGCATGGGAGGACGCCGACGGTCCGCACGCGGCGGCGATCCCGCTCGCCCCGGAGGTGCGCCCGAGCGTGCTCGTCCCCGCGGACAGCCTGGCGACCCGGTCCGCACGGCAGGTCCTGCCCGAACGCGTCCCGCACCGCGATGCCGCCCGCAACGCCGGGCGGGCCGCGCTGCTCGTGCTCGCCCTCAGCGGGCGCACGGACCTGCTGCTGGCCGCCACTGAGGACCGGATCCATCAGGGCTACCGTTCCGAGGTCATGCCGGCGACGACGGAAGCGGTGCGGGCCCTGCGTGAGGCCGGATGGCCGGCGGTCATCTCCGGGGCCGGGCCGAGCGTGCTGGTGCTGGAGCGGCTCGATCGGGACACCGCGCAGACACTCAGCCGGCACGGGTGGCGCGTCTTGGACCCCGGCGTCGCGACCCAGGGAGCCCATCTCCTGGCGTGACTCGCGCCGCATCGACGGTGTCTCGCGTTCGGCGTCAGTCCTGCTACGATCAGAACCGCACCACGGAGTCGTCTCAGTTCTCCTGGCGATCTCGCCGCAGGTGCGTCCCGCCCCGCCAGCCACGCCGCACGTCGCGTGCCCGGGGCAGTCACCACCGCCTAGCCCCCCGGGCTGGGTGACTCGAACCTCTTGTCCCGCTCTGGGACAGACCTCGAGGGAAGGAACCTCGTGACAGAAACCGTCGACGCCCCCTCCAGCGGTCAGGCCGCGAACAACGGGGGCTCGTTGACCACCATGCGGCTTCCGGAACTGCAGGCCCTCGCCGGCCGGCTCGGCCTCAAGGGCACCACCCGGATGCGCAAGAGCGATCTCATCGCCAAGATCCGCGAGGCGCAGGCGCCGAGCGGTGAGGCACAGCAGTCGGGCCGGTCCGCCGGTCAGCAGCGTGAGCACCAGACCGACACCGGCGTGTCCGGCGACGGAGCCGAGGCCGGCGACGACGGCCGGAACGGCGGTGGCGGCCAGAACGGTGCCGCGGCCACTTCTGCCTCTCGGCCGGTCAGCGACCAGCTCGACTTGCCCGAACAGACGCCCCAGCAGCCGGCGCAGCGCCGACGCTCGCGCCGGGCCACGGCGCCCGCGAGCGCACCGGCCCGGCCGGCCGGTGCCGAGCAGGCTCGCCAGGAGCGCGGCGATGACGACCGACACGACGTCGGCCGCGAGCACCCTCAGGACGGGGGTGATGGCCCAGACGACCCGAAGGAAGCGCTCAAGCGTGAGCTCGCTGAGCGTTCCGCGGCGGGCCGGCGCCAGACGGAGGAGCAGCCGGCGCTGTCACTGGACTCGCTCGGCGAGGCGGCGGCGCGCCGTCGTAGCCGCTCCGACGAGGACGGTCACGGCGGTTCCCCGAACGACCAGGGCCGCAACCGCCGTGACGACGACGGCGAGCGGGGCCCTGGCCGTTCCCGCCGGCGCAACCGGGACCGCGGCCGGGACCGCAAGCGGCGCGGCCGCAGCGGCAACGACTTCGCGGTGGAGGAGCCCGCCGAGATCCGCGAGGACGACGTCCTCCTCCCGGTGGCCGGCATCCTCGACATCCTCGACAACTACGCGTTCATCCGGACCTCCGGGTACCTCGCCGGGCCCAACGACGTCTACGTCACGATGGGCCAGGTCAAGAAGAACGGGCTGCGCCGTGGCGATGCCATCACCGGTGCCGTCCGGCAGCCGCGTGAGGGCGAGGAGCAGCAGTCCCAGCGCGGCAACCGGCAGAAGTACAACGCCCTGGTCCGGCTGGACACCGTGAACGGTGAGAGCATCGAGACGGCGCGCAAGCGGCCCGACTTCACCAAGCTCACGCCGCTATACCCGGAGGAGCAGCTCCGTCTGGAGACCTCGCCGAAGGCGATCACTCCCCGCGTCATCGATCTCGTCGCCCCGATCGGCAAGGGTCAGCGCGGCCTCATCGTCGCCCCGCCGAAGGCCGGCAAGACGATCATCATGCAGCAGATCGCCAACGCGATCGCCGTGAACAACCCCAACGTCCACCTCATGGTGGTGCTGGTCGACGAGCGGCCGGAGGAGGTCACGGACTTCGAGCGGATGGTCAAGGGCGAGGTCATCTCCTCGACCTTCGACCGCCCCGCGTCGGACCACACGACCGTCTCCGAGCTCGCCATCGAGCGCGCGAAGCGGCTGGTGGAGCTCGGGCAGGACGTCGTGGTGCTGCTCGACGGCATCACCCGACTGGGGCGCGCCTACAACCTGGCCGCTCCGGCCTCGGGCCGCATCCTCTCCGGCGGTGTGGACGCCTCCGCGCTGTACCCGCCGAAGAAGTTCTTCGGCGCCGCCCGCAACATCGAGAACGGCGGCTCACTGACCATCCTCGCCACCGCGCTGGTCGAGACCGGCTCGAAGATGGACGAGGTGATCTTCGAGGAGTTCAAGGGCACCGGCAACATGGAGCTGCGCCTGTCCCGTCAGCTCGCGGACAAGCGGATCTTCCCGGCGGTGGACGTCAATGCCTCCGGTACCCGGCGCGAGGAGCTGCTGCTCGGCTCCGAGGAGATCAAGATCATCTGGAAGTTGCGCCGCGTCATGGGGGCACTGGACCAGCAGCAGGCGAGCGACCTCATGCTCGGCAAGCTGCGCGAGACCGAGTCCAACGCCGAGTTCCTCATGACGGTCCAGAAGAACACCCCGTCCCCCCAGGGGGAGCCGGAGCTGGCGATCCGCTAGCCGGCGCCCGGGGACGGGCGCCCACCAGGCCGAGGGCGGGAACACGGCACAGCCGTGTGACGTTGCTCCAAATGGCCGACGGCAGGCGGTATGAGCCTGTCGGGGTCCGTGCCGGTCTGGCACACTGTCCCAGCGGCTCCCGGTTCACGGACGTGCGAGCGTCCGACCCGGCGGCACCAACGACCTAGGAGACATCATGAAGCAGGGCATCCACCCGGAGTACGTCACCACCCAGGTGACCTGTACATGCGGCAACACCTTCACCACTCGCAGCACGGCGACGTCGGGCCAGATCCACGCCGACGTGTGCAGCAACTGCCACCCCTTCTACACCGGCAAGCAGAAGATCCTCGACACCGGTGGCCGCGTGGCCCGCTTCCAGGCCCGCTACGGCAACAAGAAGAAGTAGCCAGGCTCTCGACGCCGGCGGTGACGCCGCGGTTCGCCGCGGCTCCCGCCGGCGTCGTCGTGCTTGTGGCCCCGCGACCGTGAGAGAGATGTGAACACCCAGCCCCAGCAGCCGGCGCAGACCTCCGAGCACGCACGCGCCGTCGCGCCGCTGCTCGCCGAGCACGCCGAGATCGAGCAGGCGCTGGCCGACCCCGCCGTGCACGCCGACGCCGGCCGGGCCCGCTCGCTCGGCCGGCGCTACGCCGAGCTCGGCCGGGTGATGCGCGCCTGGCGCGCCCATGAGGCGGCGGCGGGGGATCTCGCGGCCGGTCGGGAGCTGGCCGAGACCGACCCTGCGTTCGCCGACGAGCTCCCCGCCCTGGAGTCGGCGGCTGCCGAGGCCGCCGAGGAACTGCGGCACGTGCTGCTGCCCACGGACCCCGACGACGGCCGCGACGTAATCCTGGAGATCAAGGCGGGCGAGGGCGGCGAGGAGTCCGCCCTGTTCGCCGGGGACCTGCTGCGGATGTACCTGCGTTACGCCGAGCGGATGGGCTGGAGCACCCAGATCCTCGGCGCCACCGAGTCCGAGCTCGGCGGGTACAAGGACGTCTCGGTCGCGATCAAGACCTCCGGCACCATCTCCGAACCGTCCGAAGGTGTGTGGGCCCGGCTGAAGTACGAAGGCGGTGTGCACCGCGTCCAGCGGGTGCCGGTCACCGAGTCCCAGGGCCGGATCCACACCTCGGCCGCCGGCGTCCTCGTGCTGCCCGAGGTCGACGATCCGGGCGAGATCGAGATCGACCAGAACGACCTGCGTATCGACGTCTACCGCTCCTCCGGACCGGGCGGACAGTCCGTCAACACCACCGACTCGGCCGTGCGGATCACCCACCAGCCGACCGGCATCGTGGTGTCGATGCAGAACGAGAAGTCCCAGCTGCAGAACCGGGAGCAGGCCATGCGCGTGCTGCGCGCCCGCCTGCTCGCCGCCCGCCAGGAAGAGGCCGAGGCAGCGGCTTCCGAGCAGCGACGGTCCCAGGTGCGCACCGTGGACCGCTCGGAGCGGATCCGGACCTACAACTTCCCCGAGAACCGCATCGCCGACCACCGCACCGGCTTCAAGGCCTACAACCTCGACCAGGTCCTCGACGGGGACCTCGAGCCCGTCATCGCCTCCGCCGTCGAGATGGACGAGGCCGCGCGGCTGGCCGCCGCCGGTGACTGAGCAGGTCACCTGGCGGCAGGCGGTGGCCGGTGCCGCCCGGGTGCTCGCCGACGCCGGTGTCCCCTCACCGCAGGTCGATGCCCGGCTGCTCGCCGAGCACGTCCTCGGCGCGCCGCTCGTACACGCCCCCGCCCTGCCCGGCCCCGATCACCTGGCGCGATACGCCGCGCTGGTGGAGCGCCGTGCCCGGCGCGAGCCGCTGCAGCACCTGACTGGCACGATGGCCTTCCGTCACCTCACGCTGCACGCGGGTCCCGGCGCATTCGTCACCCGGCCGGAGACCGAGGTCGTCGCCGGCGCGGCGATTGACGCCACCCGGGAGATCGCCGGCGCCGGCCGAGCCCCCCTCGTCGTCGACCTCTGCTCCGGATCGGGCGCGATCGCGCTCGCGGTCGCCACCGAGGTGCCCGCCGCCGTCGTGCACGCCGTCGAGCTGTCCGAGGCGGCACTCGCGCTCGCCCGGCGCAACGTCGCCGAGCACGCGCCGCACGTGCGCCTGCACGCAGGGGACGCCGCGACCGCGCTGCCCGAACTGGACGGCACCGTTGACGTCGTGGTCTCCAACCCGCCGTACATCCCGCCCGACGCCGTGCCGATCGACCCCGAGGTCCGCGACCACGACCCGGACCTCGCCCTCTACGGCGGGGGAGCGGACGGGCTCGACGTGCCGCGCGCGGTCGTCACCGCAGCGGGTCGGCTGCTGGCCCCCGGTGGCCGGTTCGTCATGGAGCACGCCGAGCTCCAGGCCGAGGCCGCCGCCGAGATGCTCACCCGGGCCGGCTTCACCGGCGTGCGGACCGGCCGGGACCTGTCCGGCCGCCCGCGCTTCGTGACCGCCACACACTGACCACCGCGGTCACGAGCAGAACTCCGGCGGCGTCGGCGATGGCATCGAACACGTCACCCGTACGGTCCGCCAGCACCAGGTGCTGAACGATCTCGCTGAGGACGGCGTGGCCCAGGCCGTAGCCCACCACCAGTGCCCGACGCAGGCCCGCAGCCAGACCGGCCACGGTGACGAGCGCGAACACGGCGAGGTGCACGGCTTTGTCGGCGCCCGGGATCGTCACCTCCGGCCCCGGCGTCTGCGGCAGGTACAGCACGGCGAACTGGACCACGAGTGCCGCGGCGAGCACGCACCAGCGCATCGTGCGGGCGGGGGAGAGGGGCATGTCACGGCCAGCATGTCACGGCCCGGCCGGGCTGCGTGAAAGACTCTCGGGCGTGAGCGTGCACGACTGCGAAGATCCCGAACAGCGCCGCGCGGGACTCGATGAGGCCGTCGAGGCCCTCGGTCGCGGCCAGCTCGTCGTCCTCCCCACGGACACCGTGTACGGCCTGGGGGCGGACGCGTTCGACAAGAAGGCCGTGGCCCGGTTGCTGCGGATGAAGGGCCGCGGGCGACACATGCCCCCACCCGTCCTGGTGGGCAGCACCTCGACGCTGGACGCGCTGGCCACGGAGATCCCGGCCGTCGTGCGGGATCTCGTCGAGGCGTTCTGGCCAGGCCCGTTGACGATCGTCTGCCTGGCGCAGCCCTCGCTGTCCTGGGACCTCGGGGAGACCGACGGCACCGTCGCACTGCGGATGCCGGACCACGAGGTGGCGCTGGAACTGCTGCAGCGCACCGGGCCACTCGCCGTCTCCAGCGCGAACCTGTCGAAGAAGCCGCCCGCGACGTCGGCGGCCGAGGCCGCCGCCTACTTCGGCGGCTCCGTCCCGGTCTATCTCGACGCGGGCCGCTCACCGGGGTCGGTTCCCTCGACCATCATCGACGCGACGGCAGAGCGGCTGACCGTGCTACGGCACGGCGCGCTGAGCATCGAGCGGCTCGCCGAGGTCGCTCCGGAGCTGGCTGCGGAGGATCCGGCTGTGCAGCAACCGTCGGCCGAGCAATCGGCCGCCGAGGGGCGGGCCGCCGGGGAATCGGCGAGCACCGACTCCGCCGGCCAGGAGACAGCGCCCGCGGAGCGGGACTCCGGCGCGCCCGCCGCCGAACGCGAGAGCGAGCCGGGCAGCGCGTGAGGGTCTATCTCCTCGTCCTGCTCACGGCGGCGGCGGTGACCTTCCTGGCCACGCCGCTCGTCCGGCGCCTGGCTCTCCTCACCGGCGCCATCACGCCGGTGCGGGACCGCGACGTGCACGCCACGCCGATTCCCCGACTGGGTGGCGTCGCCATGCTCGCCGGCCTCGCCGTCGCCCTGCTCGTCGGCTCCCAGGTGCCGTTCCTCGACGACGTCTTCTTCGAGTCCGGGACGGTGTGGGCCATCCTCGCCGGCGCCGCCATCATCTGCCTGCTCGGCGTCCTCGACGACATCTGGGACCTGGACTGGATGACGAAGCTGGTCGGCCAGGTCCTCGCCGCCGGCTTCATGGCCTGGAACGGCGTCCAGCTCATCACCTTCCCCGTCTTCGGCGTGACGATGGGCTCCTCACGGTTGTCACTGATCGCGACGATCTTCGTGGTCGTGGTCGCGATCAACGCGGTGAACTTCGTCGACGGACTCGACGGGCTCGCCGCCGGCATGATCGCCATCGGCGGTGGTGCGTTCTTCGTCTACTCCTACCTGCTGACCCAGGCCGTCTCCCCGGGGGACTACTCGAACATCGCCACGGCGGTCATCGCCGCGGTCGTCGGCGCATGCATCGGTTTCCTGCCACACAACTTCCACCCGGCCCGGATCTTCATGGGGGACTCCGGGGCGTACATGCTCGGCCTCACCGTCGCGGCTGCGGCCATCGTGGTCACCGGTCAGATCGACCCCGCGAACGTCAGCACCTCGCAGGTGCTGCCGGCGTACGTGCCGATCATCCTGCCCGTGGCGGTCCTCCTGCTGCCGCTGCTCGACATGACCCTGGCCGTGGTGCGGCGCCTGCGCGCAGGACTCTCGCCCTTCCATCCCGACCGGATGCACCTGCATCACCGGCTGCTCGATCTGGGGCACAGCCAGCGCCGGGCCACCCTCATCCTCTACCTGTGGACGGCGGTGGTCTCCTTCAGCGCCGTCTCGCTGGCCATCTTCAGCCCTGTCCAGGTGGCGGTCGGCGCCGGGGTGGCGGTGGTCGTCGCGGTGGCCATCACCTGGAGCCAGCTGCCAGGCCTGCGCCGAGGCGCGGGGACGGCGTCGTAGCCGTGCCTGCGCGGCGCCACGAGCCGCGACGCAGGCCGTAGCCTGAAGGACAGCGCACCCGAGAGAGAGCGGTCGATGACCACGCCCAGTCAGCCCACCCCGAACCAGCAGCCCCGCGACGGCGACCCGGTCGGCGACGAGCCCGCCGAGCAGTCGTCGACGGACCGTCCGACGGCCTCCGAGGCGCTCGCCGGCCTGCCGACGGCCACCCAGACGGCGATCCGTGCGATGTACACCACGATGCTGGTGCGAATGGGGATCTTCGTCGCGGCGCTCGCCGTCGGCGGCGGCGTACTCGGCTACCTCGTGGCCGGCATGCCGGGGCTGTGGGGAGGTCTGCTCGGTGCCGGCATCGCTGCCCTGTTCATGGTCGCCACCGTGGTCACGATGCTCGTGACCGCGAACCGGTCGCTGACGGTGGTGACCACCGCGGCGGTCGGCGGGTGGCTCGTGAAGATGCTGCTGGTCTTCGTGGTGCTCCTGCTCATCAGCGGTCGTGACTTCTACTCGCCCGGCGTCTTCTTCATCGTCCTCGTCGTCGCGGTCATCGGTTCGCTGCTCATCGAGGCGCTCGGGGTCATGCGGTCGCGGGTGCCGATAGTCGAACCGTCCTCCGGCGGCGCGCAGGGCGGGGGGCCGTCCGCGCGTCCGTGACCGCTCACCGACCCCTCGTTCACTCACCGTCGAGATGCCCGAACCCTTGACGGTCCGGGCGGGCAGGGGCAGGCTGAGCGACCAGGCGCGCCCGCGGTCCAGCGGCGCCGGGCGGGCCGTGGGTCAGGCCTGGTCCGGCGGTTCGGAGCATGCCCGTACATACGTTAGGCTTCAGGTGTTCCCGCGCTCCCGTCCGTCGTCGGACGCGCCTGGAACTCCGGACCGTGACCGACTCGAGCCCACCAGGGGGACGTCCTGTCTGCCGCACCGTCGATGATGCTCCAGAGCTCCGTGCTCGCCTCCGACAACGGCGGGTTCCACGCGCCGAGCCTGGCGGACTTCTTCCCTCCGGCGATCTTCGCCGAGGGCACGATGTTCGAGTTCAACCGCGTGACGTTGGTCCGTCTCATCGCCGTCGCGGCGCTGGTGCTCTTCTTCTGGTTGGCCGCCCGTCGAACCCAGCTGGTCCCCGGTCGGATGCAGGCTGTCGGCGAGATCGCCATCGACTTCGTGCGCAAGTCGATCGCCGTGGAGACCCTGGGCGAGGACCGCGGACGCCGCTACACCCCGCTGCTGGCGACGATCTTCTTCGGCGTCCTCTTCCTCAACATCACCGGTGTCATCCCGTTCCTCAACCTCGCCGGCTCCTCGGTGGTGGGCATCCCGATCGTCTTCGCGGTGATCGCTTACGTCGCGTTCATCCGTGCCGGCATCAAGGAGCGCGGGCCGGGTCACTTCTTCAAGGACCAGCTCTTCCCGCCCGGGGTGCCGTGGCCGATCTACATCCTGCTCACCCCGCTCGAGCTGTTCTCGACCTTCATCCTGCGGCCGGTGACGCTGACCGTCCGACTCCTGGCGAACATGATCGCCGGGCACCTGCTGCTGGTGCTGTGCTTCGGCGCCACCCACTACCTCTTCCTCGAGGCCGGCGGACCGCTCGCGCTGTTCGGCGTGATCACCGGCCTGGGCGGCCTGGCGTTCACCCTGCTCGAGATCTTCATCGCCTCGCTGCAGGCGTACATCTTCGCGCTGCTGACGGCCGTCTACATCCAGCTGTCCGTCGAGGCGCACTGACCGGAACACGACCCACGACCCCCGCGGCCCGGCTGCGGATCGACCCCACCGACGTGATCGCACGATCACGCCACACAGGAAGGAAGTAAGCCCTTATGGAGGGAACGCTCGAACTCGCCGGCAACCTCAACGCCGTCGGTTACGGTCTCGCCACCATCGGCCCCGGTATCGGTGTCGGTGTCCTCATCGGTAAGACCCAGGAGTCGATCGCCCGGCAGCCCGAGCTGGCCGGCCCGCTGCGGACCAACATGTTCATCGGTATCGCTCTGGTCGAGGCGCTCGGTCTGCTCGGTCTCGCGGCAGGCTTCGTCTTCCCGTGATGCCGATGTTCCTGGCCGACTCGCACGGGGAGCCGAACCCGCTGCTTCCCGCCGACTACGACATCATCTGGTCGCTGGTCTGCGTCGTCATCATCGCCGTCTTCATGGTGCGGTACGCGGTGCCGCGGATCACTCGGGTGCTCGACGAGCGTGCCGAGAAGATCGAGTACGGCCTCACCCAGGCCGAGCGTGCCGAGAAGGCGGCCGCGGAGGCCGAGGAGCGGATCGCGGCCGAGCTCGCCGCGGCCCGCCGCGAGGCCGCCGAGGTGCGTGAGCGTGCCCAGGAGGAGGGCAAGCAGATCGTCGCCGAAGCGCGGGACAAGGCTCAGGCCGAGGCGCAGCGCGTCACCGAGAACGCCCAGCGCCAGATCGAGGCGGAGCGTCAGGCCGCCCAGATCTCGCTGCGGGCGGACGTCGGGATGCTGGCCACCGAACTGGCCACCCGGATCGTCGGTGAGTCGATGAACGACCAGGCACTGCAGTCCCGGGTGGTCGACCGGTTCCTCGACGAGCTCGAGGCGCAGGATCAGCAGGACTCCTCCGCCACGCAGCGGACCGCGAGCCAGGAGGCGTGATGCGGGCGACCAGCTCTTCGGCACTGGCCCGGGCGCAGGAGCGGTGGGAGCCGGTACTGCGTGAGGCCGGCGAGAGCGGCCGCGCGTACGGCGAGCAGCTCTTCGCCGTCGTCGACCTGCTCGACGGCGAGCACGCGTTGCTGCGCGCCCTCACCGAGCCGGCGCACGCACCCGAGGACCGGGCGCGGTTGGCCGAGCGCGTGCTTGGCGCCAAGGTCGACGACGCCGTCGCCGACCTGGTCGGCGGGTTGGTGCGGGACCGCTGGTCCGCCGCCGACGACCTGCTCGAGGCGAGCGAGTCCCTCGGCGTGATCTCGGTGCTGGCCGCGGCGGAGCACGCCGGCCGACTCGAGGACGTCGAGGACGAGCTCTACCGCCTGAGCCGGATCCTCGACGCCGAGCGCGAGCTGCTGCTCGCGCTGTCCGCCCGGGAGCGCACCGAGGACGAGCGCGCTCGCCTCGTCACCACCCTGCTCGAGGGCAAGGTAGGGCCTGAGAGCCTGGTGCTCGCCGTTCGCGCTGCGACCACCCCGCGCAGCCACGACGTCGCGCATCTCCTGCACGCGATGACCGAGCAGGCCGCGGGACGGCGGCAGCGGCTGGTCGCCTCGGTGACCTCGGCCGTGCCGTTGACCGAACAGCAGCGTTCGCGCCTCGCCCGGATCCTGAGTCGCCAGCACGGACGCGAGGTGGAGGTCCACGTCGACCTCGACCCGGACGTCGTCGGCGGGATGCGCGTCCAGGTCCAGGACTCGGTGGTCGACGCCACCCTCGCCTCACGTCTGGCCGATGCCCGCCGTAGGCTGGCCGGCTGACCATCACCACAGACATGACCGACCGCCGGACCCGGCGGGCGACGAAGAGACGAAGGAAGATCAATGGCTGAGCTGACGATCCGGCCCGAGGAGATCCGGGCTGCGCTGGACAGCTTCGTGAGTTCCTACGAACCCACCAAGGCGGCGAGCGAAGAGGTCGGGCACGTCACGCTCGCAGCCGACGGCATCGCCCGGGTGTCCGGACTGCCCGGCGCCATGGCGAACGAGCTGCTGCGGTTCGAGGACGGCACCCTCGGTCTGGCGATGAACCTCGAGGAGCGCGAGGTCGGCGTCGTCGTCCTCGGTGACTTCACCGGCATCGAGGAGGGCCAGGAGGTGCGCCGCACCGGCGAGGTCCTCTCCGTCCCGGTCGGTGACGGCTACCTCGGCCGGGTGGTCGACCCCCTCGGCCAGCCGCTCGACGGCCTCGGCGAGATCACGGACCTCGAAGGGCGCCGTGCCCTGGAGCTGCAGGCCCCCGGCGTCATGGCCCGCAAGTCCGTGCACGAGCCGCTGCAGACCGGCCTGAAGGCCATCGACTCGATGACCCCGATCGGGC
>Ga0079224_100003530_pt1 | contig 19832 bp, 17 predicted proteins | sample Stecom2015_FD_80414 | JGI IMG/M metagenome (GOLD analysis project Ga0079224, IMG submission 80414) | Agricultural soil microbial communities from Utah to study Nitrogen management - Steer compost 2015 | ecosystem: Environmental > Terrestrial > Soil > Agricultural land | place: USA: Utah...
CAGCTGCCACACCGAGGAGGCGACGCTTCCGGGGTTCAGGCACAACATCTGCTCGATGGTGCACACGCACATCCCGCTGAGCCCGGTCTATCGCGATCTCGAGCTCGAGCGCCACGGCGTGAAATACGTCTATCCCGACTACCTGAGGGGAACGATCTTCCCCGACCAGCGCTGTCTCGTGATGTACCGGGAGCCCGAGCGCATGGCCGCCGAGATCGCGAAGTTCTCGGCGCGCGACGCCAGGACCTTCACGCAGCTCGTGGAGGACTACGGCGAGTTCATCGACTCGACGTACCTGCCGCTCATGTATTCGCCGCCGCTGCCGCCGTCGATGCAGACCGCCGAGCTCGAGAAGTCCGAGGAGGGACGCGCCCTGATGCAGTGGCAGGCGGCGACGCCGGTCCAGCTCCTCGAGGAGCTCTTCGAGAGCGAGGAGGTCAGGGTGCACATGCTCGCGCGCATGACGGTGCTCGGCTTTCCGCCGGATGCCTACGGGCAGGGCTGGATCTGCCTCTTCCGCATCCTGAAGGCCGAGGCGCCGATCTGCGTGGGCGGCTCGCAGCAGCTGGCCGAGGGCATGCGCCGCGCGCTCGAGGGCGCGGGCGGGGAGGTGAGGACCGGCGCGGAGGTGAAGCGCGTGCTCGTCTCCGGAAACCGGGCGAGCGGCGTCGAGCTCACGGACGGTACCCGGGTGCAGGCCGCCAAGGCGGTGATCACGAACGTCGAGCCGAAGAAGAGCTTCCTGCAGCTCGTCGGCGAAGAGCATTTGCCGGAGGCCTTCGTGACGCGGGTGAAGAACTACCACTCGCGCGGCCGCTCGCTCTTCTGCCTGCACCTCGCGCTGTCCGAGCCGCCCCGCTACACGGCGGCGGCGCACAATTCGCACGTCGAGCGCGCCTTCAGCCAGGAGATGTTCTGCGGCCGGGTGGCCGACCAGGTCGAGGCCTACCAGGAGATTGCCGCGGGCAGGCCGCCCCGCCGGGAGATGCTGCAGATCACGGTGCCGACGCTTTTCGATCCCTCGCAGGCGCCCGCGGGCAAGCACACCGCGCTCATCTGGCAATACGCGCCCTACGCCGTGGCGCCGGAAGGCGCGGCCGGCTGGAAGAAGGTGCGGGAGGAGTACGCCGAGCACTGCCTCGGGCTCTGGCGACGCTATGCGCCCAACATGACGAAGGACAGGATCCTCGCCATGACGATCCAGGACCCGACCGACACCGAGCGGCACAACGACAACATGGTGAACGGGGTCGACGTGGTGGGCGACATGACGCCGGACCAGATGGGCTACTTCCGGCCGTTCGCCGGCTGGTCGAGCTATCGCTCGCCCGTGGAGGGCCTGTACATGTGCGGCGGCTACTGCCACCCGGGCGGCGGCGTGCATGCGGGCGCGGGGCACAACGCGGCCGGCATCCTCGCCGAGGACTACAAGCTTCCGAAGTGGTGGGGCTGAGTGCCGCGGCGCGAAGCGCGGATCGCGGTTGACGCCTCGCCCGAGGCGCTATGGCGCTTCCTGCGCGACTTCCGGTCGCTCTGCACGTGCATCCCGGGGGTGGAGCGAATCGAGCCGATCGACGATCGCAGCGCCGACGTCACGGTGAGGGAGAAGGTCGGCGTCATCCCGATGGTCCTGACGCTGCGCGCCGTCATCGAGTCGGAGGACCCGCCGCGGCGCCTGCACGCGGTGGCGAAGGCCGAGCACCTCACCATGGTCATCGACGTGGCGCTCGAGCCGGCCGGGCGCGGCACGACGCTCGTGAGCGTGTTCGACGTCACCGGGACGGGGCAGCTGAAGCCGATCGTCGACCGGCTGTTCGAGAAGCGGGCGACCGAGCGGACCGCCCAGTTCGCCGATTGCCTGGAGAAGCGCTTTGCGGGCGGCGCGTCCGGGCCGCAGGCTCCGGAGCCGGAAAAGCCGCCGGAGCTCAAGACTTCGCTGAAGGAAGAAGCGCCTGCGGGTCGCGCGTGGACCCGCAGGCTTTGCGATTGGCTAAGGCGGCTCGTCAGGCGCCCGGCGCCTTGACCGCCTTCATCTTGATCGACTTGTCGAGGAACTGGTTGGTGTACGCGCTCTTCACGTCGTACGGCTTCTCGATGCCGACGTAGTCGCGCACCAGCTCGTAGTCGGACTTCATGCGCGCGTCGTCGTGCCAGCCGAGCGCCACCGTCTGCGAGATCTTGTCGCTCATCAGCACCTCGACGAGCTTCCAGTTGGTGAGCTCGTTGTCGAACTTGAGCGCCCCGTTCGCCGCGACGAGCGCCTTGACGCAGGGCTCCGGAGCCTCGACGCAGGCGGCGAAGGCGCGCTGGGTCACGGCGACGAACTTGCCGATGAGCGGGCGGTTCGCCTTTAGGAACTCGCCGTTGACGATCACCGAGTTGCCGTAGGGATTGAGCCCTACGTCGCGCCAGGCGAGGAAGCCCATGTCGGCGCCGAGCTCGCGCTGGAAGATGTGGTGGATGTTGTAGAACGAGGTCGTCACGTCGATCGAGCCCGCCTTGAGCGCCGCCAGCTTCGCGTTCGCGTCGACGTTCACCCAGGTGACCGACTTCGGGTCGATGCCGTTCGCCTTGGCGAGGGCCGGCCACATGGTGCGCGCGCCATCGGCCGCGGGGTTGCCGATCTTCTTGCCGGGGAAGTCCTTGATGCCCTTGATGCCGGAGCTTTTCTTCCAGTACATGCCCTGCGGCGAGTTCGCGTACACGTTGAACACGCCCACCGCGTCGGCGCCCTTGCCGCGCAGCGTGAGCACGTTGGCCATGTCCGCGAGGCCGACCGGGTTCTGCCCCGCGCCCACCTTCTGCACCGCGAGCGCCGAGCCCTTGCCGGGCTCGATGTTGAGATCGATCCCCTCCTTGGCGTACCAGCCCTGCTGCTTGGCGTAGTAGTAGGGCGCATGGTCGCCGCCGGGCACCCAGTTCAGCACGAAGTCGAGCTTCTGCTGGGCGGCCGCCGGGACGGCCAGGGTCGCCAGCGCGGCAGCGGCGGCGATGCCTGCAACATTTCGCATGTGAGCCTCCTCGTTGATGATGGTCGCGATGTTACCATCGGGTAACCGGATAGTTACATCGTCAAGCCGGGTTGTCGTCGTCCATCAGAGCAGGGAGGCTGGCATGAACGCCAAATGGGGACGCATCACGCTCGCCGTGCTCGCGCACGTGGCGCTCATCGTCGCTTGGTACCTGTTCGTGAAGCTGGGGGAGGTCCCCAAGTTCGTCATGCCCTCGCCCGGGGCGACGCTGGAGGCCCTCCTCGAGCCGAACTACGACTGGTGGCGCAACGTCTCCGTGACCGCCACCGAGATCTTCGGCGGCTACTTCATCGCCCTGGTGGTGGGCGTGGCCCTGGCGCTCGCCTTCACCTGGTCGAAGCCGCTCGAGGCGTTCTTCATGCCGCTCTTCGTCTCGCTCAACATGATCCCGAAGGTGGCGCTCGGCCCGCTCATCATCGTGTGGTTCAAGTACGGCATCTTCCCGAACACGCTCATGGCCTTCTCGATCTGCGTGTTCCCGATCCTGCTCACCACCGCGCGCGGCCTGCGCGAGATCGAGCCGGAGCTTCTCGACCTCGTGCGCTCGCTGAAGGGCTCGCGCTGGCAGCTCTTCACCAAGATCCAGCTTCCCGGCGCGCTGCCCTACATCTTCTCCGGCATGAAGGTGGCGGCCATCCTCGCCGTCGCCGGCGCGATCGTGGGCGAGTTCCTCGGCTCCGACAAAGGCCTCGGCTACCTGATGCTCCAGGTGCAGGTGACGCTCGACACGCCGGCCATGTTCATGGCGGTGCTGCTCATCACCCTGATCGGCATGGTTCTCTATGGCATCGTGCTCCTGCTCGAGCGCCTGCTCGTGCCGAAGGACGCGCGCCTCGCCTAGCCGCGCATGAAGGACATGCATTCGACGACGGGGGCGCGCGAGCCCTTCATACACCTGGCCGGCGTGCGCAAGGTCTACCGGCGCGGGAAGGAGGAGCATCTCGCCATCTCCGATGCGACGTTCGACGTGATGCCGGGCGAGCTCGTGTCGCTGGTGGGGCCCTCGGGCTGCGGCAAGTCGACGCTCCTCAAGGTCCTCGCCGGCCTGCACGAGCACGACGGCGGCGAGGTGCGCATCGGCTCGGCCGAGCATCCCTTCGACCCGGCGCGCGACGTCGGCATGGTGTTCCAGGCGCCGCTCCTTTTGAAGTGGCGCCGCATCCTGCAGAACGTGCTGCTGCCGGCCGAGATCCTCGGCCTGCCGGCCGCCGAGGCGCGCGAGCGCGCGCGCGCGCTCCTCGCGCTCGTCGGCCTCTCCGGCTACGAGGACAAGTACCCCTACGAACTCTCGGGCGGCATGCAGCAGCGCGCCGCTATCGCGCGCGCGCTCGTGCACGACCCGAAGCTCGTCCTGATGGACGAGCCCTTCGGCGCGCTCGACGCGCTCACGCGCGAGAAGATGAACCTGGAGCTCCTGCGCATCTGGAAGGAGTCGGGCAAGACGATCGTCTTCGTCACGCACGGCATCTCCGAGGCGGTCTTCCTCGGCACGCGTGTCGTCGTGCTGACGGCCGGGCCCGCGCGCATGGCCGACAACTTCCCGGTGGAGCTCCCTCACCCGCGCACGCTCGACGTCAAGACCCAGGAGCGCTTCGGCGAGTACACGAGGCGGGTGTACCGGCTGCTCGGGATGGAATGAGGCCGGCATGCGGACGAACGGCGCCCGCGACCCCGAGCGCACGCGACGGCGGATCCTCGAGGCGGCGACGAGCGAGTTCGCGCGCCACGGCCTCGGCGGCGCGAGGGTCGATCGCATCGCCGCGCTCGCCAGGGTCAACAAGCGGATGCTCTACCACTACTTCGGCGCGAAGGAGGACCTCTTCCTCGCGGTCCTGGAGGAGAGCTATGCGCGCATCCGGGCGGCCGAGCGCTCGCTCGACCTCGAGCACAAGGATCCGCGCGAGGCGCTGAGGCGGCTCGTCGCCTTCACCTGGCGCTATTTCCTCGAGCATCCCGAGTTCATGACGCTCCTGAACAGCGAGAACCTGCACAAGGGCCGCCACGTGGCCCGCTCGCGCCGCGTGCGCGAGATCCATTCGCCGCTCGTCGGTACGCTCCGCCACATCCTGCGCCGCGGCGAGCGCGAAGGGCTCTTCCGGCGCGGGGTGGATCCGGTGCAGCTCTACATCTCGATCGCCGGCGAGTGCTATTTCTACCTCAGCAACCGCTTCACGCTCTCCCGCATCTTCGGCCGCGACCTCATGCATCCGCGCGCGCTTGCCGCCCGGGCGCGGCACAACGCGAGCATGATCCTCCACGCGATGCGCAAGGCGGCATGAGGGTCGCGCTCTGCAACGAGGTCCTCGGCGCCATGCCGTTCGCCGAGCAATGCGCGCTCGCGAGGACGCTCGGCTACGATGGCCTCGAAGTCGCGCCCTACACGCTCGCCGAGGCGCCGCATCGGATGAGCGAGGCCGAGGTGAGCGCGGCCCGTCGGGCCGCGGCGCAGGCGGGCATTGCGATCACGGGGCTTCACTGGCTGCTCGTCAAGCCGGCCGGCCTGTCGATCAGCACGCGGGACGACGCCACGCGGCAGCGGACCGTCGAGGTGATGCTCGCGCTCGTCGACCTGTGCGCCGCGCTCGGCGGGCGCTACCTCGTGCACGGCTCGCCGCAGCAGCGGCGCATCGACGAGGGCGACACGCGCGAAGCAGCCCTCGCCCGCGCCCAGGAATGCTTTGCCCGCGTGGCCGAGCGCGCCGCGAAGGCCGGCGTCGTGTACTGCATCGAGCCGCTCGGGGCGCCGCAGACGCCGCTCCTCAACACGCTGGCGGAGGCCGCGGCGATGGTGGCCTCGATCGGCTCGGCGAGCGTGCGCACGATGCTCGACTGCAGCGCCGCCGCCCGGATGGAGCGCGAGCCCCTGCACGCGCTCGTCGAGCGCTGGGTCCCTGCCGGAATGATCGCGCACGTGCAGCTGAACGATCCGAACCGAAGGGGCCCGGGGCAGGGCGAGCAGCGCTTCGCGCCCCTTCTCGCGGCGCTGAAGCGGCTCGGCTACGCGGGGGACCTCGCCGTGGAGCCGTTCGACTACGTGCCCGACGGTCCCGGCGCGGCAGCGCGGGCGATCGGCTACGTCCGCGGCATCCTCGAGGCGCTGGAGGCGGCATGAGATTCGTCATCAAGGCGATCGATCTCTTCGAGCGCGACGTGAAGCTGCGGCTGCCCTTTCGCTTCGGCGTGGTGACGCTGACCGAGGCGCCGCAGGCGCTCGTCCGGGTGGCGATCGAGCTCGAGGACGGACGCGCCGGCACGGGCGGGGCGGCGGAGCTCCTGGTGCCCAAGTGGTTCGACAAGAGCCCGGAGCTCACGAACGAGGAGAACTTCGCGCAGCTTCGGGCCTCGCTTTCGCTCGCGAAGGCGAGCTATCTCGCCGGGCCGGCCAACACGGCGTTCGGCCATTCCATCGACAACTATGCGCCGCAGATCGCCATGGGCGCGCTGCAGGGCCTGAACAGCCTCGTCGCGTGCTATGGACCGGCGCTCATCGACCGGGCCGTGCTCGACGCCCTTTGCCGGGCGCTCGGCGTGTCGTTCTACGACGCGGTCGCGAGGAACGCGCCGGGGATTACCGCCCCGGGCTGGCAGGCCGACCTCATGGCGTTCGACATGGACGAGTTCCTCCATGGCCTTGCGCCGCGGACGTCGATCGCCGCCCGCCATACGGTAGGGCTTGTCGATCCGCTCACGCCCGCGGAAGTGCAGGCGCCCGCCGGAGACGGCCTGCCCGAGACGCTGGAAGAGGCGGTGCACCGCTACGGCCACCGCTGGTTCAAGCTGAAGGTCTCCGGCGATCCGGTCGCCGACCTCGAGCGCCTCGCGGCCATCGCCGCCGTGCTCGATCGCCACTTCGCCGCCGCGGGCGGGCGCTACCAGGCGACCCTCGACGGCAACGAGCAGTACGAGAACGCCGAGGGCGTGCTCGAGCTCTGGCGGCGGGTGCGAAAGGATCCGCGCCTCAAGCAGCTCGCGGCGAGCATCGCCTTCATCGAGCAGCCGATCAAGCGGGAGTACGCGCTGACCGAGGACGTCTCGGAGCTCGCCGAGGAGAAGCCGGTGATCATCGACGAGTCGGACGACTCGCTCGAGTCGTTTCCCATGGCGCGGCGCCGGGGCTACACCGGCGTGTCGTCGAAGGCCTGCAAGGGCCTCTACAAGTCGATCCTCAACGCTGCGCGTTGCCAGCTCTGGAACCGCGAGGAGGGCTCCAGCCGCTACTTCCTCTCCGGCGAGGATCTCACGACGCAGGCCGGCCTCGCGGTGCAGCAGGACCTCGCGCTCGCCTCCCTGCTCGGGCTCGGGCACGTCGAGCGCAACGGCCACCACTACGTGAACGGCATGGCGGGGCTTCCCGAGGAAGAGCAGGCGGCCTTTCTCGAGGCGCATGCCGATCTCTACGAGCGCAGCCACGGCGCCGTGCGGCTCAGGATCTCGGGCGGCGAGCTCGCCATCGGCTCGCTCGGGTGCCCGGGATTCGCGAGCGGCGCGCTGCCCGACTGGACGCGCATGAAACCGATGGAAACGAAATGAGGGAGCACGACAGGAAATGACCGAAAAGCGCATCGGCGTCGTCATGCACGGCGTCACCGGCCGCATGGGCACCAACCAGCATCTCGTTCGATCCATCCTGGCGATCCGCGAGCAGGGCGGCGTCGCGCTCAGGGACGGCACCCGGCTCATGCCGGACCCGCTGCTCGTGGGGCGCAACGCGGCGAAGGTCGAGGCGCTCGCGCGCGAGCACGGGATCGATCGCTGGACGACCGATCTCGATGCGGCGCTGAAGAGCCGCGATGATGCGATCTTCTTCGACGCCGCGTCCACCAACCTGCGTCCCCGGCTGCTCAAGCGCGCCATCGCGGCGCGCAAGCACGTCTGCTGCGAGAAGCCGGTGGCGACCACGCTTGCGGAGGCGAGGAGCCTGTACGCAGCGGCAAAGAAGGCGAAGGTGAAGCACGGCGTCGTGCAGGACAAGCTCTGGCTCCCGGGCCTGCTCAAGCTGAAGAAGCTGCGCGACGAGGGTTTCTTCGGGCGCATCCTGTCGGTGCGCGGCGAGTTCGGCTACTGGGTGTTCGAGGGCGACCCGGCGCGCGGCCAGCCGCCGGCGCAGCGCCCGTCGTGGAACTACCGCAAGAAAGACGGCGGCGGGATCATCCTCGACATGCTGTGCCACTGGCGCTACGTGATGGACAACCTGTTCGGCGAGGTGCGCGCCGTGAGCTGCCTCGGCGCGACGCACGTGCCGCACCGGTGGGACGAGTCGGGAAGAAAGTACAAGGCCACGGCGGACGACGCCGCCTACGCCACCTTCCAGCTTGCCGGGGGCGTGGTCGCCCACTTCAACTCGGCGTGGACGGTGCGCGTGCGGCGCGACGATCTCCTGACGTTGCAGGTGGACGGCACGCAGGGCAGCGCCGTGGCGGGCCTGCGCCGATGCTTCACGCAGTCCTATGCCGAGACGCCCAAGCCCGTATGGAATCCGGACATCCCGCAGCCCATCGACTTCTTCGCCGGGTGGAAGGAAGTGCCGGACGAGGATTACGACAATGCCTTCAAGGCGCAATGGGAACTCTTCCTGCGCCACGTAGCCGGAGAAGAGAGGCGCTTTCGCTGGGATCTGCTCGAAGGCGCGAAGGGCGTGCAGCTCGCGGAGCTCGGCCTGAAGAGCTGGCGGCAGCGCAAGTGGCTCGACGTGCCAAGGCTCAAGGCATAAGGCGGGACAAGGCAAGCATGAAGCGCGATACCATCCTCACCATCAAGCTGCCGGTGGCCGGCGGACGGCTGGAAGAGCATGCCGTCCGGGCGCCGAAGGCCTTCCGGCGGCCTGACAAGCCGTTTACCCGCGTCGCTCTCGCGGCGGCGCACGTCGTCGCCGACCCGTTCTCCACGCGCGAGCCCTGGCTCGAAGCCGCCATTGACTGGGACGCGACCCTCGCCTACCGCCGCCACCTCTGGTCCTGGGGCTTCGGCGTCGCCGAGGCCATGGACACCGCGCAGCGCGGCATGGGCCTCGACTGGCCGAGCTCGCTGGAGCTGGTCCGCAGATCGGTGGAGATGTCACGGGATGTGCCGGGCGCGCGCGTCGCCTCGGGGGCGGGCACCGATCATCTGGACGGCGCCCGCAAGCATTCGATCGAGGACATCGTCGCCGCCTACGAGATGCAGTGCGGCGCCATCGAGAAGCTCGGCGGCCGCATCATCCTCATGGCGAGCCGCGCGCTCGCCGCGGCGGCGCGCACGCCGGAGGACTACGCGCGGGTCTACGACCGCATCCTGTCCCAGGTGAAGGAGCCGGTCATCATCCATTGGCTGGGCGAGATGTTCGACCCGGCGCTCGCAGGCTACTGGGGCGCGGCGGACCACCAGGCGGCCATGGACGTATGCTTGTCGATCATCGAGCGCAACCGGACGAAGGTCGACGGCATCAAGATCTCGCTTCTCGACAAGGAGAAGGAGATCGCCATGCGGCGGCGCCTGCCCGCGGGCGTGCGCATGTACACGGGCGACGACTTCAACTTCGCCGAGCTGATCGAGGGCGACGCGCAGGGCCATTCCGACGCGCTGCTCGGCATCTTCGATTCCATCGCTCCGGCCGCGTCCCAGGCGCTGTCTTTCCTCGCCGAGAACAAGAAGAATGAGTTCCGAGAGATCCTCGAGCCGACCGTGCCCCTGTCGCGCCACATCTTCCAGGCGCCGACCCGCTTCTACAAGACGGGCGTCGTCTTCATGGCGTGGCTGAACGGCCACCAGGAGCACTTCGTCATGGTGGGCGGCCAGCAGTCGGCGAGGAACGTGCTCCATTTCGCCGAGCTCTTCCGACTGGCGGACGCCGCCGGCCTGCTCGCCGACCCGGAGCTCGCCTGCCGGCGCATGCGCGAGCTGCTCGCGCTGCACGGATGCCGCTGACCGCGCCGGGCGCCGACAGGCTCTCGCTGAACGGCGCCACGGTTCGCAAGCAATGGAGCCTCGCGCAGATCATCGAGGGCTGCGCGCGGCATGGCTTCCGCGGGATCTCGCCCTGGCGGGACCAGGTCGCCGCCCTGGGCCTGGCGAAAGCGAAAGCGCTCATCGACCAGCACGGGCTCGTGGTCAGCGGTCTTTGCCGCGGGGGCTTCTTCACCAAGCCCGGATGGCTCGACGACAACCGCAGGGCGATCGAGGAGGCGCACGTCCTTGGCGCCCAGTGCCTCGTGCTCGTCGTCGGCGGCCTCGCGGAGGGCTCCAGGGACCTGCCGCGCGCGAGGGCTGAGGTGCGGGAGGGACTCGCGCGGATCCTTCCCGAGGCGCGGCAGGCAGGCGTGCCGCTCGCCATCGAGCCGCTGCACCCCATGCAGGCCGCCGACCGCGCGTGCATCAACACGCTCGAGCACGCGCTCGACCTCTGCGACGAGCTGGGCGACGGAATCGGCGTCGCCGTCGACGCGTATCACGTCTGGTGGGATCCGAAGCTCGAGCAGCAGATCCGCCGCGCGGGCAAGGATCGGCTGCTCGCCTACCACATCTGCGACTGGCTCGTGCCCACGCGCGACCTGCTGAACGATCGGGGCATGATGGGCGACGGCGTCATCGACCTGCCGCGGCTGCGCGGCTGGGTGGAGGGCGCCGGCTACGGCGGCCTGCACGAGGTCGAGATCTTCTCGGAGTACTGGTGGCAGCGCGACCCCGACGAGGTTCTTGCCATCATCAAGGAGCGCCACGCGGCCACGTGACGCGCCTTGCTGGCCGCGCGGCAGGTCGTGAACGCTACTCTTCGCCGGCCGACGGCCGGTGGGCGGCGCTCAGCTTGCTTTGAAGCTGCGGCGGCGCGGGCTCGTAGTGGCTGAACTCGAGGCGGTAGGAGCCGTGGCCGGCCGTGAGGGACTTCAGGCGCGTCGGAAAGCTCTCCAGTTCCGCGAGCGGCGCCTGCGCGGTGATCTGCACCGTTCCGGCGCGCGGGGTATCGGAGCCCTTGATGTGCGCGCGATGGCCCGCAAGCTCGCCCGCGATGTCGCCCATGCGCGCCTCGGGCGCGGTGATGTCCACGTTGACGATCGGCTCGAGCACGATCGGCCGTGCCTTTGCCAGGGCGTCGAGGAACGCCTTGCGGCCCGCCGAGACGAACGCCACTTCCTTGGAATCGACGGGGTGGCTCTTGCCGTCGTAGACGGTCACGCGCACGTCCTGCAGGGGATAGCCGGCGACGAAGCCTGACTCCATGACGTTGCGCACGCCTTTTTCCACCGCCGGAATGAACTGGCTGGGAATGGCGCCGCCCTTCACCGAGTCGACGAACTCGAAGCCTGCCCCGCGCGGCAGCGGCTCGACGCGCAGGTACACCTCGCCGAACTGCCCCGCGCCGCCGGTCTGCTTCTTGTGGCGGCTGTGGCCGTCGGCGCGGGCGGCCACGGTCTCGCGGTAGGGAATGGCCGGCGGGCGGGTCTCGAGGTCGAGCCGGTACTGCGCCTGGATTTTCTCGAGCAGCGTCTTGAGGTGCATCTCGCCCAGGCCCCGGATCACGGTCTCGTTCGCCTGCGTGTTGTGCTCGATGTGCAGGCACGGATCTTCCGCGACGATCCGGTGCAGGACGTCGGAGAGCTTCTGCTCGTCGCCGCGCTTCCTCGGCTGCACCGCGAGGCCGAACACGGGCGCCGGCAGCTCGAGCGGCCGTGCGTGCACGTGGGCGTCGGCGGGCGAGTCGTGCAGGATGTGGTCGAACCGGATCTCGTCGATCTTCGTCACCGCGCAGATGTCGCCGGGCAGCGCCTCGCTTACTTCCATCTGCTGCTTGCCGCGGAGCCTGTAGAGGTGTCCGGCCTTGACGGGCTTTCGGCCCTCGCCGATGTAGAGCTGCGTTCCCGGGGTCAGGCGGCCCTGATGGACGCGGAACACGGCAAGCCGTCCCACGTAGGGGTCGATCTCGATCTTGAACACGTGCGCGAGCACGTGCCGGCCGGGGTCCGGGACCGGCACGAGCTCGCTCGCCTCGCCGCCCCCGGCGGGCGTGGCGATGTAGGCCGGCGGGTTGCCCTCGGTCGGGTTCGGCAGCAGGCGGACGATGACCTGCAGGAGCTCGGCGACGCCGGCGCCCGTGGTCGCCGAAGTGAACACGACCGGAATGAGGTGTCCTTCGCGAAGCGCCCGCTCGAGCGGCTCGTGCAGCGACCCGGGATCCACGTCGCTGTTCTCGAGGTACGCCTCGGTGAACTTCTCGTCGACCTCGACGACCTGCTCGATCAGCTGCCGGTGCACGGCCTCCACCGACGAGAAGTCCGCCTCCCCGGAGGGTGCGAAGAAGCAGTCGTTGACGCGCGAGCGGTTGCCGGCGGGCAGATTGAGCGGCAGGCATTCCTTGCCGAACGCCTCCTGGATCTCCGCGAGGAGCCGCTCGAGGTCGGCGCCCTCGGCCGCGTCGATCTTGTTCACGACCACCAGGCGGTCGAGCCCGCGGCGGCCCGCCCATTGCATGAAGCGCCCGCTCATCATCTCCACGCCCTTCTGCGCGTCGATGACGATCGCCGCCGTCTCCACCGCCGCGAGCGCCGGGAGCGAGTGGCCGAGGAAGTCCGGGTAGCCCGGCGTGTCGAGCAGGTGGATGCTCGCGCCCTCGCCGCCCGCTTCGGCCTCGAAGCTCGCGACGGCTAGCTTGAGCGAATGGCCCAGCGTCTTCTCGAGGGGCGTGTAGTCGCACGTCGTGTCGCCGCGCGCGACGGACCCGGGGGAAGAGATGGCGCCGGCGGCGGCGAGGAGCGCTTCGGCAAGCGAGGTCTTGCCGCACCCCGCCTGGCCTACGAGCGCGAGCGTGCGGATACGCTTGATGGAATGTGGCACGGGAGCCTCCTCAAGCCGGTGGACCGCTCCAGTGTCGCGCTGCGGGGCCCCGCAAATCAACCGTCTGACCGGCGGGCGCGGCGAGGAAGAGGCATCAACTCTGGCGAGGCGGCGCCAGAACGGAATGCTGCGCCGCAGAAGGTGGGCCGAGCGGCGGGCCGGGATGCCTGCCGGCCTGCGCAGGCCGGGATTCCCCTCTCAGCTCTTGCCGTCTTCCTTCTTCTCGAGCAGCTCGTCGCGCCGCTTCAGCGCATCGTCGAGCTTGGCCTGCGGAATGAGCAGCGTGTAGCGCGAGAGCCGCTTGTCGATCGGCTTGTCGCTCGTGGACTCGAAGGACACGTAGTAGTTGTCGCCCTTCTTGTCGCCCACGCGAACAACGTAGGAAGCGCCCTCGAGGGTGGTGGCGTCGAGGCGGATCGGCTTGGCAAGGCCGGTTTCCTTCGCATCCTGCGGCGGCACGTCGGCAAGCTCGAGCAGGCTCAGCGTGTACGTGGCGGCATTGGCCTTGGTGATCTCGAGCTTCTCGCCCGGCCGGGCGCCTTCGAGCTTCCAGTCGGCATCTTCGCGCGCGCGCTCGACGCGCCACCTGTGGCCATCCGGGAAGCGCACCTGGAGGCTCTTGACCTTCTCGATCTTGAAGGCGGTCTTGTCGATCCACTTCGCGCTCTCGGCGCTCGCCTGCTCGAGCGGATCGGAGACGATGTAGACCACGCCGGTCTTGTCCGGCACCTGGAGGAAGCGGCCGTCGGCCGTGGCCTTCGACGGGTCGGCGACCTCGCGGCGGAAGTACTTCTTGCCGACCACCATGGCCGCAAGCGGCTTGCCGTCGGCGCCGGCGAACTCCACGCGCGTGCCCGACTCGTCGAGGTTGAGGCGGGCGCGGTCCCTGTCGCCGATCGGCTCGCTCTGGCCGACCTTGAGCTCGAGCGCCTTGAGCACGAAATCGCGCACGGCCTTCACGTCCGCCGGGAAGCCCTCGCGCTCGGGGATTACCCAGGCGTCGCCCTTCTTCTCGATGGTGAGCTTCCCGTCCGGCTCGACGATGCGGATCGCCGCGACCTCCGCGGCCTGCAGCTCGCCGAAGATCCGCTGGCCGAGGAGCGCCGCCGAGTCCGGCTGACGCGCGGCTTCCTGGCGCTGGTAGAGGAGCGCCGCCCCGCCGACCACGACGGCGAGCGCGATGAGGACGAGAACGAGGCGGCCGCTCATGCGCGCGCGTACCGGGCGGCCCTGCGCCGGCGAACGAGCGCCACCACGAGGCCGGCGAGGGCCACGAGGAGCGGCACCAGGGCGATGTTGGCGACCTTGGTCCAGAAGACGAGCGCCTCGGAATCCTGGCGCAGCTCGCGGCGCACCTCGCGCAGCGCGAGCCGCGTCTCGGCGACGGTCTTGCGGAAGCGCTCGAGCTCCGCCTGCTGCTCGGGGGTGAGGAGCTGGGCGCTCGCGCCCTGCGGCGCGCCCTGCGGTCCGCGCGCCTGCTGAAGGGCCTCGAGCTTCTCGGTGGTGCGCTGCAGCTCTTCCTCCAGCGACTGGATGCGGCCGAAGTACTGCTTCTGCGCCTGGGCTTCCAGCTCGCGCACCACGGTGAGCGGACGGAACGACCCGGCGCGGCTGCGAAGCGAGATGAGGTCTTCGCCCGCGGCGAAGAGATCCACGAGGCCGATTGCGAATGCGAGGTTGTCGTTCGACGGCGTGACCACGCGCCGGCCGAAGATCTCGCGGATGTCGACGGCCGCGCCGTCGGCGAGGAGGTCGACGTCGGCGACGAGCACCACCGAGTTCTCCTTTTCGCTTTCACGCAGCTGCGGCGTGCCCGGCAGCGGCTTCTTCTCCTTGTCGTCCAGCACGACGCCGTCCGCGAAGGCGGTGCGGAACTTTCCGGTGAGCCGCACGGCGAGCGGGAAGGCGGTGCCGGAGGGCTTGAAGCGCTTCGTCGCCTCGTCGCCCGACTTCGTCGCTTCGGCGCTCTCCACGAGCATCGACTCGGGCGAGCTGTGCACGAGCGTGGTGGCCGACAGCCCCTCGGGCGGCTTCACCCGGAAGGCGCCGCCGAACGGGTAGAGCAGCGACTCGATGCTGCCGGTGACGACATCGTCGCGGTTGAACGCCGTGCGGTTGAGCGCGAGCACCGTCGGGGTGTAGCGCTGCCCGTCGCCCGCGCCGAACACCACGTCGGAGAGCACCTTGGTCGCGTCCATCTCCACGCCCCAGGCCTTGAAGAGCCGCTCCATCGTCGAGCTGGTGGGCTGCGGCGGGATGCCCGGCATGGTGGGCGTCTGGTCGAAGTAGGCGTAGGGATCGACGAAGGCGATGAGCTTGCCGCCGCGCAGCACGAACTGGTCGAGCGCGTACTCGGTCTCGGCCGAGAGCTCGCGCGGGTGGATGAGCAGCAGGACGTCGATCTCCTTGTCGATCTCCTTTGCGCCGAGCGGCACCTGCTGCACGTCGAACTCGCGCTTGAGCTCGTTCGCGAGCACCCAGGGATCGGAGCTTTGCCGCGTGAAGGGGTTGAAGCTCTGCCCCATGACCGGCAGGCCCGCCATCAGGCCGATCTTCGGCCGCTCGGGGTTCGCCGCCCGGGCGATCGCGCGGATGAGGTCGTACTCGAGCTGGCGCTCGCGCTGCGGCGTGATGCCCGGAATCACCTGCTTGCGGTCGAGCTGGCTCGCCACCACGCCGAGATAGAACGACTGGCCGGTGAGGAGCTGCTGCGGCTCCACGCCATCGAGCTGGGCCGCGTCCTCTTCCTCGGTGTCGGGCTCGGGGTTGTAGCGCTCGACGATGAGATTGGGCCCGGCGACCGCCTTGAACTCGCTCACCAGGTCGTCGACGCGCTGGGCGAAGCTGCGCAGCTGAACGGGCACGTCCTCGCCGCGCGAGATGTAGAGCTTGAGGCGCACCGGCGACTCGAGCCCGCGCAGGATCTTGCGGGTCCCTTCGGCGAGCGTGTACAGGTTGCCTTCGGTGAGGTCCGCCTGCACGGGCACTTTCGCGAGGAGGAAGTTCGCCGCCACGAGGAGCAGGAAAAGCGCCGCGAGGCCGGCGATGGAATAGAGGACTTGCCTGGATCTCTTCATGATCGTCTCGCTGGGCGGGCTAGCCGGCCCTGTGGCCGCGCAGGATGACGCCGTTCGCCACGAGGGCGAAGCCGATCACCGACAGGAAGAAGACGAGGTCGCGCGAGTCGATGACGCCGCGCTGGAATCCGTCGAAGTGCGTGATGAACGAGAACGCCGCGACGGCATCGACGAACGCGGGGCTCGCCCAGCGCTCGAGCAGATCGGTCACCGGAGTGAACCCGGCGAGGATGAGAAAGAGGCAGACGACGATGGCGAGGATGAAGGCGACCACCTGGTTGCGCGTCATCGCGGAAGTCATGCAGGTAATGGCGAGGTAGCTGCCGGCGAGGAAAAGGCTGCCCAGGTAGCCCGCGACGATGATGCCGTTGTCCGGGTCGCCCAGGACGTTCACCGTGATGACCGCCGGGAAAGTGAGGGCGAGGGCGAGGGCGATGAAGAGCCAGGAGGCGAGGAACTTGCCGAGGATCGCCTGCCAGGTGGCGATGGGCATGGTGAAGAGGAGCTCCAGCGTTCCGGAGCGGCGCTCTTCGGCCCACAGCCGCATGCCGATCGCCGGCACGACGACCAGGAAGATCCACGGATGCCAGCCGAAGAAGGCGGCGAGGCTCGCTTCTCCGCGCTCGAAGAAGTTGCCGGCGGTGAAGGTGAAGAAGCCGGTGAGGAGGAGGAAGATCACCAGGAATACGTAGGCGACCGGCGAGGCGAAGTAGGCGCCCAGCTCGCGCTTGATGATGGTGCCGACGATCTTCATGCCTTCACCGTGTCGGGCAGGGTGATGCGACGGAAGACCTCGTCCAGCTCGCCGCGCTCGCTGTAGAGGCCGTGGATCTTCCAGCTGCGGCGGCTCACGAGGTCGATGACGGCCCGGGAGAGTTCGGCGGCCTTCGCCTTGTCCGCGGGGTAGATGCGGAACGCGTCGCCGAGCGCCTCCACGCGCCCGAGCGGCGCGAGGTCTTCCGCGGTGGCGCCCTCGGCCTTGAGCGTGACCGCGCCGGCGAGCGTCGACATCGCGCGCAGCTCCTCGGGGGTGCCGTTCGCCACCAGGCGGCCGCGGTCGATGATGATCGCCCGCGTGCAGGCGGCGTCGACCTCCTCGAGGATGTGGGTGGAGAAGATGATCGCCTTGCTTCGTCCCAGCTCGCGGATGAGGTTGCGAACCTCGTGCTTCTGGTTCGGATCCAGGCCGTCGGTCGGCTCGTCCATGATCAGCACGTCCGGGTCGTGGATGAGCGCCTGGGCGAGGCAGGTCCGGTGCCGGTAGCCCTTCGAAAGCGTGTCGATCGACTGGTACAGGACCGACCCGAGAAAGCAGCGCTCGGCCACCGCGTGCACGGCGCGCTTTCGCGCCTCGCCGGCGAGGCCGCGGATCTCCGCGGCGAAATCGAGGAAGCCGTGCACGGTCATGTCCGTATACGCGGCGGCGTTCTCCGGGAGGTAGCCGATGAGGCGCTTCGCCTCGAGCGGAGATTGCGCGACATCGAAGCCGCCCACGGTGACCGTGCCTGCGCTCGGGGCAATGAAGCCCGTGATCATGCGCATGGTGGTGGACTTGCCGGCGCCGTTGGGCCCCAGGAAGCCGAGCACCTCGCCTCGCTCGACGGTGAACGAGATGCCGTCGACAGCGCGCTTGGCGCCGAACGTCTTGACCAGGTTGTCTATGCGGATCATGGATTTGCGTCTTTTCGCCGAGCCGCGCCGCACAGCATGGGGCCGGCCGCGTCCTTCTTCAAGGGACGCGATTATCGCTTAGAAGCGACGCAGCGCCGACAAGTTCCTTGCCCAGTAGGGATTGTCGATCCGGTCCGTGCGCACCGTCTTGCCGGAAGAGGGCGCATGGACGAACCGGCCGCCGCCGAGATAGATGCCGACGTGCGAGCGTTTCTGGCCCTGCTGGTCGAAGAAAAGGAGGTCGCCCCGCCGGAGTGCCTTGCGCGCGACGGGCCGGGACGACGCGAAGAGGCTCTGCGTCGTGCGCGGTAGTTGCACGCCGGCGCTGCGGTAGCTGTAGTAGACGAGGCCGCTGCAGTCGAATCCGGTGGAGGGATGGCGGCCGCCAAAACGGTACGGCCGGCCGACCATCGCCGCGGCGTGCCGCGCCGCCTCATCGGCCGCCGCCGCCTCGACCGGCGCCACGGCAGGCGGAGCGGGCGGCGTCGCGCAGCCAGCCGCGAATCCCACGGCGATCGGCGCGAGCGCCATCGTGCCTATGCGCAGCTGCAAGCGGAGCGAGCGGAACAAGGCCATGCTTCTCTATGATAGCCATGGTGCTCGTGCGGGGAAGCGGTAGAATTTTCCGCTTCCTGTCTGCCAGAGCGCAGTTGAAACCCACTATTCGAGAGATCCAGCGCATGGACAAGGCACTGTTATCCAGTACGGCGGCCGCGATGGTCGCCAAGGGTCGCGGCATTCTTGCCGCGGACGAGTCGAGCGGAACCTGCGAGAAGCGGTTCAAGTCGGTGAACGTGGAGTGCACGGAGGAAAACCGCCGCACCTACCGCAACCTCCTTTTCAGCACGCCGGGAGTCGAGAAGTTCCTCTCCGGGGTCATTCTCTTCGACGAAACGGCGCGCCAGAAGGCGGTCGACGGCAGCCCCATCCCGCAGTACCTCGAGAAGAAGGGCATCGTGCCCGGCATCAAGGTCGACAAGGGCACCGTCAACATCCCGTTCACGAACGGCGAGAAGGTCACCGAGGGCCTCGACGGCCTGCAGAAGCGCATGAAGGAGTACTTCGAGATGGGGTGCCGCTTCGCCAAGTGGCGCGCGGTGATCACCATCGGCGAGGGGCTGCCCACGCACACCTGCCTCTACGCCAACGCGCATGCGCTCGCGCGCTACGCCGCCATCTGCCAGGAGGCTTCCATCGTGCCGATGATCGAGCCCGAGGTGCTGCTCGACGGCAACCACAGCGTCGAGCGATCGGAAGAAGTGCACGAGGCGACGCTGCGCGCCACCTACGCGGCGCTCGCCGCCTACAACGTCTCGGTGGAGCACGTGATCCTGAAGACGAGCATGGTGGTCTCGGGCAAGGACCATCCGCGCCAGGCCGGCGTGGAAGAAGTGGCCGAGCGCACCGTGCGGGTGCTGAAGCGCACCGTGCCGGCCGCGCAGCCGGGCATCGTCTTCCTCTCCGGCGGACAGTCGGACGAGGCGGCCACGGCGCACTTGAGCGCCATGGCAGCCATGCCCGGCCTGCCCTGGCCGCTTACCTTCTCGTACTCGAGGGCGCTGCAGAATCCGGCGCTCAAGACCTGGCGCGGGCAGGCAGAGAACGTCGGCGCGGCGCAGAAGGCGTTCTACCACCGAGCCCACATGAACGCCCTTGCCTCGACGGGCAAGTGGAGGCCGGAGCTCGAAAGACAGGCCGCGTGACGGCCCTCTACGAGTCGACGATCGGCAGCCTTCCGCGCATCGGCAAGGGCAAGGTGCGCGACATCTACGCCGTCGGCGAGGACAAGATGCTGATCGTCGTCTCCGACCGGCTTTCCGCCTTCGACGTGGTGCTCCCCGATCCGATCCCCGACAAGGGCCGCGTGCTGAACGCGATGGCCGAGTTCTGGTTCGCCCGCCTCGGCCATATCGTGCCGCACCAGCTCACGGGGATCGATCCGGAGACGGTGGTGCAGCCCGACGAACGGCCCCAGGTGCGAGGGCGCGCCATGGTGGTGAAGAAGCTGAAGCCGCTCCCCATCGAGGCGGTGGTGCGCGGCTACATCATCGGCTCGGGGTGGAAGGACTACCAGAAGACCGGAAAGATCTGCGGCCTCCCGTTGCCGCAAGGGCTGCAGCAGGCCGAGAAGCTGCCCGAGGCGATCTTCACGCCGGCGACCAAGGCCGAAAGCGGGCACGACGAGAACATCTCGTTCGAGGAGGTCGAGAAGCTGATCGGGAAGGATCTCGCCGCGAAGGTGCGCGAC
>Ga0079224_100003532_pt1 | contig 19827 bp, 18 predicted proteins | sample Stecom2015_FD_80414 | JGI IMG/M metagenome (GOLD analysis project Ga0079224, IMG submission 80414) | Agricultural soil microbial communities from Utah to study Nitrogen management - Steer compost 2015 | ecosystem: Environmental > Terrestrial > Soil > Agricultural land | place: USA: Utah...
AGCGCAGCTCGACGAGGGAGCGCAGCTCGACGAGGCCGCCGCAGACGCATCCCGCTCCGCAGCGCCCGAGGAGCCGATCCGCATCGCCCTCATCGGGCGCCCCAACGCCGGCAAGTCGTCCCTCTTCAATCGCCTGGCGGGCACGGAGCGCTCTCTCGTCGACGATCGGCCGGGCACCACGCGGGATCCCGTCGACAGCCTCGTCGAAGTCGGAAAGCGGCGCTTCCTCGTCGTCGACACGGCGGGGATCCGGCGCAAGTCTCGCGTCAGCGCGGGGGTGGAGGCGGAGAGCGTCATGCGCTCGCTCCGCGCCGTGGCGCGCGCCCAGGTGATCGTGCTGATGTGTGACGCCACCGAAGGCGTGGCGGAGCAGGACGCGCGCCTCCTCGGGCTCTGCGCCGAGCGCGGACGCGCCATCGTGGTGGGGCTCAACAAGGCGGACCTGCTGTCCCCCCGGGAGCTCGGAGAGCGCATCGAGGACGCGCGCCATGCCCTCGATTTCGCCCGCTGGGCCCCCATCGTCGGCCTCAGCGCGAAGACGGGCCACGGCGTCCGCAAGCTGATGGACCAGGTCCAGGCGGCCGGCGAAGAGATGGGCCGGCGCGTGGGCACCTCGGAGCTGAACCGATTCTTCGAGCAGGTGCTCAGCAAGCGGCCACCTCCGACCAAGGGCGGCCGCTCGCCGCGCATCTACTACATCACTCAAGCGGGCGTGTACCCGCCGACCTTCGTGGCCTGGAGCAACGCCCCCGAGAACATCGTCGAGAGCTACCGGCGCTTCGTCACGAACCAGATCCGACAGCAGTTCGGCTTCCAAGCCGTGCCGCTCCGGGTCTTCTACCGCAAGCGTGGTCGCAAGGAGGAGTGAGCTGGTCCTCGGCGCGCCTCAAGCGCCGCACAGGAACCCCGCCACCTCACGGAGGCGCTCCGGGTGGTGGACGTCCACGGCGAAGGCCGGGACCGTCACCTGGATCGGGGCACCCCAGGCACGCAGCCGCTCTTGGAGTTGCTCTAGCTCCTGCTTCTGACGCTCCGCCAGCGCCGACTCCTCCCTGGCGGCCTGGAGCACCCGCTCCGGCCCGCTCGCCCCGAGCTCGATGCCGCGCGCGCTCAAGAGGGACGCGACGTCCCCGAGCTCCGGGAGCCGCCCGCGCGCCGGGTGCACGCGGTTGATGACCAGAGCGTCCGTGCGCAGCCCGCGCTCGCGCATGCGATCCGTGAGCACGTCGACCTCGCTCCACCGGAGGGACGCAGGGGTGCTCACCGCGATGTATCCGAAGCGTGAGCTCCGCATCTGCTCGAGCACGCGCCCCGCCCGCTCCTGAAAGCCACCGAAGAGCTCGTTCATGGCGCTCACCAGGCCCGCCATCTCCTCGAGCAGGGGCCCGCCGGTGATCCGCCCGATCGTGCGCAAGACCGCCCCGATGCTGCGAGCGACGACGTTCAGACTGAACCGCCCGGAGGTCTGCATCGCCTGCACCAGACCGCGCAGCGCTGGGCTGTCGATGACCTCCACCATGCGCTCGGGCGCCTCGAAGAAGTCGAGGGCGTGATGCATCGGAGGTGTGTCGAGGACGATGGTGTCGTAAGAGTCATCTTCCTCCACCATGAGCACCTTCTCCATCGCCATGTAGGACTGGGTGCCCGCGAGGTGGGTCGAGATGTACTGGTACAGGTGGTTGTTCAGGATGCGATCCCGCGACTCCGCGCTGCTCGCCTTGCTCCGCACGAGCTCGTCGAAGGTGTGCTTGGTGTCGAGCATCATCACCGTGAGGCTCCCGCGCCCCAGCTCGACACCGTGCTCACGCAGCCATTCGGGCGCGATGGTCACCTGCTCCGGCGGCATGCTGTCCAGCCCGAGACTGTTGGCGAGCCGCCGCGCGGGATCGATGGTCAAGCAAAGGGTACGACGCCCGCGCTGGGCGGCCGCCAGCGCCAGAGCGGCGGCTACGGTCGTCTTGCCCACGCCCCCCGAGCCAACGCAGACGAGCATGCGGTGTCGGTCGAGCAGCGGAACGAGACCTCGGTTCTCGGGCATCACGCTGATGGAGCTAGCATAGCCGCGATGCCAGGCATGATCGACCTGCACTGCCATTGGGTGCCCGGTATCGACGATGGTGCTCGCACGCCGGGAGAGGGCGCGGACATTTTGAGACGCCTGCGTCGGCTCGGCTTCGACCACGTCGTGGCGACCCCGCACATGCGCCCTGGCTTGTTCGACAACTCGGCTGCGGAGCTGCGCGACGCCTTCGAGCGTGCGCGGACGCAAATGTCATCGCCCGAGCTCGGCGACGTCACCCGACCGGCGGGCGCCGCAGGTCCCCTGCCGGAGGTGAGCCTGAGCTGTGAGCACTACTTCGACGAGGTCGTGCTCCAGCGCATCCTGCGCGGCGACGCGTTGCCCTATCCAGGGGGGAGCGCGATCCTGCTCGAGTTCTATGAGGTCGCTTTCTCGCCCGCGGTCGAGCAGTCCCTCTTCCGGATCCAGCGTCAAGGACTCACCCCGGTGATCGCCCATCCAGAGCGCTACCGGCCCCTGTGGAACCAACCGGATCGCTTGAGTCGGCTCGTCGAGCTCGGTTGCGTGCCGCTGCTCGACGCTTGCGCCCTGGTGGGGAAGTACGGGGAGCAGGTGCGAGCCTGCGCCACCGCGCTACTCGAACGGGAACTCTACGGGGCCGCCTGCAGCGACGCTCATCGCCCCAGCGACGTGGATGAGCTCGAGCGCGCGTTCCACTGGATCGAGGCGCGGTACGGCGCGGACGAGCTTACGTATCTGTTTCGGGAAGGCCCCCTCCAGCTCCTCGGCGGGGGCGCACCGACGAGCCTCTGAGCCTGGTCGCTCCGCGCTGCTCGGTGGGGACGTGCAGACGAGCTCCGAGCGGAGCTGCCTTGGCGCGGCTCGACGAGCGCCGCTCCGCTGAGCGACTGCACAAGGAAGCCGGTGGGCTCGCGCGGACCGGGACACCACAGGGTCCACGAAGCCCCCACGAACTTGGCCCTCTGCGGGAGTCTCCCCCCTAATCCGCCTGGCATGCTCGACGCCACCTCCCTGCGACGCCTCACCGCGGCCCTCGCCCTCCTGGCCACCGTCGCCCTCACGGAGGCCCCGGCGTTCGCCAAGGTCACCACCGAGTCTCCTTATAGCAAGACGCTGACCTACAACGGCGCGCTGCGCTTCATCCGTGTCGATCAGGGCTTCGAGCTGATCGAGCAGGACCAGGAGAACGGATACCTGCTCTTCAAGTACCGTTCCGACGGTGACACCTCCACGGGGAGCATCGAAGTGGTGGAGGTCCAGGAGCGCGTGAAGTACATCGTGCAGCTCCCCCGCATGCCCCAGTACCACGAGCAGGTGCTCAGTGACGGCCTGCATCGGAAGCTGCGGGAGGAGTACGGGGAGCCGCCCCGACGCGAGCGGAAAGAGAAGGACGACGTGATCCGCCGTCCGGACGACCGCTCTCCGGACGGCGGCGAAGGGAACGACGGGGGCGGCGAGAAGGGCGACGCGCCTCGACGCGATGGTGAGACCGGGGAGAAGAGCACCTCCCACTCCCCCGCCCCGGTATCTGGCCCCGTCCTGAGCTCCGAACAGTACGACTGCGGCGCAATCGAACCGTAACACCGCACCACCTCGGGGTTCGGGCGTCGCGCAGACTGGCCTGGTCGGACTGCGCGCGATATGAGCCCAGCGATGCCGGAAAGCGCCCTCGCCGAGCCATCGCTTCCGCCGGATGAAGGTCCCTCCTCCACGCCGGCGCGGATCGGCCGCTACGAGGTGATCCGATCGATCGGACGCGGGGCGACGGGACAGGTGCTGCTCGCGCGGGATCCGGTGCTCGATCGTGAGGTCGCCCTGAAGTACCTGCGCCCGGACCTGCGGCTCGGGGCAGAGGAGAGGGAGAGCCTCTCACGGCGCATGCGCCAAGAAGCCAAGGCGTCCGCGCGGGTCAGCCACCCGCACATCGTGGGGCTCTTCGACATGAGCGAGGACCCGAAGCTCGGCGTCGTGCTCGTCTTCGAGCACGCCGAGGGCACGACGCTCAAGGCCCGCCTCACCCGTGGCCCCCTGTCGCCCACCTCCGCGGCGAACCTCGCCCTCGAGCTCGGCGACGCCCTCACCACCGCGCACCGGGCGGGGGTGCTGCACCGGGACGTGAAACCCGAGAACATCATCCTCACCAAGACCGGCGCCAAGATCGCCGACTTCGGTGTGGCGCGGGTGCCCGAGTCGACCCTCACCAAAGGCGGCGGGCTCCTGGGAACGCCCGCCTACAGCGCCCCCGAGTCCGTCACCCACGGCGAGCATTCGGCGGCGAGCGATCAGTTCTCCCTCGCGGCCACCCTCTACGAGGCCATCAGCGGGCACCGCGCCTTCCCCGGAGACGACGCGGTCGGCGTGGCGACCCGGATCCAGACGGAGGAGCCGCTCCCGATCGCCGCCAGCCTCGGGCTGGACCCTGCGGTAGACGCCGCCCTATCACGCGCTCTCCACAAGTCGGCCGCGCGTCGCTTCTCCAGCTGCGCGGAGATGGGGCACGCCCTCGCGGAGGCCCTCTCTCCGGGGGACCGCCCCAGCCGAGCGCCGCTGGCCACCGTCCCCGACTCACGCCGACGTCGCCCGAGCGAGGGAGACTTCGGGAGCACCCGCCCCGTGCGCATCGCCCTGGGCGGCGCAGTGGTCGGCGTGCTCGTCACCCTGCTCGCCCTGCGCATCGCCTCCGAGCTCACGGAGACGACCGCAACGCCACGTCCCACCACGAGCCCGCGCGGAGCGTGGCTGAGCCCTGCGCCGAGCGACGCCACCGCGGCGCCCACCGACATCGCGGCGCCCACGAACACCGCCCCACCCTCCGCGCCCGCGCGCGGCGCCGCGCGACGCAGCCAGGCTGCTCCGTGAAGCGCCCGCTGGCCGCGCTGTTGGTCGCCGGCAGCCTCCTCGGCGCGCTCCTCGACGAGGACGCCGCGGCGGCCGGATCCACGAAGGTCCTGGTGCCACCGCCGCCGGCGATGGTGCGCCTCCCTCGCGCCACGATCCAGCTCGGCTCGAGCAGGGACGAGGTGCTCGACGCGGCCGCTCACTGTAACCGCGATGCCAAAACGACCGCCTGCGGTCCCGAAACCTTCGCGAACGAGCTCGGGGGGCCACGCGTGGAGGTGCCCGCCTTCTGGATCGATCGGCGCGAGGTGAGCTTCGGAGAGTATCAGCACTGCGTGCGCCAAGGACGCTGTCGTCCCCTCCCCTACGCGCGCGGGGCGGAGCGGCTGGCGCGCTCGGAGCTGCCCGCCGTCTTCGTCACCTGGGACGACGCGCGGCGCTACTGCGCGTTTCGAGGCGCGCGGCTCCCCACCGAACCGGAGTTCGAGCGCGCTGCCCGCGGCACGCAGGGGCGCCGTTATCCTTGGGGTGAGCTCTTCCACGGCGCCCTCGCCAATCATGGCCGCTGGGGCGTCTCGCGCACCGAGGGACGCGACGGCTTCGACGAGCTCGCGCCGACGACGAGCTTCGAAGCGGGCGCCACACCCGAAGGGATCCTCCAGCTCGCCGGAAACGTCGCCGAGTGGACGAGCACGCCCTACGCTCCCTACGACGAGACCGACCCTCCCGGGACGAACGTCGATCGCGTCGTGCGGGGTGGCCATTATCTCGCGCCTCCCGCTTGGCTTCGGGGAGCAGCCCGTCTACACGAACCCCCCAGCACACGAGCTGCCTACCTCGGCTTCCGCTGCGCTCGCTCCGATCCTTGAGCGAACCTGTGCGAGGTCCCGAACGCCCCCATGCTCGAGCTCCCCATCCATCGCTGCACGAAGTTCGTCCTCGTCGCTCCCCACTATCCGGAGAACGTGGGCGCGAGCGCGCGAGCCCTGAAGACCATGGGATTCACGCGCCTCGGCATCGTCCGACCGAGCCGCCTCGCCCTCCCGACCCATCCCATGGCGCAGAAAATGGCGGTGAAGTCCTGGGACGTCCTCGACGGGGCGGAGCTCTACGACAACGTCGACGAGGCGATCGTCGGTTGTGACGTGGTCGTGGCCACCAGCGCTCGGCGCGGCCTGTCGGGGGTCAAGACACCGCGCGATCTCGCCCCGCGCCTCGTCGCCCACGCGGCACAGGGCCAGCGCATCGTCGTGCTCTGGGGCAACGAGAAGAGCGGTCTCACGAACCTCGAGCTCGCCCGCGCCGATCTGCTCTTGCGAGTGCCCATCGCCGCGGACCAACCCTCGCTCAACCTCGCCCAGGCGGTGCAGTTGGTGAGCTACGAGCTGTTCGTGGCGGGGCTCATCGACCGGGCGGCCCGGCTCGACCGCGGGTCGTCCGCCTGACGGCGGCGCTCCGGCGCGGGCTCACTGCCTGACGGCTCGAACCCGCGCGCCGCGCCGCGCTCACTCAGTCGTCGACGAAGTCGTCTTCGGGCTCGAACTCGGCGTCCTCGTCGTCCGTATCGTCGAGGTCGTCCTCGTCGTCGTCGATCTCGTCCTCGTCGTCACTCTTCACGTCGGTCTTGAGATCGATCCCGACCTCACCGAGCTGGCTCTCGAGCAGCTCGAGCAGCTCGTCGACGTCGTCTCCACCCCACTCGTCGATCACGTCCGTGAGGAACTCGAACATGTCGCCGTGGTCGAGCCGTCGCTCGATTTCTTCGATTTGGTCTTCCGAAAATGCCTCGAGGATGTCCTCCCGAAGCGACTCGGTGTCGTCCTCCTCGATTGCTTCCTGCGCAGAGACCCGAATCTGACGAATCGCACGCCTGTCGAGATGCATTTCCATGGAAGTTGCTCGGCTGGTTCAGCTCTAGCTCGTTGGGGCCCGCAGCAGCGGGCGCGGGGCGCGGGCTCGTCTCCCAGCGCTTGGCTCGCCTTTAAGCCAAGGCTTGCAGTGACGTCAAGGCCGCTTGACACTGCGGACGTTGACGGCAGCGAGCTCACCCATTTCAGCGTCATGTCCGCGGGGAGATACGACCGCTCCGCCCTGGCTCATAGGCTGCTTCCTCTTGGTCCTGCTCCACACCGAGGGGGCCGCGGCCCAGGGCAACGTGGGCCCGTCGCCCGCGAGCTTCGACTACTTTCAGTATGGGGGTGCCCTCACCGCGGAGACCGTACCGTCTGCGGGGCACATCTGCCCGAGCGACGCGGTCCAGCCCTGCATCCTCCAGGGCGGCGGCGGCCTGGTGATCCGCGCGGGCTACCGCTCGCGCTCCCCGTGGTACCTCGGAGGGGCCTACGAATTTTCGAGGCACGACTCCTCGAACCTGCTGGTCCTCCCCATCCTCCAGCAGATCCGCGCGGAGGGGCGTTACTATTGGGATCAGGGGCAGCGCCTGCAGCCCTACCTGCTCGGTGGACTGGGCTTCGCCCTCTACGGTGACGAGTGGGCCGCGGAGACCGCCGGAGCGGTCGGAGCCCTGGGGCTCGGGCTCGAGTTTCAGGTCTCCCCTGAGCTCGTGGTCGGGGGCGCCCTGGCCTATCGGCCGTTGCTCCTGCGCCAGTGGACGGACAGCGCCGGCCAGCTCCGGGCGGACGCCCTGGCGGGCTTCGGGCTCGCCCACCTCATCTCCATCGAGCTCGGCGTGGAGCTCCGGGACCCCCTCCCCCGCTGGTGAGGTCTCCTGGCAGGCCGGCGCGCGGTTCCCTCTCCTGTCACCCCGGAGGTCGGACCCGCGACTGAACGCCACCGGCGAACCGCCGCCATGAGTCGGCGCGAGGAACGGCGCGGTGGAACGGCGCGGTGGAACGGCGCGGTGGAGCGCCGTGGGTGGGAGGGGGGCGCCGTAGCGCGGCGGGCGGAGGGCCGGCGACATCGCGATTGCGGACGGCAAGGTGTGGACGGGGGGACGGCACCGGGCGGCGGTCGGCGCGCGGTCGCCGTCCGGGGGTGCCCCTTCGAAGTGACTCGATGAGGTAGGTGTGGGGTTGACTCGATGGCCTGCCCGCGCTCCCCTGGGGAGGTGAACTGCGCGCGCTGCGGCCGAGGCAACCCGGAGCACGTCCGGTATTGTCTGGATTGCGGGGGCCTGCTGCAGGGGGAGCGCCTCGTCGTCCCCCGGGCCACGCCGAGCTCTTCCGCGGGCGACGCCGCTGGCGTCGCCGAGTCTCCTTCCGGAACTCACGAGGTGGCCCACCCGGTGCGGACCAGCACCGGACGTCCGCCTGCTCCGGATCTGAATTTCGCGAGCCGCTCCGGTCCCGACGAAGACGACGGCTACCGTGCCGGCTTGGCGTCGGTCACCTTCGAGCAACGACCGCAACGCCCGCTCCAGCCGGCCGTGGCAGCGCCTCCCTCTGGGGCATCCTCTCCCGCGACGACGGCGTTCGGAACGGCAGCGCACGAAACGTCTCGGCGCGAAGCAACGGAGCCGACGACGACGTGCCCCGCGTGCAGCACGTCGAACCCTGCCGAGAGCAGCTTCTGTAGCGAGTGCGGGGCAACCATCGGCGCACGACAGGATCGCCCCCTCGCAGGAACGATCGTCGCCGTCGGAGGAGCGCGCAGCAACGCAGCCCTGCGCGCCGTGCCCTCTCCAGAAACGCAAACTTCACGGCCCCGCTCCTTCCCTCCGATCGAGCCGCGTCCCCTCGCAGAACCCCGCCCCGACGCCTGTGCTGCTCTGCGAGCAGCACAGGCCGCCCCCGCAGCAGCGCAGCCGGCATCCGCTCGGCAAGCACCCATACCGATGGAATCACGAAGCCCCGCGGAGCCCGCAGGGACCAACGGACAGCTCCCCTCGAGTCCCCCCACCCAGCGCACGTTCGGCGCGCCAACGGGAGGGGTCGCAGCCGTGGCCCACGCTCGCGGCCCCGAGCTCGAGGCTCCTCCACCGGGCGCCTTGCCTTCCTTCCAGACCTGCCCGCGGTGCGCTGGAGCGAACTCCGCCGAGGCGCGCTTCTGTCAGCTCTGCGGCGTCCCCCTCACCGACGACGCCAGGCTCCGCCCGATCCCCACAGCACCCGAGTCGGCACCGAGCAGCGGCCTCCTGCCCATCGCCTGGCTGGTGGTCATTGGCCAGGATGGGACACCTGGTCGGCGCTACCCCCTGCGGGGCTCGACCATGGACATCGGGCGCACGAGCGGCGACATCGTGCTGGAGAAAGATCCCTACGTCTGCCCCCTCCATGCGCGGCTCACTTATGGAAGCCGCGGCTTCGCCATCGAGGATCTCGGGTCGGTCAACGGTGTGTACGTGAGGCTCGGCGGGAGTCCCCTGGAGCTGCGGCACGGCGACCTGCTCCTCCTGGGCCAAGCGGTCTTAAGGCTTGAAATCGTAGAGGAAACCGAGGGTCACCTCGGCCCGGCGGTGCGGGACTCCACCCGGGTCTTCGGCACGCCCGCGGTCGCCCGACGGGCGCGCCTGGTCCTGCACACCGTCGAGGGGTGCGCTCGCGATATCTTCTACCTTTCTCGTCCAGAAACGATTCTCGGCCGGGAAGCAGGTGATATCGTGTTCACCGACGATCCCTTCATGAGCCGCCGACACGCCGCGCTGCGCCGCGCCTCCGGAACCAACACCTACACACTGAGGGACCTTGGATCATCGAACGGAACCTTCATTGCGATCCGCGGCAAGCAGTCCCTTTCGCCGGGCGACCACGTGCGCATCGGCCAGCACCTCTTCCGACTAGATGTCCAAAGTGGCGGACCGAGCTGAAATGGACACGGCGGCGCAGCCAGGGCCGATCCGCATCCGAGTTTTCGGACGCACGGACGTCGGGCAGATCCGCGAGCACAACGAGGACAACTTCCTCGTCGCCAATCTCTCCACGGGGCGACGCGGCCTCATGGCGGAGGATCGCGAACAGCTCGTGGGTCCCCACGGGACGGTCTTCGGCGTCTGCGATGGCATGGGCGGCGCTGCCGCAGGAGAGGTCGCGAGCCAGCTCGCCGTCGACATCGTCTACGAGCAGCTGACGAGCGACGAGGTCCCTGCCCACCGGGACGAGTTCGCGCGACGTCTCGTCCGCGCGGTCGAGGTCGCCGGCGCCCGCATCTTCCACGAGGCGCGCGCCGATCGGAGCCGCCGCGGCATGGGTACCACCGCCACCGTGGCCGCGTTGCTCGACGCGCGTCTCTTCATCGCTCAGGTGGGGGACAGCCGCGCCTACATCCTCCGGGGAGATCGCCTGGTGCAGGTGAGCCGTGATCAGTCTCTGGTCAATCAGCTCATCGAGGCCGGTCAGCTCACGGAGGAAGAAGCCGAGACCTTCGAGCACAACAACATCATCCTGCAGGCCCTCGGGACCTCGGAGACCGTCCAGGTCGATCTGACCTACGTCGACCTCCGACGCGGTGACGTGCTCCTGCTCTGCTCCGATGGTCTGAGCGGCATGATTCGCTCCGACGAGATCCGAGAGGTGCTCATGAACTATGAGGACCCTCTCATGGCTTGCAAGGAGCTCACGGATCGCGCCAACGCCGCGGGCGGCCACGACAACATCACGGTGATCGTGGCCCGCTTCGTCGATGGCCTCAGCGACCCGTCACCCACCGACGAGCTCGGCTACGCGAAGTACGCGCTCCCCGACGGCCAGCCCCCCGTCGAGAGCGGCGAGCGCATCAGCACGCACCCCGAGCTGATGCAGACGAGCCCGCCCAGCGAGGAGGCCGAGCGCGAGCAGCGCAGGTTGCGCGTGTCGTACACCATGGTGGGCGTCGCCACGCCCTTCCCCGGGCCCGCGGAGGGCGCGGCGCAAGACGGGCAGCCGCGGGAGACCCCGGCGCCTGGGCCAGGCCCCGGACCAGAACGCGTCGAGCACGTGGTCGACGATCCGGTCGTCCTGCCGACGACGGGTCTGGCGCCGCGGACCGTGGGCGCGCTCGTGGTCACCGCGATGGTCTTGGTGACGGTGCTCGGCTTCGTCCTCCTCCGTTGACGGCGTGGCCGAGACACTGAGGCGGCTCTTGTGGGTGCTCCCGCTCCTCGTGATCGGGTCCATCCTGACGTTTGCGCTGCTCGCCGTGGGCTTGCCCACCAGCCCCGAGCAGCGGGCGGTCCCTCTGTTCTTCAACCCCGATCCCCGGGGGATCCGGCATCACGCCGCCGAGGCCCTGGACGCGCTGCGGGCCGGCGAAGACCCGCGGGCCGCGGAGCAGCTGGCGCGTCTCGGCGGAGCCGCCCTGCCCCACGTGCTCCCGCAGCTCGAACACCTTGCGAATGACGCGCAGCGTCGCGTGGCGCGCGCCCTCGCTCCCGTGGCGCGTCGTACCGGGGTCGCCCGTGACGAAGCGGTGCTCGACGATCCCGACGCGAGCGTGCGCTTCTGGAAGCGCTTCTGGCAGGACCGCAGCCTCGACTTTCAGCCGACCGTGGTGTCGCGCCTGGTGCGTCGCGTCGCCGCACGCTCCGAAGCCCTCGGGAGCGCGGATCTGCTCCAGCTCGACACCTACGCCTTGCCCGAGCTGGTGCGTCAGCTCGGCTCGATCCGCCACCAGAACGACGTCACGCGCGCCCGACGTCTCCTCCACATCGCTGGCGACATCACGGAGCGACGCTGGCTCGTCGCCGACGACGCCAGCCCCGAGGAGGCACGGAGGGCCGTCACGGAGTGCCGACGTTGGTGGGACGAGCACCGCGCCCTGTACACCGACGTCATCGGCATGTCGCGACTCACGGCGACGTTGACCCAGACCCGCTATGGACGCTGGGCGCTCCGGACTCTCCGCGAGGTCACGGGGCTGGACACGAGCTTCGTGGGCCAGGACTTGGCGCGCCGCGCCCGTGTCACGGGACCGCTGCTCCTGTGCTGCATGATCGGGGCGTGGCTCCTCGCGGCAGCCGGCGCGGCGTTGCTCGCCGCTGCGCCGCGGCGCGGTGGACTCTTGCTGCGGGGCGCGAGCGCCCTCGCCATCGCCGCGCTGATCCCGGCCGCCGTGCTCTGGCCCCCGCGGCTCGGTCTCGAGGGCGCGATGGCTGCCGCCTGCGCCCTGAGCGTGCTCCTCGGCGCCCTCCCCGCCCTGCACCTCGGGCGGGGAGCGCTCGCGGAGCTCCTGGTCGCGGGCGGCGACAAGGGCTCCCCACCTCCCCTGGGAACGTTGCTGCGCCGCGCGCTCGCCGCCGCGCCCGTGTGGGCGCCCCTCGCCTTCGCGGAGGCGATCACGTTGGTGTTCGCCCTCGAGTGGTCCTCGGGGCTCGGTGGCGTCGGCCCCCGCACGGTGCTCGCCCTCCAGCGCGGCGACGTGGCCTGGCTGATGGCGGTCTGTCTCACCCTCGGCGTCGCGACGGCCGTCGTGCAAATCGTGGCGGACGCGGCGCTCGCGCGCAGTCTGCGTCGACCCGCGAAGGCACCGGAGGTTTCCCCGTGTTGAACGCGCTCCTGGCCACCCTCGGCGCCACCGTGCTCGCCGTGGTGTGCGCGCTCCTCGTCGGCGTGGCCCTGGGCGGCCTCGCCCTCGGCTTTCTCGAAGGCAGCCGTTTATCGGCGCGGCTCGTCGAGCTCCGCGGCGCCCTGCCCACCCTGATCGCGGCGCCGCTCCTCGACGGCTGGCTCCACCTCCCCGCTCCGGTCACCCTCGGTCTCCTCGTGGGCGCGCACCAGGGGTTCGCCGTGAGCCGCTGGGTGCGCGGGCTGCGCTTGCTCGAGCCGACCCCCGGCCCCGATCACGCCCGCGCGCTCCGACCGCGCCGCTGGCTCGGCCTGAGCCCGCCGGTGCGGACGACCATCGCCCTGTGCGCGGTGCACGTCGTGACCTTGGAGGCCCTCCTCAGCGCCCTGCAGCTGCCCCCGTTCACCGTGTCCTTGGGCAGCTTGATGGCTCAGGCCCTCGCGCCTGCCGCGCGCTTCGGCGCCGTCGTCGCGCTGTGCTGTCTCTTCGTGCTCCTCGATCAGGGTGCGGAGCGCTGGGCTCGGAGCTGGGTCGGCCCTCCGGCGGAGGCGTCTCCGCCGTAAACGGCACCCGGGCGGAGGCGTCTCCGCCGTGAACGGCGCCCGCGCGGCGTCGTCACCCTGCGCCACGGGGGGGCCGTCGCTTTCCCTCCGCGCGCGCCTCGGTGTAGATCCCGCTCATGCCTCTGCCCCAAATCACCGAGCGCAACTTCGAGCAGGAAATCCTCAACAGCGAGCTGCCCGTGCTCGTCGAGTTCGGCGCGGAATGGTGTGGCCCCTGCAAGATGGTCCTCCCCGAGCTGGAGGCCCTGTCGAGTGAGCTGTCCGGCAAGGCGAAGATCGTTCAGATCGACATCGACAAGGCCCCCATGCTCGCCCGCCAGATGGGTGTGCAGTCCGTGCCCACCTTCGTCGTGTTCCATCAAGGGCGGCCCGTGGACGGACGTCAGGGTGCCCTGCGCAAGGCTCAGCTCCGGGAAATGCTCGAGCCGCTGCTGCCCCGGGCAGCAGGAGCGCTCAAGCCCGAGGAGGTCGCGACGCTCCTGCAACAGCGGCGCATCGCCCTCGTCGACGCCCGTGAACCGCAGGTCTACGCGCGCGCTCACATCGAGGGCGCCGTGAACATCCCCGCCGCGGAGCTCGAGACCCGCCTGGCAGAGCTGCACATGCTCCCCGCCATTCCGGTGCTCTACTGCCGCGACGGCAAGCAGACCCAGGAGGTCGCAGGCAAGCTGGCGGAGCAAGGCACCCCGCTGTCGTTCCTGGAAGGGGGCGTCCTCGCCTGGGAGTCCAGCGGCTTCCGTCTGGCGCGCCCCGATTGACCCCAGAGACGCTTCAGGGCGCGCCGGGCGTCGAGTCACGCGCGCCCTCGAGCCACTCCTCGGCGGCCCGCGCCGCGGCGGCGAGGACGTCCCGGAGAGGGACTCCGCGCTCGCGGGAGAGGCGGACGCAGACGTCGAACTCGGGCTTGGCTCGCAGGGGCGGTCGCCCGCTGACCTTCACGGGCACAGGCCCCCAGGGAGTGAGCACGTCCACCACGGTTCGCGGCAGCTCCTGACGACTCACCAAGGTCTGGCGCACGCCGATACTCGGGGTCTCGCGCAGGATGAGCTCGGAGAGGCGTCCCGCGTCGCGGGTGGTGCTCAGGGCCGTCAGCACGATCCCCGGGCGCCCTTTCTTCATGGTCACGGGCACCACCCAGGCGTCCAGCGCGCCCTGCTCGAGGAGCGTCACCACGGCCTGAGCTGCGACCTCCCCAGTGACGTCGTCGAGGTTCGCCTCGAGGAGCGCGTGCGTCAGCGGTGGGGCGTCGGTCGCCTGGCGCGGATCTCCGAGCACGAGGCGCAGCGCGTTGGGGCGATCCTCGAGGCGCCGGGTCCCCGCTCCCCAGCCCACCGCCTGGGGGACGAGTGAAGGCCAGCGCGCGAAATCGCGGGCCACCGCGGCCACGATCGCTGCCCCCGTGGGCGTGACGAGCTCCACGTCGATGCCCGCGTCCTCCGTCGGCACGCCCCGCAGACACAGCGCGGTGGCCGGCGCCGGCAGCGGCAAGCGACCATGCTGACACTCCACGAAGCCTCGACCCAGGGGGAGCGGCGAGCTGACCACGTCCGCCCCCAGGTGGACGAGCCCCGCCGCCGCGCCGACGATGTCGACGATCGCGTCGACGGCGCCGACCTCGTGGAACGCGACCGCCTCGAGGGGCATGCGATGCACCTCGCTCTCCGCCTCGGCGAGACGCAAGAAAATGCGTTGGGCCAGATCCCGCACGGCCGGTTCGAGCCCCTCGGCCCCTGCGATCAGCGCGCGGATCTCTGCGTAGGTGCGCTGGGGCTGCGGGCCCTCGACGTGCACGTCGAAGTGGATCGCTCCCAGAGCGCCCACGAGCACGGGGCGGAACTCCAGGCTCACCCCCGGGAGCCCTAGCGCCTCCACCGCGCCCTCGATCACCGCGGTCGGCACCCCGAGATCGACGAGCGCGGCGATGGTCATGTCGCCGGCGACGCCGCTGAAGGCGTCGAAGAACAGCGTCTTGCCTCGCCCGGCTCCGAAAGCCAGCTCCGGTCGACGGGGCCAGGGCACCGCCTCTCCGTGGGAATGCCCGCCGTGGGAGTGTCCGCCGTGGGAGGGTCCACCGTGGGAATGCCCGCCGTGGGAATGCCCGCCGTGGGAGTGTCCGCCGTCCTGGCTCATCGTTCCGCCGTCTCCCGCCGAGGGTTCGTGTCCCCGGGGCCATGCTTGACCATGCGCGCGACCGCCATCGCCGCGCCGAAGCCGTTGTCGATGTTCACGACCGTGACCCCCGCGGCGCAACAGCTGAGCATCCCGAGCAGGGCCGCATACCCGCCGGCGCCGACGCCGTACCCGATCGACGTGGGCACCGCGATCACGGGCGCGGCCACGAGCCCTCCGACGACGCTCGCCAATGCGCCTTCCATGCCCGCAGCGACGATACAGGCGGGGGCCGTCGCGAGCCGATCGAGCTCTCCGAAGAGCCGGTGAATGCCCGCCACCCCGACGTCGTAGATCCGATCGACGGGCACGCCGAGCAGCTGGAGAGTCTCTGCGGCCTCTTCGGCCACGGGCACGTCGCTGGTGCCCGCGGTGACGAGCGCCACCGGCTTCCCGCCGTAATTCGCGACGGGCCGCAGCTCGAGCGTCAATGTCCGCGCGATGGGGTTGTAACGGAGCTCCGGCAGCTCTTCGCGCACGCGCGCGGCCTTGTCCGCGTCGACGCGAGTGACAAGCACGTTCTCCCCCGCCGCAGCCAGATCCTTGGCGATCGCCTGGATCTGCGCGGGGCTCTTCCCGGACCCCAGCACGACCTCCGGCGCTCCCTGCCGCAGGGCTCGGTGATGATCGATACGAGCGAAGCCGAGATCGGAGAAGGGAAGCCGCTTGAGCTCGTCGAGCGCCGCTTCGACGTCGACCTCACCCCGCTGGAGGCCCTCCAGCAGGCGCCGAATGCCGTCCGCATCCATCGACGTGGGTGTACTCGACGGGCCGCGCAGCGTCGACCCCCACCACCTTGGCCACCGACGCGACCCGTGGTCTCCTCCCCGCCGTGCCCGCCCCCGTCGCGCCGCTGATCGGTTTACTGGTTGGTGTGACCTTCCACTGGAGTGGAAGCCGTCAGCTCGCCCGCGCGGCCCGGGGCACCGCGATCGAGATCCGGGCGCAGCTCCTGGTCCTCGCCTACACGTTGCTCCTGTTCGCGCCCTTCAACGCCTATTTCCTGGCGTTCTCGACGGACTGGGCCTTCGTCTACCTGGTGGACGTGACGGACAACCGCAGCGCCCTCGTCCTCGCGTCTCTCTTCGCCGACTGCGCCAGCGTGCTCGTCGGGTTCAACCTGGGCCGACGCTTCATGGCGGACAAGCGCCCGGGTGCCCTGGCCGCGCTCCTCGTCCCCACGGGCGCCCTGCTGCTCTTGTTCCTGGTGGGGGCCTCCCGTCGGCTCGGAGTCGCCGCCACCTACGCCCAGTACCACGGCGACTTCGGCGTCCGCCCCCTCGGGGGTAGCCCGCTCGGGTATGCCCTCCTCTGGTTCGGGGCGGTGTTCGTCGCCGGGACCGTCTGGACCGCGCTCCAGCTCCGTCATCTCGGAGAATGACCGCTCCCCGGCACTTCGCCCCGGCACGCCCAGCTCACGCGCCATCGAGAACGGCGCTGCCTCCTGCCGATGGGGGCGAGCGCGTGGTACGACCCCTTCCATGAGGGACGAAACGGATGAGCTGATGACCTTGGCCCACGGGGTGGTGCAGCGCGCCCTCCAGGGGGTGGACGTGGCCGAGGTCAGCGTCGGGCGCACCTGGGATCTGAGCGCGAAGGTACGCCTCGGCGAGCCCGAGCTGGTGGAGGAGGCCGGGCAACGGGGTCTCTCCCTCCGGGTCATCCGCGACGGACGGGTGGCCATGACGTCGACCAGTGACCTGAGCGACGAGGGCCTCGCCCGCTGCGTGGCGGACGCCCTGGAGCTCGTCGAGCTCAGCGAGCCCGATCCCTGGGTGGGCCCCGCGCCGGCCGAACTCCTCTGCGGGCCACCCCACCCCGATCTCGATCTCTTCGATCCGACCCTGGATGCCCTCGACGCGGACGGCGCCATCGAGCGGGCGCGACGGGCGGAGCGCGCGGCCCTCGACTTCGATCCGCGCATCACCTTGAGCGAAGGGGCGACCTGCTCGCGCACCTCGGGCACCGGGGTGATGGTGCTCTCCTCGGGTTTCGAAGGGGCACAGCGCGGCTCCTACGCGGCGCTCTCCGTCGCGCCGGTGACGGAAGACGAAGGCGGCAAACGCCGCCGGGGTTCGTACTGGACCGCGCGACGTCACCTCGCCGACCTCGAAGACGAGGTGGCGGTCGGGGTGGAGGCGGCGCGCCGAACGCTCGCCAAGCTGGGTGCCCGCAAGATCGACACCTGCGAAGCGCCGGTGGTGTTCGACAAGGACGCGGCGCGATCGATCCTGGGCACCTTCGCCGGTTGCGTCGTCGGCGGAGCCCTCTGGCGCAAGTCGAGCTACCTGCTCGGCCGCCTCGGGAGCCCCGTGGCGAGCTCGCTCGTCCACATCGTCGACGATCCCCTGCTCCCCCGCGGTCCGGGTTCCCGCCCCTACGACGGCGAAGGGCTCCGGAGCCGCAAGAACGAGGTCGTCCGCGGCGGCACCCTGGTGAGCTACCTCCTGGACTGCTACGCGGCACGAAAGCTCGAGATGGAGTCCACCGCCAGCGCCTCCCGGAGCGGCGGGTCCATCGGCGCCTCGACGACGAACTTCATCATGCAGGCGGGTGATCTGTCCCGCGACGAGCTCATCGCCAACACCCCCCGTGGCCTCCTCGTCACGGAGATGATGGGGTTCGGCTTCAACGCGCTCACCGGCGATTTCTCCCGGGGCGCGGCAGGCTTCTGGATCGAGGACGGGAAGATCGCGTTCCCGGTGAGCGAGATCACCATCTCCTCGAACCTCGACACCATGCTGCTCGGCGTGGACGCCGTGGCGAACGATCTGGAGCTCAAGACCTCCACCGCCGCGCCGACCTTCCGCGTGGCTTCGATGACCATCGCAGGCAGCTGATCCTCGGTCCTCAGTCCACGGTGTTCGGCCCTCCTGGTGAAGCGCCCGGAGCGGCGTGGGGCCCGAAGCCGTCCACCTCGTCGCGGGACCACGGATCCCGGCGGGCGATGCTGACCCCAGCCTTGCGGGCGGCCAGCGCTGGCACCGCGGACACGACACGACCGGTCGCGTCGACGAGGCGGAGGGGCTCCCCGCCGTTGGTGAGTCCCCGGTGGCCCACCCGCTCCACGACGAGGGGGACGGCGGTCGGGAGGGGGACGACGTCATCGCCGGCGCTCGCCGAGTAGTCGCGGGCGACGATCAACCCGAAGGCGCCGACAGGGAGCTCGACGGCGGGCAACGGCGTGGGGCCCCCGCCATCCTCGAGCACCCACCCTTCCAGGAACGCGGGCGCCGTCCCGACGTTCACGAGCTCGATCCACTCCCCTTGGGGCTCGGGTCCCAGGGGATCGGAGAGCACCTCGTTGATCACGACCCGCGGCCGCGGCTCCCCCGCGGAGAGTCGCACGTCGCCGCGCACCGAGCGGCCCCGTTCGTCGAACCGATACGCCACGATGTCGTACTCTCGGAGGGGTTCGAATGCAGGGATGGTGAGCGACGGCGGCGAGGCGATCCCCCACCAGCTCACGTTCTCCTCACCCCGCTCGGACGCCCCGCTCACGAACCAGGCGCTCGGGCGGTCGAGCTCGACCACCAGCTCGGCTCCCTCGAACACCGCGCAACCCTGGGCCAGCGCGGCCCGATCTTCGCCACATTCGGCGCCCGCCTTCGGCGCGTCCTCGGCGACGACTGCGATCGGCGCCGGATCGAAGAGAAGCCCCGACGACGTCTGCGGCGGGACCACGAAGCCCTCCGGGAGGTCCTCCCGGGGGATCAGGGTGGCACACTCTCCCCGCGCGATCCCTTCGTCCCCCACGCCCGGCCGCCACTCCGCGGCGATCCCGAAGGGCGGCAACTCCACGTCGTCCAGCGCATCGAAGAGCGCTCCTTCGTCGTCTCCAAGAGCATCGTCCGAGCCGTCGTCGACGCGGTCCGTCGCGAGGCAGTAGATCAACGATCCGCGGGGATGGACGTGAGGTGGCCACAGCCTGGACAGCACCGGGGCTCCCTCCTCCGCGACGACGAGGCTCGCGATCACTCCCCGCTGGAGCACCGCGAGGCTGTACTCCTCACCAGGGGCCAGGAGCGCTCCCGGACGAGCGACGACGGCGTCGCCCGCCGACCAGACGGACAGGGGCACCTCTCGGCCCGCCAGCGCGCCAATCACCTCGCCACGACGCAACCTCCCGTTGGCGTAGGAGCTCACGGCGCCACCGAAGAGCCGCAGCCCTGCGACCGCTGGCTCGAGCTCCAGGCCACGCACCTCCAGCTGCGGAGCTCGGGAACAGGCGTCCAGGGGTCGACCATCGACGGCGGCGACGACGACCTGGGCTTTCTGCGTGGGTTCGGGGAGCTCCGATCCGCAAGCCACGCCGAAGAGGAGCAGGGCGACGAAGCCCCGGCGCGCGCCCCGGACGAAGAAGCCTGGGACATGGGAACGGGGGGCCATGATTTGCACACCACCTCCGTCGGTCGCTGAGGTCTTCGCGTTGCGTGCTAAGTTCTCGAGGTGCTCTCGGTGGACGTGACCGAACTGAGGGAGGAGCTCGGCCTCTCCATGAGCGAACTCGCGCGAGCGCTGGGCGTGCCGGTGGACGACGTGGTGGCCTGGGAATCCGGGGAGCGCTTTCCCACACGCCGATCCGTCGAGCGCATGCGCCGGCTCCAGTCCGAGCACCGAAACGGCTCCTCCCGCGATGGCGCCCCTCGCGAGCCGACGGCTTCCGGAGGCGCCCTGGGAGAGACCCCCTGGGGCGCCCTCGCCGATCCAGAGCTGTGGGCCCTCTTTCGCAAATTGGCAGCGTCGCCAGAGCTCCGCGCACGGGTGCTCCAGCTCGCC
>Ga0079224_100003533_pt1 | contig 19825 bp, 19 predicted proteins | sample Stecom2015_FD_80414 | JGI IMG/M metagenome (GOLD analysis project Ga0079224, IMG submission 80414) | Agricultural soil microbial communities from Utah to study Nitrogen management - Steer compost 2015 | ecosystem: Environmental > Terrestrial > Soil > Agricultural land | place: USA: Utah...
CGGTCACGAGGATGCCCTGCACGCTCGGGGGCCAGACCATGCCGGTCGGGTGGAACTGCAGGAATTCCATGTCGAGCAGGTCGGCGCCCGCGTGGTAGGCGAGCGCGTGCCCGTCGCCCGTGTACTCCCACGAGTTGCTCGTGATCTTGTACGCCTTGCCGATGCCGCCGGTCGCCATGACCACCGCGCCGGCCTTGAACACCTTGAAGCGGCCGCGCTCCCGGTCGTAGCCGAGGGCGCCGACGACGCGCTCGCCGTCCTTGAGCAGCGTCGTGACGGTCACCTCCATGTGCACGTCCATGCCCTGGTGCACGCCGTGGTCCTGGAGGGTTCGGATCATCTCGAGCCCGGTGCGGTCGCCGACGTGCGCCAGCCGAGGATAGGCGTGGCCGCCGAAGTTCCGCTGCAGGATGCGGCCGTCCGGGGTGCGGTCCATGAGCGCGCCCCACGCCTCGAGCTCGCGGACCCGGTCCGGAGCCTCCTTGGCGTGCAGCTCGGCCATGCGCCAGTTGTTGAGATAGCCCCCACCGCGCATCGTATCCGCGAAGTGGACGCGCCAGTTGTCCCGGCTGTCGACGTTCGCCAGCGACGCCGCGATGCCGCCCTCGGCCATGACGGTGTGCGCCTTGCCGAGCAGCGACTTACAGACCAGGCCGACGCTGACGTTCTGCGCCGCGGCCTCGATGGCCGCGCGCAGCCCGGCGCCCCCCGCGCCGATGACCAGGACGTCGTGCTCGACGGTCGTGACGTCGGCCATCAGAAGATCCTCCAGTCCGTCCAGACGCCCATCGAGAGCATCCGGATGTAGAGGTCGGAGAATCCGACCCAGAACAGGCTCATCCACGCGAACAGCATGTGCCGCTTGTTCAGGCACGTGACGCACGCGTAGGAGGTCTTCCGCACGGGGCGGCCCGAGAAGCGGTTGAGCCCCCCACCGACCAGGTGGCGCAGCGAATGGCACCCGAGCGTGTAGCCGCCGAGGAGGACCACGTTGACGGCGAGCACCAGGGTGCCGATGCCGAGGCCGAGCGTTTCCTGGCCTGTCGCAGGATCGACGAACCAGAGCGCCTTCCACACGTCGTAGCTCAGGAAGACGAGGAACAGCAGCGCCAGGTACAGGAAGTAGCGATGGACGTTCTGGAGGATCAGCGGAAAATGTCGCTCACCGCGGTAACCCTTCCGCGGCTCGCCGACCGAGCAGTTCGGCGGATCGGCCCAGAAGGCCTTGTAGTACGCGCCGCGGTAGTAGTAGCAGGTGAGCCGGAAGCCTCCTGGCGCCCAGAGGATCAGGAACGCGGGCGAGAAGGGAAGCCACCCGGGCCACCACCCGGGCCGTGGGCCGAACCATGCGTGGCCGGAGTCTCCGAACAGCTCGGGCGCGTAGAACGGCGACAGGTAGTTGCCGAACGTGTAGTGCTCGCCCTGGAACGCCGCCCAGGTGGAGTAGACGATGAACGCGCTGAGCCCGAGGAACACCACGACCGGCTGGAGCCACCACGCATCGCGCCGCATGGTATGGCCGAACGGACGTTGAACCGGTAGCGCCGTCTGACGAGATGCCATCCCGTGATCCTTCCACGACGCCCGCGGCGCCGTGCCAGAGGGACGATCACCGGGGCATCCAGCACCTCCGCCCCGGCGGTGGCGATTGTACGGGGCGGCCCGTCGGCGGCGCAAGTTCGGGTCCCGGAGCGTCCGGCTCGGCCCCCGAGGACGCGCCCGACCGCAAAGGCCGGGGGACCCGTATGAATGGGCCGAGCGAAACGGGCGACGAGCGACGCGGTCGGGAAGGACGCCGTCGGGGAGTCGAGCGGTGCGGTCGAGTCGGACGCCCGCGGGGCGCGCGGTGCCCGACGGTCCGACCCCCGGGGATCGCGCGGTGGCGGGAAGCCGAGCGGAGCGGCCGCGTCGAGCCGTTACCCCGGGGAAACCCGGAGAGCCGCGTGAGCGAGCCGCGGGTCGGTCGCGGGCCGGTCGCGGGCGGGTCGCGGGCGGGTCGGTCGCGGGCCGGGTCGCGGGCCCAACCCTTCAGACAACCCTCGATCACGATCAAGAGAAGGATTGGGGCCGTATAGCGGCCCCAAACCATCTTTGATGGGTGCGGGATGGAACGCGGGAAGCCTTGGGGCCGAATAGCGGGTCCAACGCTTCAGCCATCGCGACGCACGCGCCGAGCGCAGCTTTCGACCCGGCGGCGCGTGGGTGAGCGCCTGCTTCTCCGCGTCCGGCCCCCGTCCGACCCGCGCGCCGCCCGACGTGGGTCCGGTGGCGTCCGCTTCCGCTCGAGAGGCTCCGGAGCTCGGCGGGAAGGACCCGGAGGAGCGCCCGGTAGAGCGCCAAGCCTCGCCCCTCGCCGGGGCCCCCGCCGCGCATCCCGGCTACGCCCCGCTGGCGCCGCGCGGCAGCACGTGCGCCCGCCGTGCGAGCTCCACCATGTCCGCGAGTCTCTCGGACTCGGCCCGCAGCACCCGCCGTCCGAGCGGTGGCCACCTGAATCTACCTGGCAAGGTAGGGGGGCCGCCCAGGGGCGGTGCGGCACGGGCGGTGGCGCCCCCTACATCTCCCGCACGAACCGGTTGTCCCGGTCGACGAGGATCAGCTTTTGCTCCACCGGCTCGTCGCCGAGCTCGAAGCCCATGATGATGATCTCCTCGCCCTTCCGGATGAGGTGCGCCGCCGCGCCGTTCATCTCGACCGTGCCGGAGCCGCGCGGCGCCTCGATGATGTACGTCTCCAGACGGGCGCCGGACGTATTGCTGACTACGAGCACCTTCTCGCCGACCATGAATCCGGCTCGCTCGACGAGGTCCATGTCGATGGCGATGCTGCCCACGTAATCCACGCTGGCCCCGGTGACGGTGGCCTGATGGATCTTCGAGCGGAGGAGGAAACGCATGTGCTTGCCCGTGTGACGGGTTGGGGAGGTCCGAAGTCGATCAGTCGGCGCCGGCGCGGCCGAGCGTGACACGCCGACCCATCCGAGCCCCGCCGATGGCGGCGGCGAGCTGAACGAGGATGAGGCCGAGCACCTCGCGCGTGGAATCGAACGTGTCGAGCTCCCCGAAGAACGTCACGAGGAACCATACCAGCACGCTGAAGAAGGCGATCGCCGTCCCGTGGAGGATCGGCGCGTCGCTCCACCGCAGCCCCACGAAGAGCCCGCCGACGAAGAACCCGGCCACCATCGCGAGCACCACCCACACGAGGGCCGCGCGCCCCGGGATCACCAGGCCGAGACCGATGCCGCCGAGATACACGGCGGCCGTGACGCAGATGGCGATCAGCCAGCCGCCGATCACCCATCCCGGGTGGAGATTCGTCAGATGTTCGGTCTGCATGGATCGTCTCCCTGATGACCGGCTGCCGCACGGGGCGCGGCCGAATGCCCGCTCCGCTTTCCCCGGCGAGCCGCTACAGCTCCAGCTCGAACTGCGACCCCGCGAACGTCAGCCTATGATGCGGCGTCGGCCCGAGCGCCCGGATGGCTGCCAGGTGCGCCGGCGTGCCGTACCCGACGTTCGTCTCCCAGGCGTACCCGGGATACCGGCGGGCGAGCCGCCTCATGAGGCGGTCCCGCACCACCTTCGCGACGATCGAGGCGCACGCGATCGAGTGGACGAGCGCGTCACCGTCCACCACCGCGTCGTGCTCGTGGCCGAGGTGCTTGACGGGCAGGCCGTCGACGACGAGGTGATCGGGCGCCCACTCCAGGCGAGCGATCGCCCGTCGCATCGCCTCCGTCGTCGCCCGCAGGATGTTGCGGCTGTCGATCTCCCGGACAGAGGCGGCGCCGACGCCGATGGCGCGCGCCGAGCCGATGATCACGTCGTAGAGCTCCTCTCGGACCTTGGGCGTGAGCCGCTTCGAGTCGTCGGCCCCGTGGATGCAGACGCCGTGCGGGAGGACCACCGCGGCGGCCACCACCGGACCGGCCAGCGGACCCCGGCCCGCTTCGTCCACCCCCGCGACGGAACGGCCGCGGCCCCAGAACCGGCGCTCGTAGGCGAGCAGGTCCTGGGGCCGCTCCGATCCTGCGCCGTCCGGTTGCACGGACGGAATCGTCACCGGCCGTGCGTCAGCGGGTGGTGCGCTTCTCCGCGATCCGGGCGGACTTGCCGCGGCGGCCGCGCAGGTAGTACAGCTTCGCGCGGCGGACCCGCCCGCGGCGGACGACCTCGACCCCGCTCACGGTCGGAGCGTGGAGCGGGAAGATCCGCTCGACGCCGACACCGCTGGAGATCTTGCGCACGGTGAAGGTCTCGTCGATGCCCCCGCCCTTGCGCCCGATGCACACGCCCTCGAACTCCTGGATGCGCTCCTTGGCGCCCTCGCGCACGAGGTAGAGCACCTTCACGGTATCTCCGGGAGCGAAGTCGGGTGCGTCGCTCCTGAGTTGTTCTTTCTCGATTTCCTTGATCACGTCAGCCATGCTGGGCTCCACGGCGCGGGCGAGGCCGGTTGCTAAAGAGACATCTAACCTAATCGCCGGTGCTCGGGTGGTGAAGTGCCGTGTTCTCGACGACTCCCTCGTGGCGCGTCGGGCGTCGGCGAGCGACCTTGGCGCAGCCACCGAACCCTTCCGGAGCTCGTCATGCCTGATCGCACCACACGCACCGCCCTACTCCCCCCGGTTCCGCGCGCGGTCCTGCTCCTCGTGGCGCTCGTCACCACGACCGCCTGCGCGGATCCCGCCACGGACCGCGCAGTCGGGGACGCGGCGCTCGCCGACCAGGGGCTGACCCGCGCGGAGCGTCTCGAGCGGCTTCTGTCCACGCTGGCGCACGACTCCATGCAGGGGCGCCGCACCGGCACGGCCGGTGCGCATATGGCCGCCGAGTTCCTCGCGGCGGAGCTCGAGCGTTACGGCGTCCTGCCCGCCGGGGAGGACGGGCACTTCCAGCCCGTCCCGCTGGCGCGGATCGGGGACGGCGGACGGCTCGCGCTCCCGTCCGCGGAGATCGATTTCGACACCCTCCCCGAGGGCCGGGTCCTGGGCGACGAGGTGAACGTCGTCGGCATCATCCCGGGCTCGGATCCGGACGTCGCGGACGAGGCCGTGATCGTCGGTGCGCACTACGACCACGTCGGCATCGGCGAGCCGGTCGAGGGCGACTCGATCTACAACGGCGCGGACGACGACGGCACCGGCACCGTGGCCGTGCTCGAGATCGCGCGGGAGCTGGCGCGCCAGGAGCCGCCGCGCCGCACCGTCGTCATCCTCCTCAGCACGGCCGAAGAGCAGGGGCTGCTCGGGACGCGCTGGTACATCCAGCACCCGCTCGTGCCGCTGGAGCGGACGGTGGCCGACTTCCAGATCGAGATGATCGGGCGGCCCGATTCCCTCGCAGGCGGCTTCGGCCGGGGATGGCTGACCGGCTACGAGCGCACGACCATGGGCGACCAGCTCGCGGACGCGGGATCCCCCATCGTGCCGGACCCGCGCCCCGAGATGCGCTTCTTCTTCCGCAGCGACAACCTGCCGTTCGCGGCCGCGGGCATTCCGGCGCACACCCTGTCGTCGTACGACATGCACACCGACTATCATGCGCCGTCGGACGAGGTGGAGCTCGTCGACTTCGAGCACATGGCCGCGCTCGTCGACGCGGCCGTCGAGGCCGTGCGATTCCTGGCGGACGGGCCCACGCCCGAGTGGAAGGAGGGCGGTCGGGAGGGGCTGCCGCCGGGTTGAGGCCCGGTCGGGAGGGGGCTGCCGGCGGTTGAGGCCCGGACGGGAGGGGCTGCCGGCGGGTTGAGGCCCGGACCGGAGGCGCCGGTCGGGCCGGAAACGCGGGCCGCTGCCGAGCGAGCCGGAACGCCGGTCCGCACGTGCGGGCCCGGTGCAGCAAGCCGGCGATCGCCCCCGCCACGAACGCACCGATGATTCGGGTCGCGGCGTGGCCCCCGACGCGGCCGCCCTCCCCTCAGATCCCGCCCGCGCCGTCCCGGCGACGGGCCAGCGCACGGCCGGCCACGATCGTCAGCGTGATCCACGCCAGCCATGCGAGGCGCTCGGGGCGGGTGCGGAGCGTCACGAAGTGCGTCGGTAGCGCGAACGAGGATCCGACGGCGGCCATACGCCCCTCCCCGGCGGGTCCCGGGCGGCGGTAGGTCACCACGTCCAGGGCCTCCCGCCGCTCGTGGCGGATCATGTGCTCGATGCGGTCTCCGACCTCTTCCGGCGTCATGTCCCGCCACCCCGGGATGCGCACGAGATTCCAGCTCACGGCCGTGCTGCCCCAGCCGTGCAGGTTCGACGACGAGACCAGGGCGACGTCGAGGCTGTCCGCGAGCCTCATGATATGCGCCCACTCCCGGTCGCTCTGCGCGAGACCACGCGGGTCGCCGTCGAGCAACTCGATCGCCTCGACGCCCCCGCCCCGTCCGGTGCACACCGGAACGGGGACACGGCCGAGGTCGTTCGGAATGGTCTGGATCAGGACGGGCCACCCTTCACACCATCGTGCGTCGGGCGCGGCCGGGTCCGGACGCCACGCCCCGTCGCCCTCCCTGGGATCGACGGTCCCGAGCACGGCCACGTGCTGCCCGGCATACACGACCTCACGACCCACGAGCACCACGGTCCCCTCACCCGCCCGCTCCGGGTTGCGCGCGAGGCCCCGCAGCGCCGGGCCGACGCTGTCGTGATCGGCGATGTACGCCACGTGGAAGCCGGCGCCGCGGTGCCAGGCGCGGTTCCGTTCCGTCGAGAAGTCCCACCGCCCGTCGTGCGAGGCGCGGGTATGGCTGTGGAAGTCCACGACCACGACGTCCGGATCGTCCACGACCAGGCGGGCCATCGGACGGTACGCGAGCACCCCCGTCGCGTAGAACCCCGCGAGCGCGAGGACGAAGGCGACCGTCGCGCCCGCCTCGACCAGCGCCCGCACGGGTAGCGAGCGCCGAGTCCTCGGACGGGCGACGCGCCACAGGACGTAGAGCACCACGACGCTGAAGAGCACCGTCACGTGCTGATCCACGGTCAGCACGGTCAGGAAATCGAAGATTCCGAGTGCCGGCGCGAGCAGCAGGTAGGACCAGGAATGCTCGAGCCCCACACCCTGAAGCGGCTCGCCGGTGAGCGCCGACACGACGGCTGCCCGCTCGGGGATCGCCAGAGCGGCCAGGGCGGCGAGCGCGATCAGCCCCGGTGTCACGAAACGACGCACGCGTGTACTCCTGCATGAGGTCCGGCCATGGGGCTGCCGCGATGGCCGGCCCGGGCGCACGCGCCCACCTATGCGGCCGAACACCGCCCCGCGTCAAGGGCAGGCGACCGGCCTGATCCCGGGAGACGCCCCGGGAGCTCGTGATCCGGGCGGACGTGGGCCCGGCCCGGTCGCGTCACGCGTCCGCCGGCTCGGGCCCCAGGTCCGGGCGCCGCTCCCTCGTGATCCGCTCGGCCTCCGCACGGCGCCACGCCTGGATCCTCGCGTGGTCCCCCGAGCGCAGGATCTCCGGCACCACGTGCCCCCTGTACTCCGCGGGCCGCGTGTACGAGGGCGCGCTGAGGTGCTCCCCGTCGTAGAACGAGTCGGTCGCGGCCGCGTCATGATCGCCCATAGCTCCGGGCAGGAGCCGCACTACCGCGTCCGTGATCGCCAGGGCTCCGATCTCGCCGCCCGACAGGACGAAGTCGCCGAGGGAGATCTCGTCCGTGGCGAGGTGGTCCGCGACCCGCTGGTCCACGTCCTTGTAGTGACCGCACAGCAGCGTGAGCTCGGACGCGAGGCTCAGCCGCACCGCGTCCTCGTGCCGGAACGGTCGGCCCCGCGCCGACAGCAGGACGATCGGGCCGGCCGGAGCGAGATCCTCGACGGCTTCGAAGAACGGTTCGGGCTTCATGACCATCCCGGCCCCGCCGCCGTAAGGCACATCGTCGACGGTGCGGTGGATGTCGTGCGTGTAGTCGCGCAGATCGACCGTGCGGTACTCGACCAGCCCGGCATCCGCGGCGCGCCGCGGGATCGACAGCCCGAGAGGACCCTCGAAGAAGTCGGGGAAGATCGTGACGATGTTGATGCGCATGCCGCCCCGCCGCCGCGAGGGAGATCCGTGTGCCCTCAGAGGTCGAGCAGTCCTTCGGGCGGATCGACGACGATGCGCCGCCGCTCGCGGTCCACTTCCACGATGATGTGCTCCAGGAAGGGGATCATGTGCTCCTTGCCCTCGCCCCGGACCTCGAGGAGGTCCGCCGGTCGGATGTCGTAGACCTCCCGCACCTCGCCGATGCGCTCGCCGGCGACCGTGAAGACCTCCATGCCGAGGAGCTCGTGATAGAAGACCTCGCCCTCGGCGAGCGGCTCCAGCTCCGCGGTCGCACGGTAGAGATAGTACCCCCTCAGCGGCTCGGCTTCGTTCCGGTCGTCGATGCCGTGGAAGGCCACCAGAAAGCCGCCGCGGAACGGGCGCACCTCGCGGATGCGCAGGGGGGGCAGATCCGGGTCCGGCCCCTCGACCCCCACACCGCCCGGAGACAGAACCACCCCGGGGACGTAGGTGCCCTCGGGGTGGTCCGTGAGCGGAAGCACGAAGAGCTCGCCCTTCGTGCCATGCGCTTTGGAGAGATGCCCCACGACCAGATGGAGCGGGTCGGGTCGCCCTCCTTCCGTCATGCCGGAGCTTACTCGGCCTTGCTCTCTTCGTCGGCGTCCGTGGCCTCGTCACCCTCGGCGGGAGGCGCCTCGGCGTCGGCGGCGGATGCTTCCGTGGCAGCGTCGGCCTCGGCGGCAGGAGACTCGGTCGCCGCTTCCGCTCCGGCAGCCTCGGCCTTCGCCGCTTCGTCCGCGGCAGCCTCCGCCGCGGCCTTGTCAGCCGCTTCCTTCTCGGCGGCGGCCGCGGCCTTCTCGGCCGCTTCCTTTTCCGCGGCGGCCTTCGCCTCGGCCGCCTTCCGCGCCGCGAGCTCCTCCGCGCGCTTCGTCTTGGCCTGCTCGGGATCTTCGACGCCTACGGCGACCGTACCGTCCCCGCCCGCGCGCGCCTTGGCGATCAGCGAGCGCACCGTCGCGGAGGGATCCGCGCCCTCGCCCAGCCAGTGGTCGACTCTGTCGAGGTCGAGCACCAGACGCGCCGGGTCCGAAAGGGGCTTGTAGTAGCCGAGGGTCTCGACGAAGCGGCCGTCGCGCGGCGACGCGCTGTCGGCCACGACGACCCTGTAGTGGGGCTGCTTCTTCCGGCCCATGCGCCGGAGTCGAATACGTACGGGCATCTTGTAGAACGTTCCTGGCGTGGAAACACGGCCCCGCCTCGCGCGGAGCGGGCCCAGACGCCGAGATCGGTGCCGTGGGCAGACGCATACGATATAAGCAGGGCCGGTGCATGTACAGCGCGGCCGCCCGGCGGTCGACCCGCGATCCGAAGCCCCGCCAACCGCCCGCCGCTTGGCGCACCCGAATGACCATAGCTAAGCTTGGCTCTTCACGCCGAGCACCCACACCCGAGCCCATGCCGATCCCTACGATCGACCACCTGATCCTGCTGGTGGCCGTGCTGATGCTCACGGCCATCCTGTCGAGCAAGCTGTCGACACGTGCCGGGGTGCCCGTACTCCTCATCTTCCTCGCGGTGGGAATGCTGGCCGGGGAGGACGGTCTCTTCGGCCTTGCCTTCGACGACTTCACGCTGGCCCACGCAGTCGGCACGCTCTCTCTCATCCTCATCCTCTTCGACGGGGGACTGGCCACACCTACCTCTTCCATCCGCCTCGTGTGGAAGCCGGCGGTGGCCATGGCCACCCTGGGTGTTGTGCTCACGGCTGGGATCACAGGCCTGATCGCGGCCTGGGCGCTGGGTCAGCCCATCGTCATCGGCCTCCTTCTCGGCAGCATCGTCGGCTCCACGGACGCGGCGGCGGTCTTCGGCATCCTGAGGGGCCAGGGGCTGCACCTCCGGGAGCGGATCGCCGCCACGCTGGAAGTGGAATCCGGGTCCAACGACCCGATGGCCATCCTGCTCACGCTCGGGCTGCTGGGCTACCTGATGGGGGATATGGACTCGGGCTGGCAGGCGGTCGGGTTCTTCGCGCGTCAGGCCTTCATCGGAAGCGCCGGCGGGCTCGCGCTGGGATGGCTGGGGGCTCTCGTCGTCAATCGTGCGAAGCTCACCGCGGCGGGGCTCTACCCGGTGCTCACCGTCGGGATCGCGATGCTCGCCTACAGCCTACCGGCTTACCTGGGCGGCAGCGGCTTCCTCGCGGTCTATCTCGCCGGCATCGTCATGGGCAACTCCCGGATGGTGTTCAAGCGGGGCGTGCTGCAGACCCACGAAGGCGGCGCCTGGATGGGCCAGATCGCCATGTTCGTCATGCTCGGGCTGCTCGCGTCCCCGTCCCGGCTCGCCAGCGTGGCGCTCGAGGGCACGCTCGTCGCGTCCGCCTTGATCGTGGTCGCCCGTCCGGCCGCCGTGTTCATCACCCTGGCCCCGTTCCGCTTCGGGCTGCGCGAGCTCCTCTTCATCTCGTGGGCGGGTCTGAAGGGCGCGATCCCGATCATCCTGGCCATCTTTCCGCTGCTCGTCGGCGTGCCCGAGGGGATTCTCCTGTTCGACATCGTGTTCTTCGTCGTGCTCCTCTCCGCCATGCTCCAGGGCGCCTCGCTCCCGCGCGTGGCCTCCTGGCTCGGCATCCGCGAAGAGCGCCCACCCGAGCCACCGGTCATGCTCGAGATCACGTCGCTCCGTGACGTGGACGGAGACATCGTCGATTACCTGGTCGAGCCGCAGAGCCTCGCGGCGGGCCGTCTCGTGCGTGAGCTCGCCATGCCGGAGAGCGCGGTGGTGGCGATGCTCGTGCGCGGCGACGAGATCATTCCGCCCCGCGGCAGCACGCCGATCCATCCGGGGGATCACGTCTTCGTCGTCCTCAAGCCGACCGTGCGCGAGGTCGTGGACCGGATGTTCGCGCTCCACCGCACGCCCATCGCCGAACGGGTCGTGGAGATGGCCTTCCCCCTCGCCGCGGACACGACGGCCGGCGAGGTCGAGGAGTTCTACGGCATCCACCTCGACCCCGATCCCTCGCGGACGCTCGGGGACCTGCTGGCCGAACGGCTCGGCAAGGACCTGGCGGAGGGCGCGGAGGTGGAGGCGGGCGAGTTCCGGCTCGCCGCGCACACCGTAGTCGATGGCGTCGTGACGGTCGTGGACGTCGAGGTGCTGACGGACGTCGATGGAGGGAACGACTGAAGCGGGGGGGGGGGCCCCGCGTTGTCGTTTCCCCCGCGGCAGGTAACCTTCGAGCGCACCCGCCGCCCATGCCTCCCCCCCGCGAACGCCTCCCTTGATCGACTCCACGGATCCGCTCCTCCTCCTCGCAGCCTTCGGGGCCGCGCTGCTCGCAGGCGCCGGCAACGCGATGGCCGGAGGGGGGACCAACCTTTCATTTCCGATCCTGATCTGGATCGGAATCCCGCCGGTCGCCGCGAACGCCACCAACAGCGTGGGGTTGTGGCCGGGCTCGGCCGGGGCCGCGTGGAGCTACAAGGAGGCGCTGGCGCGAGGGGACCGGCGTTGGTGGTGGCTCGCCGCGCCCTCGCTCGTGGGCGGAGGGCTCGGCGCCTGGTTGCTGCTGACGCTGCCACCGACCTGGTTCGGCGCGATTGCGCCGTTTCTCGTCATCGTGGCATCCGGGCTCGTGGCCGTCGAGCCGATGCTCCGACGCTGGCTGCGCTCCCCCGGGCACGAAGACGCCGGACGGGGTTGGATCGCGGGGGCGACCACCGTCCAGTTCCTGATCGCCGTCTACGGCGGGTACTTCGGAGCCGGGATCGGGATCCTTCTGCTCACCACGCTGGGCCTGATGGGCATGCACGACATGCACGAGGCGAACGCGTGGAAGAACGTCATGGCCGTGGCCATCAAGGGGGTGGCGGTCCTCTACTTCGTGCTCGCGGGCGTGCTCGTGTGGCCGGTCGTGCTGGTGATGGCCGTCGGTTCGACGCTCGGCGGCTACGCCACCGGGCGCTTCATCCAGCGGTTCGACCAGCGGGTGCTCCGGTGGCTCGTCGTGGCCATGGGCGTCGGGATGGGCCTCGTCCTGCTGATCGAGCGGAACGGCTGAAGGACGGACAGGGAAAGCTGCACGCTCGCCCTCCGAATTCTTCAGGCGCGGATCAACACCGCCTCACAGCGAGGGCAGATGCCGTGGCGCACGCGGGGCGGGTCCCCGTCGTCGGCGTCGGCCCACAGCGCGTCCGCCGCCTCCACGTCGACCCATTCGGTGCCCATCAGGGTGCGCTTGCACCAGCTGCACATGCGGACGACGTGCCGCGAGCGGGGCGCCCAGGTGTCGAGGACCCTCACCCGGGGATGCGGCGTCTCGTGGATGAGCACACCCGTGATCGCGACCGCGCCATCAGGCAGGACCCGTACCCTGAGCTCCATGTCCCGGCGTACCTCGGGCGCGTCACAGCGGAAGGGTATCGTCGACTCCGCCCGGCTGCGTCTCACCCGCTCGAGCAGGAGGCCGTACACGCGAAGGACCTCGGATCCGTCGATGAACGTCCACAGGGAGGCTCCGATCACCCGCGCCAGCGTGAGGTCCTCCGCGCCGTTCGAGCGCGCGAACTCGAGCCAGCTCCAGTCCACGAACCGGATCCGGTCGTCGCGGTCGATCTCGTACCGGTATTCCACCGGAGCGGAAGCGGAGTCCGGATCCTGGGTCACGGGACGATCCGATACGAGACGTGCGGCTGGGGCGCGGGCGAGACTGGAACTTAACGGGTCGGGCCGTCCGGCGCTTTTCGGGCTCGCTTCCCGCGGCTATGCTGTGCCCATGTTTCCGCTGGCGCGATCACGACACCTCATCGGGGTCGGCCTCCTGGCCGTCGCCTCCCTCTCCTGCGGCGGCGAAAGGACCGCGGTCGACGAGACGGATCCCTGGACCGTCGGCACGATCGAGGTGCCCCTGGCGGACGGCGCGCGGCCGTCTGCGCTGCCCGTGCTCACGGCGCTCGAGCCGGTGTCGCTCGGAACATACGACCGGACGACGCTGTCATTCGAGGGCGCGACGGTGCTTCCGGGATATCGGGCGGCGTACGTCGATCGCCCGCTGCACGAATGCGGGTCCGGCCGGCAGGTGTTCCCGGTCGGTGACGCCTGGCTCGAGATCCGCCTCGAGCCCGCGGCCGCCCATACCGAGGCCGGCCAGGCGACGCTGCCGGGTCGGGAGATCGAGATCGCGGGCGAAGGGCCGCTCCGGCGTGTCTACAGGACCTGCGACTTCGAGGGCGTGGTGGTCCTGGTGCTCGCGCTCGATGCGCCCCGTCCGTTCCGTATCTCGGTAGTGGAGGATCCGGCGGGTCTGGCGGTCGACGTGCTCCACGGCGGCGGCTGATGGGCGCCGGCCGTGCAGCGGGGCCCGGCCCATGTCGGAGGCGACGCAGCCTGGCGTACCGTCCTGTGCAAGGGGGATGGAAGCCCCGCCAGGCTACTGCCCGAACGGCATCCCCGGGGGAAGCCCCCCGCCCATGCCCGGCATGCCGCCGCCGCCCATCATCCCCTTCATCTGCTTCATGAACTTCTGCATCTCCTTGAACTGCTTCATGAGGCGGTTGACTTCGGCGACCGGACGTCCGCTCCCCTTCGCGATTCGGGCGCGGCGCGAGCCGTTCAGGATCTCGGGCTTCCGACGCTCCTCGAGCGTCATGGAGAGGATGATCGCCTCCACGTGCTTCATGCGCTTCGGGTCCATGTTGGCCGCCGGAACCTTCATTCGGCCGGCGCCCGGGATCAGCTTCAGGAGCTGATCGAGGGGCCCCATCTTCTGCACCTGCCGCATGGCGACCAGGAAGTCCTCGAGCGTGAAGCGCCCCTTGCCGAGCACCTTCTGCTCGAGCTTCTCCTGCTCCTCCACGTCCACGGCCGCCTGCGCCCGCTCGACGAGGCCGACCACGTCGCCCATCTGGAGGATCCGCCCGGCGAGCCGCTCGGGATCGGCGGCGTCGAGGTCGTCCACCCCTTCGCCGACCCCGAGGAACTTGATCGGCTTGCCGGTGACCCCACGGATCGAGAGCGCCGCGCCGCCGCGCGCGTCGCCGTCCATCTTGGTCATCAGGACGCCGGTGATGCCCAGGGCTTCGTCGAACCCCTGCGCGATGGTGACTGCCTCCTGGCCGGTCATCGCGTCGGCCACCAGCAGGATCTCGTCCGGCTCGACCGCGTCCTTGACCCGGCGGAGCTCGTCCATGAGCGCCTCGTCGATCTGCAGCCGCCCGGCCGTATCCACGATCAGGACGCCGTGGCCTTCCGCCTTGGCTCTCGTTCGTGCGTCGAGCGCGGCCTGCACCGGATCGCCCCCGAACGACCCGGAAACGACCGGCACGCCGATCTGCGCGCCGAGCGTCTCGAGCTGCTCGATGGCCGCGGGGCGCTGCAGGTCGCACGCGGCAAGAAGGGGCTTCCGGCCCTCGCGCCCGAGCCGGCGCGCCAGCTTCGCCGCCGACGTCGTCTTGCCCGAGCCCTGGAGCCCGACCATGAGGACGACCGCGAGCCCGCGCGTGCCCGGGGCCAGCGACGGCCGTCCCTCGCCGAACAGGTTCGCGAGCTCGTCGTGCACGATCTTGACGATCTGCTGGCCCGGCGAGACAGCCTTGAGGACCGCTTCGCCGAGCGCCCGCTCCTGCACCCGGCCGAGGAAGTCGCGGGTGACCTGGAAGTTCACGTCCGCCTCGAGGAGCACACGCCGCACCTCTCGGAGGCCTTCCTTCACCATCGCCTCGTTGAGCACCCCGCGCTGGCGGAGCTTCGCGAGGGCTTCGTCCAGCTTCGATCCCAATTCGTCGAACATGTGTTTCCACTTCCGGGGGTGGCCACGTTAGCCGGGGTTCACCAAGCTAACCAGTGCGCCGGAAGCGGCTCAACGGGCTCGGAAGCCCTCCCGCCCGCGCGACGTCATACACGCTGACCCCGTGCGCCACTCCGGCGCGCGCTCCTCTCGCTCCCACCGCAAATGAACGTCCTCGTCCTCAACTCCGGCTCCTCCACGCTCAAATTCGAGCTCGTCCGCACGGACCTCGATCGCATGCGGTCGGACGACGACGAGAAGCTGGCCAGCGGAACGGTGGAGCGTATAGGGGCCGAAGCGGTGCTGACGTTGCGAGTCGCGGGCTCGCCCCCGCGGGTCGAGGCGGTGGGGCTTCGGGACGTCCAGGCGGCCGTCGAGTGGATCCTCCGATGGATGGCATCGCCGGAATCCGGCATCGACATCGACAGCGTCTCGTCCATAGACGCCGTCGGTCACCGGGTCGTGCACGGTGGGGAGATGTTCCGCTCATCCGTACGCATCGACGAACAGGTGCTCCGTGCGCTCGACGAAACCGTGTATCTGGCGCCGCTCCACAACCCGTTCAACCTCCGGGGCATACGGGCGGTGGGGGAGGTGCTCGGGACCGGCGTCCCTCAGGTGGCGGTCTTCGATACCGCGTTCCACGCCACCTTGCCGGAGCACGCCTATCTCTACGCCATCCCCTACTCGCTGTACCGGCGATACAAGCTGCGGCGCTACGGCTTCCACGGCACGTCCCACCGGTACGTCGCGTGGCGCTACCACAGGCTCGTCGGCATTCCGAAGCACGAAGTGCGCATCATCACCGTGCACCTCGGCAACGGATGCTCCGCCTGCGCGATCGATCGGGGGCTGTCGGTCGACACGTCGATGGGCTTCACGCCCCTCGAGGGGCTGGTCATGGGGACGCGATCCGGCGACCTCGACCCGGCGTTGCTCGACCACATCGCGGCGAAGGAAGGACTGACCTCCGGTGAGGTCGGCACCCTGCTCAACCGACAGTCGGGGCTACTCGGCATCTCGGGGCTCACCCACGACATGCGGGATCTGCTCGCCGAGATCCGGGAGCACGACGATCGCCGAGCGGGCGTCGCCGTGGAGGTGTTCTCCTACCGCGTGCGCAAGTATCTCGGCGCCTATCTCGCGGCCATGGGGGGCGCCGACGCGGTCGTGTTCACGGGCGGCATCGGGGAGAATGCCCCGTACGTGCGTGGGCGGATCCTCGACGGCATGGAGTGGCTCGGCCTCGAGCTGGATTCGGATGCCAACGAGCAGGCGGTGAACGGGACGGCGGCCCGCATCAGCCGGGAGGGGGCGCGCCTCGCTGCGTGGGTGATCCCCACCGACGAGGAGCTCCTCATCGCGCGCGACACGTACCGGCTGGTCGTCGGAGAGGCCTGACGCGCCAAGGCCCGCGCCGAATACCCCGCCAAGCGCCGGCGTAGAACCGTTACCCCAGCAGGCAGGCGGAGCGAGGGGGAGCCGCGACCCCCGACGAGGGGCTTGGGTCCCGAAGGGACCCGAGCGAAGCGCCCCCGAGGAGCGGGGTCGCGGCTCCCCCTCGCTCCGACCCGCAAGCAAGAAAAGCAGTTCAGCCGCGGGCGCGCTGCCCCGCCACGTAATCCCGCAGCACCCCCGTCTCCATCTCCAGCTGCTCGAGCCGGTGCTTCACGAGGTCGCCGACCGAGATCACACCCGAGATGCGCCCCTGATCCAGGACGACCAGGTGGCGGGCGCGATCGCGGGTCATGCGAGCCATGACGTCCTTGATGGCGTCGCCGCCCGAGCAGGTCGGCCCGGGCTTCGTCATGACGCTCGCGACCGTGTCCGCTCCGGGCTCGCGGCTCCCACGATCGACCAGCCGCACGACGTCCCGCTCCGACAGGAAGCCCACGAGGGCCCCGTTCGCGTCCACCACGGGAAGGCCTCCGACGCCGTGCTTCATGAGGAGATGGGCGGCGGCCGCGGTCGTGGCATTCGAGTCCACCATGACGACCCCTCCCGGCTTTCTCTTCAACAGCTCACGCACTTTCATCGTCGATGCCTCCTGCAAGCGCACGCCGCTCACGAAGGTGGACGCGCGTGTTCCGCTGCGATGTGATATGGATAGTGATACCGTGCGACCCCACGAGCGGTCCGGCCTCGCGGTCACCTCCTCGTGCTCGTCTCCTCGTCGCGATCGCCCGCCATGCAGACGCTCTATCTCGCTTCCGTCTTCGCGCACATCCTCGCCGCGGTGGTCTGGATCGGCGGCACGTTCTTCCTCATCCTGGTGGTCGTACCGTGGCTCCGGCGGAGCGGCAACCGCGAGGCCGCCGGCCCGTTCCTGCGCGATACCGGGCTCCGCTTCCGCGCCGTGGGGTGGTGGTGCTTCGGGATCCTGTTCGCGACCGGCCTTTTGAATCTCTGGGTGAGGGGTGTGCGCCTGGACGACCTGGCGGACGCACGGTGGCTCGGTACGCCCTTCGGACGCGCGGTGACGCTGAAGATCCTCCTGTTCACCGCGGTCCTGGTCGTCAGCTCCATCCACGATTTCGTGATCGGACCGCGCGCGACGCGGGCCATGGAGCGCGAGCCCGGCGGCGCCGAGGCCCGCACGCTGCGGCGCCGCGCCTCGTGGCTCGGGCGGCTGAACGCTCTGCTCGCGCTCGCGCTCGTGTTCCTGGGCATCGTCCTCGTCAGGGGATGGCCCTGGTGATGGCTAGCCGAAGAAGCCCTGCCCGACACTCTCCGGCGGGCGCAACGCTCAAGGCGCCCCGCCGTCCGTGGCGGCGCGCGCGTCCTCCTTCGCCTCGAGCGTCTCGAGCACCTGTCTCCATTCGAAGCCCTCGCCGATGCCCCGTACCCAGTGGTCCATCCACGCCTTTTCCGCGACCGCCTTCACCAGCTGGTTGCGCGGGTCGGGAATCCCGTGGCTCTGTCCGGGATACATGAAGAACTCGGTCGGGACGCCCAGCTTCTTGAGCGCCATGTGGAGCTCGACGGACTGCGGGCTCGGGACCCGAGGGTCGCCCGCCACCACGTGCACCATGGTCGGCGTGCGCGCGTTGCTGATGTAGCGGAGGGGTGACTGCTCCCAGAACGGCTCGAAGTCGTCGTACAGGAACGCGTCCCCGATGTAGAACTGGCGATTACGCTGCACATCGCTCTGTGCGTACATGCTGATCCAGTTCATGGTGCCGGCGCCGGAGCTGATCGCCTTGAAGCGGTCGGTCTGGGTGAGGATCCAGTTGGACCAGTGCCCTCCGGCGCTCCAGCCCAGCACGCCCATCCGCTCGCCGTCGACCAGCCCTTCCTCGATGAGGTGATCCACGCCGGTCATGATGTCGTCGTATCCGAGCGTGAAATAGTCTCCGACGATGTCGGTGCGGTGCGCGTTGCCGTAGCCCGTGGACCCCCGGTAGTTCGGCTTCAGCACGGCGTAACCATCGCCGGCGAACACCTGCGCGTTGTACCCGCCGTTGAAGCGCAGCACGTCCGCCGAAGCGGGGCCGCCGTGGATCGCGACGATGAGCGGGTAACGCTGGCCTTCCTGGTATCCCACGGGATAGACGAGCACCCCGCCGACGATCTTCCCATCGGACGAGGTCCACTCGACCTCGACCTCCCGTCCGAGCGCGAGGTCGGCCACCTGCGGGTTCACGTCGACGAGCCGGGTCCACGCGCCGCGGTCCGCCAACCGGTCGACGCCGTCGACCGTGAATACGGTGGGCGGCGTCGCCGGATCGGAGTAGTCGATGAGCAGCACGCCGGTTTCCTCGTCCCGATCCACCGACAGGGAAGCGAGCTCGTGCGTGATCTGGCGCACCTGCCCGTCCTCCACGTCGACCGCGTGCAGCTGGCGCGTGACCTTCACACCCGCGTCGAAGTAGATGGTCCCGCCGTCCTCCGACCAGAAGCCGACGCTCATGCTGTTGTCGAACCCGTCGCCCAGCTTGCGGAACGCACCCCCGCGATCGGCCACCTCACGCACGTAGATGCGGCTCTCGCTCATCGAATACCGCTCGAGATCGTCGGGACCGGAGAACGCGATGAGACGGCTGTCCGGCGAGAAGCTCGGCGTGCTCTCCCCCACCTCGTGGTTCTCGGTGAGCCGCTCGATGTGGCCGCTCGCGACCTCGAGGAGGTAGGCGTCCGAGTAGAGCCTGGCTTCCGTGATGTTGCGCTCGTAGCGCGCGGCCGAGCCGCCGGAGAAGCCGATCCAGCGGCCGTCGTCCGAGATCTCGAAGCCGTCGACGCTGTAGGTCGAGGCATCCTCGAGCGGGCGCTCGCGAACCGGCTCGATCTGGACCTCCCACAGGCTCGACAGGGGCGTGATGCCGTTACGGACGTCCACCGTGAAGCCTTCCTCACGGCGCCGATGATCGTCCTCGTCGAAGTCGTCGGGGCGCGTGAAGTAGATGCGACCGCCATCGGGCGCCCACGCCCAGTCGTCGACTCCGGCCTCGCCGGCGGTGAGCGCAACCGGAGGTGACATGCCGAGGTCGGCGGCGCCCAGCCGGTGGAGCTGCTCCCTTCCGTCCTCGCCCGCCCGGTACACCAGCCACCGGCCGTCGGGGCTGAGCCGGAAGTCCCGGACACCGTGCACGGCACTCGTGATACGGCGCGCCTCGCCCCCGTCCGTGCGCATCAGGTAGAGCTGGCGTCCGCTCAGCCCCTCGGTCTCCGCGTCCCGGTCCGAGGAGAAGACGAACGACCGGCCGTCCCGCATCCAGGCGGGCGCGTCTTCGTCGTGTTCCTCGGTGAAGGTCAGCCGGCGCTCCGATCCGAGCCCCTCGTCCAGCGACACCAGATGGATGTCCGACTGGACCTCGTCCTCCTGCCAATCGGGCGTGGTCACGGTGTAGAGCATCCACGCCCCATCGGGGGCCGGCGTCCACGAGCCGGCCCGCCGCATCTCCTGCACGTCCAGGAACGTGAGCGGACGCTCCTGCGCGAGGGCCGGGGCGGCGGCCGTTCCGGCCAGGATCCCTGCGGCCAGCGCGATTCCGAGGGCGTGGGAGATCCAGGGGCGTGAAGACGTGACCATGCCAACCTCGCGCGGCAGAA
>Ga0079224_100003534_pt1 | contig 19822 bp, 19 predicted proteins | sample Stecom2015_FD_80414 | JGI IMG/M metagenome (GOLD analysis project Ga0079224, IMG submission 80414) | Agricultural soil microbial communities from Utah to study Nitrogen management - Steer compost 2015 | ecosystem: Environmental > Terrestrial > Soil > Agricultural land | place: USA: Utah...
CGGTTCGGTTCGGGAAGCCCGCTCAGCCCGGGCAGTTCGGGGTCTGCGGGCGGTCGGCGAAGCGAGCCCTGGTCCAGGTGATGAGCTCGGGCACGAGCGGGGAGTCCGCCGCCACCACGCCGAGGTGGTCGCGCTTGGGGTAGACGCGGTAGTCGACGTTCCAGCCCGCCGCGCACCGGTCGGCCGCGTAGCTGTCCTGCACGGCCTGGGTGATGAGCGGGTCCGAGGCGCCCTGGGCGAGCAGCAGCGGCACCGTGAGCGGACCGGCGGGCGTGTTCTCGCGCAACCGGTCGCCGAACGGCCCGTCGAGCGGATCGACGGCGAAGATCGGGCGGTCCCGGTCGATGGACAGCGCGCTGAGCACCGAGACCAGCACACCGGGCTCGGACAGGCAGCGGGCGCTCATGTCGCGGACCAGGGTGCGCGCCGCCGGAATGATGTACCGATCGAAAGCCACATCCGGGTAGATCGCGGTGTAGGCGGCCACCACGTAGGAGGCGAACACCGAGCCGCCGGTCACCTCGGGCAGGTGCCGCACCAGCGCGGGACCGTCGCTGGCCGGCGCCAGCGAGGCCACCGCCACCACGTGCGCGTCCGGCGCGTAGCCGGGGGCGAGGATGCCGGTCCACAGCGCGGCGTGCCCGCCCTGGGAGTGCCCCCACACGACGGTGCGCTCGGCGAGGTCGAGGTCGGGCAGCTGGTGGGCGGCGCGCACGGCGTCGAGCACCGAGGTCGCCTCGCCGTGCCCGATCAGATACGGATGCGGTCCCGCGGTGCCGAGGCCGGTGTAGTCGGTGGCGACCAGCGCCCACCCCTCGGCGAGCAGCTGCGGCAGGGCGGGCAGCGCACCGGCGGCCAGCGGCTCGGGCAGCAGCGTGGGCGCGCAGCCGGTGGCGAAGCCGGTGGTGCCGTGCGCCCACGCGACCACGGGAAGCGGATCGTCGGGTGCCTCGTGCGGGACCAGCACCAGACCGCTGGCAAGCGCCGGCTGACCGTGCGCGTCGCTGGTGGAGTAGAGGATGCGCCAGGCGCGGGCCTGCGGCGGGATGTCGCCACGGTCGAACGGCTCGGCGCGCACGAGTTCGCCCGGCTCGGGTGGAACGCCGTCCGGGGCGGAGTAGAAGTCCTCGGTGCGCGGCGCCGAGGTGCGCAGGTGCGCGCTCACCCCGGCGACGGCGATCGCCAGCACCAGCGCCAGGCCGGCTGCCACCACCCGGCCGATGCGAGTCGGCGTGCTCGGCGCGGCCGGTTCGCGGGCGGTGCGTTCTCCCGGCCGTGCCGCCCACAGCAGGCCCGCGCCGAGTGCCACCGTGCGGATGCCGAACAGCACCGCCACCACCAGCAGCGTCACATCCGGCCACAGCCAGGCGAGCACGCCGAGCACGATCTCCGCCGCGCCCAGCAGGCAAGCCACTGCCCGGTCCTCGATCGTGCCCGCGCGCACTCCCGCCAACCGGATCAGGCCGCCGACCACCAGCGCGGCCGCTACGAACCGGGGCAGCAGGTCGATCGCGGGCCCGAGCTGCACCAGCACCGCCAGACCGACGAGAATCCAGCCCGCCCCGAGCGCGGTCGCCAGGCGGCCCGGCCGTCGCGGCAACAGCAGCTCGCCCACACCGGTCACCACGCAGCCCGCCGCGATCAGCAGCGCCAGCGCCGTCAGCGCGGTGAGCGGGCGGACCACCAGCAGCAGGCCGACGACGATCGCGAGCGCGCCGATCAGGACGACCACTCCTCGCGGCAATCGTTCGGCGATCACCTCGGCGCGGGGCGTCATCGCGCGGAACGCACTGGCAGCCATGCCTGCTCCTCGAACATCCGTGCCACCGGCGCACCGGTCCGGCGAACCCACAGTTTCCGATCATGCTCGCACGAGTGACGGCGGCCCGGCGGGAATTGGGCGGGTGGCGCGAAGGAGCGGTGCTCCGAAGCATGGCCGGCAGCGGGTGCGGGCCGCCGAACTCGGGGTGCTCGGCGAACACGACATCGCGCGGCAACCGATCGGTGAGAGTGAGATGGGGGACCGGGCGATGCCGGTCTGGACGCCGTGACCGCCGGTCCGCTCGCCGGATTCGGTGACCGGCGGCCGTCGTCAGCTGTACAGGCGGTCGAGGAAGACCTCGAGGTTGTCGCGCACGCGCTCGATCTTCTCCTCGGGGGTGAGGTCCTCGCGGTAGCGGCTGCCCGCGGCCGGCCGTTTCCTGCCGCGCGCGTACAGCGAACACGCCAGGTCGGTGCACATGTAGATGCCGACGGAATTGCCGCGCCGCCCCGATTCGCCTGCCTTGTGCGCGGTGAGCAGGCAGACACCGCCGCCGGTGTGGGTGGTCAGGCAGATCGAGCACAACTGGGCGCGGCCGGTGCCGCCGGTCTCGTAGCGCAGTGCCACGCCGACCGGGCCGTCCTCGCGGGGGGCCACCAGGTAACAGCGCCCTGGCATGGACGGGTCGGTCCAGCCGAAGAAGTCCAGCTCGTCCCACGGGCGGTCGGCGAGATCGCGGGGGACCGGCAGCCGCTTGGCCTCGCCCTTGGAGCAGTTGACGAACGACGAACGGATGTCGCGTTCGGTGAGGGGGTGCACGGGAAAATCCTTCCGGTCGGCAAACGCCACGCGACGCTACGCCCGTCGCGACGGGCGAGCAACGGAATATCTCCCGCCCCCCACCACCCGAGTCGGCCCTGATCGGGTCAGCGGGCGGGCGGCCACTCACCCGGCTGCGGGCGGACGGTGAGGATCTGCTGCGCGTGGCCGACCGGGCCCGTGACATCGTGCAGCACGGTGGAGGTCAGCCCCTGGCCGGTGCCGCCGAACACCACTGTGGTGTCGAGGCCCACCCAGCGGCCCTCCGGCTGCCGGTGCAGATGGATGCTCAGATCCAGATTGGGATACATCCATTCCGATGGCTTCTCCCTGGAGGCGATGCCGTTGGCGGTGTCGACCAGCGCGAGGAAGGCGGTGACCTCGTCGGTGGGCTCACCCTCGACCAGGTTCACCTCGGTGCGCACCCAGGTGGCGGCCCGCCCCGGCCGGTACTCGCCGATGGAGCGCACGTCGAGCGAGGCGATGAAACCGCCGGGCCACAGCGAATCCATCGCCCATCGGGGCCGGGTCTCGGGCGCGGGCAGCGGCTCGGTGGCGCCGCCTGCCACGGTGGAGGTGTCGCCGGTGACCATCAGCCACACCCGGGCGGTCACCGCGGCGCGCCCACCGGCGAAGGCGGTGGCCTCCACCAGTTCGATGGTCCGTCCAGGACGCACCACCCGTGCCTCGACCTCGAACTCGCCGACCGGGACCCGGCCGAGGATGTCGAAGGTGACCCGGCTGATCGCCATCGCCGGGCGCTGCTCGGCGGTCCGCAGGCGCTGGATCTCGTGGACGAGCAACCCGGCGACCGGGCTGAAGTGTTGCTCGTCGGCGGTCCACGCTCCCGTCGTGTGGACCGTGGGGACGAACGTGTTCGGCCCCACGCGGCGGAAATAGGCGGACGCCTCGCTGCTCTCGGACATACGTCCAAGGTAAGGATCGCGTTTGCCGCGGATGCGCCGGGGAGCTGCCTTTGTGGCCGAGTTCACCCAGGTGGGACGAGTTTCCGGCCGCCGGGTTCCCGGCTTCGCGCCGGGTGCGGACGCAGGCGCTCCACCCCGGCGGGCGGACGGCTCAGGCGGATTCGGCCAGGCCCGCCGAGCGGTACACCTCGGCCAGTTCCTCGAGCGGCAGGCTCAGCGCCCGGCTCAGCGCGACGACCGTGCCGAAGGCGGGGGAGGGCAGCCTGCCGGTCTCGATCTTGCGCAGCGTTTCCGGCGAGATGCCCGCCGCGCCTGCCACATCGGCGAGATCGCGTTCGGCACGCGCGGTCCGCAGCCGGGCGCCGAGGCGGCGCCCGGCTTCGATCTGAGCGGGGGTCAACGGGAGACGGACCATGCCGACCAGGGTAGGCCGCCGCTCGGACCCGCCACAAGCAGCGGATTGGTATAAAAATACCGATCCCGCTACAGTGGTATTAAAATACCGAACCGGAGGGTGTGCATGCTCGAGTCGAAGACCCCGCGCGAGATCGATCGGATGGCGGTGACGGGCGCCTTCGTCGCCGAGGTGCTCGCCGAACTGCGCGAGCGTGCGCGGGTCGGGGTCAACCTGCTCGATCTGGAAGACCATGTGCGCAAACGCATCCGCGAACGCGGCGCGGTGTCCTGCTATGTCGACTACGCGCCCTCGTTCGGGCGCGGCCCGTTCGGCTACACCATCTGCCTGTCGGTGAACGACGCCGTGCTGCACGGCAGGCCGTTCGACTACCCGCTCGGCGACGGCGACGTGCTGTCCATGGACCTGGCCGTCTCCATCGACGGCTGGGTGGCTGACGCCGCGATCACCACTGTCGTCGGCGCCGCCGCCGAGGAGGATCTGCGACTCGTGCGGGCGACCGAGGAAGCGCTGGCCGCCGCCGTCGAGGCCGCGGTCCCCGGCAACAAGCTCGGCGACATCTCCGCCGCCATCGGCGCGGTGGCCGCGGCCTACGGCTACCCGGTGAACACCCAGTTCGGCGGGCACGGCGTCGGCCGGACCATGCACGAGGACCCGCACGTGTCCAACACCGGCCGGGCTGGTCGTGGTCTGCGCCTGCGGCCCGGGCTGGTGCTGGCGCTGGAGCCGTGGTTCGCCGCCACCACCGACCGCGTCTACATCGACGACGCCGACGGCTGGACGGTGCGCTCGGCGGACGGATCACGCACGGCCCACTCCGAGCACACCGTCGCCATCACCGAGGCGGGGCCGCGGGTGCTGACGCGGCGCTGAACGGCAGATCCGCGGTGCGGGTCCGGGCGGGCGCAGGCGTCGTCGATGTCGACGCGGTCGGCGGCCCGCGCGTGCGACCCGCGTGCGCCGGAGGTCAGGGCTTGGTGGCGACCGCCAGCACGTTCTTGCCGAACATCCGGCCCGTCAACGGCTGCATCGCCCGGCTGAGCGGGAAGACGGCGCGATCGTAGAGTTCGATCGAGCGCGGGTTCAGGTCGCCGTCACCGGAGCCGACCAGCTTGTAGGCCAGGGTGGCGAAGAACCCGATCGGGTCGCAGTAGCGGGACCGGTCGATGTCGAGTCCGGCGTTGCGCAGGACGCGGTTCAGCTGGGTGCGCCGGTAGCGGCGGTAGTGGCAGACCTTGTGGTCCATGGCGGAGAACAGGATCTCCATGGCGGGCACGTAGACGACCAGGGTGCCGCCGGGCCGCAGCAGCGAGGCCAGCTGCTCGGCGGCCGACTGGTCGTCCTTGATGTGCTCGAGGACGTTGAAGGTGTAGATGAGGTCGTACTGCTCGGTCTCGCTGGGATCGGCGGCGTCGAAATCGACGACCTTGTAGCCCTTGGCGCGCAGCACATGCTGCAACTCCTCGTCGGGCTCGAGGCATTCCGGCACGATCCCGCGCTCGGCGAGCATGTCGGCGTAGGTGCCCGAGCCCGCGCCGAAATCGAGGACCCGCAGGTCGGCCGCGGCGCCGTCGGCGGGCAACCGCCGGTCGACGATGTCGACCAGGAAGGTGTTGTAGTTGACCGCGCGCGCCATGACTTCCAGGTGGTCGCACCCGGTGTACGCGAAATTGCTGCTGCCCACGGAATATGCCCTTCGTCGACCGCCGGTGCGGTGATCTGCCGACGGGATGCGGTGACGTGGTTCATCGAACGTTCCGGCCGGGCGGACGCCGTTGTCCGGTCGGGCCGGTCGTGGTCTCCGAATGGAACGCAGAGGCCGTGTGTCGCCGGCGACGGTAGTGGATCGATGCCGGGGAATGTCAATGTCGTCCGGCGTGTCGATGCATCGGTGCGAGAGTGTCACCGTGATTCGAGCCAGTGTTGCACCTCCTCGCCCGCCCGCAGTTCCGCGGCGACCGCGGCGCGCTGCTCGTCGGTGAGCTCCATGGTCGAGACCTCCGCGCGCAGCTGGTCGGCGCGTTCGGAATCGCCGGCGGCGACGGCGATCTCGGCCAGCATGGCCAGCGCCTTCGCCCGTTCGGCGGCGGGGGCGATCTCGCGGTAGCGGCCGAGGCCGACCTCGAGCACGCGCGCCGCGGCCTTGTCGTCCTCCTTGAAGTCGCGCAGGATGCGCGCGTTGTCGATCACCGCGGCCAGGCCCTCCAGTGCCGCCGAGCCGCCGTATTCCACCTTCGGCGGCTCGTCGCGCTGGATGAACAGCAGGGTGTTGCCGTCGGGGTCGACGAGACTGAATCGGGACTGGCCGGGGCGGAAGCGGGTGATGCGCGGGCAGCCCGTGATCGTGACCTTGCCGTAGGCGGCGCGCATGCCCTCGCTGAATCCCCGGTGGCGCGCGGCGACATCGTCGACCATCACCAGCGCGCGCACCGTCTCCAGCGGAACCGCGACCTCGCGCGGGGCCGGGCTGAAGTGCACGTCGCAGCCGTCGAGCTCGACGCACAGGTAGACGTAGGGCCTGGTCTGCTCGTGGGTCACGGTGTAGCCGAGCGCCCGGTAGAAGCCGAGGGTGGCGGCGGGGTTGGAGGTCCAGAGGACGGGCACGGGGGAGTCGTGCATCGGGGTAGCCCTTTCTGGCGGCTGGTGGTCGAGACGGCTGGTGGTCGAGGGAGTGTGGTCGAGGGAGTGGCGGTCGGCGCTGTAGTCAAGTTTGAATACCGAACCTACGTCGCGTCGCGCGGAAGTCAAGTTTGAGTACCGTCCGGTACGCTCGGTCCGTCGAAAGGAGCTGTCGTGTCGGTGGTGCGCCTGCTCGTCCTCGGGGTGTTGCGCCGGCAGGGGCCCGCGCACGGATACGCGGTGCGCCGCGAACTGCTGTCCTGGCGGGCCGAGACCTGGACCAGCGTCAAGCCGGGTTCGATCTACCACGCGCTCAAGCAGTTGTGTGCCGAAGGCAGGCTGCGGGAGGCGGGGACCGAGCGCAGCGAGGAGGGCCCGGGCCGCACGCTCTACGAGCTCACCGCCGAGGGGGAGGCCGAGTTCCACCGGCTCATGGACAAGGCGCTGGTCAGCGTCGACATGGAGGAACTCGGCGCCGGCATCGCGTTCATGGACGCGCTGCCCCGCGCGCACGTGATCGCGCTGCTGCGTGAACAACAGCGCAACGCCGCGCGGGTGCGCGAGGAACTGCTCGCCATGATCCCGCGATTCCCCGGCCGCTACGAGACTCCGCACGCCACCGACCTGCTGGAACTGTGGAGCGGGGTGTTCGACAACCTGACCGGCTGGACCGGCCGCCTGCTCGCCCGGCTGGAAGCGGGTGAGTATTCCCTGCCCGATTGAATCTGCCCGCCCGACCGAACCCGTCCTGCCCGGAACCTGCCCTACCGGACCGAACCGCATAGGCTGCGGTCATGACCAACGCTTTCGGGGAAGCCGCGACCGCCGACTACGTGATGCTCACGACCTATCGCAAGGACGGCACGCCGGTCGGCACGCCGCTGTGGGCGGTCGCCGACGGCGGCAAGCTGTACATGTGGACGGTGACCGACAGTTGGAAGGTCAAGCGGCTGAAGCGCAATCCGAGGGTCCTGGTGCAGGCGTGTGACGCGCGGGGCAAGAAGCTGTCCGGGCAGCCCGTCGAGGCGACCGCGCGCGTCCTCGACGCCGAGGGCACCGAACACGTGCGAACCCTGTTGAAGCGCAAGTACAAGCTGCTCGCCTGGATCGCCCTGGTCGGCAGCAACCTGCGCCGAGGCAAGGCGGGGACCGTCGGCCTGGAGATCACCCCGGCGTCCTGATCCCGGATCGGCCCGGGGCGCCCGGAATCGGCAAGCCGGGCAGACGGATTCCGGCCCACGGCCGCCCCCGGGCGGGGGTCTCGGCTATCCTTCGACGGGCAGAACCGGGGTGGTCCCCAGGCGGACACGAGGTCGCGTCCCCGCCCCGGCGGGAGGAACCCTTCATGACAGCACCGACGCGGCCACCGAGGGCGTCACAGCCCTACCCGGTCGCCGAAGCGCCCGAGCCCGAGCACACCGACGGCGGGTGGGCCTCCGTGCTGGTAGCCGCCATCGTGGCGGCGGTCGCCATCGCGGTGGCAGGCGTCATCGCCGGTCTCGTGGTGGTGAATCTGCGGGAGAGCACCATGAGCGAGTCCCCCCGCGGCAGCACCCAGCTCACCTCCTCGCCGGTGGCCGCCGCGCCGGCCGGGCAGATTCCCGAACAGCTCGAGATCACGGTCCCGACCGACGCCCCTGAGGCCCCGGTCGCGCCGGTCACCACGGTCGCCGCGGAGATCGACACCCTCGACCAGGCGTCCGTGCAGGACGGCGTGGTCACCGTGCTGACCGGCTCCTACGGGCTGACCGAGGTCGCCGACGCGAGCTGCCCGGCGGGCCAGCCGGTGGTGACCGGCGTCCGCTTCACCTGCTCGGTCACGGTGTCCGGCCAGCCGATGTCGGTGTCGGTGACCGTCACCAGCGACGACGGCGTCTACGAGGTCAGCAGGCCGTTCTGACCGCCCGCGACTCCGTGTCGGCCCCGGCTCGGTCGGCTCCGGTTCGTTCGGTCGTTCTCACTTGGCCAGGCTCACCGAGGACATGTGGAAGTCGGGAATCCGCAGCGGCGGCATGGCCGTGCGGGTGAACCAGTCCGACCACTCGCGCGGCAGCGTCGGCTCGGTGGCCCCGGCTTCGGTGACGCGGCGCAACAGGTCCAGCGGGCTCTCGTTCCAGCGGAAGTTGTTGACCTCGGCGGTGACCCGCCCGTCCTCCACCAGGTAGACGCCGTCGCGGGTGAGCCCGGTCAGCAGCAGCGTGGCCGGGTCCACCTCCCGGATATACCACAGCGTGGTGAGCAGCAGCCCGCGCTCGGTGTTCGCCACGAGTTCGTCGATGCTCGCCGTGGAACCGCCGGTGAGCAGCAGGTTCTCGCCGGGCACGGTCACGGTGGAGCCGAATTCGGCGGCGGTGGCCCGCGATTGGGCGAGCGCGTTGACCACGCCGTCGCGCACCCAGTCGACCCGCTCGGCGATCAGCCCGTTGTCGAAGACCGACAGGGTGTCCGAGGACGCCGAGGTCGCCACGAACGGCCGGTGCGGCAGCAGCGGGTCCGCCGGATCGGAGGTGAGCGTCAACGGCAGCTCGGTGAGCCGCTCGCCGATCCTGGTGCCGCCGCCCGGCGCGGCGAAGGCGTTGTGACCCTCGTGCGCGCCGCGCGCCTCCATCGCCCACGCGAGCGGGATCATCAGATCCGCCACCGCCGAGGGCGGCAGCAGCGTCTCGTAGCGCCCGGCGTCCAGGTGCACCGTCTTCGCCGACCAGTCCAGTCTGCGGGACAGTTCGGCGAGCAGGCCTGCCACGTCGACACCGACGAAATCGGGGGTGCTCGTGCCGACCCAGGCGCTGGCCGGATCGGCGTCGGGGCCGCGCTTGCCGTTGATCTCCAGCGTGCCGGTCGGTTGCGCGTAGCGCCTGCGCAGGCCGGTCGAGGTGCCGAGCCAGGTGGTGTGCACCCGGTGGTGGGCGAAGCCGTAGAGGCGGTCGGCGCCGTCGAAGCCGCCGGCGAGAGCGCGCGCCAGCTCGCCGAACACGTCGATGCCGGTGCTGCCCGGCTCGGCCGCCCAATCCGGGGCGGGACCGTCGGCCGCCAGCAGCGGCACGGCGTCTTCGGCCGGTTCGGCGGTGCGGGCGGCCTCCTCGGCCGCGCGCACCACGGTCTCGATGTCGGCCTGGTCGACGCTGGTGGAGCCGACGCTGCCCACCCGCGCCGATGTCGGGCCGTCGCGGAAGATCGAGACCACGGCCCAGTGCCGCGACGCCGAGACGCCGTTGGTGGTCATCGAATTGCCCGCCCAGCGCAGCGAGGCCTCGTGCGCGTCGGTGACCAGCACGATCGACTCGTCGGCCCGGGACGCCGCCAGCGCCCGCTCGACCACCTCGCCCGCGGGCACCCCCAGTGCGCTCACCGACCTGCCTCCGTCCGGGTGTTGAGAACGTTGATGCCGCGCACCAGGATCGACGGGCAGCCGTGGCTGACCGCCGCCACCTGGCCCGGCTGGGCCTTGCCGCAGTTGAACGCCCCGCCCAGCCGCCAGGTCGACGGCCCGCCGACGGCCTCCATCGCGCCCCAGAAATCGGTGGTGGTGGCCTGGTAGGCCACATCGCGCACCTGCCCGGCCAGTTCGCCGTCGCGGATGCGGAAGAACCGCTGGCCGGTGAACTGGAAGTTGTAGCGCTGCATGTCGATGGACCAGCTCTTGTCGCCGACGATGTACAGCCCGTTCTCCACCCGCGAGATCAGCTCCTCGGTGCTGGTGTCGCGCTCGGGGTCGGGAGCCAGCGACACATTGGCCATGCGCTGGATCGGCACGTGGTGCGCGGAGTCGGCGTAGGAGCAGCCGTTGGAGCGCGCCAGACCGAGGCGCGGGGCGAAGGCGCGGTCGAGCTGGTAGCCGACGAGCACGCCGTCGCGGATCAGATCCCAGCGCTGCCCGGCCACGCCCTCGTCGTCGTAGCCGACGGTGGCCAGCCCGAACGGCTCGGTCCGATCACCGGTGACCCGCATGATCGGGGTGCCGTAGCGCAGAGTGCCGAGCTTGTCGGGGGTGGCGAAGGAGGTGCCCGCGTAGGCGGATTCGTAGCCGATGGCGCGGTCGTACTCGGTGGCGTGGCCGATGGACTCGTGGATGGTCAGCCACAGATTCGTCGGGTCGATCACCAGATCGGTCGGCCCGGCCTCGACGCCGGGGGCCACGGCCTTCTCGGCCAGCCAGCCGGGGATGCGGGCCAGCTCGTCGTCCCAGTCCCAGACGCCGTCCGCGCCGGTCACGTACTCCCAGCCGCGTCCGGCGGGCGGAGCGAGGGTGCGCATGGTCTCGAACACCCCCGCGGTGGAATCCACGGTGACCGCCTTGAGTTCGGGGTGCACCCGCACCCGCTGCTGGGTGATCACCGTGCCCGCCGTGTCGGCGTAGTAGGTCTGCTCCTTGACCTGAAGGACGCTCGCGGTGACGTGGTCGACCCCGTCGGCGGCGGCCAGCCGCCGCGCGTATTCCTGCAACAGCGCCACCTTCTGCGCGGTCGGCACCTCGAACGGGTCGATCACGTACTCCGACACCCACTCGACGTCGGGGTAGCGCGGTTCGGGCGCCAGTTCCACCCGTTCGCGGTTGAGCGCGCGCAGCGCGGTCGCGACCTCGACGGCCTGGCGGGCCACGGCGACCGCGTGCTGCGGGGTGAGTGCGGCGTGCGAGGCGAAACCCCAGGTGCCGTCCACGACCACGCGGACCGCGAAGCCGAGGTCGGTGTGGTCGGCGACCGACTCGACCCGCCCGTCGCGCAGGCGGATGGATTGGGTGCGCAGACGGTGCACCCGCAGGTCGGCGTGCGCGGCCCCGGCCGCCCTGGCGGTGCTCAGGGCGGCCTCGGCGAGCGCTCCCAGTGGTAGCGCGCGGAATTCGGCGTCGACGGCCCGGCGGGCCCTGCCCTCGGAAGTCGCGGTGCTCACCCCGATCACGCTACCGGTCAGCCGAATTGCTGCCAGCCCAGCCTGGTCACCATCACCACCACCACGACCAGCAGCACGATTCGCACGAACTCCGATCCCCGGCGCAGGGCCATCCGCGACCCCGCGACGGCGCCGGCGACATTGGCCAGCGCCATCCCCGCGCCGAGGGCGAACATGATGTGCCCGGTGGCGCCGAAGAACAGCAGCGCGCCCACATTGGACCCGCAGTTGATCACCTTGGCCATCGCCGCCGCCCGCACGAACTCGGTGCCGAGCAGGGTGGCGAAGGTGATGATGAGGAAGGTGCCGGTGCCGGGACCGAGCAGGCCGTCGTAGGCGCCGATCAGCCCGGCCGCCAGCAACACCACCAGAATCGTCTTGCGCCGGGTCGGCGGATCGGTGGCCAGGGTGACGCCGACCGACGGGCGCGCGGTGACGAACACGGCCACCGCGACCAGCACCACCATGACGATCGGGATGAACAGATCCCGGTCGATCAGCGACACCGCCGCCGCGCCCGCCGCCGCGGCGCCCGCGGCGATGACGCCCGCGGGCAGCAGCAGCCGCCAGTTCATCGGCACCTTTCGGGCGAAGGTCACCACCGAGGCGGTCGTGCCCGCCACCGCCGCGAACTTGTTCGTGCCGAGCGCGGTCGCCGGGGCGATGCCGGGCGAGACCAGGAACAGCGTGGGCAGGATGATGAGCCCGCCACCGCCGACCACGGCGTCCACCCAGCCCGCCGCGCCCGCCGCTGCCAGGAGAACGAGCCAGTCCGCGAGATCCACCCGCCCAGCCAACCAGACATCCCACGAATCCCGGGCACCGGGCGCGGGCCCCTAGGCTGGGAGCGTGCGACGGTTCAGTCTCTGGCTGCGGGGCAAGCCACTGGTGGCCGACTCGATCCTGGCTCTCGGGTTGCTGGCGTTCGATCTGACCGGGCTCGCCGAATCCCGCCAGCCCGCGGTCTACCTGGTGCTGACCGGCCTGCTGCCGCTGCCCATCGCGCTGCGGCGGCGTTACCCGCGCTCGATGGCCGCGGCCATGGTGGCCCTGGCCATCGCCGCCACCCTGATCAGCTACGTGCTCGGCGACTTGGTCACCCACCCCGCGCTGCTCGGCCTCGGCGTGATGCTCTACACCCTGGTCGCCTATGTGGGCAGGCGCGAGGGCCTGATCTACCTGGCGGCGGTCGTGGTTGACTCGCTGTTGGCCACCCTGCTGCTCGACCAGCCGACCGCCGTCGCGCTGTCGTTCGTCGCGGTCTACTACGCGCTGTCCTGGACGCTGGCCGAATTCAACGGCGCGCGTCACGCCTACGACGCCGAGGTGGCCGCCCGGCTCGCGGTCGCCGACGAGGAACTGCGTCGCCGCACCCACGAGGCCGTCGCCGCCGAACGCACCCGCATCGCCCGGGAACTGCACGATGTGGTCGCGCACGCGGTATCGGTGATCGTGGTGCAGGCCGACGGCGCCCGCTACGCCCTGCGCCGTGACCCGGACACCGCCGAACAGGCGCTCGGCGTCATCGCCACCACCGGCCGCGAAGCCCTTCGCGAGCTGCGCCGCACGGTGGAACTGCTGCGCACCGATCACGCGCCGGGCGATCTGCCGCAGCACGGCACCGCGGGCATCGCGAAGGTGGTGGAGATGATGCGCGGCACCGGCCTCGCCGTCGACCTGGAGATGACCGGCGCCATCGACGACGTCACCCCCGAGGTGTGCCTCGGCGTGCACCGCATCGTGCAGGAGGCGCTGACCAACACACTCCGGCACGCGCGCGGGGCGCAGCCCAAGGCGTGGGTGCGGGTGCACCGGCGCGAGCACGACGTGCTGGTCGAGGTCACCGACTCCGGTGGCGCGCCGGGCGAGTCGGGGGTCTCCGTCGTCGCCACCGCCGCCGCGGCCGCCACCGGGGCCGTACGCGCCCGCGTGGGCAGGCGAGGGGAGACGGGCAGACGGGGTGAGCAGCCGGGCACGCGCGGCGGCGGAACCGTCGAACGGGCCATCGAACGCGCGGGCGCCGAACCGCCGGGCCCGCTGGGCAGCGGCCTCGGCCTGGTGGGGATGCGCGAGCGGGTCGCGGTGCTCGGCGGCGCCCTGACCGTGGGACCGCGACCCGACGGCGGCTGGCTGGTGCGTGCCACCCTGCCGCTGCGACCCGACGACGACCAGGGCGGCATCGGCACGGCGGTCGGCTAGCCCGCCGTGGGGTCGCCCAGGGCCTCGGTCAGCTCGCGCAGCACCTCGCCCGCCGTCAGCGGGCCGAGCACGCCGAAGGGGGTGTCGCCGCAGCGCGTCCACCACGGCGCGCGGGGCGCGGCGGACAGCTCGACCGCCTCGACCACCCGCTCGCCCGGCGCCCGCGGATCATCGGCGGGCAGGCCGTCGTCGAGATGCACCAGCACCCGCAGATCCCCGCCCACCGGGCGGAACAGGTGGTCGTGCGTGCCGTCGAGCGGCTGGGCCAGCTGCCAGCCCGAGCCGCACAGCCGAGCCAGGGCGTGGACCGGGACCATGCGCCGGGCGAATCGCGCCAGGGAAGTGGCGCGCCGCTCGGCCTCGGTCAGCCGGAAGACCGGATCGAACACACCATGACGAATACGGCACGCGCAGAACACCTGTCGAGCCCCCGATGTTCGGAGTTCATGCGCCCCACCCCGATCGGATCGATCGAACCGGAAAGCGCAACCACGGGCACCGACACCCTCGTCCTCCCGCGGGACCCGGTCGGAGCACTAGTGCGGCGGGGTCGGATGGGCGGCGGGGTCGGATCGGTGCCGAGGTCGGATTGGTGCCGAGGCTAGATTGGTGCGGTGGCGATCACCGTACTCGTTGTCGACGACCAGGAACTGATGCGCATGGGTTTGAAGATGGTGCTCGGCGCGCACCCGGACATCGAGGTGGTCGGCGAGGCGGACAACGGCGCGGTCGCGCTCAGCCGCACCAGGGAACTGCGACCCGACGTGGTGCTCATGGACGTGCGCATGCCGGTGGTCGACGGCGTCACCGCGACCAGCCGCATCCTCGAGGCGGGTACCGGCAGCAAAGTGCTGGTCATGACGACCTTCGACCTCGACGAGCACGCGCTGGGCGCGCTGCGCGCCGGGGCCAGCGGATTCCTGCTCAAGGACACCCCGCCCGAGGATCTGATCTCGGCCGTGCGCAGCGTGGCGGCCGGTGACGCGGTGGTCTCGCCCAAGGTCACCAAGCGCCTGCTGGACCGTATGGTCGCCGCCGACCCCGGCGGCATGCGCGACCCGGCGGTGCTCGACGTGCTCACCGCCCGCGAGCGCGAAGTGCTCGAACACATCGCCGCGGGCCGCTCCAACGCCGAGATCGCCGCCGAACTGTTCCTGTCCGAGGCCACCGTGAAGACCCATGTCGGGCGGGTGCTGACCAAGCTCGGCCTGCGCGACCGCGTGCAGGCGGTGGTGCTGGCCTACGAGACCGGGTTGGTCCGTCCCGGTGGCTGAGCGCGTTCTGCTCCGTTCGGGAGAAAAATCGGGTCGCGCGACGTTGTAGGGGGTAGATCGTCCGAAAGGAACGCCGCCATGCCCGTCCTGTTGTTCGTGCTCTACGTCGTCGTCGAGATCGCCGCCCTGGTCGCGGTCGCCCAGTGGATCGGCGTGCTCGCGACCATCCTGTTGCTCATCGCCGGTTCCGCCATCGGCATGGCGCTGGTCGGGGCGCAGGGGCGGCGGGTGTTCGAGCAGTTCCGCCGGGTCGGCCGCGGCGAGATGAAGCCGGGGACGGCGGTGGCCGACGGCGCGCTGGTGGCGCTCGGCGCGGTGCTGATGTTCGTGCCGGGTCTGGTGACCTCGGCGGCCGGTCTGCTCCTGCTCGTCCCGTTCACCCGCGCGCTGGTCCGCCCCGCGGTGACCGCCCTCACGGCGCGTAAGGTCGGCGGCCTGATGGGGGAGACCCGCTACCGGGGCGTGGTGATCGACGCTCAGGGCGATGTGGTGGACGGTGTGGTCGTCCGGCAGTGGTACGACGACGGCCGCGACACCGGCCGCCGCGCCATCGACCGGGCCTGAGCCGCCGCTCCTGCCCGCGGGGTCGGTCCCTCGGCCCGACACAGGCCGGGCGACGGGCCGATCCCGGCCATGCGGCAGACTGGACAGCCGTGCGAACCCAGTTGCTCATCGGCGGCCGTTTCTACAGCTCGAGTTCCCCGGATGCCACCGCCATGGCGATCACCGACGGCACCGTGGTGTGGCTCGGCGCCGAGCAGCCAGGGCGGGCGCTGCACCCGGACGCCGAGATCGTCGACCTCGACGGCGCCTTCGTCGCGCCCGCGTTCGTCGAGCCGCACGTGCACGTCACCGCCTACGGTCTGCGTCTGACCGGACTCGACCTGTCCACGGCGGGTTCGCTGGCCGAATGCCTGCGCCTGGTCGGTGAGTACGCCGCCGCGCACCCGGAGGCGACCGTCCTCGGTTCCGGCTGGGACGAGACCCGCTGGCCGGAACGGCGCGCGCCCTCGGCCGCGGAACTCGACGCCGCCGCGGGCGCGGGCAGGCGCGTCTATCTGGCCCGCGTCGACGCCCATTCCGCGGCCGTGTCCACCGCGCTGCTCGCCGAGGTGCCCGCGGGCACCTCGGGCCACACCCCGGGTGAGCCGCTGCGCGCGCGGGCCCACCACCTGGTCCGCGCCGCCGCCCTGGCCGGTCTGGACCGGGCCCAGCGCGACCGCGCCCGCCGCGCCGCCCTCGACGCCGCCGCCGCACACGGTGTGGTCGCCGTGCACGAGTGCGCCGGCCCGGACATCGCCGGTCGCGACGACCTGCGCGAACTGCTCGACGTCGAGCACGACGTCGCCGTGCGCGCCTACTGGGGCGAGGCGGTCGGCACCGCCGACCAGGCCCGCGAGCTGCTGGCCGCCACCGGCGCGCACGCCCTCGGCGGCGACCTGTTCGTCGACGGCTCCCTCGGATCCCGCACCGCCTGGCTGCGCGAGCCCTACGCCGACGCGCCCGGCACCGGCACCGGCTATCTCGACGCCGACGCCATCGGCGCGCACCTGCGGGCCTGCACCGAGGCGGGCATCCAGGCAGGCTTCCACGTCATCGGCGACGCGGGCATGGACGCGGTGGTGGCCGGTTTCGAGCAGGCCGTCGAGGCGCTGGGCGGCCCGGCCGTGGCCGCGCGCGGGCATCGCGTCGAACACGCCGAGATGCTGGATGCCGACCAGATCGACAAGCTCGCCCGCTGGGGCGTGATCGCCAGCGTCCAGCCCGGCTTCGACGCCGCATGGGGCGGACCCGACGGCATGTACGCCGCCCGCCTCGGCGACAAGCGCGCCGCCGGCCTGAACCCCTACGCCGCCATGGCCGCCGCGGGCATCTCCCTCGCCATCGGCTCCGACGCCCCCGTCACCGAACTGAACCCGTGGGCCGCCGTGCGCGCCGCCGCCCTGCACCGCACGCCCGAGCACGGCATCTCCCCGCGCGCCGCCTTCGCCGCCGCCACCCGGGGCGCCTGGCGGGCGGGCGGCGTCCACGACGGCGTCGCGGGCACCCTCGTTCCGGGCGCTCCCGCCCACTACGCCGTCTGGGAGACCGGCGACCTCGTCGTTGCCGCCTCCACCGCCCAGGTCCAGCGCTGGTCCACCGACCCGCGCTCCCGCGTGCCCGGATTGCCGGAGCTGGAACAGGATTCCCCGCTGCCCCGCTGCCTGCGCACCGTCCGCGCCGGCGTCACCATCTACGAGGCCTGACCGTGAGCGACCGGCCCGCGCCCACACACGCCCCCGAGGGCGGCTCCCCCCAGGACGCCGCGCGGGAGGACGCCGCGCGGGAGGAAGCCGCGCGGGAGGACGCCGCGCGGGAGGACGCCGCTGCCGAGAAGACCGCCCCCGGCGGCACCGGCCCCGCCGGCTCGCCTGAGCCCGGGGAGTGCGCGCCGCCCGCCGACGGGAAACCGCTGTGGGCGGCGCTGTCGCGATGGCCGGTGCCGGGGAAGGCGCTCGCCGCGGTCCTGGCAGGACTGTTGATCTTCGGCAGTTTCCCGCCCCGGCCGTACTGGTTCCTCGCGCCGGTCGGGGTCGCGGTGCTCGTCGCTGTCCTGCGCACCGGGACCGGCCTGCGCGGTGGCTTCGGCTACGGCTTGCTGGCGGGGCTGGGATTCTTCCTGCCGTTGCTGCCGTGGACCGGCATCTACGTGGGTCCGGTGCCGTGGCTGGCGCTGTCGACGGCCTGCGCGGTGTACATCGGGCTGTTCGGCGTGCTGACCCGGCTGCTCGTGCGGCTGCCGGGGTGGCCGGTGTGGGTGGCGCTGGCATGGGTGAGCGTCGAGTGGGCGCGGTCGAGCTTCCCGTTCGGCGGCTTCCCGTGGGGGCGGCTGGCCTTCGGGCAGGCCGACGGGTGGCTGTTGCCGCTGGCCGCCGTCGGTGGCGCGCCGCTCATCGGGTTCGTCGTGGCGCTGCTCGGGTGCGCGCTCGTGGTGGTGGTCGCCGGATCGAGCCGGTGGGTGCGCGGCCTGCCCGGCGGCCCGGCGGGCCGGGCGGTGCCTGCCGTGGTCGCGCTGGTGGCGCTCGTGTTCCTGGGGCTGGTGCCGCGCACCCTCCTGCCGGACGCGGACGACGGCGACGGCCGGATCACCGTGGCCGCCGTGCAGGGCAGCGTGCCGCGCCTCGGCCTGGACTTCAACGCCCAGCGCCGCGCCGTGCTCGACAACCACGTGCGGCGCACCGAGGAACTGGCGCGACAGGTGGCGGCCGGGGAACTGCCCCGGCCCGACGTGGTCATCTGGCCGGAGAACTCCTCCGACATCGACCCGCTGCGCAACGCCGACGCCGCGGAGATCATCACCGGAGCCTCCGAACGAGTGGGCGCGCCCATCCTGGTCGGCGCGGTGCTCGTCAACGGCGACCGGACCACCACCAACTCGGTGATCGTGTGGGACGGGGCCGACGGCCCGGGGGAGCGACACGACAAGAAGATCGTGCAGCCCTTCGGTGAGTATCTGCCGATGCGCTCGTTCTTCCGGCTGTTCTCGGAGTACGCCGACCGGGCCGGGTACTTCGTACCGGGCGACGGGGACGGCACCGTCGAGGCCGCCGGTGTGCGGATCGGCGTGGCCACCTGCTACGAGGTCGCCTTCGACCGGGCGTTCCGCGATTCGCTCGCCTCGGGCGCGCAACTGCTGACCGTGCCGACGAACAACGCCACCTTCGGCGACAGCGAGATGACCTATCAGCAGCTGGCCATGTCCCGGGTGCGGGCGGTCGAGCACGGCCGCGCGCTGGTCGTGGCGGCCACCTCCGGGGTGAGCGCCATCGTGGCCGCCGACGGCTCGATCGAGCAGTCGACGGATCTGTTCGTGCCCGCCGCGCTGGTGAGCACGCTGCCGCTGCGCTCGGCGAGCACGCCTGCCACCCGCCTGGGCGCCGCGCCCGAACTGCTCGCCGTGGCGGTGACGCTGGGCGGCCTGGCCGCCGCCGTCGCCCTGCGTCGCCGCGACCGGTGACCACCGTTCGACGGTGAGCGGACCGGTCGGTGTGCTGAGTCCCGCGCGCGGTTGGAGATTCGCGCCGAGACGTCTCGCGGACTGTTTCCGCCGGTGTGATCTGCCCCACGTATGATTTGCCCGGCGGTATCTGGATTCGCGCGCTTCGTGATTCGCTGGACAATACCCGCATTTCGCCGGGCGGGTGGACTGGCAGCTGTTTTCGAAGTGAAAACGCAGTAACCGCAGGCGTAACGGAAAATTAACCGGAAGATAGCCAGCGAATTCTTTGTTCTCGCAGCATCGTTGGAGTCGTACCAACGACCTACTTATCGGGCTTTCCGGCAATCCGCCCGCGTACGGGCTCCGAATCCAAGACGTGCATCACGTCCTACGGCCCTCCACGCACGCGTGCGAGGGCCGTCCAGCGCTCGGGGGCGCGGAGTCAGCTGCGGAAGAATGGAGTGATTGATGAGTTCGTTGGCCACCGATCGCGTCGACTGCAATTCGAGTGGCTTGGCCGGGCACCCCTCGGCCCGGGATCTGTCCGAACGCCTCGTTGATCGGCTGTTCGATCTGTCACCGGCACAGACCGCGCTGTGGTACGCCCAGCGCATCCGCCCCGATGTGCCGCTGACCATCGCGCAGTACGTGGAGATCCGGGGGGACCTCGACGTCGGACGGCTGCTCTACGCGGTCGAGCGGTGCGGGGCGGAGAACCAGTCGGCCTACCTGCGGGTGCTCGAGGTCGACGGAACGCCCAAACAGGTCGTCGACTCCGGCCGCAGGCCGGGGTGGGGGCGGCTGGACCTGCGCGACCAGCCCGACCCGCGCGCGGCCGCCATGCGCTGGATGAGCGAGCACGCCGCCTCGCCCATCGACATCGAGAACGACCCGCTGGTCACCAACATCATCCTGCGCGTCGGCGACGGCGAGCACTTC
>Ga0079224_100003535_pt1 | contig 19817 bp, 20 predicted proteins | sample Stecom2015_FD_80414 | JGI IMG/M metagenome (GOLD analysis project Ga0079224, IMG submission 80414) | Agricultural soil microbial communities from Utah to study Nitrogen management - Steer compost 2015 | ecosystem: Environmental > Terrestrial > Soil > Agricultural land | place: USA: Utah...
CTCAACAGAACGCTGGCGCGACCGTCTCGACGCGACGCCGCAGCGCGGGCTGGATGCGGTCGAGCGTCCCCAAGAGCTGCGGGTGGGTCATGCCGCTGCCAAGGTACGTCCAGCGGTTGGCGCCGAGCTGCACCTCGCTGGCGCGGCTGCGCTCGGCCGCGGTCAGCCGGCGCCCGGTGGCCCGCTCGAAGGCTTCCAAATCGAGGGCGACCTGTTGTTTGAGTCCGGCGTCGATGAAGCCGCCGATCTCCAGGTACTCCTCCAGCGCGGCGACCTGCTGCTCGGGGCTACACCTATCGGCGAGCGCCTCCACCATCAACGTGTCGAGCTTGGCGTGCTGCGCCTCCTCCATCCAGTGGTGCTTGAGCAGGCTCTTGAACTGTGGGCAGAGCGCCTGGTTGTCTTTGACGCTGTCGACGTAGTGCCGCTGCGTCATCCACGCGATGTGCAGGACGAGCAGCGCCACGGCGAGCGGCTGGTGCCGCAGCACCTCCGCCCCAATCGCTTCTGGAGGACCGATGACGTCGGTGCGCGCGCCGAAGCCCGCCTCGAACGCCTCGCGGAACCTGCGGAAGAGCTGGATGTGTTTGGCCTCCTCCGTCGCGAACTGCAAGAGGGCGCGGGTGCGGGCATCGTTGTGGCTGAGCGCCGGCCGCGCGTGGTCGAGGACGAAGGGCAGGATGAACTCTTCGACCAATCCGAACATCACGAGGTAGGTGTTGCCGCGGATCTGGTTGAGCTTGATCCGCTCGTCTGGGGTCAGAAAGTCGAGCGGCTCGACCCGGGCCAGCACCTCGGGCAGAAACGGCCGCTGAAAGTCGAGGGGGCGGTCGGGTCCGATCACGTCCTCCACGCGGAAGCTCGCCCGCTCGGAAGCCGCCAAGATGGAATCGTAGGAGTACTGGGTCCGTTGCATGGGGGTCGTCCTTTCGAAGGGCCGGGGTGGTCGTCGTCCGGCGCAAGGGCAACCTGCTCCCCCGGCGTGTGACCCGGCGTGGGAGCGAACGTGGAATGTGGGCGCGGAGGAGAAAATGGGCGCCGGCCGCCGCGCCCTCGAAGGCCCCGAAGCCGGACGGCAGCGGCGGCTTGCTCCCTCCCGACGAGGCGGCCAAGATGCCGCGGCCATGGCGAACCCCGCGGATCTTCGGCGCTTGCCCCGGCTCGGCTTGGCGATCCTGTGCCTGGTGCACGCCGCGGTGTTCAGCTGGTCGGCGGCGGTGCTGCCGTGGCGGGGCGGCTCGCTCGGTCAGGTGCTGCTCGGCGCGCTCGCTGCGCTGCACGCCGTGACGGCAGTGTGCGCCGTGCTGCAGCATCAGCGAGCCTTGGTCGTCGCATGGCGCGTTCTGGCGGCAGGGTCGCTCGGGGTGCTGGCGGGCTCGACCTGGGCGATCGCGAGCGCGGCGCTCTACCTGGCGGAGCTGTATCGCAGCCTGGGCCAGGCGCTCGCCGCGGCCCTGATCGTGGTGTGGCTCGTGCTGGCGCTGTTCACGGCCCCGATGGCGGTCTGGGGGGTGAGCGCGACGGCCTGGAAACCCTTCCGGCGCCGCAGCGGGAAGGGCGCTGCGAAGGGCGCTTTGGTCGCGAGCCTGGTCGCGCCCTTCGGGCTTCTGTCACCCTTCATGGTGGCGCGCGGCGTGCAGGCCGAGCCGGTCACCCTCGACGGCGCGCGCGTGGCCGCGGCGCTCTCGGGCGCGCTCGCCCGCACACAGGGCGACGCCGGGCCGCGCGTGCGGCGCCGCAAGCCCGAGCGGCCGTCGCTCTTCACGCCAGAGCCGGCGCGCTGCCCAGCCGGCGTGAGCGCGGCGCGCCCGACCGTGCTGGTCAGCTACGCGGCGCGGAGCGACGGCGCCGCGACGCACGCTTGCCTGCAGAGCAACGCGTCCGCCGAGCCGGCCGCGGATCTGTCGGTGCAGCTCGAGCGCCTGCTCGGCGAGCGCGCGCTGCCGGGAGCGCCCGTCAAGCTCGACGTCGTCACCGGGGTGCACCCGCTGGCAGCGACGTTCCCCTTGCTCGACGTGCTGAAGCTGAGGCCCGGTCTCGACGGAGCCTGTGCGGGCGCGACTTGTTTGGCGCCGTGGCAGCTGGTCGCCCTCGACTACTTCACCACCAACCGGCCGATCCCGGGTGTGAAAGACGCAAGCTTCGGCTTCTCTCCGAGGCGCCTCGCCCGAGCGCTGGGAAGCTCCGGACGCGGCCTCGACGGCATCGCGCGCATCGAGACTCAAAGCTACGTCGTCGACATCGATGGGGCCCACCCGCTCGAGCGCTTGAAGCGTGGCCGCCAAGAGCTGACCCCGGCTTCGGCAGCGCGCGCGGCCCGGGCCGCCGAACGCCACATCCTGCGCGCGCTCGGCGAAGATGGTCGCTTCCGCTACCTGCTCGACCCCTTCAGCGGCCGCGTCGAAGCCGGCAACTTCAGTGTGCCCCGCCAGGCGGGCACCGTTCTGGTCTTGTGTGAGCTCGGCCGACAGCGGCGGCTCGGCGGCGCTGTCGGACGCGCCCTCGAGCTCCTCGCCGGCTATCAACGCCAGATCGCCGCCGGGTCGGTGCTCTCCGACGACGACCGGCGCGCGCGGCTCGGCGTGACGGCGCTGCCGCTGGTCGCCTTCGCGAGCTGTCGCGAGCACGTCGGCGATCGCTACGACGCCCTGATCGGAGCGCTCGCGCAGGGCCTGCTCGCGTTTCAGCGCCCGAACGGCGACTTTTTCCCCGAGCTCGACCTGACGACGGGCACGGCCTACGGCGACCACACCGCCCTGTACTCGCCGGGCCAGGCGGTGCTGGCTTTGGTGCTGGTCGAGCAGCTGGCGAAATCCGGCGCGCTGGTCGGCGGACCCTCGCCGGAGGTGATCGGTGCTGCCGCTCAGCGCGCCATGGATTTTTTCTCCGGCCCCTACTGGCGCGGCGCCTTCTCCGACTTCTTCTTCCTGGAGGAGAACTGGCACTGCCTGGCGGCGCGCGCGGCGCTCGCCGGTCGCCGCCACGACGGCTACGAGCGGTTCTGCCTCGACTACGTCGGCTTCAAGTCGCGCATCATCCTGGACGCGAGCGATGGCGCGTTGCCCGAGTGGTACGGCGGCTATGGCATCAGCAACCTGTTCCCGCCGCACAACACGGCCACGGCGGGCTTCGGCGAAGCGCTCGCCGCGGCCATGGCCGTCAAGCAAGCCCGCGGGCTGGACTTGCAGGACGACCGCGCGCGGATGCGGTCGGTGCTCGGGTTTCTGACGGCGGCGCAATGGGACGAGGTGAGCTGCTTCGCGTGCGCCGAGCCGCGCGAGGTGGTCGGCGGCTTCTCCGAGCACGCCGCGTCTCCCTGGATCCGCATCGACTACGTGCAGCACGCCATGGCCGCCCTCGGCCACGGCGGCCGCCTGCTCGCGCTGTGAGGAGGGGCCCGGCGCATGTCTCGATGGTTGGCGTACGTCGTGGGGCTCGGCACCGTCGTCGCGACCGCCTCGCCGGCGTTCTTCCCGGACCAGCCCGACTCCTACCCGCTCTCGACCTACCCCATGTTCTCGCGCCCGCGCGACAAGCCGACGGTCTTCTTCGTGGAGGGGCTCGACGCGGCGGGCGAGGGCGTGCGCCTGCCGTCGGCCCTGGTCGCCAGCCAGGAGGTGATGCAGACGGCCGTCACCGTGCGCCGGGCCATCCAAGCCGGAGAGCCGGCGATCTCCGAGCTGTGCGCCGAGGTCGCGCGCCGGGTCGCCGCGAGCCGCGAGCACGCCCAGGTGCGCGCCGTTCGCCTGGTCAGCGCCCGCTTCGACCCGGTCCGCTACTTCACCGTCGGGCGCGCGCCCGAATCGCTGACGGAGCACCGGCGCTGTTCGGTCGGGGGTGAGCGGTGACGCTGCTCTCGGCGATCGACCGCTTCTTCTATCCGCCGGCACCGGCGGCGCGGCTCGGGGCGGTGCGCGTCGCCGCCGGCGCCTTTGCGTTGATCTACCTGCTCGCGCGCGCCGGGCCGTTCCTCAGCGTCGCGAGCTACGCGCCGCGGCTCTTCGATCCGGTCGGCCCCGTCGCGCTCCTCGAGGCGCCGCTGCCGGCCCCGCTGGCGCACGCGCTGTTCGCCCTCACGGTGGTCCTCGCCGTGCCGTTCGCGCTCGGGTTCAAGTACCGCGTCGTCGGGCCGCTGTTTGCGCTGCTTCTGCTCTGGGAGACCAGCTACCGAAGCTCCTGGGGGATGAAGTTTCACACCGAGAACCTGCTGGCGCTCCACGTCTTGCTGCTGGGCTTCGCCCCCGCGGCGGACGCGCTGTCGCTGGACGCTCAGCGACGAACGCCCGCGAGCGCCAGCGGCGCGCCCGCCGGGGCCGCGCCCGCCGAGCCGCACGGGCGCTACGGCTGGGCGCTGCGGGCCCTGTGCCTGGTGACGATCGTGACCTATGTCCTGGCCGGGCTCGCCAAGATCCGAAACAGCGGCTGGGACTGGGCCGACGGGGAGATCCTGCGCACGCACATCGCCTACGACAACGTGCGCAAGCTCGAGCTCGGCAGCTGGCACTCACCGCTCGGTGCCGCGTTGGTGCCGCACGCCTGGCTCTTTCCACCGCTCGCGTGGACGAGCTTGTTGCTCGAGCTCGGCGCGCCGCTGGCCTTGCTGGGCAGAACCGCGGCGCGGATCTGGGCGCTGGGCGTCTGGGCGTTCCACGTGGGCGTGCTGCTCTTGATGGCGATCGCGTTCCCCTACCCGCTGTCCTTCGTCGCGTTCGTCCCCTTCTTCCCGGTGGAGCGGTGGCTCGAGCGCCCCCGGGTGCGCGCCGTCGTGCAGCGCGCGCAAGCACTGTTGCCAAGGTGGAAATGAAAAACTGGCTCGCCTTTTTGACCGTCGAGCAGTGGCGTCGCATCGACGCGGAGTACAAGACCGAGGCGCTGCCCAGCCTGCGCGCCGGCGCCGTGCTGGTGACCGCGGCCGTCGCGCTGCTTCTGCCTCGCTATTTCGGGCGCGCAAGCTTCATCGAAAGTGTGCCGAGCGCCGCCGCGCTGTTCCAAGAGCTGCCACACCCAGCCCTGTACCCGAGGCTGTACTGGGCGGGGTTCAAGCTCGTCAACTATGGCCTCTTGCCGCTTTTGTGCATCGGCTTCGTCTTGCGCGGCAGGCTCCGGGACTACGGCCTGCGCTTCGTGCGCGAGCCGCGTGTGTGGTTGCTCTACGTCGCGATGGTGCTCTTGGTCGTTCCGATGGCGTACCTGGCCTCGTTGACGCCAGCGTTCTTGAAGACGTACCCGAAGTACGCGGGCGCAGGCGACAGCTGGACGGAATTTTTGCTGTGGGGCTTCGCCTACGGCTTTCAGTTCTTCATGCTCGAGTTCTTCTTTCGGGGCTTTCTGATCTTCAGCCTGGCGCGCTACATCGGTTCCCTGTCGATCTTCGTCATGATCGTCCCGTACGCGATGATCCACCTCGGCAAGCCGATGGCCGAGGCGCTCGGCTCGATCATCGCCGGCATCGCGCTCGGCACGATCGCGCTCCGCACCCGCTCGATCTACGGCGGGGTCGCCGTCCACTGCGCGGTCGCCTGGAGCATGGACGTCTTCGCGCTGCTACAAAAAGGGCGCCTCGGCGCGTTGCTGGCAGGCTGAGGGCTCCCCACGAACAGGCGACGGGCTGCGACGCTCCGCCTGGCGAGCTACCCTAAGGCGCGCCATGGACGTGATCTTCCGCCGCACCGGCGAGCGACGCTACGCGGTCGTCCTCTCGATCGAGGGCCGTGCCCCGCAGGTCATGGACCCGGCGCCAGGGTTCGATCCCCACATCCCGCACGACCTGGTCCACTACGTCGTCGAAGCCGAGCTCGGCCTCACCGCCGGCGTCTACGGGCGCGCCGCCGCCGGTGGAGGCACCTTCATCCCCGCCGAAGCGGCGGGCAAGAGCCCACGGGAACGGGCGCGCGAGCGACGCAAGCAGCAGCGCCGGGAGGCCTCGCTGCGGAACGCGGACGAAGCGGAGCACCACGACATGATCCGATCGGAGCGCCTGGCCGCGGTGTGCGATCTCCACTGGCGGCGCCGCGCCGGCCAGCGCCCGGATCCGCTGCGGCTCGCACCCGACGCGGCGTTGTCGCCCGAGGACGCGCGAGCCGTCGAGCGTGTCGTCCTCCGTATGGAGACGCTGGCGGCGCTGTGGCAGCAACTCCCGGTGGGCGGTGAGCTTGCGTTTGCGTGGCCCAGCGTCGAGCCGAAAGTGGGCGGGCGAGCCTCGACGCGCTGACCTGCGAGTGCTCATGCCGTCGCGCCATGAGCCCGCGGGGGTGGCAAAAGTGCCACTCCCCTGGGGCAGCCCCGAGACTGTAAAGCCCAAGCAACCCTAACAAAGAAGTCGCCGCCAAGGAGCGCCGCCATGTCAGTCCTGACCTCCATCGAGCGTCAGCGCTGCACGGCTCGGTCGCTTCAGTGAAGAAGTGCGCCGTGCGCGCGGTCCGGCCCCCCTTGAGCGGCGAAGCTACGAGCTTGTCGAGACAGAGATGTTGCGCCTTCAGGTCATGACCATTCTTATCTGCTGCTGCATCGCCCTTCAGCCCGACACGGCTGCCGCACAAGCCGAAGAGGCGGACGAGGCACGACCCGAAAAGCAGCGCTGGGCACTGGGAGCAGCGGGAACGATCCGCAGCTTTCTTGGGGAGGCCATTCAGACGGGCCCGTTCGTCGGCGCACGCCTGTGGCTGTCCCATAGCCTGCACCAAAAGGTGTCTGTCGCAGGTGGGGTGGGCCGCTCGCTCCCAGCGGCGGAGAACCTTGAGCTGCCGGGGTCTCTGCGCGCCGACGGAACGGCGGCGACCGTCCCGGTAACCCGCGATCTTGCGGTGTGGGAGGTCGACGTCTCAGGGCGCTACCATTTCGTGGGAAAAAGCTACGATCCGAGCACCTTTTATGGGCTCATCGGCGCGTCGCTTCTCTGGATCGACAGCTCGATCGGCTACGACGACGCGCGCTACGACCTCTCCTACTTGGAAACGGACTCTACCTCGGCGGGCTTCATGCTGATCGGGGGCCTTGGCTTTCGCTGGACCCTGGGGAACCTGGCGCTCCTCGCCGAGACGTCCCTGGCACTTCCGGCCAACGAGGTCAACGGCGAGGCGGTGCAGGTCGAAGTGCCGGCCTACGCGCTGGGGCAGCTCGGGGTCGGCTACGCGTTCTGAGCCACTGATTGCCCCCCCGCGCGGGGCGGCGGGCTCGCCTTTTCTGCCACGGATCGCCTTCGGTGAGCCGCGGCGCTGGTCTGGAGAAGCAGCATGAACAAACTGATATTGATATTAACGGTATTTGGTCTTGGTGGCTGCGCCACGGTAGCTTGGGACAGCGCGCCCGCCAAAGACGGGTCGCAGCTCGTCAGCGGGGAGAGCTCAGGTCAGGCAACCATCTGGAGCTGCAAGCAGGAATGCGAGCAGCTCGAGGTCAACGAGGAGTGATCGATCATGTACAAGTATCTGTTGGCGCTGGGAGTGTGTCTGCCCCTGTTCGGTTGTGCCTCGGCCTATTCGAGCATCCGGCAAACGAATGAGGACACCTACGTCGTGACCAAGGTCAAGCGGACCCCGTTTTCCATGAGCTCCACGGTCCTTCAGTGCAAACACCAGGGCAGCGTGATGAACTGCGGTGAACTCGCCTCACCCTGAGCCGGTCCGACGCGCGCTGCGCCACGAAACCTGATTGCGGGGAGCCTCGGCACCGGCCCGAGGCCCCCCGGCTCCGCGCACGCGATGGTATCGAGCTCCTGCCCACCCCCCGATGCCCACGGGGATGGGGCCCATTGCGCGGTGGGCGCGCTTTACGTAAAGATCCGCGCCATGGGCCTCCTCACCTTTGGTCTCAACGTGACGTTGGATGGGTGCATCGATCACACCCAGGGGATCGCGGACGACGAGCTGCACGACTATTGGACCGAGCTCATGGATCAGAGCGGCGCGATGCTCTTCGGGCGCAACACCTACGAGCTGATGGAGGGGGCCTGGCCCCCGGTGGCGCGGGACGAAAAGGCGCCGCGCGCGATGCGCGAGTGGGCACGGAAGCTCGAGGCGAAGGCGAAGTATGTCGTGTCGAGCTCGCGCAGCGACTTTCCGTGGCAGAACACGATCAAGCTGGAGGGTGACCTGCGCGAGGCGATCTCGGCGCTGAAAGCGAAGACCGAGCGGGGCGTCCTCGTCGGAGCGCCCAAGCTGGCGGCGGCGCTCGAGGAGTTGGGGCTGATCGACGAGTACCGGATCGTCGTTCATCCCGTCATCAGCGGGCGCGGCCCGACGTTGTTCCACGGCCTCGCGAGTCCGCGGCAGCTCGAGCTCCTGTCGACGCGGCGGTTCAAGTCCGGTGTGCAGGCGCTCCACCTCCGCCGCAAACCGAGATGAGCTTGGACGGGCTCGAGCCTCTCCAAGCAGCGGCGCCGAGGACGGCGAACACCGGGGTGTCGCTGCCGGAGGCCGTCGCGCTGGTCGAACGTGTGCGGGCGTCGGCCGCGCGGGGCGCGCGCGTGTGTCTCGAGGCGCTGGCCGAGGCGATCCCCGTGTCGATCGTCGGGATCGCGATCCGCCGCTGTCCGGAGCTCCCGCCGACGATCGAGGAGCGCATCGCCGACAACCGCGCCCAGACGATGGCCGACTCGGTCATGTACCGAGAGGCCCTCGCCGCCGCCGCCGAGGCGCGCGGCTGGCGGGTGGTTTGGTACGATCGCGATCTGGTGTTTCGTGGAGCGGCAGCGACGCTCGGTTGCAAGGACGTTCGCCCGTTGCTCGCTGCCATGGGACGCTGCGTGGGCCCACCTTGGCAGGCGACCCACAAGCTCGCGGCCGCCGCGGCGATCGCCGCCCACGGAGCTGTCGACCCGTCGACGTGACGGCGTGCCGAGCCGCAGGTTTCTTTATCGTTTCGGTGCAGGGCGTTTGCGCTCGCTGCCTCGGGTGCCATCCTGCACCGTCATGAAGGTTGCCATCTCTGGTGGAGGGATCGCTGGACTGAGCGCCGCGGCGGTGCTGGCGCAACGCGGCCACGATGTCGTGCTCTTCGAGCGCCGTGAGGGGCCAGCGACGATTGGCGCCGGCGTCGTCTGTTTTCCCAACGCCACGCGCGTTCTACAGGCGTTCGGGCTAGAGGATGCGGTCCGGGCCGTGGCAGGGACGCCCCTTTGCATGCGGCGGCTGTCACGCGACGGTGAGCCGCTGGGCGACTTGCCGCTGACCGTGGTCAACGATCAGATCGGGGCGAGCAGCTACTCGATCCTGCGAGCAGACCTTCACGCGATCTTGACCAGGTTCGCTCAGGAAGCTGGAGCGCGCGTCGAGTATGGGCGGCCCGTCGTGGGCGTCGCCGATGCAAAAGCTCTCGTTTTCGCCGACGGCCGCAGCGTCGAAGCGGACTGGATCCTGGGAGCGGACGGCCGCATGAGCTCTCCGCTGCGCAAGTTCGTGCATGGTGACGATCGGCCGCGCTACGGGGGCTTCGTCAACTGGATTGGCGTGGCGCGATCCCGGGAGGATGTCTTCGACCCGAACGCCATCGTCGATGTGTGGGGCACGGGCGAGCGCTTCGGCTTGGTCCCGATCTCCACGCGGGTCGCCTACTTCGCGGGCGCAGCGGCCGATGCGCCCGGCCGCGAGGCTCCGACCGCTCTCGCGAGCCTGCTGATCGAGCGGTTCGCCGGCTGGCCGGAGCCGGTCCAAGCGGCGCTGCGCTGCGCCGATCAGCGGAGCCTGCGTCAAATCGACGTGTACGACCACGAGCCTCGCGAGGTGTGGCACCGCGAACGGGTCCTGTTGATCGGGGACGCGGCTCACGCGCCGTTGCCGACCTCTGGGCAAGGCGCGGGTCAGGCGCTCGAAGATGCCTTTCAGCTAGGAGCGCTCCTCGACGAAGGAGTGCCCGAGGACCCAGCACGGTTCTTTCCGCGCTTCACGGCGATCCGCAGGGACAAGGCCAACGCGATCGTGGAGGCCGGCCGTCGCTTCGCCGCGCTGCTCTTCAACCCGGACCCCGCATTCGTCGCGGAGCGAAACCGAGGGAGCCAGCGGACGAACTTCTCGGAGGCCGCGCGGGGGATGGCGCAGCTCTGGGGCCGACGGCTGCCCGCATGAACGCCCGGTCTAGTCACTGATCTGGCACAAGTACGAGCACCGGTCCTCGTGCTGGCGAGCCGCGCGCTCAAAAAGATCGCCGGGCGTGAAGGTCGACGTGGAACGGCGGCTCTAAGTCGGGGCCTCACACGAAGTGCGCGTGAAAAGCGCGCCGTCGAAAACCACCGACAAGGAGAGCAAATATGAAGTGCCCCGGCGTCGTCGCCCGAGCGACGACAGGACTGATCTTGCTTGGCTGCTCCGGAACCGCAGAAAATGAGCCGATTGGCGCGTCACGCGCCGCCGTGCTCGGCGTGGACAGCTTTCTGTATTTGCGCTGCAACGCGACCGGATGGGAGCCCAGCGACGCCACGCGGCTGGTGGAAACGAGCGCGAACCAGTGGGAGATCACCTTCGAGGTGGACGAGTCGTGGCTGGTTCAGGCGGGGGACCAATGCCAGCTCACCGAAACCAACCAGCTGAACGGTTGGGGGTCGACGCAAAGCGCCTATCACGTGAACGGCGCCACCCTGACGGTTCCCTCCAGCGCGCCGGTCGCGTCGGGCTTCCAGCCGATCCACCTCGCATACCCGTCGGTTGGCCGCTACACCGTCCGCTTCGACGCGAGCGCGCCGAGCCTCTCGATCGCCGTCGCGGAGGCCGGGCCCGAGCCGGGAGGGCTCACCCTGCAGGGGTCGTCGTCGCTGACCAGCTTCAATGAAAGCTACGCGCAGCTGTTCGACAGCTTGTTCACGCTGTCCAATGATACCGGTGAAGCGGTCTCGCTCGACCAGCAGATGTTCTTCTTCGTCGCTCCCGGTGGCTATGCCTATCCGGGACCTGGTCGGCCCAGCTGGTGGGGACCGGAGCTCGCGGCGTCCGCGACCGACCTGCCCGCGGGAACCTTCGGCTGGGGCTGGTCCGCTCCGGTCTCGCACTTCGTCGTGCGGGTGCATGGTGTCACCAGCGGCGGGCAGCCGGCGTCCGGCATCGGCGTCGCCCCCGTCTTGCGCTCGGGCTTCGCGGCGCCCGAGCCGTCGCCGTATGGTGTCGATCCGGTCGTGGTGGGCGCGCAAGGCCCCATCCAGCTGGTGACACTGACGAGCGGCGAACGCTGGCTTGGGGTCAACCTATCGGTCACCGATCTGACGGAGACGGCGACCTCCGCACCGGTGGTGACGGCGACGGCGCTTGGAACATCGGGTGAAGAGCTGCTCAACCTCGCGATAACCCCGAACGCGGTCCATCCCAACGAGCTGCCGATGCGAACCTTCGTTGCCTGGACGGCCATCCCGACGGGGCTCACCGTCAGCGATCTTCGCTTGAGCGCGTCTCAGCAAATCGACCGCGGACTGGCGTCGCAGACGCGAGTTCTTCCCGTCGAGGAGGCGGCGCCGGTGACGGTCGACTCCCCGGTGTCCGGTATTTGGGGATGGCACAATGGTCCCGGAGAGACGTCGTGGCACGCCCACAGCGGCAGCGCGAGCGGACGCTACGCCTATGACATGGGCATTCACCAAGTCGTGGGCGGGCAGCTTCAGTCGTGGTCAGGGGATCGGGCCGTCAACGGGAGCTACTTCTGTTGGGGCAAGCCGATCCGCGCGGTCGCCGATGGGATCGTCCGCTACGTCAAGGACGACACGCCGGATAACAACGGCGATCTCCAAGATGTGGGCGGGCCGAACAATGAGGTCATCATCGAGCACGCGAACGGCGCCTACTTCACCGTCTATGCGCACTTGCGCCAGGGCTCGGCGACCGTGGTGGAGGGGCAGACGGTGACCGCCGGCACCCAGCTTGGCCAGGTGGGCAACGCCGGCGCCAGCTCCGAGCCGCACCTGCACTTCCATGCGTTCCGGTTCGACGCGACGGGCCGGACCACGGGCGTGCCCATGGTGATTGACGGCATGACCTCCTTGCAAGGTGCGCCGCTCTCGGGCGTTCCGAAGAGCGGAGAACGCTACCAAACCCCGTAGTCCAGTTCGGCTTGCGGCGGTCAGCGGTCGTTCGCGAACCGCGGGTCGCGCGAAATAGCGCCGCGACGACGGCGAGGTCGACGTGAGAAGAAGCGTTGGTCTCGCCGTCGGCGCGTTTCGGGTCGGGGGAAACCCGTCAGTGCGCTGAGGTGACAGGGTAACTTTTTCTCAACACCGAAACTTTGACGGATCGACGCCGGGGAGTGCACTGCAACCCCGCACGGATCCGACCACGAAAGTTTCGACGATGAAAAAGACACACGTTGCCGTTCTGCTGACCGCCGCGGGCTCGTTGCACCTGGCCTGCTCGGACGAAGCTGCCTCTCCCGGCACGGGAGGGACGGGCGCGGCCACCGCGAGCGGCGGCGGAGGCACCGGCGGCGCGGGCGCCGTCTCCGGGACCGGCGGCACCACCACCGGCTTGGGCGGTGCGGGGGCGACCGGCGGGATATCGTCGGGTGGCAGCACGTTCACCGGTGGCAGCGGTGGCGTGGGCGGCAGCGGTGGCGTGACCGGCGGCAGCGGCGGGGTGGCCGCGTCCGGTGGGACGGGGGGCGGCGTCGGCGGCACCGGGGGCATCGATGGCGGCGGCGGGAGCGCGGGCGGCTCGGGCGGCAGCGCGGGCCAAGCGGGCTCGGGTGGCGGCAGCGCGACGGCCGTGCCCAGCCCCGGCTGCCAGGCGGGAGGCGGAAAGCCGCCCGGCGGTACGGTGTCGGTCGCCAACAGTCACTACTTCGCGTTCCCCGACAGCTACGACGGCACGACCCCGCTGCCGGTGCTGTTCGCGTTTCATGGCTGCAGCTCCGGCAACCGCGGCACGAGCATCGAGAACACGGAGTGGATGAACCTCACGCGCAACTCGAGCCTCGCGTCGGAGTACATCCGCGCGGTCCCGGTCTCGGCGGACACGAACGGCTGCTGGTCGTACAACGCGGATATCGGCCGCGCCAAGAGCGTCTACGACGATCTCGTGGAAAACTACTGCGTCGACCTGAGCCGGGTGTTCGCGACCGGCCACAGCTCCGGCGCGCAGTTCATCTCGCAGCTCTTGCTTTCGAACAGAACCGCTGACGCCCAGCACTTTGGCTTCAAGGGTGTCGCGCCGGTCGCCTCGTCCGACTATGGTCCGATGACGGGGCCCATTGCGGTGATGTACATCCAAGGGAAGAAGGACGCCGAGCGTGGCCATGGCGACGGCCACGAGACCGTCGAGCAGTTCCGTGCGACGAACAGCTGCGGCGGCGCCTCGTCGCCGTATTCGATGGTGGCCGGCTGTCAGAGCGAGGGGACGATGGTGGATCCGGGCTGCATCGAGTACAGCGGTTGCGCCGCGCCGACCATCTGGTGCTCGCACAACGACCCGCACTACGGCGGCACGATGCACGGTGTGCCGTGCTTCGCCGTGACGGCGATGCACGACTTTTTCAACAGCCTGCCCTGATTCGAGCGGCCCACGCCGCCGCGTCCGGCACTCGACCGAGCTCCCGGTGCATGCGAGGCTCTGGCCACCGTGGACCCGATGGCCACCCGACGCCATTTTCTCCTCGCGACGTCCTGGGCCGTTTGGAGCGCGTGCGCGCCCCGCGCCAGGACGGCGGCCCCACCCGGCACGCCGGCCCCACCCGGCACGCCGGCCCCACCCGGCACGCCGGTCCCGCCGGGCACGCCGGGTCTGCAGAACCCACCCGACGGACCTGGCGCGCAGCGCACCCCAGACGTCCCCGCGGCGATCGAGAGGCGCGTCGGCGGGCGCCTCGGGGTCTACGCCTTGGACACCGGGAGCGGTCGAGCGCTCTCCCACCGACCCGACGAGCGCTTCGCGATGTGCTCCACGTTCAAATGGCTGCTCGCTGCGGCGGTCCTCGCGCGCGTCGACGACGGCCGCCTCTCGCTCGACGAACGAGTGAGCTACGGGCCGGAGGATCTGATCGAGCACGCACCGGTCACGGGCGCGCACGTCGGCGAAGGCGGGCTGACCATCGGCGCGCTCACCGAGGCGATCGTCACCGTGAGCGACAACACGGCCGCCAACCTCCTGCTCGAAAAGACTGGGGGACCCGCCGGGCTGACCCAGTACGCGCGGTCGCTCGGAGATCCGGTCACGCGGCTCGACCGCCGCGAGCTCGAGCTCAACACGAACCATCCCGGCGATCCGCGCGACACGACCTCCCCCCGCGCCATGGTCCGGCTGATGCAGGAGGTCCTCGTCGGCGACGCGCTATCTCCGGCGAGCCGCGAGCGCCTCCTGGGTTGGCTGCGCGCCGCCGAGACCGGCAAGCGCCGGCTGCGCGCCGGGCTCCCCAGCGACTGGACCGTGGGTGACAAAAGCGGCAGCGGGGGCCGAAACGCGGTCAATGACGTCGCCATCGCCGTGCCTCCCGGGCGCGCCCCCATCTTGATCGCCGCCTACATGAGCGGCTCGACCTCCACTTTCGAGGCGCTGGAAGCGGGCCATGTCGAGGTCGGAAGATGGGTTGCCCATGGGTTCCAAGCCTCGGCCGCATCGCCATCACACCGAGCCCATGATGGGCCCGCCCGCTGATCGGGAACGGGCTCAAAAGGCCAAGCGGTAGCCGAACGCCAAGCTGACCACCTCCGAAAGTCCGAGAGAGTCGGGGTTTCGAAGGTAGCGGCGAACGTAGAATTCGAGCGCGCAGAGCTCCAGGTACAGGCCGTGTCGTTCGAAAATCGACGCTCCGCCTGCGACGAGATCGACCTCGGTCCCCAGATGCCCGGTCAGATGCAGCCCGGTCGGCGAATAGTATCCGCCGGCGTAGCGAGCCGGCAGCAAGATGAAGTAGCGATCACCCCAGGTGTGCAGCACGCCGATCCCGGCGTAAGAGACGATCCACCGAACGGGACCGAAACGTAGCTCCACCGGCCGCCCATGCAGCGCAAAGTGCAGCGAGTGCACCGTCCTCCCGGCAGCCAGCGCCGGGACGTATCCGTAGAGCAGCGAAGCGTTCAAGACATCGTCGAAGGCCGCATAGCCGACGCCCGCCGCCGCCAGACCGGCGTAGCCGCCGGTTTGCAGCTTCACATAATCGGGAGCCCACCAACTCAGGGCGTCCGAATCGCGACGCTTGTCGACGGCGTCGTCTGCGACGGGCTGCAGCGCCAACATCGCGACGGCGGCCATTGAAGGTATCACGGCGCAAGCTCCGATCGATCGAAGCTCGGTTCGACTTCATGGCAGGCGTCATACTTGCACCGTTGAAATGAGACAGCGCCGCCGGCGAGCGTCACCAGGGTGTACTCCCGCCACCACTGAAAGGTACCGCACTGGAGCACGGGGACGCCGTGATAGCGAACGAGCTGAAACTCGGACAGATGGCCGTGAATCCAAGCCGTGATCTGGGCTGTCTCTAGCAGCTCGGAGTAGAATTGCCGGGTCGACCTCGGCGCGTCGCTGGACCACGGCGGATGGTGCGTGACGAGGACGATCGCCCGAGCCTCCGCAGAAGGCCGAACCTCCTTTTTGAGCCAGCGCTCATTGGGTGCCGCGCCCGGAAACTCGAGGCTATTGGAGTTGAAGAAGACGAATTTTACTCCTTCGTGAACGAAGCTGTAGTCGAGCGGTCCGTACATTCTGAGGTAGATCTGCTCACCGCTAGAGATCGCGTCGTGATTGCCGATCGTCACGAACAGAGGACGTCTCAGGTGAGAGAGCGCTTCGTGTGCCCAGGAGTACTCCTGCAAAAGACCGAAATCCGTGAGATCGCCCATGTGCGCGATGAGCTCCACGTCTTGCCTTCGGTTGATGGACTCGGCTGCTTCGACCAGGTCATCGTATTCACCGTGTGTGTCACCCAGCGCGGCAAATGTCAGCCGTCCTGCAACGGCGGCGATCGGTCGCGGGTCTCGCCTCAAGCTCTGCAGAGCACGTGCATTGAGGTCGCGCTGTTCCGGATCGGAGCCAAACGGGGTCGGCGAGAGGCACCCGGTCGCGGCAAGCGCGGCAGCCATCCAAGCCCTCATGCCCTACGGAGCCGCGGGAGCGGCAGAATGGCTCAAACCGCGCGAAGGTGGGCTTTTCGAGCCTCCCGTGAGCCACTTTGTCCTCCTCGGGGCTCAGTAGAGCCGTACACAACGGTCTCCGCTGCCCACTTGCCGTCTCGTCATGCAGATCGCGCTCCTCCCTCTCCAGGCTTACTTCACCCGCGCGGCTGGCGCCCGACGGGTGCGCATGCGCATCGAGCCGGCGGCGACCGATCGTGAGCTCGTCCAGCGGTCCCGTCAGGGTGACCGCTGGGCCGAAGAGGCGCTCTACCAACGACACGTCGGCGAGGTGATGCGGGTCACGCTCCGGCTCCTAGCCCGCAGCTCGGAAGCAGAAGATGTCGTGCAGGACGCCTTCGTCAGCGCTTTTCGTAGGCTCGACCAGCTGAGCGACGATGAGGCCTTCGGAGCCTGGGTCCTGCAAATCGCGGTGCGTGAGGCACATCGCCGCTTTCGTCGCCGCAAGCTCTTGCGACGGCTCGGGCTCGATCGTGGTGAAGATGACGTGTCGCTCGCATCGCAAGCCGATCCAGCGGCCAGTCCCGAGCTCCTGGCCATTCTCGGGGAGGTCGATCAGGCACTCGAGCGCCTTCCGGCGGCTGCCCGGATGGCGTGGATTCTCCGGTACGTCGAAGGATACCGGATCGACGAAGTGGCGCGCGCTTGCGGCTGCTCACGAGCGACGGCAAAGCGCTTGTTGCTGCGTGCGCGCGCTAGCCTGGATGCCTACGTGGAGGAGGAGTCGGCGAATGCCTGACGCTCCAGAACCGCCCGCCACGAAGGTGCCGGCCCCCCTCGGGCGCGTGCTGGTCGACCCAGTGAGCGCTGCCCGTATGCAGCGCGTGTGGTGCCAGATCGAAAAAGCACGGCACGGTCGCTCGGTGTGGGGCGGCCCGGTACGCTGGGCATTCATCAGCGGCCTGATCACCGCTGCGGTCGTTCTGGCGGGGTTCGTAGCGCCATTTCTCGTCGCCGAGAGAACCAGTCCGGGCCCCCTGCTGACAGAACAAGGAACTGCGGTGCCCACCGTGAGAGTAGCGGCGCACGCAAGCGCCGTCACAGTCAGGCTCGCCGACGAATCGACGATCGTGGTTGCACCCGGTGGCGTGCTGGAGCCGCTGGCGTCCTCCGCGTCCGCTTTCATCGTGCGATTGGCTGCGGGGAAAGCGACGTTCCACGTACAGCCGGGCGGACCTCGCCGCTGGGTCGTCGAAGCGGGTCTCGCGAGCATCGAAGTGGTGGGCACGCGTTTTCAGGTCGATCGGCGCGCGAGCTCTGTGGGAGTACGGGTCGAACGCGGCGCCGTTCTCGTGCGCGCTCCGAGCCTGGAGGATGGCGTCGTGAAGCTCTCCGCGGGCGGTCGTATCGACGTAGCCGCCGACGACGCTGACCGTGACTCGACCGCGCGTTTGGCTCCTTCGCCCGAGCCGAACGACGATGCGGCGTCGTCCCCGTCGGCGAAGCGCGTAGCGGAGGAGCGCGGCGCTCCGCAAGCAACGACCGGTTCGTCCAACGACTGGCGCCAGGAAGCGGCGAACGCGCGCTATGTCGAGGCGTACCGCCGGCTCGGGCGGCAGGGCATTCGGCGGGAGACCCAGCGGTCCAGGGCAGAGGACGCCTTGATGACGTTGTCGGATATTGCTCGCAAGTCCGGGCACCCTGCCGATGCCATCGAGCCTCTGGAGCGGGTTCTCGAGCTTCACCCCGATAGCTCTCGTGCTCCGCTGGCTGCGCTGACCCTTGGCCGAGTAGAGCTCGAGCTCGCGCGGCCCGGTCACGCGGCTCGCGCACTGCGGCGTGCGTTGTCGCTCGGACTGCCGGAGGCGTTGCGCGAGGACGCCTACGTACGGCTCATCCAGGCGCTCGTTCAGTCCGGCCAATCCCGCAAGGCGCGCTTGGCGGCGGATGAGTACGATCGTCTGTTCCGGAATCCACGCCGCAGAGCAGAGGTGCAGCGCTGGCTCGAACGCTGATCCGCGGATCGCTTGCGGTGCTCGCCCTGGCTTGGCCGGCCCTCACAGGGGCTCAAACCGCGACCAGCGCTGAAGCAGCGAGGGCGCAGGTGCAGGTGCAGCCCTGCGAGGGCAAACCGCCCTACGATCAGGAGCAGCTCGTAGAAGCGTTGCGGGTCGAGCTGACAAGCTTCGGGGTCGGGCAGGTCAAGCTCGTCCATGGCGCGACACCGAGGGAGCGAGTCGATGATGAGCTGCTCGTCGAGATTCAGTTCGAGTCCGGCGAGTGCGACCCAGACGCCACGGAGCTGTCGTTGACGGTGATGGACGGCGCGTCCGCCGACCGGCTCGGGCGAGTGATCGTGATTTCGGACGTGGAGATGTCCGAGCGACCCCGCGTCGTCGCGATCGCCGCAGCGGAGCTGCTGCAGGCCAGCTCGGCTGAGTTCCAGGCGTCCCCGGAACCGTCAGCGGAAGCGCAGCGGTCCGGTGGGTCGCACGCCGCTGCCATCCGCCAGGTCGGAGGAGGTGAGTGGCCACGGCGGCTGAGCGAAGGAGGGGACGCCTTGCGCGAGCCAGCCCGGCAGTCCGCCCGGTCCATCGGAGCGGGATGGTCTATCGAGGGCGCCTTTCGCGCCCGGGTTTATCCGAGCGATGCGATGACGCTCCTAGGTCCGGAAGCTGCCCTCCGCTATCCCGTCTCCGCTTGGGTCTCCCTGCACGCAGGCATGGACCTGACCTTCGGTCAGCCCCGATGGGTGAGGTCCACTCCCATGTCTGCGGCGGCCGTAAGCCTGGGCCTTTCCGCCGCGCCTGGCGGTCTGCCCGGTGTCGAGCTGGGACCCCGGCTGACCGGTGAGCACACGTGGGGAGGCCTGTTCAACGAACCGGGCGGGATCGCGTGGTTGATGGGCGTCGCCCTGGCGGGCCACATCGACCTTGGCGCCGGCATCACCGCGCTGGTCGGCAGCGAGGCAGGCTACTCGTTGGTCGTCCATCAATTTTCTCCGGTGGCGAGGGACGACGGCGTCTACCTTGGCAGTCGGATCGGCGTCGCGATGGATCCCTAGAGTACCCGTGGTCGGCACGATCAAACCGTCTGCGTCGATGCGAGCCGTTTCTGCGGTCAGGGTACGTTTGCTGCGCTGCCAGACATCGGCCCGAGCCTGGTTGATGAGGGCGTGGATCGTTCCCGGAGCCGTCGTGTCTCGCGCGACGCCGAGCACGAGTGAAGTGAAACAGAATAGCGACGGGCTCAATCCGTCGTCCGGTGGTTCGAACGACGGGTGATCCGATCGAGTAAACGCGGCGCGCTGAAACGACACTGGAGGTCAGCGAACAGGAGACCGCTTCAAGTCTTCACCCATCCATGTCGATCGAGGTCGATTAAGGTCGATTAAGCTTGACACGACTCGCTGCTAAAGCTCCCGCTGGACCAGCGCCGCTCTGCGAAGAGCCCGGCGTGCCCGCCCAGCGGCGGCTGTGGCGGCTTTTCGTGAACAAATCGACTCGCGAGGTGTCAGCGTGGCCGCGAGCTCGACAGCGCGCATCCTCAGGGTATGAAAATATCCTCATTGAGATCTCTGTCCGATGACGATCTTCACGCTGCCGTGCGCCGGCTCACGGCGCGCTCCAACGTCACCCTCGCCGACCTGCTCGCGCACCTCGGGGAGGTGGAAGAGCGGGGCATCCATCGCGCCCGCGCTTGCGCGACACTGTACGCTTAGTGCCAATACGAGCTGCGCATGAGCGAAGATGCCGCCTTCCGGCGAGCCAAGGCGGCGCGGCTCGTGCATCAGCACCCGGAGCTCCGGGGCGTCGTCGCTCGGGGAGAGCTGCACCTCACCGGC
>Ga0079224_100003536_pt1 | contig 19813 bp, 20 predicted proteins | sample Stecom2015_FD_80414 | JGI IMG/M metagenome (GOLD analysis project Ga0079224, IMG submission 80414) | Agricultural soil microbial communities from Utah to study Nitrogen management - Steer compost 2015 | ecosystem: Environmental > Terrestrial > Soil > Agricultural land | place: USA: Utah...
ATGAGGGTGTCCGACAGGTCTGCGCTACCGAAAACATAGATATCCTTGCCTTCCTGCGATTTTAACCTGCGGATCTCAGCACCTATATCCCCGGATATGATGGTGGAATGTGGCCAGTCCGCAGAGGTCAGTGTATTGGATGCAACCAGTTTGGGTACCGAATTCATGCGTCGGGCCACCTCGCCTTCGGCTCCAATCCAGTAAGCGGCCATTCCTTCCCAGGTAACCCGTCCAAAGAGCAGGTAATCCGCCTGGTCGAGCTGTTCTATACTGCGCTGCTCCAATTCAGGCCCCCAGACCAGTTCGTGAAATGGAAGATCCCATTTTTTCTCCCCTTCAAAATATCCATCCAGGGTCATTATGTTCCACATAATTAGTTTTCTCATTTGGGTCGGTTTTAATGAATCGAATACGTGTAAAGGGTCTAATTTAGTGTAAAGAATATGACAGTATTCATTCGGTTGTTGTTTAGGGTGATCTTAAATTAAGCTAAAAAAATCCTTACCTACATCGCTGTTATAATCACGATACTTTGCGACGTGCCCCATAGATTTTACAGGAAATCCAATCAGGATAAAAGGATGTGCTGGTTGCAGTCTTACGGACGTGGATTAGTGGTCTGGTTTTTCTGTTATTTTTTGGTCTTTGGGTTTTGATTTTCATCATAGCCTCATTTTTCGACGCAGCTTCAATGGTTTAAAATGGAAGATCATACGATTTATCACCTATACCGCTTCATGAACCTTCCAAAGGGGAGGTCGTTGAAATCCATGGAGGGACCTTATTCGATCAGTGCTTCATACTCCCCAGATCAATGAACGGCACACAACGGACATCTTCAGCAAATTGGGGAGGGACTTCTTACCCTGATATCAAATTATAAAACAGATAGGGAACATAATCTCAGCATCTGAGGAACCTTATGTTCATTCAAGCTCCCTGACCCATTGAATTTTCCACATGCCTCTCAAATCACCCTGCCGATATCCCGTTGCTTTGTCATCAGGATATTTGGCGGCAATAACAGCCTGGGTGCTTTCAGAAATTTCTGCATTTCCACCATGGCACTTTAGGCAAGTGGGCATTGCAATCGAAATCGGTTTGTAATAGTACACATCCCCTTTTTCATCTTGTTCCAGTACTTTGTCATTTCCGGATTGGATTCTATCCCATGCGAGGCTATCCAGGGTGGTTTGGATACTATTGGCCGGATTACGATTTTTATCGCTCAGCCGCTGAATTCGGACATTCATATGGCCGGCAACACTATCGGTCAGAGGAAGTGCCCGTGTGTTACAAAATTCTACTGCATATTCCGTTCCGCCTTGTTGGATAGCCTTCGCCACATTCTGCATGAGAACAGCCTGGGTATTAAGAGCTATGCTGTCACCCCGCTGGATATAGGTATCCATTTCTTCATCCGATAATTCTGAAGACTTTTGACTACAGGCGATAAATATCATCATGGCAGCGATGATAAGGACTCCTTTAAACATGGCAATTCTATTTTAAAAAATTACATTGAAATTTTCCGTTTTCGTTTGTTGCGCGTTGGCCTTGGGTGAGTGAAAATATCCCTTTCTCCAGGTTGGGCACTGTGAATGAATGATTATTCGACGTTGGATAAATATAAAGATTTTAGGGAAAAAAATCAACCTCCCAAAGAAGAATCAGATCACTTGATTTATAGATTAATGCCCGGACAAAAAATAATCCGTCCAAAGTGTCAAGAATTAGAGACCGGTGTACAAGGACCAGCCTACGTGAGGCTTTTGGTGATGATGGTGCGGCGGAAAATAATCACGTTATTAGTATAAATTACTTGGGGTTTCCTCATAAAGTCAATTTGAAGCAATGACGCTACCAGATCCTTCCTACGGTCGGCTTCGATACGGACACAGTACGAATTCGTCTGAATGGATGCGCTTCCAGATCCTCCCTGCGGTCGGCTCACGAATCGCACGAGGTGGGCTCACGAATCGCCTGAATGGATGCGCTTCCAGATCGCTACCGCCACCAATAGGGATTGGTGGCTACGTCGAATAAAAATCTGCCATTCGGCAGTTTTTATTTCGACTTCCGCGCTCACGAATCGCACAGGGTCGGCTCACGAATCGTCGTCGGATATTACCTGCGATTTGGAAGCGCAGGACTTATATTCAAAATTCTATCGATATAAACAGGAGATGTTTAATTTTCCGAATCACCCAGGTAAATTTGGAATTTATCAAATGCAAAGTTATTTCAGATAATCACAAATAACCCTGGACTACAACCGCTGATATTTTATCATAATATATGGTAATCCAGTCCAATGTCTAAGTCTGAGTCGGTCCTACTTATGAAACAGACCACTAGACAAAAGCAGATTTCTTTTTGTTGCGAAATCGTTCGAAGCCCTTGATGACTTCGCTTAAAATCAGTGGGATCAAGCCCAGGCCCAGGACATAAGCCCAACTTGTGGCGTCCAGCATTTCCAATCTGAATGCATTTTGTAAAATGGGAATACCCATAACCAACAATTGAAGCCCAAAGCCCAACACGATAGCCCAGATAAGATATTTATTTGAAAAAATCCCAATGGAAAACAGAGATCGTATTTGGTGCCTGAAGGATAAAGCATAGAATAATTGGCAGGATACTATGGTCATAAAGGCCATGGAGCGGGCATAACGCTGTACTTCCTGAGGAATTTCCCCATCAAATGGCCGGTATCCGTGAGTAAAATACCCAAGCCAATATCCTCCCAGGGTGAGCGTGCCGATCAACAATCCGCCGGTCAGAATGCGGAGTAAAGCGCCCTGGGCAAAAAATCCTTCCCCTGGATTCCGTGGCGGTTGGTCCATAATGTCAGGATCTCCCGGGTCCATACCCAAAGCTACAGCCGGTAAGGTATCGGTTATGAGGTTGATCCATAGCAGTTGGGTTGCGTGGAGTGGAGCGGGCAGTCCCAGACTGATTGCCGTGACCATCACCACCACCTCGCCGACATTGCTGGCGATTAGAAATACGACGGATTTCTTGATGTTGTTGTAAATATTGCGACCTTCTTCAATAGCAGCTATGATGGTGGCATAATTGTCGTCAGCAAGGATAATCTCTGCAGAATTTTTGGCCACATCGGTTCCTGCTATACCCATGGCCACACCGATATCCGCTGATTGAAGCGATGGCGCATCATTGACGCCATCTCCTGTCATGGAAACGATATTGCCTTTGGATTTCAAAGCATTAACGATATTTACCTTGTGTTCGGGTGATACCCGTGCAAACACCTTATATTCATCTATCTTTTCAACTAATTCTTCCTCTGAAAGATTATCAAGATCGGTTCCTGAAATAGCTTCCTCGGGTGTATGGGCAATGTCAAGTTCCCTGGCTATTGCCAAAGCGGTGATTTTGTGATCACCGGTGATCATGACGGTTTTGATACCTGCTTGCCGGGCACGATCGATAGAATATTTGGCCTCTTCTCGTGGTGGGTCGATCATCCCCACCACGCCAAGCAGAATAAGGTCCTTTTCCATCTCCTCTTCCTCGATAATCTCATCGATGGGCTTGTAAGCTACAGCCAGGGTTCGCAATGCCTGGTCCGACATTGCATTGGTGGCGTCTCGAAACTTTTGAATGATGCTGTCCGTGATGGGAATAATTTCGTCGTTTTTGCGAACCCGTGTGGATATTGGATACAATGCCCCAATGGCACCCTTCACAAAAACCCGAAGTCGTCCCTCTTCATCTTGCAGGGTGGACATTCGTTTTCGATCAGAATCAAATGGAATTTCTTTTATTCGGGTATTATTATGTTCGAGTTGTTCCCGGTCCAAACCCACTTTATCTCCGAAATGTAAAAAGGCAATTTCGGTGGGATCTCCTGTTGCCACACCATCCTCATATGTGGCATCGGAGCACAAAATGAGTGCTTTGGCCAAAAGTTTGGCGGTTTCACTGTCCTCCTCAGGGTGGTCTGTTACCTCGGTTTCCCCTGTTCCCAGTGTAAAATATTTCACCACCGACATTTTATTCTGGGTTAAGGTGCCGGTCTTGTCCGAACACACCACCGTTACCGAGCCCAGGGTCTCTACAGCCGGAAGCTTCTTGATAATGGCATTTTTTTTGGCCATACGGGTTACTCCGATGGAAAGTACAACAGCGACAATGGCTGGCAGGCCCTCCGGGATGGAAGCCACCGCCAGCGATACCGAGATCAGAAACATATCCATCAGATCCCTTCCCTGTAACCAACCCACACCGAACATGAGGATACAAACTACAATGGCAATCAGTCCGATTACCCTACCCAGTTGATCGAGTCGAATCTCCAGCGGGGTTTTGTCGGATTCGTGCTCATCGATCATGCTGGCTATTTTTCCTACCTCGGTGTCCATCCCGGAAGCAACAACAATTCCCACCCCCCGACCGTAGGTAACGAGTGTACTCTTGAAAGCCATGGTAACCCGGTCGCCGAGAGAAATATTTTCTTCCGTCAACTCTGCATCTGCGGTTTTTTCAACGGACACCGATTCACCCGTGAGGGAAGATTCTTCTATTCGAAGATTCACAGATTCGCCCAGCCGAATATCTGCAGGTACTTGTACCCCGGCCTCCAATAGGACCACATCGCCGGGAACGATTTCTTCTGAGTCAATTTCCTTGACCTTGCCATTCCGCCTTACTACGGCTTTGGGTGATGTCAACTGAGATAGTGCCTCAATCGCATTTCCAGCCTTGACTTCCTGGATGACCCCCAGCGTTGCGTTTACCAGAATAACGATCAGGATGACTATCGCATCGATGTATTCCCCCATCAAAGAGGTGACAACAATGGCTCCTAATAAGATATAGATTAAGACGTCCTGAAACTGCTCAAGAAACAGCCGCCAGATGGGCTTTCTCCGGCGTCCTTCGATCTTATTTCTCCCCTGTTTTTCTAGGCGCTTACGGGCCTCCTGATCCGACAAACCTGTTACCAGCTCAACCTCCAGCTGCTTTTGAACCTGATCGAGGGATGTGGAGTGCCAGAGAGTTTGTGAGGGCATGGCTGTGTTTTTGAGTTTCGTAGTTGTTGGTTCCGGAATTCAAAAGGTCATTTAAAATACAAATATTCTGTTTAAACGACAGAACATCCCTTCTCCTTATCTTCGGAGGAAATATCAGAACTTTGGCCGGTTTTAAAGTAGTGCTCAATCGGAGTTCAATCGGACTTTGCTGAAATTTTCCTGAATAAATTGTGGGCCGGACATTTAGTCCGTGATTTAATAGGCGAGGTTATTTTTTGTCAGATCGTCCCCCCAACTATTGGGGGATAGATGATGATGCGATGGCGAAAAACAATCTGTCAATATGGATTAGGAATATAGGTTTTCGTGCGGAGCGTACTAATCCAGCCGGTAGGAAAAATGAATGACAGGGTCCTCAGAAGTGGGGCGGGTGGATCGATAAAATTCCTGGGCAAACAGGTCCACTCTTTCCACTTGCACAAAGATTTCTTCACAACCCAGGGTCCGGCAGTATTCCCTGGTGAATTCCACAAGACGTTTACCAATTCCCTTTCTTTGAAATTGTGTCAAAACGGCAAAATCATAAATATAAGCCAAAGGTCGGGTCGAAATATATTGGGTGATAATGTATATGGTCAACCCACCAACCACCCGTCCGTCCACTTTCGCGACTATGGCCAGAAAATATTGGTTATCCAATAATAGTTTTAGATGCTCCGATGGTGGTCGTTCCTCTGTGTCTGTCTCGAATACATCAGCAAATACCTCAATCAGGTCGCATAGATCCTGCAGTGTGGAAGCGTTGTCGAGAATAGTGACCTCAATCTTCATGTAGTGGCGTACAAATGAGATGTCAATGTACGTAAAAAATGTCTTTTACAGGAAGATCACCACGTTAAATACGATTCAATCATCGATGGCGGCAAAAACCATTTGTCTGAATTTCCAGCTCGATTGGTCACCGGTTGGGCCAGATGTTTGCTTGAAAATCAGACCTATAACCTGTTCCACCGGATCAGCAAAGTACTGGGTGTTGAAATATCCGCCCCAGTCAAAAGTACCTGCGCTCCCTCTTCCTCCCCGGTTTCCTCCAATGCCATCCACGAGCCCAAATGCCAGTCCGTGGTTGCTTCCCCTATTGCCCATTAAATCCCCGATTTGATTTTGAAGGATAAAATTGACTGTGGTCCGGCTGAGAAGTCGTTGGCCATTGTATTCTCCTCCATTGAGGTACATCTGGAGAAAACGGGCATAATCCTCCGTGGTACTGCACAGACCTGCTCCTCCCGAGAAGAATTTTTTTGCTCCTTTGCGGGGGTAATCGGGATCGTAAAATGTATAGGGCAGTGGTTCCCAGGCTCCCGCCTCGTTTTTTCTTTGAATGGTTATCAGCCGATCGAATTTGGATTCAGGCAGGTAAAACCAAGTGTCATCCATGCCCAGTGGGTCGAAAATGTGTGTGCGAAGAAAATCATCGAATGGCATGCCAGAAATTATTTCTATAAAATAACCCAGCACATCCAGTCCTTCGCTGTAGGTGTATTTGGATCCCGGCTCGTGGTGAAGCGGGAGTTTGGCCAGTCTTTTTACACTTTCCTCGATGGTGATGTCTTCTACGGTGAACAAATCCATTACACCGGCTTTGGCGTATATTTTCCTGAACCTTTCATCACCATCGATCACGCCATACCCGATACCTGAAGTATGGGTGAGCAGGTGTCGGATGGTGATTTGGTTTTGAGCCGGCGTGGTGGTGAACGAAGAATCGGCATCATTGAAAGTATCCAACAGCTGAGCTTCTCCAAATTCCGGAATATACATAGATATAGGATCGTCCAGGCGAAATAATCCTTTCTCCCACAACATCATCACCGCCGTGGATGTGATGGCTTTTGTTTGAGAGGCAATACGAAATATGTGATCTGTTCTCAAGGACTGATCGGCCATATTGTCTGCCATACCAAATGCCTTGTGATAAACTATTTTCCCGTTGCGTGCAATGAGGGCCACAGCGCCAGGTATATGTCCTGCCTGAATCTCTTCGCTAATCATTCGATCGATTCGATCCAGTCGTTCTTCTGACATACCGCTTGCTTCCGGACCTCCGGAAGTAAGAGGGGCAGAATACTGGAATGATGGCGTTTGGGCTTGAGCAGCTATAACGAGGAAAGTAAATGCAAACAAGTAAAGATATTTCATGTTGAAGGTTTTTCTATGGTGATGAAGATAAAAATTACCTGAGAACCTGAGAAATACATTTCAGGTATATTTTGGAAGTTTTGCTATAGAACCCATAGGACAACCTATCGTGACCGTCGAATGGCTTGGTGAGTGGCCTTTATTCATTTAGTTCACATATTTATGTTAAAATCGATGTGAATGCTTTGTGATCTATTCTGGTTTTTTCATGAGTGGGTTTTAGAATGATAATGAAAGTCTCTTTTCAATCTGTGGTAAAATTTGCGAGAAAGAATAATCCGGATGCGAATATCCGGTATTTGTAAATTAGAATATCTGTTACCGTCGGGTGAAGGGTGCTCCATGTCTTATTATATAATATTTGGCCTGAGTGTTAAAATAATTTTTATTATACATATACAATAGCTTTGTTGTGGAATAATTTTTAAACAAATAGGGGGTTTGGACGATTTTATTTTAAAAGTATGGAATGTACTTGAAGGCCGGGAGTTTTGTGATTTATGTTGTGCGTTTTTGTGTGTTCATACTGGGTTTTGTATTTAAGAGCATCTGGGATTGGCGAGAAATTAATTATTATGTCGCATTTTGCCGGCAAAATGGTTATATTGTGTCGCTTAATGAAGCGAATATTTTTCTATTATTTCCTTAAAATCAAACTTTAGGATAAATAACTTTGGAAAGGAACATCCTATGCTAAAACCAGAAATATTTTATCCGTCGTCAGAATTGCAGAAATACGTACTTGAATACGGTGTGCTGAATACACCGCAGGGAAGTAAAGAACCATTTTTTTATCCCCCTACCGGTTTGAGTGGTTTTGTATTCCAGGCTGGTGAATCATCGAAAGAATTTAGAGTGGTAGTGCAGGAGAAAGATTTTTCTTTGCGGTTGCCCCGTGTAATTGGGCAGGTCACGGAACCTATTCACGGTGAAATTTTGGGTGAGGTAAAAATTTTAATCGTATTTTTTCACCCACTAGGAATGTATCAACTGTTTGGGGTGGATATGGGGCCACTTAAGAATGAATCTTCATCCCTATCGCTTGCACTGCCACCACAGCAATACAAATCATTGATGGAGCATCTTTCAGCCAGTAAAGATACCCCGGATTTGATCCGTATCCTCGATGACTTTTTGTGTTCTCTGATTCCCCCCGAATCCGGAAGTACAAAAATGATTCGGGTTTTAGATTTTATCCATAAGCGGAAAGGAAATGTAAGTATTCCTGAATTGGCACGAGTGGGGTTTTATCACAGAAAAACGCTGGAACGACACTTCCGTAAAATGGTGGGTTTGGCTCCCAAGGAATATGCCCGCATTTATCAGTTCAAATGCCTGATCCAATTAATCCATAGCAAGCAGGACATTACCTGGTCGCAATTGGCCGTGCAAGCGGGTTACTATGATCTTTCTCATCTTTCCAGATACGTTCATGACTATTTGCAGGTTGCACCCAACAGTATTGTCAAACTCGAAATGGACCTGATCTATTACCTGCTGGATAAATAAAAAGCTGGGAACTGGGGCCACAGAGCCCCAGCTCTGTGGATCATTGCTGACTTAATCCGCAATGACCCTTTAGTCATCGCACAAAAGATGACTAAATGTCGCAACCGTACAAAAATAATTTAATAATAAGGTCTATGTTTGGTTTTCTTTGTGAAGGTGACGGTGGGAAGTTATAATCAGCCAGGATAGACATCGGCGACGAAAATGTCCCTTCGTGTAAAATCTGGCCATGAAAGGTTGTTCTTTCGGGGTGGCAACAACGAATTTCAGACCGACACCTTATATGTACAAAGTGAGGCATGGATTGAAACATTTACGGGATCGGCCCGATCCTTTCTTTAATTCTAATACCATGAATATGTTGATGAATTGAATTGAATCGGACTGTCCTATTGAAATAACTCAAGTCCTATTTAATAAAATTTACAACCGAAAGAAACAAAAATGTTTTTCAACAAATCCGCCCCTACATTCCTCCTCATTGCGCTTTTAACTATATCCCACGCGCTTTGTAAACCGGGCATCCTTACCAACCAGGAACCCGACGATTTGCAATCACTGAGAAAATCTGTCTTCAATCTCCTGAAAAATCCCGATATCGGCGAAGAACTAAACGAAAAGGTAAGAATCTCCTTCTTCGTGACGGCTGATTACGAGGTAGTCGTATTAAAAACCGATGCCCGTACTGTCAAATTGGATAAGTTTATCAAGAAAAGACTTAATTATAGTAAAATAAAAGCCGATCATTCGGAAACCAACCGCGTTTATCACATGATGGTGTATTTCCGTCTCCATGAAATCTTGCAGGCTCCGGGCTGATCTGCCTGGCTACTATCTGTAAGATTGGGCTTCAACGAACAATCTTTTCATGCCAAAAAAGCCATTTTGCAAAAGTGTGAAATGGCTTTTTGTTATAGATCGAGGATGAATATTGCGGCATCCCATCACTTTGAATCCTGGCAGATCCAACCTAAGCATTTACTTCCCGCGAGGTGATATAGCCAAGCGTATTTCTTCCACGAAATCCGGTGTTACATCGAGGATGTCACAGATTACCTGAACCTCGAATCCTTTGCGCAACACATTTTCGGTAGCAGCCCGGTTTTTAATTTCTTTGCCTTTGAGTAGCCCCTCCTGTTTTAGCTTATCCGCCAGACTTGTAAACTCGGTCATGATTTCCGGAATTTGTATTATTTGTTTATTGAAATCTCATTTTCGGAGCATTCCTTGAATCATATTGTTGCCGAGCTAAACATTTACTTCCCGGGATGTGACATGGTTAGTCGTATTTCTTCCACGAAATCCGGTGTTACATCGAGGATGTCACAGATTACCTGAACCTCGAATCCTTTGCGCAACATGTTTTCGGTGGCTACCCGGTTTTTAATTTCTTTACCTTTGAGTAGCCCCTCCTGTCTTCCCTCCTGTCTTCCCTCTTGTTTTAGCTTATCCGCCAGACTTGTAAACTCGGTCATGATTTCCGGAATTTGTATTATTAGTTTGCTGAATTCTTTTATATCAACTTCAATCATTTGAAAATAATAAACGATCAGAGGATGAAATTGGTTCCGTATCCCCCACGATTTTAGAATCGCGAAAATGCTGTGAAATTTTTCAATCAATTTTTCCGGATCATGCGCATATTTCTGGATAAGTAAGGAGGAAGTTAACAATCCTTCTCCCAGCTGCAGGATTTGTTCATCGGTGTAATCCTGAATATTTTCAAACAAGTATTTGAAATCTGGTATAAATTCTGAGATGACGGGGGGGTAGTTATCAAATAATTGTATCAAATTTTGGGGTGTCCAGGTGGTTTTGCCATGGTAATATAAAAATGGAATTACCGGAATGAGCAGGTCGGTTTTGTTTTTAACCTGTTCCCGGTAGGCATCGTACAAATAGCCTCCAATTTGAACCGCAATGTAGGTATAGGGTGTACTTTTATGTTCGAATAGCAAACTCAAATACAGGGTTCTACTGCTGTGAGAAAATTTTATCGGACATTTGAAAACGATGTCAGCCAAGGTCTCCTGTAATTCTTCTGAGACATAACTATGGGAAGTATGTTCCAAACCTTGAAGATCAATCAATTCTTTAAGGTGATCCGGCAAAAAAGCATCGAAATATTGTCTGGCAATTTCGATATTCCCGAGCATCGACTTCATGAAACGATCATGAACGGAATGGACTTTTCCAATCATGCTCTAATATAAGGCAATTTGACTTTTTAGCCTAACAGGTACCCCATTAAGAACAATAATTCTGATTTCAACCGCAATTTTTCTCCATCGCTAAACAGATTTTAATTGGATCATCTCCGACAGCCCCGCATGTTTTCGTGGCAGATTTTCAATCATTCACCAGACAGCTTTATTGGGTCGGCTATCCTTGCAAGCCCTTGCCGCCTTATCGGGGAAGGAGGCTGTAATGATCAAGCGACATGATCGGTCACGATGGAAGCACCTTAAGCAAAATAAGGGTGTACTGAATCACTCCAGAGAAATAAAAGCCAGTCCGCTTTGTGATGTCATGGGAATAATCAACTGATTAGATTTCGAATCATAACACATGGATGCGGCGCTGGGAATGTTTTCCGCGATCAATTCGGCCGGTTTTCCGGGCAGAATCCTCGAGACTCCTCCCTGTCGCACACTACAAATATATTTCGTGCCGTCTGGCATTATTTCCAGTCCATCGCTCCCCGATTGGGCCGCTGATTCTGTTTTAATCAGACGTCCTTCCGGTGAATAAGTCAGTACGTGTTCATTTCCAAAATTAACCACCACGATATTCCCGTCAGGATCAACTGCGATGCCATTGGGTTGAAAGAGCGGTGCACCTTGCGCAAAAACCGATATTTCTCCTTGCGACGAAATTTTCCAAATACGCCACGAACGAGGATCGGCATTGGCACCGAAATCACCCGTTTGGGTTGTGTATATCGTTCCGTCATCCTGGACAGTTAGGTCGTTGATCCAGGGAGAATCATCGATCCTGATGTCGTTCAGAGGAGTTCCTTTCTGAAGGTCAAATCGTCGTATGACTGCCACTGAAGGATCGTTCTCGCTTATGCCTCCCTCCCGATCGGCAAAATAAAGCACATCCCCTGCGATTTCACTACCCAGTGGATCATTGAAGACCAGTGCAGGGGATAAATTTTTACGTTGCGCCGGGTTTTGTTGCCCGATCCATCTGGGAGTATGAACTGTCCCATCGGTATTGATCAGGGAAACCCACGCATCGTTCTCCAGCACGTTTTGGCGAACCCCCTGGCTGGGTACGATCAGCAGATCCCGGTCGGCATCATATATACAACTTTCCGCATGATAAATAGCACCATAGACTTTTACATTGGATGACATCGGCTGAAATCCTTCGTCGACCATCAGGCCGAGAGGATGGCCTGAGGTAAAGGGATTACTTTCCTGTGCCAGGACCGGAAACGCACATAAGAGGAAAGCCCATGTGAAAAGTCCGCCACTTGGTACGCAACAAAGATTGGGGCGATTTGAAATATGTAGTAAACTTAGGTTTTTCGAAAAGTCGAAATTCAATTTATTCATCATATGAAACTTTACAATTAATGCTCTAAACTGTGGTTGTCCCTCACACTGCTAAAGGTCAGATCCAATAATTTCCAGTTGCTATCCTGTCGCTGATATACCTCCGTGACCGTAAATTCATTAGAGACTTCCTGATCCCGGACTACAGCATCCAGAGTGATGCGATTCCACAGAATGACCGTATTGCCAAAAACCTTGATCACTACATCGTGCACATCGGCCTTCTTATACCAAATACTTCCGCTTTCTATAATTTCCAGCTCCCTGTCCGTACCCCAGGTGCCGCTCATATGAACGAAGCGAGCATCTTCGTGGAACAATGAAGCGAGCTTATCCACTTTCTTATCGGACATCCATTCCCATTTATCACTAGAGATTTCCGCGATGGCATTTTCAACATCCGAATTCTGCGCCAATGCGAGGATGCTGAATGTGCAAATAAAAAATAAACTGAAAGTTATCTTAAAACGCATAGGTTCGATTTTATTGAAGATAAATACAGGCAATCATCCATTTTTTATGACTGTGTGTTTGCTTATAATGCTGTCTTTTCGTAAAGTTAAGGAATTAATTTTTAATTTCCACAGAGTCATAATGCTGTTAACCTGAGTAAAAAATATCCAATTCATGGCATTAGTTCAGTTTTCTATAGTCGGTGGGCGTATGACCCACCCGTTGTTTGAACAATCTGCTGAAATGCTGAGGGTACTTAAATCCCATTTCATATGCAATCTCAGAAATGGTCTTACTACTTCCATAAATCTTATTCTTCGAGATATCAATTATCTTGTTTTGAATATATTCCTGTGCTGTTTTTCCTGTCTCTTTTTTGATCAAATCCCCAAAATAATTGGGAGAAAAATGGAGTTCTTCAGCAAAATAAGCCACGGATGGCAGGCCTACGCTGAGTGGTTTTTCCGAGGTAAAATAGTTGTTTAGAAGTTCCTCGAATTTTTCCAGGACACCCCGATTGATGGTTTCTCTGGTGATAAACTGGCGGTCATAGAACCGCTCACAATAATTGAGGAAGAGTTCAATATTTGATGCGATTAGTCTTTTGCTGTGTTTGTCCACCGATTGGGTGAGCTCATTTTTAATGTTGGCAAAGCAATCGAAAACAATTTTTTGTTCTTTTTCAGATAAGTGTAATGCTTCGTTGGTCTTGTAACTGAAAAAGCTGTGGTCATGAACACTTTTGGCCAGGGAGGTCCCCTTTGCCAGGTCCGGATGAAACACGAGCCCATGACCCACGGGCTGGTAAAAATCCACCTTGTTCTCCACGTCTATTACCTGTCCAGGTGAAACAAAGACCAGTGTGCCTGCATCATAATCATAATAATTGCAACCATACTTCAAATCACCGCAATGGACTTCTTTGAGAAAAATACAGTACAACCCAAATGTCATGCGGGACCCCGTTCGTTTATCGGCCTGCGAAAAATCAATGACACTGACCATAGGGTGCAGTGTTTCGTGATTGTTGAAGGCATTATATTGGGCTATGGTATCAAAATAAAATGCTTTTTCCATTGCAAGTTCGGATTGAATTTACCAAAATAGACATTCCATAAGAACCATCCATCATTGTAATCATGGACCTGTAATATTGGTATTAATATCCGTAATATATATACTTTATATTGCTTCTTGGGTCACATCTTTGGTGAAATTGATGGAAATAAATGCCACTACCGTATATGAAAAACTGGAGAGCTTTAGTGATCCCTCATCTTTTTTGGGTCATCATTGTGGCTTGTGGAGAGGAAAAAGAGGTAACCGTGCATCCATTAATGATTGAAACGCAGGGAAGCTTTACTGTGGGGGGTGCCGTAATCTCCGAACGAGGAACCTTTGATGTGAACAATGCGCTGGATGCCCCTGGTCAAACCTTCCACGGGGATCATGCTTACGTGTTTTATCAAATTCCAGTCAATTCACGAAGCCTTCCCCTGGTTTTCCTGCACGGAGCCGGCCAGTCAAAAAAAACCTGGGAATCCACACCCGATGGAAGAGAGGGATTTCAGAATATATTCTTGCGAAGACGTTACCCGGTCTATCTCCTAGATCAGCCTCGTCGCGGTGCTGCAGGAAGAAGTACAGTACCAACTGCTTTGAATCCTTTGCCGGATGAGCAATTTTGGTTTACGCAATTTCGCATCGGCAATTATCCTGATTACTTTTCTGGAGTACAGTTTTCAAAAGATAAAGCTGCCTTGGAACAGTTTTACAGACAGATGACCCCCAATACAGGCCCTTTTGATGCTGCTGTGGTTTCAGATGCTGTGTCTGCACTTTTCGACAGTATTGGACCCGGTATTCTGGTGACCCACTCCCAGGGTGGCGGCCCGGGCTGGTATACTGCCATCAAAAACGAAAACGTCAAAGCTATAGTGGCGTACGAGCCGTATAGCAGCTTTTTATTTCCCGATGATGAATTACCTGACCCTATCCCGTCCAGTGGCCTATTCGGTTCCCTATCAGGAGTGCCGGTTCCCTCAGCTGAATTCGGAAGATTGACGGAAATCCCTATCGTCATTTATTATGGTGATAATATTGCCACAGAACCCACTGATATATGGAACATGGACCACTGGCGTTCTGGTCTGGAAATGGCACGAAAGTGGGCAGCTACCGTCAACCATCATGGCGGTGATGCCCGGGTAGTCCATTTGCCTGAAGTGGGAATAACCGGTAATACGCATTTTCCCTTTTCGGACCTGAATAATCATATCGTCGCCGATGAATTATCGAAATGGCTCACCGAAAAAGGGTTGGATAAATGAAAAATTTACGATTTTTATTTGATACCAGTTTGGCGGTCACAAGTTATATAGCTTTGGTCCAGGAAAAATTCAAAAATCCATATACACTCGTTAATAACACTGACCCCTTATACATTACGGTGGAGGCTATCTGAAAAACCACACATTCCTCAACCAAGGAAATCCGTATTATAGAAGGGGATCCACATTTACGAACCTATTGGAGAATCAGAATACATTGATCAGATCGTGACAAAGCTTATAAATTTTTCAACCAGAATACTTAACGACATAATTCAATCAAAATGAAAGTTTGGATCATCGGTCTTATTTTAATGGCCACTACTGCACATTCACACTTTGCTCAGACACCTAATAGTGAGGAATCAGACATTATGATGTTGTCCATGAAGAAGTGGGAATGGATGTCGGACAAAAACGTCAAGAAACTGGATACTCTTTTTCATGAACAATCGGTGTTTGTTCATATGGGGGGTTCGTGGGGAAAACAACAGGAGCTTGACGTCATTGCCAGTGGGGGCATTTGGTATAAAAAAGCCGATGTACATGAGCGGTCGGTTCAAATTATAGGTCCCACGGCTATTCTACTGAACCGTATTGATCTTTTGGCGGAGGTAGGTGGTAATGAAGTCACCAATCCATTTATCGTGACCGAAGTTTATGTGAAAAAGAATGAGCAGTGGAAATTGGGTTCACTTTCATTCACACGGGTATTTTCTCCCTCAGACAGATAACCTAATGTGAATATCCCTTATCCTTCTGGGTCCGATGAGATAATTATTTCAGTGTCACCCCATGAATACGGTCCTCCATGCCCCATTCAGATATTGTATGAGCGAGAATTTCATCCAAAAAGAATTAATCTGGTGTTATAATAAATGTTTAATGAATAAATTAAGAGGGTTTTTCTGGGTAATTCTGACGTTGAGTCTATGCCCTAATCATGGCTTGTCGCAGGCTGACCATTATGGTGCCTTAGATGCCAGGCAAGAAGGACTTATTCACATAGCTGCTTTAACGGCCATCGGTGATTTGTCAAAATTGCCCAATGCACTGGAGTCTGGATTGGACGCCGGACTTACCGTTAATCAGATCAAAGAAGCCATCGTTCACTTGTACGCATATGCCGGATTTCCACGAAGTATCCGAGGCTTGCAAACCTTTATGAAGGTCCTGGAAGATCGTGTGGCAAAAGGTATTGTAGATGAGGTAGGGGCAGAGGCTACTTCTGTGGAGGATGCACGTAGCAAGTTCGACCGGGGTAAAGCTGTTTTGGATTCTCTTCTGGGTGTTCCTCAAACAGATTCCCCGACTGGTTATGCCGCTTTCGCCCCCGTGATCGAAGTGTTTTTAAAGGAACATCTTTTTGCCGATATTTTCGAAAGGGATGTATTAACCTATGCCGAGCGGGAACTGGTTACGGTTTCTGTACTTGCAAGTATCGGGGGTGTGGAGCCCATGTTGCGATCGCATCTGGTTATTTGTCTGAATGTCGGACTGACTCCGGACCAATTAAGACAGATTCCCAATGTTATTCGTACCACTGTGGGTAGAAAGGAAGGAAAGATGTTACTGCAATTGATAAACCAAATATTGGGATGAAATGGTGGATCGAATTATGGTGCTTAGAAAGCTTGAATTGATTCGATTAATGTACTCTCAATTAAACAATTTCTTTGAGGAAATAAAATGTCATATGCCAGGCGTGACTATCCAATTTGATTTTCAATTTTTTCAACTTTTCGTATCGCACCAGCCAATCTTAAAAATACGGTTCGTAAATAGTAAAAATAAATTATAATGAAAACTTGCATAAGATCGGGGATATTGATCCTTACTATGTTCTACATTTCAGGCATGATGTTATCCTGTCAAGATAAGCTCCACAAGGGTATGAATATAGAAGATGAGATCAAGGTTTTTTCCAAAGGTGATAAAATTGATAGCGATAATTTCATAGGGGATGTATGGGTTAATTATTTGGTACCTTCCGATTCGGTGCACAAGGTCAGTGTTGGTTCGGTGACCTTCGCGCCCGGCGCCCGCACCAACTGGCATGCCCATCAAGGAGGTCAAATTCTCCTGATTACTGAAGGAAAAGGATTGTACCAGGAAAAAGGACAATCCATCCAGATCATTCGTCCTGGAGACGTCATTACGTGTCAACCTGGTACTGAGCATTGGCATGGAGCAACCGCCGAGGATTCCATGACCCACATCGCCATAGGAACCAATACCAATGTTGGAGGTGCGGTTTGGTCCGTTCCTGTTCTGGACGAGGAATACCAAGTTGCTCCCCGGGAATAAATCCAGACAGATGGACAGGGGCTATATTTCCATAAATTCCCTTGGATATTCCACTTCTCCGGATACTTTATCAAGTTCTCCCCGGACGAGTTCAATCGCCATAAATGCCTCTGGTGGTACATCAAATGGCGAAGTAATACCCCATAAATAGGCTGGTCGAAATCCAAATCTGGGGTAATAGGATGGGTGGCCCAACACGACCACCGACCCATAACCCAGGTGTCGGGATCTGGCAAGACCTTCCTGGATGAGTAATCCTCCGATCCCTTGCTTTTGATGATCCGGTCTGACAGCCATAGGCCCAAGGGCAAGACTTTCATGAACAGTCCCATTTTTGCTTTTGATATGAATCCGGGTGAACATGATATGACCAACGATTTGGGTGCCGATCCAGGCGACGATGGACAAATCCCGAATGTAGGCTTTCGGGTTGGAGCGAAGGGCTTCCACCAAGTTGGCTTCAGTATCCCTCCCGAATGCAAGTTGGTTGACTTTGAAAATTTCCGATTGGTCATCAAGGGTTTCTGATCGGCAGGTCATAGGGCAAGATTTCTGAATTTTACAAGGATGAACTTATGCGTCATTCATGGAGAACAATCCCAGGGCATTTGCGATGCAGGCAAGTAGGAGACAGCGTTTTAGTAGAGGATTTAACCTATTTTAAAAAACGCATGAATCTAAATATCAGGCTGTCTTTTTCTTCCTGTTTCGTACGATCTCCACAATCATGGGTACCAGTGATAGTCCGATAATCCCAAAAATTACAGTTTCAAAATTATTGCGAACAAATTCCAAATTCCCAAAAAAGTACCCGAGCAGGGTCAGGCCAATCACCCAAACCAGAGCCCCGATCACGTTGTACCGTAAAAATTTGTCATAGGACATGGTCCCCACGCCTGCTACAAACGGGGCAAATGTGCGAACAATGGGTACAAACCGGGCTATGATGATGGTTTTGGGGCCGTGTTTTTCATAAAATTCATTGGTTTGCTGGATGTATTTGGGGTTGACAAGTGGCTTGCCCCGTACATTCCACTGTAAAATCCGGAGGCCGATATTTTTACCGATGGAATAATTGGTGCTGTCTCCGGTAATGGCTGCGATAATCAATAAAACCAGTACGAGCCATAGATTGAGCTGTGCTACTTCTCCAGCGTCATTGTACACGCCAGCGCAAAACGCCCCCGCTGCAAACAACAAAGAGTCTCCGGGCAAGAAGGGCATGACCACCAGACCGGTTTCCACGAAAATGATCAGAAATAGAATGAGGTAAATCCAGGGACCGTAATTTACGATGAGTTCAAATAGATGGTTGTCCAGATGCAGTAAAAAATCAAGAAGAAAATGAATGATTTCCAAGACAGTCGATTTAGTTAATTATTGTGGGCGTAGGAGTACTTTCTCCCTCCGACTTGATCGGGTTTACATTAATTTCCTGCTTTCTGATCCCGCCCTGCTTCTTGCGTGCAAACCGGATGAATACTAAGACTGACTTCTAATCAGTAGGTCACCGGTTCCCTTTCCCTGCTACTTGCATGCAAACCGGATGCAATACTAAGGAACATGCTTGTAAATACCTCAAATTCAAGAATTTTTTTGATTAGATTAAGGGGATGCCGGAACGTTGGAGACTGTTGTATCCTTGCCGTACGAGATCGTTTCTGTTCTGTGGGGAGTTTTATTTTTCATAAAAAAGGGGAAACCGATCTGTGAAACAGTGGCTTCCCCTCATTCCCTGTGAAGAATGAATTTATAGTATAGAGACCGGCGCTGACCAGCGGATTCCGCTGATATCCACCAGCTCTACTGTGAGGTTTTGCCCCCGGATTTCTGCCGGAATATCCCCAAAGTGCAGGGTCGCCCGTGCACCCAGCGGGAGGACCAGGCTGTGTGCGCCAGGTTTCACTTTAGCTACGTAATCATTGGAGATTTGCTGGGGAGCCAGGGTCGCGAGTTCCTCCTGATCGATGGAGTGCAGGATGCGATCGTCTTCATCGAGAAGGTTGACCCCGATGAGAAAGGATCCATAAACATCAGCGCCTTCCACCCTGAATACCTCAAAGGACAGTGTGTCATGAAGAAAATGGGCATCATTTATTTCGACATGAGGTCTGACCGATTTGTTGTGCAGATCCCCATAAACGCCACCATGGAAGTATTGGTTGGTGAAAAGGGTGAGTCCCAGGATAAGTATCGAACCAACCAGAACAATCGTGCTGATGAGCTTTTCGCGGAGCGGAAGCAATCCCGAACCCCAAAACCCAAACCATTTATGGCGGGTAAATGACTTATTATTGCGGAGAAAATATTCATCCAATGAAAACTTTCCACCACCAGCGTGGAAAATGGTAAATCCGGCGGATACCCCCAGGACGCCGATTTGCCATTCGTCAAGGCAAGTGGTCCCTAGCCAACCTGAACCCAGCAGGATCCCCATGGCCAGACCAAATAC
>Ga0079224_100003537_pt1 | contig 19810 bp, 16 predicted proteins | sample Stecom2015_FD_80414 | JGI IMG/M metagenome (GOLD analysis project Ga0079224, IMG submission 80414) | Agricultural soil microbial communities from Utah to study Nitrogen management - Steer compost 2015 | ecosystem: Environmental > Terrestrial > Soil > Agricultural land | place: USA: Utah...
GCGCCCGTCCCGGACCGAACGGCCTGCGTGCCGGTCCTGGCCACGAAGGCCCTGCTCCGGACGGTCCTGGTCCCGACGGGTCTGCTCCCGACGCGCCTGGTCCCGCCGGTCCACGTATCGCCGGTCCACGTCCCCGTCCACGCCGTACCGGCGCTCCGCGTCTCCGTCGCCGCCCAATCGGTGCCGGCTCCGTTCCTGGTCCCGACGGGCCGCCCCCCGGTCGTGGTCGTCCCCGCGGCCCGTGTTCCGGTTCAGGTTCCGGTTCCGGTCCGCGCCGCCGGGTCGGCCACGCGCCTGCCCGCCGCGTACCTCCAGTGCTTCGCTGACGCTGTGCCAGCGGCGCGACCACGCCTCCAGGTCCCCGCCGCACGCGGCGACATAGGCGAGCGTCACCTTCAGCGAGGGTTTCTGCAGCCCCCGCGCGGCCTCGGAGAGCGTCGCGACGGAGTAGTGGGCCTGGAGCGCCATGGCGCGGTACGAGGGTTTTCCGGCCCGCGTCCGCAACGCGCGCAAGTCGTGGGCGAATGCCTCCAACGGGCCTGCAGTAGGGTCCAGTAACCGCTCTGGCCTGGGCACATGTTCCCCCTGGGAATCGGTTGTCTCGACGAAACGCTGACTCCGTCGAGCCGTAGAACCGTGGTCAGCGGTGTCCGGTGTCGACGGCACGATCGGCCGGAGACCGCCGTACTCCCAGCATGCGTGCCTCCCCGACTGATCTGCGGCTATTGGATACATGTCAGTGGCATACCCATCAACCTCTCAGCCTGCAATTCAGGCCAGCCCGGAGCCGATCGCGGGGCCCGTCCGCACTGTCCGGTCCCTCCAAGACACCCGTCGGCGGGTTCCGCTCACCATTCATCAGCCTCCCGTTGTACAGGGGCTACGCACCCTTGCACCCCGTACAAATTCCTCTCGTGTACAACTCCTCAACCTCTGCAAGATCGATGCCAGGCAACACGGCCGAATCCGATGGGATGGGGTGGCGGGCCGGTGGAGACAGTACGCAGGCAGACGGAGTCAGCAGTCCTGGAAGGCGGTTACGAGTACCGCAGCCGTCCACTCGTGGAGCCGGACTGGCGGCGCCTGCCGGGGTGGCGGGACGTCACCGCGGCCCAGTGGGCGGACCCCCAGTGGCAGCGCGCCCACTGCGTGAAGGACGCGAAGGGCCTGCGCGCGGTCATGGGCGACCTGCTGGACGAGCGCTTCTACACGGACTGGGAACAGGACCGGCTGCACCGCGCCACGATGTCGGTCCTGCTGCCGCCCCAGATGCTCAACACCATGGCGCCGGAGGCGACCGGCGCGCGTCCGGGCGAGCTCACCAAGGCGTTCTACGACGACCCGGTACGCCGCTACATGCTGCCGGTCTTCTCCGACCGGCACCCGCGGTGGCCGTCGCACCCGATGGCCGGCCGGGACTCCCTGCACGAGCAGGACATGTGGGTGGTGGAGGGGCTGACCCACCGCTACCCCACCAAGGTGCTCGCTGAGCTGCTGTCGACCTGCCCGCAGTACTGCGGGCACTGCACGCGGATGGACCTGGTGGGCAACTCCACGCCCCAGGTGGAGAAGAACCGCCTCCGGCTCAAGTCGGCCGACCGGGCCGACCGCATCCTGGAGCACCTGCGCGCCTCCCCCGGCATCCGGGACGTGGTGGTCTCCGGCGGCGACCTGGCCAACATGCCCTGGCCGCGCCTGGAGCGCTTCCTCGGCGGGCTGCTGGAGATCGAGTCCGTCCGGGACATCCGGCTGGCGAGCAAGGGGCTGGTCGGGCTGCCGCAGCACTGGAGGTCCGGCCCGGTGCTGGAGGGCGTCGCCCGAATCGCCGGGACGGCCCGGTCCCGGGGGGTGCGCGTCGCGCTGCACACCCACGCCAACGCCGTTCAGCAGATCACCCCCGCGGTGGCGGAGGCGGCCTGGGCACTGCTGGGTGCGGGCCTGCACGACGTACGCAACCAGGGCGTGCTGATGCGCGGGGTCAACGACAGCACGCACGACCTGCTCGACCTGTGCTTCGCGCTCGCCGACCACGCGGGGATCACGCCGTACTACTTCTACATGTGCGACATGATCCCGAACGCCGAGCACTGGCGGGTGCCGCTGCACCGCGCTCAGTTGATACAGCGTCAGATAATGGGCTACCTGCCCGGCTACGCCACGCCCCGCATCGTGTGCGACGTGCCGCTGGCCGGCAAGCGCTGGGTGGACCAGGCCGACTCCTACGACCGCCAACTGGGCGTGTCGCACTGGAGCAAGAGCTACCTCACCCCACTGGAAGCGGCGGACCCGGAAGCCCACAGCGGCTCATACCACTACTACGACCCCATCGACACGCTTCCGCTCGCCGGTCAGCGGTGGTGGCGGGACACCCGTCAGGGATAGAAGGGACAGTTGCCGAACCATGAGCAGTCTGCATCCGCCGCGTGAGGAGCCCCCGGTGCTGGAGGAGTGGTACCGCCGGCACCTGGGCCCCGACCTCCACGACATCAGCTCCAGCGGCGTGTACCCGTACACCTTCGCCGAGATACGGGAGCTGTGTCGCATCCCGGCCGAAGACCTGGACGCCGTCGTCATGGACGACAGCGTCTCCCAGGGCGGCGCGGGCATCCGGCAGGCGATCGCCGACCGGTACGCGGGCGGTGACGCCGAGCGGGTGCTGGTCACCCACGGCTCCAGCGAGGCCATCGCCCTCACCCTGGGCACGCTGCTGCGGGCCGGTGACCGGGTGGTCGTCCAACAAGGCATCTACCACTCGCTGGGCCACTACCCCCGCGCGGCGGGCTGCGAGGTCGCCGAACTGCCGGCCGCGGCCGTGCGCGACGGCGCGATCGACGAGGACGTGCTCCAGGGCCTGGTGACTCCGGGGACCACGGCCGTCGTCGTCAACTTCCCGCACAACCCGTCCGGCGTCACGCTCTCGCCGCAGGGCCTGAAGTCGCTGACCGAGCGGACCGCCACCGTCGGCGCGACCCTGGTGTGGGACGCCGCCACCGCGGAGGTCGCACACCGCTGGGACGTTCTCCCGGACCCCGCCGCCACCTGCGACGACACGATCTCCTACGGCACCTTCTCCAAGACCTTCGGTCTGCCGGGGCTGCGGGTCGGCTGGGCCGTCGCGCCACCGGAGCTGATCACCGCCGTGTTCCCGCTGCGCGACCGGACCACGCTCTTCCTGTCCCCGCTGGTCGAGCTGATCGCCGAACGGGCCATGCGCCACGCCGACGTGCTGATCGGCACCCGGGCGGCCGAGGCGCGGCGCAACCTGGCCCACTTCACCGGGTGGATGGCCGAGCACGAGGACCTGGTGCGCTGGACGCCGCCGGAGGGCGGGGTGTGCGCGCTGCCCGTGTTCCGCGGGCTGGAGCGGGCCGCAGGCGGGCCGGCGGCGGTGGAACGCTTCTGCCTGGAGCTGCTCTCCCGCCATCGCACGCTCCTCGTGCCGGGGACGGCCTTCGGCGTGCCGCACGGCGCCCGGCTCGGGTTCGGCGGCCCGGAGGAGAGCTTCCGAACCGGGCTCGCGGAGCTGTCGGCGTTCCTGCGCGGCGGCGGGGCCGCCCGATGAGCGCCGTGTCCGGGCGCGACGTGCTGGACCTGTGGCACCTCCGCGTACGCGAACAGCTGCAGGCGCCCGCGCTGGTGACACCACGTCAGGTGCTCACGTACGGCTCGGTGGACCGGTTGACCGACGCCTGGGCCGCTTCCCTGGCCGCGCGCGGCGCGGGCCCCGGGCGGTTGGTCGGCCTCGCCTTCGCCGACCCCGGCCGCACGGTGCTCGGCATGGTGGCCGCGCTGAAGGCGGGGGCCGGGTTCACCGTCCTGGACGACCGGCTGCCCGTGGCCGCGCGGGACGCGCTGGTACGCCGTACACAGGCCGCGGTGTGGCTCGGCGACGGCGCCCACGCTCCCGCGACGGCGTACGTACCGCCCACCCCGTCCGACGGCGGTACGGCACGCCCGCCGGCCGAGCCCTCCCCCGGCGGTACGGCGGACGCGGACGGCGCGGCACTCCCCCGGCCGCCGCGGCCGGCGGGCGGCGGCGATGTCGCCTACGTGCTGTTCACCTCCGGGTCGACCGGGCAGCCCAAGGGCACGGTCGTCGAGCGGGACGCGCTCGGCCGGTTCGCGGCGGCGGTCGCCGAGCGGCTGGCCCTGGCCGCCGGGGACCGCTGGCTCCAGGTCTGCTCGCTGGGCTTCGACGTGCTGATCGAGGAGGCCTTTCCGGCGCTCGTCTCCGGCGCGGCCATGGTGTGCCGGGCCGACACCCGGGCCCTGGACGCGGAGGAGCTGCACACCATGATGGCCCGCACCGGGACCACCGTGGTGGAACTGTCCACGCAGTACTGGCTGGAGTACGCCCGCTGGCTCGACGCGCGCGGCCTGACCACTCCGGCGGAGCTGCGTCTGGTGGTGGTCGGCGGCGAGCGGATGGACCCGGCGCCCTACCGGGCCTGGCAGGCCCGCCACCCGGCCCGGCTGGCCCACGTGTACGGGCTGACCGAGTGCACCGTCAGCTCCACCTTCTACACCGGGCTGCTCCCGGCCGACGCCGAGGAGGTGCCGCTCGGCACGCCGCTGCGGGACGTGGAGATCAGCGTCCGGCGCGGCGGGCGGCCGGTGCCGCCCGGCGAGTCGGGTGAGATCCACATCGGCGGACCGCTGCTGGCCCGCGGCTTCCTCGGCGACGAGGCGGCAACGGCCCGCCGCTTCCTGCCCGACCCGCTGTCCGCGGTACCCGGCGCGCGCGTGTACCCGACGGGTGACCTGGGCCGTGTCGACGCCGACGGAAACCTGGTGTTCCTGGGCCGGCTGGACGACCAGGTGAAGATCCGCGGCCACCGGCTGGAGCCGGCCCGGGTGGAGCGGGCCCTGTGCGACGACCCGGCCGTGGACCAGGCCGTGGTCTTCCCCGACCCGCGGACCGGTACCGCTCTGTGGGCGTTCACGGTGCCGGCCGACCCGCGCCTCGCCCCGCTGCCCGGCGAAGCCGTCCGGCTGACCGGGGCGGAGCGGGACGCGCTGGTGGCACCGCTCGGGGCGGGATTGCCCGACTGGGCCGTGCCCAGAGTGCTGTACCGGGTGTCCGTCCTGCCGAAGAACCCGCACGGCAAGATCGACAAGAGGCGGCTGAGCGACTGGGCCACGGCGGCGCCGGCCGGTGCCCGGGAACGGCCGGCAGACCCCTCGCCCGGCCCGGACTCCGCCGACGAGCCGCTGTCCACCGTCGTGGCTCTCTTCCGCGAGGTCCTGGACTCGCCGGCGCTCGGCCCCGACGACGACTTCTTCGAGCATGGCGGGCAGTCCCTGCTCGCCATGCGGGTGCTCGCGCGGCTGCGCGAGTCCTTCCCCGCGGCGGCCGGGCTGCGGGCGAGCGTCCTGTTCCGGTGCCCGACCCCCCGGCTCCTGGCCGGGGCGCTCCCGGCCGCCGAGCCCAGCCGGGCCTGACCGGCCGCGCCGCCTCCACCGCACCGGGCCGCGCCGCGCCGCACAGACCTTCACGTCACCCCGTACCACCCGAGGGCCCGCACACCCGGCTTCGGCCGACCGCGGGCAGTAACCATCCAGATATTCAGCGAGAGTTGGCCATGTCGAACCTCACCGACCAGTCCACGCCCAGCTACACCCTCACTCCTGACGAGGCCGCCGCCACCGCGGACGTCACCCGCGAACTGGCCGCCGCCTACCCGTCCTTCGGCGACGCCGGGCTGCTGCGCGACCTGCCCCGGCTCGCCGCCCGACTGCCGCTGGGCGTGCAGCGCTTCCTGCGCGACTTCAAGCTGGGCGACCGCCACGGGCACGTGGTGATCCGCGGGCACGATGTCGACCAGCAGCGCATCGGACCCACGCCGGAGCACTGGCGCGGCCGCCGGCGCCCCGGCCCGGAGTTCCCCGAGGAGCTGCTGCTGATGCTGTACGCGGCGCTGCTCGGCGAGCCCTTCGGCTGGGCCACCCAGCAGGACGGCCACCTCGTGCACGACATCTTCCCGATCCGCCGGCACGAGAACGACCAGCTCGGCATGGGCAGCAAGGAGCTGCTGACCTGGCACACCGAGGACGCCTTCCACCCCTACCGCAGCGACTACCTGCTCCTGGGCGCGCTGCGCAACCCCGACCGCGTGCCCACCACGGTCGGCGAACTGGACCTGTCCTCGCTGTCCGACGACGACATCGACATCCTCTTCCAGCCGCGGTTCCACAACGCCCCGGACGAGCCGCACCTGCCGAAGAACAACACCATCACCTCCGAGGAGGCCGCCCGGCTCGCCACGAACCAGCGGATGATCGACCAACGGCCGCTCGGCCCGCTGCTGTACGGCTCGCGGCAGGACCCGTACATGCGGCTGGACCCGTACTTCACCTCCGTACCGGAGGACGACACCGACGCCCGCCGCGCCTACGACGCGCTGTACAAGGTGGTGGACGCCGGGATGCGGGAGGTCGTCGCGGACCAGGGCGACGTGCTCGTCATCGACAACCACCGGGCCGTGCACGGCCGCCTGCCCTTCCAGCCCCGCTACGACGGCACCGACCGCTGGCTGAAGCGGGTGTGCGTCACCGCCGACCTGCGGCGCTCCCGTCCGATGCGTGCCACGGCCGAGTCCCGGCTGCTGGGCTGAGCGCGCCGGTGGAGCCAACCCTCACCGACCTGTCCCGCGACCCATGGCTGCTGCCCGTCGTGGACGCCCTGACCGGCGCCAACATGCCCGCCTTCATGAGCTGGGAGTCTCCCGGCAACTGGCGTTGGCACGGCATGTACGAACGCTACCCCGCCCACCAGCTCTGCCTGGTCGACGGCGAGGGCACGCTGGTGGCGGCGGCTAACGGCGTGCCGGTGCGGTGGGACGGCACCGCCTCGTCGCTGCCGGCCGGCAGTGACGAGGTCTTGGTGGAGGCCGTCGACCAGGGCCCGCCGGACCGCCCGGACGCCGTCTGCATGCTGTCGGTCTCCGTCGATTGCGCGCACCGGGCGGCCGGCCACGCCGAGCGGCTGCTGACCGAGGTCCGCGCCCGGGCCGTGGAGCACGGTCCGCGCGGGGTGATCATCCCGGTCCGGCCCACGCGCAAACCACGCTACCCGCTGATCCCCATCGAGGAGTACGCCGACTGGCGGCGCCCCGACGGCCGCTGTTTCGACCCGTGGCTGCGCACGCACCTGGAGCTCGGCGCCCGACGGCTGGGGATCGCCCCCCGCTCCCTGGTGATCCGTCAGCCGGTGGCCCGCTGGGAGGAGTTCTGCGGCCATCCGCTGCCGGGCCCCGGCGACTACCCCCTGTCCGGTGGCCTGGTGCCGCTGCGGGTCACCGACGACGGCCACGGGACGTACGCCGAGCCGAACGTGTGGGTGCACCACCCGGCCGGCCCGCCCTGATCCGGTCGCACACCCCGCCCCGCCCCCTGCCCTTCCCTGCCGAGCCCTTCCCCGTTTTCCGACCCCCAGGAGAAGCCATGCCTCCCGTACGCCTCGCCCTCGTCGGGTGCGGTGCCGCCGCCCGCGGCTGCCATCTGCCCGCGCTGCCGCCGCTGAAGGGCGACGTGCAGCTCACCGCGCTCGTCGACCGGGACCCGCGGCAGGCGCGCGCCGCGCTCGACCTCTACCGCGAACTCGGCGGCACCGGGGCCGACGAGGTGGTCATCGCCACCGACCCGGCCGAGGTCCACGACGCCTTCGACGCCGCCGTGGTGGTCGTCCCGCACACCGCACACGCCGGGACCGCCCGGGCGCTGCTCGCCGCCGGCAAGCACGTGCTGCTGGAGAAGCCGATGACCACCTCGGTCGAGGACGCCCGGCAGCTTGCCGCCCTCGCCGCCGACCCCTCCGCGCCGCTGCTGGTGATGGCCCATCCGCGGCGCCTCTTCCCCGCGTACGCCTGGGTCAAGCGGCTCATCGAGGGCGGTGAGCTGGGCGAGGTGGTGCGCGTCGACTGGGCGGAGGGCCACCCGTACGCCTGGGAACCGGTCTCCTGGTCGATGTTCGACCGGCGGCTCGCGGGGGGCGGGGTGCTCACCGACACCGCCTCGCACGTCTTCGACACCTTGCTGTGGTGGCTCGGCCCCGACGTGCGGGTCGTCGGCTACGAGGACGACTCCCTGGGCGGCGTCGAGGCCGACGCCGACGTCCACCTGCGGTTCGGCACGGTCGACGTGCACTGCCGGTTCAGTCGGCTGCGCGACCTCGGCATCTCCTGCACGGTGACCGGCACCCGGGCGACCGTGACCATCGGCACGGACTTCCCGGCCGGCGAGTGCACTCTGGTCACCTCCGACGGCGTGGAGCTGCACCGGGGCGACGTAGCGGCGGTGGCGCCTGCCCAGGACGAGTGGGAGCTGCTGTTCACCGAGCAGATCGCCAACTTCGCCGCGGCCGTGCGCGGGACCGCGGCCGCGCACTCCGGACCCGAGGACGGCGTGCGCGTCGTCGAGCTGATCCAGGAGTGCTACGGCGGCTCCCACGGGAAGGCCGCCCGGCCGTGGACCACCCGGGGCGCCGTGCCCGGCGCCGACGGCACGGCGTTCGACGGCCGGACCGTGGCCGTCACCGGGGCGAGCGGCTTCATCGGGGGCCGTGTCGTCGAACGGCTGGCGCTGGGCACGCGGGCCCGCGTGCGGCCGGTGGTGCGCGGCTTCGGCCGGGCCGCGCGGCTGTCCGTCCTGCCGCAGGACCGGCTGGAGTTCCACCGGGCGGACCTGCTGGACACCGAGGGGCTGCGGGCCGCCTTCGAGGGCTGCGACACGGTGGTGCACTGCGCCTTCGGCAGCGCCGGTGACGAGGCGGAACGCTGGGCGGCCTCCGTCGAGGGCACCGCCAACGTCCTGGCCGCCGCCCGCGCGGCCGGGGTCCGGCGAGTGGTGCACCTGAGCACCGTGGACGTCTATGACCCCGCCACCACCGGTGAGCTCACCGAGCAGTCGCCGGCCCGCCCGGCCGACCCCGCCGACCGTGAGTACGAGCAGCAGAAACTGGCCGCGGAGCGGCTGGTCCTGGAAGCCCACGGCACCGGCCTGGAGACCGTCGTGCTGCAGCCCGGCGTGGTGTACGGGCCGTGGGGCGGTCAGTGGACCACCGCCCAACTGGAGCGTTCCACCGAGGACTTCGGTGCGCTGCCAGCGGGCGAGGACGGCGGCGTGTGCAACGCCGTGTACGTCGACGACCTGGTGGACGCGGTGCTCCTGGCCGCCGTCCGGGAGGCGGCCGCCGGGCAGCGATTCCTCGTCGGCAACGGCGAACCGCTCGGCTGGGGCCGGTTCTTCGACGCGATCCGCGCCCTGCGGGGCCCGGCCGGGCCGGCCCGGCCGGGCGGCCAGGTGCCGGACTGGGAGCTGGAGCTGTACCGCTCGACCGCACGGGCTCGGTACGACAAGGCCGAGCGCCTGCTCGGCCTCACCGCGCGCACCGCCTTCGCCGAGGGCGTGGAACTGACCGGGCAGTGGGCGGCCTGGGCGCGGCGGCTGCCGGCGGTGCGGCCGTGACCGGGGTCACCGATGTGCTGGTGGTGGCGCCGCACCCCGACGACGACGTGATCGGCTGCGGCGGCTCCATCGCCCGGCACGTACAGGACGGCGCCCGGGTGACGGTCGTCGTCGTCATCGGCCGGGAACGCAGCGCCCTGGACGACGAGGTGACGGACGCGGAGTTCGCCGCCGAGACGGAGACCGCGGCGAAGACCCTGGGCGTGCACCGCTGCATCCGTTTCGACGAGCCGTCCCGGGACTTCACGCTCTCCCGCCGCGTGCACTTGGACCTGGTGCGGGTGATGCGGGAGGTGCGCCCACAGGTGGTCTATCTGCCGCATGACGACGATGACGACGTCGAGCACCGCATGGTGCACCAACTGACCGTCGAGGCGCTGTGGATGGCGCAGTCGCAGTTCTTCCAGGAGGCCGGCGAGCGGCCGATGCCGGCGCCGCACCTGGTGCTCGGGTACGAGGTGTGGTCCCCGATGGCCCGCTACCAGTACACGCAGGACATCGACGGCCAGATCGAGACGAAGGTCGAAGCGATGCGCGCGTACGTGTCGCAGCTTCGCCACGCCGCCTGGGACGAGGGCGTCCGGGGGCTGGCCCGCTACCGGGGCGCCGTCACCGCGGGGTCGGGCCACGCGGAGGTCTTCCAGGTGGTGAGCCTGGGACGGCGGGCCGTGGGAGCGCCCGGCGAGGGTCCGGGAGGCGGTCGTGATTGAGCGGCTCCTGGTGTGCGGGATCGGTTCGGGGATGGACCACTCGCTGCCCGAACTGCGCTCGCCCCGGCGGGAGCTGGTCGTCGTCACCGACCGGCCCACCGCCCAGGCGCGGGCGGCGGCGGACACGCTGCTGGTCTGCGACCCGACCGACGCCACGGCGGTCCTCGCGGAGCTGGCGGCGGCCGGGATCGACCGTCTGGACGGCGTGTTATCGCTAGGCTCCGACAACCCGCCGGTGATCAGTGTGCTGGCCCACCGGTTCGGCTGTCCCGGTCTGCCCCTGGAGACGGCGCTCGACTGCACGCTGAAGGACCGGCGGCTGGCGATCCTGCGCGAGGCGGGCCTGGACCTGCCTCGGTTCGCGACCGCCGAGAGCGTGGCGGAGGCGCTGCGGGCGGTCGCCGAGGTCGGCCTGCCGGCCGTGATCAAGCCCAGTGACCAGACCGGTTCGCTCGGCGTGCTGAAGGTGTGCTCGGACGCGGAGGTACGGCGGGCGGCGGCCGAGGCGCTGCGGCTGAGCCCCGTCGGCCGGATCGTCGTGGAGGAGTTCCTGGAGGGGACCGAACACACCCTGGCCGCCTTCATGGTCGACGGGGAGCTGCACCGGTTCGGTTTCGCCGACCGGGAGTACGGGCGCAAGGAGGAGTTCGCCCCGCACTTCTTCGAGGGCGGCGACACGCTCCCCAGCCGGCTCACCCCGGAGCAGATCGAGGAGGTCACCGACACGGTGCGGCACGGGGCGCGGGCCCTACGCCTCGACCCGGCGGTGATCAACACCGACATCCTGCGCACCCGCGACGGCCGGGTGGTGCCGCTGGAGATCACCTGCCGGCTCACCGGAGCCCGTATCGCCACCGAGGTGATGCGGCTGGCCACTGGCGTCGACCCACTGCCCAACGTGGTGCGGCTGGCGCTGGGCCGGCCGCTGGAACTCTCGGAGCTGCGTCCGACGCGCGACCGGGCCGTGGTCCAGCGGTTCCTGCCGGCGGACGGCGGGGTGGTGGAGTGGGCCGGCGACCCGCGCGACGTCGCCCGGCGGGCCGGGGTGCACGACGTGTTCTGGGGCATGGAAGTGGCGCCCGGCACCGTCCTGCCGCCCTACCGCGGCGGGGCCGACGTGCTGGCGGGGGTGATCGCGTACGCCGGTGAGCTCGCCGAGGCGGAGGCCGTCGCCGAGCGCACGCTGCGCGCCCTGCCCCTGCGGTTGAAGGCCCCGGCGCAGTGAACACGACACCGACGAGACGAGGAGGACGGGATGGCCACTGACCCGGTGGACGAGAGCGCGGTCGAGAAGGGTATCGCCGGCACCGCCGTGGTCATCGCCCTGCGCGACGACCTGCGGATCGCCGACTGCATCGCGTCGGTCGACGAGGACGTCGAGATCGTGCTGGCGCTCAACGGCCCCAGCGACGCGGTACTGAAACTGATCGCCGAGCACCCGCGGCCGCTGACGGTCACGGAGATCGAGGACGTCGGCAACCTGGGCGCGGCCTACAACGCGGGCGCCGCCGCCACCGACCGGCAGTACCTGCTGCTCATGGACTCCGACTGCACCTTCGCCCCGGGGGTGGTGCGGGCCATGGTCCGCGCGGTGCTGACCTCCCCGGTGGTCAAGGGACAGGTGGTGTACGGGGAGTCGGACGGGCTGCTCAGCAGACTCACCGCGCGCGTACGGGAGTTCGACGAGGGCGACTACGTCAGCGCGCTGTCCCCGCCGCTGGTCTACAACCGGGCGATCGTCGATCACATCGGCGGCTACCACTTCGACGAGCTCATCCACTGGTGCGAGGACCGGGAGTTCGACTTCCGGCTGCAACTGGCCGGCATCCCGGTGGTGTACCTGCCCGAGGCCCGGATCTTCCACGACGCCCAGCACGGCTTCGCGAACATGCGCAGCTACTTCCGCTACGGCGTCGGCGAGGGCATCGCCCAGGAGACGGGCGTGTTCACCACTCCGGCCGTGCCGGTGCTGTGGCGGCTGTACGAGGCGACCAGGACCCTGGTGCACTGCGCCCGCGACAAGGGCCCCGGTGCCGCCGCCTACTACGCGTTGCTGAAGATCGCCTTCCACGCGGGCACCGCGCACCATCTGCTCAACGACCCCTACCGGGTCCGGGACCGCTACCCGGCCTCGGCGAAGCGGGCCCGTATGGTGCGGTCGATCCCTCAGCACAGCACCCGTCTGACCGGGGCGCAGTTGCGGCGGCTGCGCCGGGCGCACTGGGAGGCGGGCCGGCGGATCGAGAAGGTGACCGACCTGTCGGTCTTCCACGAGGACGCCGCCGGCCCGCCGGCCGGGTCAGCCGCCGGTCAGGCGCGGCAGCAGCAGGCGTGAGGGATGGTCACCGCCGTGGTGGACGACGTGGTGCGCGATCACCCGAGGATGGACGTCGAAGCGCGGCGCGTTGCTGGCCGCGACCTCCAGGCGGACCCGGTGCCCGGCGCGGAACACGTGGCCGATCGCACCGAGCCGGACGGTGACCTCGACCGGCCGGCCGGGGCCGGGCGGGGCGCCGCCCGGCCCCGGCGCGGCGGGTTCCAGCCGCTGGACGCCGTCGCACAGCAGCTCTGCCCGCCCGTCGGGCCCGACGTCGACCAGCTTGCCGGTCACGTCGGCGCCCGCCGGGTCCGGGCTGACGTACACCGTCAGGACGATGTCGCCGACCACAGTCAGCGGAGCGGTGAGCGGGGCGTCGGTGAAGCACAGGACGTCGGCGCGCCGCTCCACCTCGCGCTGGTCGAGCGGGCCGCAGTCGCCCCCGGTGAACTGGCCGGGCAGGGCGGTGGCGCCGCCGGTGGTGGGCACCGGATCGGCCGGGTCGTGGCGCACCGTGTCACGGCCGGCGGCCCGCGGCGCTGCTCCGGGCGTGAGCCGCCGGCCGTCCAGGTGGAGCACGTACTGCTCGGTGCCGGGCACGGGCCAGTCGGGGAAGGAGCGCCACTCGTCGGCGCCGGTGAGGAACAGCCGGACCGGCTCGGGGACCGCTGCGCCGGCCCCCCGTCCGCGCAGGTGGCGGTCGAAGTGGGCCAGGTGCAGGCCGGTGACGTCGAGCTCCCGCTCGTCGGCGGCGAGCCCGTATCGGCGCTGCGGGAAGATGCCGCCGGTGACGCAGTGGGACCAAGGGCCGACCACCAGAGAAGTCTCCACGCCCTGTGGCCGAATTCCCCGATAATTCTCCAGGGCGCCGTTGAGGAAAATGTCGTACCAGCCGGTCAGATTCAGCACCGGGACGTTTATCGACGTATAGGTCTCGCGCGGTGCGGCGCGTTTCCAGTACGGGTGTCCGGAAGGGTGTTCCAGCCATTCCCGGTAATAGGGCGCGAGCCGGTCCAGGAGGTCCGCCGCGGCGCTGGGGTCCGCGTACAGCGCGTCGATCCGGTCGACCGCGTCGGCCACCTCGGCCAGCTCCGGCCCGGTCAGGCGGGCGCCGCTGAGCAGCAGGTCGTACAGCACCCAGTACAGGAGGAAGCCGAGCTGGAGGGCGCCGCCTTGGCGGGTCCAGCCCTCGTCGAACCCGGACCCGGCCACGTGCGGGGCGATGGCGCCCAGGCCGGGCAGCCGTTCACCCGCAGCGAGCAGCGCGGCCATGCCCTCGTACGAGCGACCGAACAAGCCGGCGGAGCCGTCGCACCACGGCTGTCCGACGGCCCAGGCGACGGTGTCCGCGCCGTCCGCGGCCTCGTTCCAGTACGGCTCGAAGGTGCCGCCGGAGGCGAACCGGCCGCGGACGTCCTGCACCAGCAGGGCGTATCCGGAGCGGACCAGCCGCAGGCCGTCGACGGAGGCCCCGCCGGGGCTGCCCGCCTTCCCGTAGGGCGTCCGCCGGACGAGCACCGGGACCGCTTCGGCGGTCCGAGGGCGGTAGAGGTCGGCACTCAATAAGACGCCGTCCCGCATCGGTATTTTCACATCGGTTTCCACGACAATACGCACCGGCCCATATTCCATCACCTCACGGGAATTCACAATGGAGTCCTCCGCAATTCCTCTGCTCGCCCCGTTCTTCGAAACGGCGCGCGACGATCCGGACCGGCCGGCCGTCATCGACAACGGCCTCGTCCTCACCTACGGCGCCTTCGCCGCCCTCGTCCTGGCGGTGGCCGCCGCCGTGGAGCCGCGCACGGACGCGCCGCAGCCACCCGTCGGCGTGGTCGTGCACCACTCGGCCCGTGACGTGGCGGCGATGCTCGGCGTCCTGGCGGCGGGCCGGGCGTACGTGCCGCTGGAGGCGCACCTCCCCGAGGAGCGGCTGGCGGACATGGTGCGGCGGGTGGGCTGCCGGGAGGCGGTGGCAACCGCCGGGACCGGCTGGCAGCCCGCCGTCGAGAAGGTGATCAGGCCCCGCTGGGCGTCCGCGCCCACCGTGTCCCCGGCGCCGCCCCCGGCTCCGCGGCCGGAGGATCCGGCGTACGTGCTGTTCACCTCCGGCTCCACCGGTGAGCCGAAGGGCGTGGTGGTCCCTCACCGGGCCGTCGCGGCCGTGGTGCCGCCGCTGCGCGGCCTGTACGGCGTCGGCGAGGGGGAGTTCGTGCTGCACTTCCACGGTGCGGGCGGCGACACGAGCCTGGAGGAGATCCTGCCGGCCCTGACGGGGGGCGCCACCCTGGTCGTCGACGACGCGGCGCGGGAGGACTTCGCGCGGGTGGCGCAAGAGCAGCAACTCTCGGTCGCGGTGCTGCCCACCGGTTTCTGGGACGGTCTGACAGTCGATCTGCTGCACCGGGGCGCCGCGCTGCCCGCGTCCCTGCGCACGGTGGTGATCGGCGGGGAGGCGGTGCGCGCCGACATGCTGGCGCGCTGGCACCGCCTGGCCGGCACCGAGCGCGTCCGGCTGCTCAACACCTACGGCTCGACGGAGACCGCGCTGGTCACGCACGCGGTGCAGCTCGCCGGGCCGGGCGCCCCCGCGCTGCCGGAGGCCGGCGGGGACCTGCCCATCGGCCTCCCGCTGCCGCACGTGGGCCAGCGGATCGACGCGACGGGCGAGTTGTTCGTGTCCGGGCCGGGCCTGGCCCTCGGCTACCACGACAGTCCGGCGGAGACGGCCGTCCGGTTCACCGAGCGCGACGGCGTGCGCTGGTACCGCACGGGCGACCTGGTAGGCGGGACGGCCGGCGGTGTCCTGCTGTTCCGGGGCCGCTCCGACCACCAGGTCAAGATCCGGGGCTTCCGGGTGGACCTGCTCGACGTCGAGGCGCTGATCGGGCGGTGCGAGGGGGTGGCGGCGGTGGCAGCGGCCCGGGTGGAGCGGGGCGGGCACTCCTCGCTGGCCGCGTTCTTCGTGCCGTCGCCGGGCGCCGAGCCGGGCGCGGTCGTCTCGGCGGTCCGCGACCGGCTGGCCCGGACGGCGCCGCCGCACCTGGTGCCGAGCCTGATCATGCCGGTGGACGCGCTGGAGCGGACTCACACGGGCAAGGTCGACCGGAACGCGACCCGCGACCGCCACCTGGGAACCGTCAGGGCCGTCCGATGAGCACCACCGCCACCGCCACGCCCCCGGGCGGCGACGTCGCCGTGCTCGCCGCGTACGCCTCGCGCGGGCTCGGCGTGACCCTCGTACCGGATTCCGCGCGGGCCGACGACAGCGGCTGGGACTTCCGCGTCCTCCACCTCAGTGCCACCGACGGCACCCACTGGATCCTGCGGCAGCCGCGGCGGCCGGACGCCTCCGGACGCCTGGCCGTCGAGGGGGCCGTGCTCGGCGCCGTGCGCGACCGGGTCCCGGTGCGGGTGCCCGACTGGCGGCTGCACACCCCGGATCTGGTGGCCTACCCGCGCCTGCCCGGCGAGCCGGCGGGCAGCGAGGACCCGGTAAGCCTCGTCTACGGCTGGTCGATGGACCCGCTGGCCCACCCGGACCGCTACCTGGAGCCGCTCGCCCGCTGCCTGGTCGCCGTGCACTCCACGCCCCTGGACGGCACCTGGGAGCTGCCGGGACGGCACCCGGCCGGCCCTGACGAGGTGCGTTCCGCGGCGGCGGAGAAGCTGGCGCGCGCCCGGGCCGAGCTGGAGCTGCCCGCTGCCGGGGTGCGGCGCTGGCGGGAGTGGCTGGACGACGACCGTCTGTGGCCCGACCGCCTGGTGCTCGTCCATGGGGACGTACACCCCGGCCACACCCTGGTGGAGGGCGGCCGGTCCGGGCCGCCGGTCCTGTCGGCCCTGCTGGACTGGGCGAACGCGGGCATCGGCGATCAGGCAGCGGACTTCGTCGACATGCTTTACGCCGGCGGCCCGGACGTCCTGGACCGGCTCTTGGACGCCTACCGGGCGGCGGGCGGCGAGGTGCCCGCCGGTCTGCGCTCGCACGTCCTGGCTCGGGCCTCCTTCCTCTGGGTCCATGTGGCGCTGCGCGGCCTGGACACCGGCCGCCCGGCGTGGACGCGGACCGCGCTGCGGAGGATGCCCCGGTGAGCGGCGCGACGGCGTACACGGTCCACGGTTCCGGTCGGCCGGTGGTCCTGGTCGCCGGGGCGGGCGGCGCCGGCCGGATCTGGGAGCGGCACCAGGTGCCCGCGCTCACCGCGGCGGGCCACCAGGTGATCACCTTCGACCACGGCGCGCCCGGCTCCTGCGCCGGCGACGTGGCCGCGCTGACCCGGCAGCTCCTCACCACGCTGGGCCTGCCGCCCTGCCCCCTGGTCGGCCACTCCGTGGGGGCGCTCGCGGTGCAGGAGCTGCTGGTCACGGACCCGCACCTGGCCTGCGCAGCGGTGCTGGCCGCGACACGGGGACGGCCCGATCCGGTCGGTGACGCCTTGGCCCGCGCCGAGGCCGCGCAGACCGGGGCGGGCGGGCGGCCGTCGCCGGAGTACGAGGCGGTCGTAGGGATGGCGCAGAACCTCTCCCCGCGGACCCTGGCGGACGAGGACGCGGTCACGGAATGGCTGGACCTGTTCGAGATCGCCGCGCTCAGCGGGTCGTCCGCCGCCGGCCGTCCGTGCCCGCCCCTTGCCGACCGGCTGGCCGCGTACGCGCGGATCACCGCGCCCGTGCTGGTGGTCGGCTTCGCCGACGACGTGCTGGCCCCCGTCCACCTGAGCCGTGAGGTGGCCGCGGCGATCCCCGGCGCCCGCTACACGGAACTGGCGGACACCGGCCACCTCGGCTTCCTGGAGCGGCCGGACGCCTTCAACACCGTCCTGCTGGACTTCCTCGCCGCCCTTCCCGTCACCGACCCCGGAGCGTCCCGTGTCCTCTGAGTCCCTCGCCGCCGAGTCCCTCGCCGCAGCCCCCGCCCCGGTCGAGGTGGTGCACGTCAGCCAGGAACCGCCCGGGTCCTGGGACGCGGCCGTGTACCTGTGCGGGCCCACGCCCACCGATCCCGAGGAGCCGTCCTGGCGGTCGTCCGCGGTCGCCGCCCTGCGCGCCGCCTGGGCGGGCCCGGGACGGCTGGCGGTCTTCCTGCCCGAGCCCGAGGGAAGCGGGTCCTACCCGCCGTACGCGGAGCAGATCGCCTGGGAGGAGACGGCGATGCGCCGCTGTGACGTGGTCCTGTTCTGGATCCCCCGGTCGATGGACCGGCTCCCGGGACTGGTCTCCAACATCAAGTGGGGGGCGTGGCACGACTCGGGCCGGGCGGTGCTCGGCGCGCCGCCGGAGGCCGAGCGCATGGCGTACCTGCTGCACTTCGCCGAGACATTCGCGGTGCCGGTGGCACGCACCCTTCCGGAGGCGGTGGGCGCGGCCCTGCGCGCGGTGGGCGGCGGCGCGCGCCGCACCGGCGGCGAGCGGGCCGTGCCCCTGGTGGTGTGGCGGTCCGAGTCCTTCCAGAGCTGGTACGCCCCCCGCCGCGCGGCGGGCTGCCGGCTGCTCGACACCCGCGTGGAGTGGTACGAGCGGGCCGCCTCCCCCGACGCGGATCCGGCCTGGCTGCTGACCGTCACGGTCGCGCCCGGCGACGGCGCCGCCCCGTCCGTGTGCCGCCTGCTGTCCGCTCAGGGGCAGGGCATGCTCATGTAGAGCGCCTGTTCGCCCTCCGAGGGCGTGCCGTCGTAGAGGGCGGTGTCGAGCCCGCAGAAGGCGAAGCCCATCCGCCGGTACGCGTGGATGGCGGGCGCGTTGACGTTGGTGACCTCCAGCCAGAGGTGTTCGGCGCCCCGCTCCCGGGCGAACTCGGTCGCGAGCCCCATCAGCGCGCGGCCGACGCCCCGACCCCGGTGCTCCGGGGTCACCTCGATGTCCTCGATGGTCAGCCGCCGGTTCCACCCGGAGTACGAGACAGCGACGAACCCGGCGAGGTCACCGGCGGGCCCGTGGGCGACGAAGGTGCGGGAGTCCGCGTCGCCCTCGTCGTCACCGTCCCCCTCGTCCTCGTCCTCGGGGAACACCTTAGTCAGGGGCGGTTCCACCGCGACCTCGCGCAGCGCGAAGCCGTCGCCGGTGACGGTCACCTCGAAGACGGTGTCGGTGGTGAAGGACCCGTCGAGGGCCTCGATGGCCCCGGCGTCCTCGTGGGCAGCGGTGCGGTACCGGTAGACGGCGTCGTCAACAGTGGTCACGGCACCACGCTAAGACTCCCCGAAGCGGAGACGTCGCCTTTCGGCCGCGGGGTCCGCGGACTACGGACACACAGGGCACTCGGCCCTGTGAGCAGCCTCGGCGCACGGTCTTGGCGGGTATCCACGAAACGGCCCCGGCATGGACCCGTTCATGCCACCCTCTCACCCTTCCTGCGCTTCGAGCGTGTATATGAGCGAGCCTGAACATGGACGGTGACGGCGAGTTCGCCGAGGGGACCGTGCGGTTGTGGCACGACGAGTCCGCCGGGATACACGTGACCGAAACCGAGACCACGGAACTGATGGCGGAGTTGGCCGAGCTCGCACCGCATCGCGTCACGCCGCTGCCTGCCCGCCCGGCGCCGGCGGGCGCCCGCTCGGCCGAGGCATGGGAGGCCGCCGCGATCCTGATCAGAATGCGTACCTCGCCGACACTGGTGCGGTCATTGGTGGGGCTGCTGCGGGACTGGCTGTGGCGCCGCAACTCCGGCTCCATACCTCTTCCACCTCCCCGCAGTTCGGCTACGAGGACGGTGAGCAGGGACGCTCCTTGGTGCAGTCGTCGGTCTTCACCACGGCCGTGGTGGAGTCGCTGCGCCAGGGCACGGGTGACCTGGACGTCGACGGGCGCGTCGGCGCCGAGGCCGAGCGGGTACATGCCCTTGCGGCCCGCGGGCACGGCGACGTCGATACGGGCGCGCCATGCACCATGGACCAAGGCGGCAGAAGATCACTCAATGGGTCCGGCAGTGAAGCGACAGCCCGTCAGAAGGAGCGTCATCACAGCGTCGAGACGACCCGCCGCCGTTCGGGCCGAAACGGAGGAGATTCATCCGTCATCCCGCACGACGCTATGGAACGGCAGCTCAGCGGCGGTCGTGAGCATACGACGCGCTTCACGTCATGTACCACGGCAAACAGGTCGAGCACACTCGCCAACTCCTGAAGAACCCGAGAAAACCGCTGGTCAGAGCCCCTTCACCACCGGCTCCAGAATCGCCGCGCATTCTACATGCGACGTCATCGGAAAGATGTCGGCCTGAGAAGTCAGGCGAAACCGCAGGTCAGTGCCCGTTCCTCAGTCCATCGCCCTGCACCCTGGCGTTCGGAGCGTCACACGAGCGTCAACGCCAGCA